>JABXJR010000303.1_pt1 | contig 10033 bp, 17 predicted proteins | sample 7431291 | NCBI WGS metagenome assembly JABXJR01 (sample SAMN14395756, study PRJNA613071) | wetland metagenome | isolation source: water samle H3 from high-altitude wetland | place: Chile: Salar de Huasco, high-altitude wetland | collected 2015-11-10 | reverse complement strand
GTTGTCCTGATTTACACGGATACCAACGGCACTTCGACGACGCTGAATTCAGCGCAATACTCGATTACCGGGCTGAACAATTCGAACGGCGGCACCGTCACCTATCCTCTCGCGGGCAGCGCGATTGCCTCCGGAACGACGCTGACGCTGATGCGCGATGTTCCCTATACGCAGCCGACAGACTTCGAGAATCAGGGCGGCGTCTATCCCGATGTGGTTGAAATCGGCATGGATTACATCGTCATGCAGACGCAGCAACTGGCGACGAACTCAACACGGTACATGCGCCTGCCTTCGAATATTGATCCAGATGACGTATCTGTTGTGTTGCCGCAGCCTGTCACTGGCGCGGCGATTGGCTGGAATTCATCGGCCACGGCGTTAACGAATATCGTCAGTCTCAGCGGCGCGCCATCTACCGCGTTCGGCTTGGCATGGCTGAATACCGCGTCAGCATCATCTGCCGCCACATTGCTTGGAATGAATAATGGCTCGCTTTCCCCGACATTCGATGACGAAACGCTGATTGGCGATGTGGTTAATCACACGATTGCATGGACGGAGAAAATAAACGGCGTCACGAACCGATCAATGACGCTGGCAGGCGAGCAAACGATGCCAGTGCAGCCGGCGTTCGGTGCGCGGTACTCTGCCGCACAGGTCAATGCCACTGGTGACGGAACCGTATTGACGCTCAATGTCAATACTGTTGAATACGATCAAAACTCTGATTACAACAGCGGAACCGGCGTTTTCACTGCGCCAGTTACTGGGATATATGAGTTTGAAACCGGCGTAAGAGTGAGCGGTATTGGCGTAGGCCATACCCTGATGGAGGTCAGCCTTGTGGCGACAAGCCAGACAATTCAACTAGTTCTCGTGAATCCTACTGCCGTCTCCGCATCTGGGGCGGTATTCACGGTATCGGCATCTGCAAGGATTAAAATGACTGCCGGGGATACGGCGCGCATAAACGTCAGCGTGAACAACAGCACAAAGACCGTGACTGTGGATGCAACGAATACTCGGTTTTCTGGCGCATTGGTTTGTTGAAATAACTGTGATTGTCTGGCGAGACGCTAACGCCGAATTTGCGCCCTTGCTGGGACGCCGCTGTAAAACGGGAGTTAGGGGTATGGCGATGGACGAAACTACGGTATTGCGTGAGGCTACCAAGTACCTTTGGACGGTAGTTGCTGGCGTCGGCGCTTGGTTATTCAACAAGCAGGAATCGAGAATCAAGGCGCTGGAGGACTCCAATTACTCCAAGACTGCGGCGAAGGAAAGGAGAGACGAAGTGGACAAGGCGCTTGAAGATCGAAGGCAGGACGTGATTGCGCTGCATTTCAAAATAGACGCGAGGGCGGAAAAGCTCGATGACAAAATCGACGAACTTACAAAGGACATAAACCGCAACTTCTCCGACCTGAAAGACATGCTGTTCCGGCGCATTGAAAAATGACATTTTCCGTCCTCTCGATATACCCTATCCTGATCCTGCTGGCATTCCTTGTCAGCGTGTTCTGGGTATTCGCGCTCCAGCGATTCAAGGGCAACAAGTCGAAGCGGCTTTTGTGCATCGGCATCGGGCTACTCGGCATCACGCTCGCAGTGGAGAACTCGTACTACTTGGCGGCGCGGCTGGTTTCGTGGGAATATTTCCTTGAGTACAGCTACATGGAGGTGCCTGTGGCTGCGATGAAATCTCTGTATATCGTGGCTTTAACGGCGATTCTGATTGCTTTCGGAGCGATTGAATGAACCTTTCCGACCATTTCACATGGGATGAAGCGGCGTTCAGTTCGACCGCGCTGCGCCTTGGCATAAAGAACGAGATACCGCCTACACTCTCAGACCACGTTTTCACAGCAGCGAACGGCATGGAGGAAGTCAGGGCGCTGCTAGGTAAGCCAATCCACGTCGATAGCTGGTATCGGTCGCCTGAACTGAATCACGCGGTAGGCGGTTCGCTGTCATCGGCGCACCTTCAGGGCTATGCCGTGGACTTCACCTGTTGGGCTTTCGGCACCCCCCTAGCTATTTGCAAGGCGATTGCGGCATCGAACATCCGCTTCGACCAGTTGATCCAAGAGGGGAACTGGGTGCATATCAGCTTCGATCCAAAAGGCAGGCGGTCAATCCTGACTGCCAATTTCGCAGGCGGCAAGGCTACTTATACGAACGGAATATCGTAAACTCAAGGAGTTGTTCCGCGCCGTGACGGAATCACGGTAAATTAAGGGAATTACATACTTAACTACCTAGGCGCTGCCGAACTTCTTCCGCAGCCAATCGAACAGGGCGCGCTGTTCATCCTGCCCGGCCCGACGCACTTGGGACAGCAGCCATATCCCGGTGGGTTTCTCACCCGTGATGTTCTTCGCCCCCTGGTTGCAGGTCGAACAGAGCGCCCGCAGGTTCGATAGCTCGTCCTTGCCTCCAAGGTTCTTGTCCACTATGTGCCCAAGGTGGAGGCGCACCTTTCGGCCAGTAGTCGGGTCAATCTCTCCCGGCGTAAGGCCGCACATCTGGCAGGTAAATCCGTTGCGGTCTAGGACTTCGGCGCGCAGCTTTGCCGAGATTCCGCGCGCGAAACTTACTTTGTATTCCGGGGGCTGCTCCCTAAGAAGATACTGCCCCGGACTTAGTTCTGCACTGTCGTTGTGCGTGAGGATCGGCCATTTCTCGTCTTCGCGTAGTTCCCGCACACGTCGCGCCCACTCGCTGGCGCTGGCTGCTTCTTGAATCTGTTTTGACGTTACGACGTTGCCGATATTGGCGAGCAGGAACTCTTTGATGCGCGCCTTTGAACCCGGCTTACGCACGCTTGCGCGCCCGAGCTGGCCCCTGTCCTGCCAGTGCCATGCTGCGAAGCAATTCGCGCCCGACGAACTCAGTGTAGGCGGGGGGGATCGACTCGTTGATCTCGCCCTTAGTCATCCAGTCGATTCCCATCGCGGCGCGGGCAGCAGCAAGCGTGCAGTTACCGCCGCCCGTCACCTGCACAAAGTCTTTCCACTCGTCGGTTTTTCCGAAGTGGGATTTTCGCTTGTCAAAGGTGTGAACCTTCGGGTGCTTCTTGTGCGGCGGCGGCACGATCTCAAAGCTGGCCTCAAATAGCCGATGGCGCAGCACGCGCAGCTTGGGGAACATGGTGCCGCACAACACGACCGCATTGATAAGCGGAGAGCCTTCGACGTTCTCGATGACGTAGGGAAGCCCGGACTTAACCAGCATATCGCGTACAGGGTCAATCAGTCGGGGCCACGCATCGGCGTTACCGTTACGCTTTGCCAAGTCCGAGTAGGACTGGCACGGCGGCGAGGCGTGTATCGCGTCGAACAGTGCGATGAACTTCGGGTCTAGCTTCAACGCATCCGTCTGGATGAACGGGAACGGGTAGTTTGGCTGCGGGGAAATATCGACGCCGACCACATCAAAGCCCGCCTTGACGTAGCCCGTGGCCGCGCCGCCCGCGCAGCAGAACAGGTCGAGCAGCTTAGGCCTTGCCGAGGGGGGTGCTTGAGTGCCCTTCTTGATACGCGAATTTTTCGGACTGAATGCCAAAACGGTGTCCGTCATACGGTCGAGCGCGCCCATGTCAAAATCCATGCTCATCCCCCTTGCTAGTCGGTCAACTGACGATAAGTGATGCGCTGTCCAGCGGTCGCGTCAACGAGGCTGTCCAAACGGTCGAGAGTATGCCGCCGGACGGCCCCATCGTTCAAGCGGAACGTGAACTCGTTGACATAACGGCCAAGGTGCTTCGGGCTGGCGTGATGGTAGACGCCATGCAGTCCGCGCTTCATCACTGCCCACACGCTTTCGATGCTATTGGTCGTCACCCCGGCGCGGGAATACTCCCCGGCGCTGTGGTTGATGGCGCTATGCTTGAAGAACATTCCGCCGATGCCAGCGTAGCCGCCATGCTCGTCCGTGTGGAGGGTGGAGCCGACTTCCACGTTCTCGTGGATGGTGCGGTGAAGGTTACCCGCGTCCGTGCCAGCAACCGGCATCGCTATCGTGCGCCCGCCACGTTCACGCATGCCGACCACGGCGGACTTTCCAACCGTGCCGCGACCGGCGCGCAACTTTTTTGATTCGTGCTTGCCCTTCTCTTTGCCGCCGATGTAGGTTTCGTCTACCTCAACGATGCCGCTCAACATGGTCAGATCGTTGCCGCAAGCCTCGCGGAGCCGTTGCAGGACGAACCACGCGGACTTCTGCGTGATGCCGATCTCCTTGCTCAACTGCATGCTGCTGATGCCCTTCCGGGATGTGACCAGCAGATACATGGCGTAGACCCACTTATGCAGCGGGACATGCGACCGGCCGAAGATGGTGCCCGTGCGGACGGTGAAGTCCAGCTTGCAGGCGTTGCAGCGGTAAAATCCGCCTTTTCGGGTGGTGATGCGCTCACCGCTTGAGCACTTCGGGCACTTGCAACCGTCCTTCCAGAGCCGCTTTTCGAGATACTTCCGGGCCATTTCCTCGTCGGGGAACAGCTTGAAAAGCTGGAAGGTGCTAACTGTGATTTTGTCGTTCATGTCTCGCCTCCTGATGTATGTATTATCAGTCTTTTAGGCGAGGGAGTCAAGTATATAATTCCCTAAATTAAAGGAGAAGTAAAAATGAATACCCAAAGTTTGAATGGTGCAAATCTTGAAAACGCAATTGCAGCGCAGCCTTATCCAAAAGTGACCAAGGATTCCATCGAGGCAAAGGTCGCCAAGGTGGATTACATGGTTCTTCCTGATTCGACTGTGACTCTGTGCAATATCACGCTGAAGAATGGCTACAGTGTGCGCGGAGAATCGGCGTGCGTTGATCCTCGAAATTTCAACATCGAAATCGGCAAAGGGCTTGCCTACAAGCAGGCGTTTGACCGTTTGTGGCCGCTGGAAGGCTACTTGCTTGCCGAGCATCGTTTCCAAAGCACCCAACCGGCGCAAATGCCCGAATGATTTCACGGGTCAGGTTCAGCGCCGCAAAGCTGAATCTGACCTGTTTTTAGCGTAGGAGATAGCATGGACATCACCGGAATAGGCTCAATCGCAGACCTGGCCAATACCGTCATCGGCAAGATATGGCCGGACAAGTCGGAGCAGGAAAAGCAGGAACTCGCGGCTGCCGTGATGATGGTTCAGGGCCAACTGGACATAAACAAGGCGGAAGCTGCGAATCCGTCCGTTTTCGTGTCCGGCTGGAGGCCGTTTATCGGGTGGGTGTGCGGCGCCGGCTGCGCCTGGAACTGGATTGGCCTGCCAATCGCCAAGGCGGGGCTGCTGCTGGCAGGGATTCAGTTGTCCATATCCCCGGCAGACCTTGGGGAGATGATGCCCCTGCTGCTCGGTATGCTCGGTTTAGGTGGGCTTCGGACGCTGGAAAAGGTCAACGGAGTGGCGGCGAAGTAGTCACTCAATAACTTCAACCGGCTTTCTCTGCAAAGCATCGATAAGCTGGTCTTGAATGACTCTCATTTGATCCTTTCGAGTTCTACACTCTCGCTGTAATACCCGTTACTTTCCCCCAGCCAGCGCACTGTTACGCGCCCTTTGACAGTTCCGAATTTGTAGAATGTCCACGTAAAACTTTCGGCATCTGGTGGCGGGTCTTTGTCTGAAGTGCTTTCCTCAACTTCGCACAATGGCATGTTAAGAAGATCATCGAAACTGCCGATAATATCCTCGATTGCAACGCTCTCGCAGCAATCTTGGCTGTGATAGAACTTGTACTCAGAGTCATCGTCAAATTTGAAATGCAGTTCGTCATCGCCAACTTTGCCGACAATCTCTACCGGCGTTTTGCCCTGCAATTTTTTTACGTCCATTATGTTTTCTCCTTTGTTGTATTGCCCCTGTGCCGCTCGAACACGGCGCGGATGCGGTCGGATGCGTTGTCCCACTTTGCCGCCTCCAGAATCTCCCGCTCCAGCGCGGCGAGGTCGATGAGTTTGGTAGTGACCGATTTATCCGGCCCGTCAGCCAAATCAATGCCGAAGCACACAACACCGTCAGGCCAAGAAGTATTCGGCAGCGAGACCATTTTCGTGGCGTCAGGTAAATGGTCGGCCATCGCCTCTGCCGGCACATTCCACTTGACGCGCACGGAATCTGGCAGCGCGACCATATTGGTGGCTTCACCGGAATGGTCGGCCTTATTATCCTGAGAGGCCGCGTTCAGTGATGGGTATTTCTCCCGCTCGTACTGTTCGACAAACTCTGCCAATAGTTCGAGTTCCTTGCCTTCGAGTGTCGTTTTGTCTGGATCGCCAATCATCAATGTTTCGATGCGCGCCATGGCTTCGTCGTAATTCTCGTCGGTGATCTTGCCGATGATTATCCAGTCGGCATTGCCTTGATTCGGATTGATCCACCATCCGTCGAGGACCGCCTTAGCAATGCCGCCGTCATCGACCATCCAAGAATCTTCGCCTTTGGTCGGAAACAGCCAGTTACTTGACTCGCCGCTGCAATCCTCCCAACCTTCGAGTTCGTAATGATTGCCGTCTGCGTACCATTGAAGGCCACCTTTGAGGCGTTCAATCTCCATCAACAATTCAGCCACATCCCTCTCTGTCGCCGGGGCGGTCATGGCTCGTCGTCCTCATAAGTTGGTTCGCACATGCAATCTGAGTGGTCATCGTCGGACACATACTGGCCGCAATTACATTTGTAGACCATTGCGCCGCCGCCTCTCAGACAGCCACCGCCATAACAAAGATCGTCGCAGCATCCTTTCAAATCAATCGGGCAAACTTGTCCCATCACGCGCCCCCCTTCTTCTCGGCAGCAGGGGCGGCGAGCAGTTCGTCAATGATTGAGTTTCGTGCGTCTGCGCCACAGTTACAAACGCCTTCCGGCTGCCGGTCGTCGCAGCACCCATCTGTACTCAATGGGCACGAAAACCAGCTATCTTCACATTCTGTGTGCGACAGGCGTAATTCTTTCAATATGGACCTCGGCACCGCCACCGCGTCCTGCGCGGGTGCAACGCCCACAGGACTGGTGGCCCCGGTACACGGCGGATGCGCCTCACCAGTATCCTGCGGCGTTGCTTTGACCTGCTCGCCGTGCTGCGCGACAGGGGCGGCGTAGAGGGGGAACCAGTTGGGTGAGTCGTCTTTCTCGCTCTCGTCAAATGCGACGATCATATTGCCAAGGTCAGATACATCTCCTTCCCATTCACGCGCCCACGCGAATGGCACCTGCTCCCGCGCTGCGGCCTCGGCTGCGAGGAAACCACGGTATGCGGCCTGTGTCACCGTTTCCATGTAGGTGCCATCCGGACACCGTTCGAATCTAAGGGGATGCCAGCCTCCCTTCTCGGATGCACTTATCATAGCGTCCTCGAACCTCTTTCTGCTGTCGTCCATGTCAGGTGCCTTTCTCCATGTGTAGATATTCCGTTTCCTCGGTTCGTTTTCTCGGATCACGGTACTTGTGAATCTTGCAGCGTTGTTCTGGCAGCAAAATCGAAGGATTCGCTTTCGGTAGCAATCGAACACACTCAGGACAGGGAACACCATGTTTGCGTCTTGCCTCGCTTCGCGCCTCTCGAATTTCTCTGCACATATCTCCGTAGTCGCTCATCTCACCCCCCTTTCTGCCCGGACTTGCGGGCAGCGTCTCTTGCCTCCAAAAATAAGTCGTCTGGGGCGGGTAGCAAAAGAGACTCGAATCGCCGCTCCCAAGGCGTAGCAAACTTTGGGTCAAATAGAGACGCCATGAAGTCGTGCCCTAAACGCCCGACACACATAAGCATCACCGTCAGGACAAATTGTCTATCCTCCCTCACCACCTTATCCATCTCAGCCTGCGCGTCGGCGGGGATGGCGGAGCGGATTGCATGGAAACACTCGTTCGCGCCGTCGCGCATGTGCAGTAGCCAAGTCGGCCTATCGCCGTAACCATCGGCAATCTTCTCGCAAATCTTCGCCGCCTGCTCCATCCCTGCTGCGTGGGCGGCATCCCACTCCTTCGTGCGCTCGGCAAGCTGCTCACTCAGCGTCTCAATGCCGTTGTTCGAGTCGGCCAGCCTGTGTTTAACAGTTTCCAGTTCCGCCTCAAGCGCGGCGATGCAGTCGGCCTGCTTTGCGACAAATAGCTCTAGTACCGTCGGGCTGCGCTCGCTCGGCACAGTTTGCGCAACGTCTATTGCGACTACTTCGTCCCCACACATAAAGATTCTTTGTTGCATCATCCCTCCAGGTGTTTGCGGATTGCGGCGAGGACGGCCCGTTGATTGTCGATTAATGGATTGATTTTCACAGCTTCCCTCCCTCGTAAAAGAACCTTGCAGCGCAGTTGAAGATGGCGAGTTCGGCAGTGGTGTCATAGAGTTCTGCATGGCAATAAAAACTAGGCCAACGGCGGATATAGGCAAACCAACTATTTGACGTATAGTTTGGTCCGCACGCAATTTCGAGTGCATTCCTCAGCGCGTTGTTCTGCTCGGCGTTGACGGAGGGGTCATACAGCACACCACCTTCAACAAGGTACCGTTGCTCTGTTACGTGGTGAAGGGGACGCACTGTTTCAATCCCCATCCCTTGCGCGACAATCAGAACCTTCTCCTGCCGCGTCAGGTCGTCGAATGGCTTCTTCATGGCAAGTCCCCCGCGTCTTCCATCGCCGCCACGAAGCACAGGGCGACGATGCTGTTGTCTCGGAATGGCGGTTTGGATGGCCATTCTATAGTCCACTCCATTTCCCGCAAGAAGTGGGAAGACTTTTCTTTATAGGTGTAACGGTTTGAGAAGGCTGCCACGAAGCGTTTGCACGAGTCGTTTGTTGGCCACTCGGAATGGTTCTTGCCTTCAACCAAACAAATCGCCCAACAAGGATACAGTTCTTCGTCTAGTTCCATCAGCCTCGCAGCCCTCGCGTACACGTTCGGCTTCTTCGCGGCGCTCATTTGCGCATTCCGATGTGCTGCCATGTCAGTTCTCCTTTGCTTTCCAGCGCAATAGCCCTGGGTGTGATTCCACAAATGCAATCAGCGCAAGATAGTCTTGTGCGTGGTCGTTTTCGCCGTGTGTTTCCTGAATGCGCTTTTTGAATTGATCGGTGGTGATGTTGTTCTGACAGCCTACAAACCAGCTCAGGCCGGATTTTTTTGAAGCCACGGCGGTCAATATCGTGTTACGTGATCCCTGTGGGCCTACAGTTATCCACCAATCGTTTTTGCCGACCGCTGCGCCATCCCCGACCGCTGCGCCATACCCGACCGCTGCGCCATCCCCGACCGCTGCGCCATCCCCGATCGACGCGCCATGTCCGACCGACGCGTTATGCCCGATCGATGCGGCATCCCCGACCGATGCGCGAGGCCCGATCGATGCGCGAGGCCCGACCGACGCGCCATGCCCGACCGACGCGTTATGCCCGATCGATGCGCGAGGCCCGACTTGCGCGGTTATTCCGATTTTTGAAGATATTTCAACGCTCGCTTCGATAGCAACAATACCGCCTTCACTTCCATCGGCATTGACCCACCGCTGCGCTTTGGCATCCAGCCAGCCGAAAAACTCATGTGTAAATTCAGCGCCTACTCGTCCCGTAATATTTTCAGCCATTTCAGTTCTCCTCCTTGTCATCATCTGGACACCCGCCGCTGAAACTGATGAAGGTCGGCCCGGTGACGAAAAAATGATCGCGCTCAGCCATCACTCGTGCCTCTCAATCAAAATTTTCCGTCTGTACGCGCCAAACAAAAGCCCCGGCGCTTCGTGTCCAAACTCCTGCGCGGTTTCAATCGCACCGTCCACAATGTTGCCGTGTTCCCAGCAAAAGCAGGGGACGTGTGCCCGCACGAACGCCTTCAAATCGAGGCACCGCGAACACGTTTTGAACGTTGAAACATCGTCCCATTTGCCATTGACATGCTCGTATTGGTCGCCCGGACGGATGGCTTTATGACACTCGCTGCAAACGTGCTGTTTCCTTGCCTTGCGCGTTTCGCAATGGTAAAAACTCGGCGCTGAATTCAGCGTCGTCGAAGTGCCGTTGGTATCCGTGTAAATCAGGACAAC
>JABXJR010000301.1_pt1 | contig 10043 bp, 19 predicted proteins | sample 7431291 | NCBI WGS metagenome assembly JABXJR01 (sample SAMN14395756, study PRJNA613071) | wetland metagenome | isolation source: water samle H3 from high-altitude wetland | place: Chile: Salar de Huasco, high-altitude wetland | collected 2015-11-10 | reverse complement strand
CAGCACCAGCAGCCGAAAGCTACGCAATTAAAGATGCAGCCGAAAAACTTGGACGCATATTTGCCAACGCCATATACGCCTCGTTGTTGGGCAGGGGCTTAATTTCTTTTTTGAATAACCTTTCAAAAATATTCATATCACAAAGTTTTTTATCTGATTACCTGTTGATAACTCTAATACGGCATAAACAAGCCAGTCTAACCTATTTGGTGAATACCCGGAACCCTGAACCCATGTAAGCATTTCATTCTCTAACTCGTTCAGGCCGGGCATATGTAATACCTTGCCTTGTTCGTAAAGTGAAACAACTGGCTCGGCTCTCAACTCCTTACCTTTAAAGGCGTGAACTAACTTTATGCGTGTGCGTTTGTCGTATTGCCGTATAACAAACTCAACCATCTCACCGCCTTGGTTCTTTTCAGCTACGATACAATCAGCATCGTGTGCGGCTGCTTCGTTTGTTGATATGGTTCCCCATTGGCCCGGTGTGTAGTTTCCTGTCTTATCGGAAAGAATGTAAATGTTTCCATCATACCCTAAGCCGGCTGTTCCTATGCCGCAAGCATCACCGCCTTTGCTTGCCGTTGGGTCTATCGCTACTACTACCCGTTTGAGTTCAGGAACCTTTGTAACGTGCCTGATTATTTCGGGTGTCCACAACGCATCAAACACCTCATCAACAAATTGGCCGTAAATCTCTTGTTGTACCATTACGGGATTCATCTTTGCAATTTCGGCCTCCAGTTCTGCAATGTCGTTTTTGTCCAGTAAGTGATTGTCGTAACTACTGAATGTGTGCGAAATATAACCTTTGCGGTGTGCCAGTGCGTTCAGATAAATAGAATAAAACTTATGTTCCTTGTTGTCTTTTTTTACCTTGCCCTTTGGAACGCCTAACGCAAAAAGGCGGCTATGCTTAAAGTCCATCAGCATAGGAAGAACAGCGTTGGTGTATAGGTAATCGTTTTTCAATATTATGCCTGCCTCGTTAAGTATTATTTCTTTGTAGCCAAAGCCCTCCCAGTTTTCCGGCCTGTCTGCACTCCTGAAATCAACAAACCCGGAAGAACCGGGGAACGTAAGTTTTTTCTGCTGACTGTTGAAGTTGAAAGGTATGCCGGAACTTATCAACTCCGGCTTTGCGTATCTCTCAAAGTATCTGTCAATGTTGCTGTTTATCGTATCACCCCAAAGAACCGGGCTACCTTCCAATGCCCATTCAAGGCAGGCGTTCATTGCGCCCTTTGTTGCCCCGAACCTTCGCCCTTTTGGTATCACTATGAACCTTGCATCGTCAGGCTGCTCCCAAAATATGAAGTTTTGCTGGGGCGTGTATTTAACGTGCAAGTTCATTTAATTATTTCACGGGTTATGGTAAGCCGCCCATCATGCTGAATGCTTTGGCTATCTACCCAGCCAAAGTTCTTTAATGCGAATATTGCACCCGTAACATTGCCTGTCTGCAAAAGTTCTTCATAGTTGTTTTCTATGAAAGTCCTTGCCCTTTTTATTGTGTAAGAAAACTTGTCTGCTTTTTCAAGGTCGTAAAACGATTGTCGGCTTTCATATCCAAGGTGAAGAACCAATCCCGTGATAGTTGGTATCTCAATTTCTATCCTTTCTTGCTTGTCGCCCTTACCAACGACAAAGGTTCTTTTCTTAACACCGTTCTGAAAATAATCATCTATTGCAGCTTGTAACTCAACTGCATCTTTATATTTTGGCGGCCTTCCTGTTACCATCTCTGTTGGCTATTTGCTTCAAAATTAGAACAATTTTAAACAATTCGCAAAAAATCAGAAAATTAGGCTGTCAAGGTATTTAGAATATTCCTTTTGCCGTATCAGTTTGCCTTCTTTCCATCCCGGCTTTTCCGTGAAAGTTACCTTATATCCGTTTTTGTTTATCCGGCCTAATCTTGCAAGTTCATACGCTGCTGCCTTGCAAATCACCCTCCCGTTGCAACGGATTTCCACCCCCCGGAACGCTTCCCAGAATCCAAGTGCGGTTAGTTTTATCTCGCCTGAGTTCATATTTTACCCTCCCTTTGAAAGTTTTAGATTCTTTGCCAAAGTATTTCACGGTTTTAATTTTTTATTACGGGTTTTAAGTCTTTTGATTCAATTAGTATTTCTGTTGAGAAAAATCCATGTGAACCCCAGCCTGTAACTGGCCCAAATTCTTCAATAAAACACCATGCCTGCATTGCCGTATAACCATTTTCATCGGCCTTGTTTTTATAGTATTCGGCTGTTCTATATTCAAGCACTGAGTGGTATTTTATGTATTTATTGTGATTATTTGCCATGTGCTGATAGCCTTTGTCTTGAATTTTCACTAATATTGTATCATTAATATTAAATGAAAAAAATTCAGTTTTGTCTTTTTTCATTGTCGTTTGGTTTTTGGGTTTTACATAAAATCCGTTAACATTCCTTCAATTAACTCCTGGCTGCTGTCTAGGTCTTTGATTATAACATTCAGCACCCGGCTATAAACTTCTTCGAATGTTTGCTCATCCATGCTTGCAAATGATATGCTTTCCGCTTCGTATAACTCGCCTTTTTTTGTGTGGTACACCTTATAAAACCCTGCTCGCATCGTTACCCATCTACGGTAAGTTTCAAATGGCATATCTACCTCCGGGGTGTTTTCCCATCCAATATTCAACAGGGCAAAAAACTTTTTGTGAAATTGGTAGTTCCTGGGCCTGCTGATTTTACAAAGGTACGTTTCCCCCAGCTTCAACCTTCGCTTTTCGTCCTGATCGCTGCTGTAAAGTGGCCGGAGGCCTTCAAGTGTGTTGCGGCAATAGATTTCCATCATGCACCAAGAAACGCAACGATTAACGCTGTCAATGTCATTATCGCAAGTATCACCAAGCAAGCAACGCAATATGCTGTCAGTTCACCTTCGTAAATGAAGTCGTGCAGTTCGTTGATGTCCTTGATTGTTTCGGGTTCCATCTCGTGTGTTTTCATCATTGTAAAAGTTCGTGAATAACATCTTTTGCCCTGTAAATATAACCGTTCTTTATGTGGTTGAAACTTATCTTTCCCTTTCGCCTTTTATTCATCACCCACCAGGTAGATACCCCAATCCACTTGCTTAACTCTGTATCGCCAAATATAAAACAATTTTGCTTATATCTGTCAGTTGTCATCAAAAGTAAATATCTATCTGAATACTTTACTTCACGCAACAACGCCAAAAGTTCCAAAGTCATTGCCACTGGCATCCGTCTTTCATCTCCCACCGTTTCTGGGCCGGATCGCATCTGCTGGTATTGCTGCTTAAATTCATTCATTTTTCCGTCTTACAATGTGGCGGCCTTCTATCTGGGATTGGTAACGTGGCTTTGTCTGCCAGCGTTTGCCTGAGTTGTTAAAGCCCGTCAGGCTGGCCCTGCGTTGGTTTGTCGTGTAGTCCGTTGCCCTTTTCTGTGGGCTGCAAGCCATCATTACAATAGCGATTAAAACAAAGATTAGTTTTTTCATAATTTTGGTTTTTAGGTTAATATATCACTCCTGAACTTTTTATCTTCACATACGGGTTTTTGTTTTTTGGCGGCTGCATCGGGGCCAATCGGTTAAATATTTCCTCTACGTCTTTCAGCGCAATATAGCCCCGTTTGGATTTCTGCTTTAATGCCGCAAACAAATACATCAATGCGATTCTTACCGTTTCCTCATTCATTGACTATTGCTTTTTTACCGATTAAATACCATTAAAGCCGCATCCCGGCCATGCTCTGTTGTTTTCCATTGATAACCCGTTAGCTGCTTAAACTTATCAGCAGGAAGTTTTTTTAATGTGCCTTGCAGTTTTACGGGTATCATTTCAACTTTTATTGCTTCACAAAAGTCTTTCCAGATAGCATAATCACGCTTAATACTTCCGGCTCCTTGCGCTTTGGCTGTGCCTTCTGCCCGGCTGCCCCATCCCTTCCATGTGTTTGGGTTTTCAACATATACAGTTACTTTGCTGTTGGCGGCCTCGGCATAAAGGCAAAATGATTCCACAACTGCAAGGGCTTCATGTATTTTCATGGTTTCGATGCACTCAAAACTTTTTCTGCTGGTATTCCAAATTGCAACGCCTGTTTTTGTGCCTGGGTCTATGCCTATGCAATAGCTTTCACCAGTATCAAACAGTGTTTTGGTTTCGTATTTTGGCTTTTGCTCGCTCATTGCTTTACCCTGTATGTGAAATAAATTTTGCACCCGTAAAACTGCTGTAACTTCTTTCTTTCCAGTTCCAATTCATCCATGCCATTTACCGTGTACGGCTGTTTGCGTGTGGCTTTCATTTCCCCGTTTTCCTTTGTTACGCAAGTAATTTCTATCATAGCTTGTAATAGCTTTTAGGTTTCAATGCTTCCTTTAGATTGGTTATCCGTACCATCAGCAGGCTGTCTTTGTGCCAGAAGTTTCTTATGGCCGCCTCATCGGTTCCCAGCGCATCAACGGTTTTCAGATGCTCATCCCTTTGGGCCTTTAGTTCATTCAGTTGCTTTCGCATAAGGTAAGAATCGTATGCTTTCATATTGCCCTCCAGTCTTTTTCAAAAAGATTCATATTAAACAATCTTTGAAAAGATACGGTTTAACCTGTCAAGCGTGTCAATGTTTCTTGCCGTTTTTCTTAACTCGTATTCTATTGTTTGCATAAAAGAATTTGGCAAAGGCTCTATATCACCTTTTTCAGGGGCGTTTTCTGGCCCTTTAACGGCGTTAAAATCTCGACTATCAAGTTCTTCCAGTTTGAGCTGAAGTGTTTTGATATACTCATCAAACCTCTCGTTAAAAAGCCTGATGTTGTCAATTAATAACATTCCTTTTGATAAAGGAATTTCCTGTCCGGGAACCTCTGTGTTTTGTCCGTTTGGTGCCATTGTTTTAAGTTTTAAGGTTTAAATTAATTTAAGTTTACACTTGTTTCCAATCTTTTTCAAACGCCTGGCCGTTGATGTGAAACACCAGGCCTGTGGCCGTTGTTACTCCCTTCGTGATCCGGCACTCCAGCGTCATTACCTTTTGTTTGCCGTTGCTGCTTTCCACGTAACGGCCAATTATCTCACATTCGTTGCCTGTTCTGTTAATGTATTTCATTGGTTTGGGTTTAAAATAAAGTTGGTTGTAATGTTTTTAATCTTTCTGTTGAAAATCTACATTGCTCTTGTGATGTTTCCGTTCCTATGTAATTTATTTTTTCAATAATACAGGCTTCTGCCGTTGTGCCTGTTCCCATAAAACTATCATAAACAGTAAACCCTTCGTCTGCATACATTTTTAATAATTTTCTTGCAAAGTCAGTGCTGAATGTTGCTTTGTTTAAATCATTGCTGCCATCATTGTTTCTGGCCTCAATAAAATTGAATAAATTTTCAAAGTTTGCCTGTTTGGTTTTTTCTATAATGCTTACAACCTTTTTATTACAATAGAATGTTTCAATTTCACTTTTACGACAAAACACAAACACCAACTCGCAAATTCTTGTCAGCTTGTTTTTGCTTCTATTGTTTGGTATTGCAGAATTTTTTTTCCATACAATACAATCAGCGGTTGTGAAATTAGTGTTGCGAATAATATCAGCAATTAACAACCAAACAAGGCTCGTATTTTCAGATGAATAACTTAAATTATAAAGAACGCATCCATTAGCCTTTAACACTTTGTCATAGCCATTAAACACTTTTATAGTCCAATCAATATAATCAGCATCACTTTTAAAGTCCAGGAATGTGTCGTATCTGCTATTATATTTATCACTTGCGCCAATTCTGCTTGTATTGTATGGTGGTGAAGTAAGCACCAAATCAATTTCCCTTGGTGCATTTTCCATCCACTTTATACAATCTTCGTTATATATTTTGTTTGTTTCCATTGATTTTAGAAGGTTTGGTTTAATATAACGGAATGAACATTGTTATTAACATCTTTAATAATTGCGCACCAAAACCCACTTTTAAAACTGTTTTTTAGTTGGGCAAAAATTGTTTCTGAAACATGAATCACTTTGCCTTGGTTGTTTGTTATTGCTTTCATTGTTTTGTTTTTTAAATTGTTGATACAAATATATAACAATGATTTTAAATATGCAAGTTTTTTTGCAATTATTTTTATATTTATTTACAATCTGCTTAATGTGTCGATGCTTCGCTTTGCTGCCTTTATGCTGTTTTCAATCCACTCTTTGCGGTGTGCAATCAAACTCTCTTCCCAGTGAATGCTAAAACGCATCCCCTGTAATGTCGCCAGGTGTTCCATATCCAGCATGAGGCACTCTTCCAACAAACTTAGTGTACTCTCGCTTAAATTCAACCGTAAATTTTCCTGTTCCATAATTTCTACCTTTTGCAATTATTAGTTCTGCCTGTCCTTCGTTGCTGTTGCCTTCCTCATCGTTTTGCCCGTAAGCCTCGGCCCGGTAAATAAACAAAACAACGTCTGCGGCCTCCTCTATCTGGCCGGAATCCCTCAAACGGCTCAATGTCGGATAATGATTGCCGAATGTCTTTGGCCGGCTTAACTGGCTCAATGCAATGATGTTTATGTTTAATTCCTTTGCGATGTTTTTCAACGCCCTGGCTATCTGGCCCAGTTCCTGCTCCCGGCTTCTTTGGCTTTTGTCGCCCAGCAGTTGAAGGTAATCAATTACCGCCACTTCAATCCCGTACCTGATATGTGCCGTGCGGATCAGTCCTAAAATGTGCATCAGGTTATTGTTTGTAACATCCGCAACGTACAACGGTAAGTCCTGGTATCTGCTGGCTGCATTTACAAATCTTTCCAATTCGTGTTTAATCTGCTTTGGCTCAATTTCTGCATCCGCACATACCATCCTTGTAATCAGTTGGCTGCTGCTCATCTCTAAACTTATGAATGCTAACGCCCGGCCCTGGTCAATCACCGATTGCGAAATATTCAATGCCAGTGAAGTCTTGCCCTGTGATGTTTCGGCTGCAATAATTATCAAATCGCTTTTCTGGAGGCCTCCCGTTAGTTCGTCAAAGTACGCAAAGCCCGTTGCTATGCCTGTGGCCTTTTTGCTCTCTAATATCTTTACGGCTTTTAGTGCTGCCTCGAATCCTGTTTCATACTGCCCACGTTCCCGGTGTAATATTTCGCTAGCTATCTCTGAAAGAATTTGCATCTTGCCTTCGCTTGTCTTTTGCATCCCGGCTGCTGTTAGCTGGGTGTCGATAAATCGTACACGGTATATCTCGGCCAACTCCCCGGCAATCGTTTCTATGTCCGTGCCGTAGTCAATACTTTTTACTGCATCTATCAGCGTTTCTTTGTCCTGTGGGAAAAGGCTCAAAAACTTTGTCAGGGTAGGTGTTCTGCCGTTGGCAAATTCTTTCTGATATGTGGTGAATAGATGCTCGTAATGCACAAACATTTCCGGTGTGAATAGTTCCGCATTTTCCGGGTAGCTTTTTTTGTCTGCCAAGAAACGGCCTATTGCCTGGAGTTCATATTTCTTTTGAAGGCTCATATTCCTTTTGCTTTTATGTTTCCAAACACCTTTTCAAGGTCTGGGTATTGTGGTGTAAATTCCGTCTGCTTAATTTTGTTTTCATCTTTAAACCATACGCCAATCATTTTCTGCTTCCAATTTTTTACCTGGCTGCCTTTGCTGTCTTTCCACTTTGCTGATTCGTAATATTGAAATGCCTTTAACGCTGCTTGTTTTGTATATCCGTTCTCGGTGAAGTATGCAATTATTTCTTCTTGCGTTGGCGGTGTGAATTCCTTACTATTTCCTTTCTTTTCCTTTCCTTTCCTTTCCTTTATAGCATTGGGTTCGCTATGCGTTCGCATTGCGTTCGCATCTGGCTTATCCTTATTCCATCTCTTATATGCTGATTCTCTGGCCTTTTCGCTTAGTTGCCTTCTTTCATCTAGCCGCCTTTCAACAGATACGCTGCCAAAATTATCACCTTCAAAAACAAACAATCCAAAGTCATTTATTATGCTTTTTACTAATTCGCTATCGGTTCGCAAATCATACGCAATAGTATCGTAATCCGTTTGCAATGCGTTCGCATTATTATACAAGTCCTCAACGATTGCCCAGAATATCCCGTAGCCCTGCATTCCGTGCTTGGCAAGCAGCTTTTTAATTTTCGGGTCTGTTCTCGCATTGTGGTCGTGCGAAAAATAAAATGTGTCTTTAGTCATTGCAACCTCCAAAAAAGAACCCCATCGGGAACAAAAAAAACCGGAGGGCCACAGTTCCAGCAGAAACTACTCCGGTTAATTTGAACCCTTTGGGGTCTATTTTAAATATGAAAGTGCTATTTTGCATACTGCTGGTTTAATCTGTGGCTATTACAAAACTAATAAATTATTCAATACAACGTGCGTTTTTCTGCAATTATTTTTGTTTAATTTCCGCACCCTTCACGCGCTCGGCAAAGTACAGGGCAAATTCCATCATTTGCTCATAATTAAATTCCAAATCATCAATAGGGCCGTAAAACTTGCCGATTGTTTCAAAGCACCATTCATGTACGGCCTTATTGACATTGTGCCTGTCTTTCCATTCCTGGTTCTTCTGGTTGGCTTGTTCCATTGAATTTTCCATGTTACACAATATTAAATTCTCGATTCAAACAATCTAAAGTATGAATGTAATACACCCCATAACGCTTACCGTTGCGTTCTACCATCTGGGTCTGTATCGGCACGCCACGCTTGCGCAGCTTCTCTATCAGGCCGCTGGCCCGGTAAACATTGTAGCTGTAAAGGATGTCAAGGCCGCTCAACCTGTTCCCGGCCCAGAGTGCATTTTCGATTTTCTTAATTGCTGGTTGTTTCATTGTGTTTGGGTTTTAAGTGCATTCATTAAATCCTCGATTGTTATGATTCCCTCGCTTAATACTGGAATCCCGTAAATTTCCGGAGGCGGCACTCCGGCCTCACCGCCTCGCATACGGTGTAGTCTTTTCCATGCGGCAAACCGCCTGTATATCTCATATTCGTTTTTGCATTTAGTGGCCATTGTGTTTAAAGTTTTGCACCCCACGCCCAAACCCTCCCAAGTAAAGGGCGCAGGGTGCTGGTTGTTACTTCAGTTTGATTGTCAAATTGAAAACCACTTTGGTATTTCAAGTGGCAAAATTCCGTAATCATTTAATGCGCTGGCAGAATATCCAGGCCAATTATCATATTCAATAGCATCAGCAACCCGTTTTTTAAGGTTGTAATATGGCCCCTCTTGCTGTTGCCTGTCCTCCGGTGAAAACTCATAAAGCACCACATCGAAAGGCTCTGATTTTTCATATACCAGCCAAAAATAGTGTTCAATTTCAATTCCACAGGCCCCAGCCCCTTCAATCTGCATCATAGCCTGAAGCGGGTAGCCGTATTTTGCGGCATCATTGGCAAACAATCCGGGTTCTGCTGTATGGGCTGTTTTAATGTCAATAATAGTTTTTTTGTCATGGCGTAAAAGGTCGGGCCGTGCTTTCATTTTCAATCCTGTTTCGGCACATTGCCAAAAAAATGAAATTTGATATGAGCTTCCGGCAAGCAATTTTTGTATAAAATTGTTTTTTTCACCTGATGCAATCATTGCTAAAATAGCCTCATTGTCAGCCTGCGTAATTACGTATTTATCGCCATTAAGAATACCATGCTTCCACTCCTGGTTGGCTTTGGATGTAATTCCCTTATCCTTTTCCGGCCTATCGTTTTCATTGAAAACAATAACCTTTTCAGTGTACTCAATGGGGCTGCAAAGTGCTAATTCAAAAGCATTACCAAATTCAAAAGCCTGTTTTTTTTCAGTTTCAATTTTGCCGTCCATATACGCCTTAAAATACCTTAGCGATTTTCTGGCCTGCTTTAGTGCGCTGCTGCTTATAAACCCGTCTTTGGCGTGGTATTGATCTATCGGCACATTATTCCGAATCTCTGAATTTATCGTAGTTGCTTTCATAATTTAATACCTCTTTTCGGTTTAAGTCTTTTCCAAATATACGTCCAAGTTTTTCGGCTGCATCTTTAATTGCGTAGCTTTCGGCTGCTGGTGCTG
>JABXJR010000300.1_pt1 | contig 10081 bp, 10 predicted proteins | sample 7431291 | NCBI WGS metagenome assembly JABXJR01 (sample SAMN14395756, study PRJNA613071) | wetland metagenome | isolation source: water samle H3 from high-altitude wetland | place: Chile: Salar de Huasco, high-altitude wetland | collected 2015-11-10 | reverse complement strand
GAAAACGAGAATTCAAATCGACACGGCACTGATCGTCGATTGGCTCCCGACTGACCCGCCGAAGCCGACAGAATCCGAATTGCGGGAACTGTGGGAAACCTACGGCGCGGAGGCTATCGAGTGGCATTTAGCAAATCACCTGCGCGGCATGCGCGACTTCGAACTGTCGAAGGTCGATCCTCAAATCGCCGTTGCTGAGGATGAGGGTGACGCGGAGCGAGTCAAGGCGCTTCGCGCATATCGCCACGCGCTACGAAACGTTCCGCAGCAAGACGGCTTTCCGTTCACGGTCAAATGGCCCGATCCGCCGTCGTAAATCTCCATCGCCCCTGAAATACTGCTATTACCCTCAACCGGAGAATTCATATGACTTTGAAAAAAACGATCACCGTCGAGCAATCGGGCGCACCCGCCAGCATTCACCGCATCGTTTCCGTGACGATCAATTACGAAGGCAACAGCACGTCGGCGCAGATATCGAGTTTCTATGACGATGCGGCACGGCGCGCGAACCGCACGCCGCTCGCGAATTCGTCACTGAGCGTCGAAGGTGTGCCGAAGGCCGGGAAAGACCCGAAGGCATACGTGGAAACCGCTCTGGTGGCGCCCGTTCCGGAGGGCGAGGACGGCGACGCCACGTTGAAGGTGTACGCGCCGAACCGCTACGCGTTCTCGGGCGCAGAAATCATCGCCGACTGACGCAATCCGGCGAGGTGCGGTCCAGATCCGGGCCGCGTCAATCCAATATCAAGGGAGTCAAACAATCATGGCGCAGGACTATCACCACGGCGTAACCGTCGTCGAAGATAACACCGGCGTCCGTCCGATCACCACGATCTCGACGGCCGTTATCGGTGTTGTCTGTACCGGCGACGATGCCGACCCGACCACGTTCCCGCTGAACAAGCCGGTGCTGCTCACGAACGTGCAGGCTGCGCTCGGCAAGGCAGGCCGAAAGGGCACGCTGTACACGACGCTCGATGCGATCCAGAAACAGGCCCGCCCGTACACCGTCGTGGTGCGCGTCGCGCAAGGCAAGGATTCGGCTGAAACCACGTCGAATATTGTCGGCAGCGTGAATGCCGACGGCACGAAAACCGGGCTCAAGGCGCTTGAATCGGCGCCGTCCGTGGTGCAGGTGAAGCCGCGGATTCTGGCAGTTCCGGGGCTCGATACGCAGCCCGTCGCGAACGCGCTGGCATCCACCGGGCAACTGCTGCGCGCGATGGCGTACGTCGCGGCTCGCAACGAAACGGGTGAACTGGTCGCCACGCAGGAGGAGGCCGTCGCCTACCGGAAAAAGTTCGGCCAGCGCGAAGTGATGGTGATCTGGCCGGATTTCGTCGCATGGGACGACGCCGCGTCGAAAGAGGTTGAAGTGCCCGCTGTCGCGTATGCAGTTGGCCTGCGCGCGAAGATCGATCAACAAACCGGCTGGCACAAGACGCTTTCGAACGTCGCGGTGAACGGTGTCGAAGGGATCAGCAAGCCCGTTTCGTGGGATTTGCAGAACCCCGCAACCGATGCGGGTTTCCTCAACGAGAATCAAGTCACGACGCTGATCAACCGGAACGGTTTTCGATTCTGGGGTTCCCGCACGGCGTCCGACGATCCGCTGTTCGCGTTCGAGAACTACACCCGCACGGCGCAGGTGCTGGCCGACACGATGGCCGAGGCGCAGATGGTCGTGATCGACGGCGCGATGGTCCCGGCGCTTCCGCGCGACGTGATCGAGGGCATCAACGCAAAAATGCGTGAAATGAAAACCAAGGGGCAACTGATCGGCGGCTCGGCGTGGTTCGACGCCGAACAGAACGGCATCGTGGCGCTGAAAGACGGCAAGGCGGTGATCAATTACGACTATACGCCGGTGCCGCCGCTGGAAAACCTCACGCTGCGGCAGAAGATCACCGACCAGTATCTGGCTGATTTCGCGTCTCAGGTGAACGCGTAACGCACCCGCCTGGACAAGTCGTCCGGGTCAGACATAGGGAAGGGAGGAAAGAAAAATGGGAATGCCGTCCAAACTGAAGCACTTCAACGTGTTTCTCAACGGCGTGTCGTACATCGGACAGACGGCGGAACTGACGCTGCCGAAGCTCACGCGCAAGATGGAGGAGTGGCGCGGTGGCGGCATGGTGGCGCCGGTGAAATACGATTTCGGGCCGGAGGCGATGGAACTGGAATGGTCGCTCGGTGGGATCGATAAGAACATGTTGAACCAGTGGGGTACCCCGTCCGTCGATGGCGTGATGCTGCGCTTCGCTGGTGCGTACAAGAACGATAGCGACGACCAGTGGACCGCCGTCGAAATCGTTGCGCGCGGTCGTTATTCCGAAGTCGATTTCGGCAACGCGAAAGCGGGTGACGACACCACGACCAAGGCAACGATGGCGCTCGCCTACTACAAGCTTTCTATCAACGGCGACACCGTGATCGAAATCGACGCGCAAAACTTCATCGAACTGGTGGGCGGCAAGGATGCGCTCACGCAGGTCCGCAAGATCATCGGCGTCTAAACGTAACGTGCGGCTGTCCGCACCGCAATACTCACCACACTGAGAAACGAAAATGAAAGAACTGAACACCGAAAACACCCATACGCTCGATCAGCCGATTCGTCAGGGCGACAACGAAATCAAGGTGATCACGCTGCGCAAGCCCGGTTCCGGCGAACTGCGCGGCGTGTCGCTGTCCGATCTCGTGAACCTCGACGTGTCGGCGCTGCACAAGGTGCTTCCGCGTATCACCACGCCGACGCTGACCGAAGCCGATGTGTCGAAGCTCGACCCGGCCGATCTGCTGCAACTGGCCGGGATCGTCAGCGGTTTTTTTATGACGAAAGCCATGCGTGCAAGCATGGGCTCCCCGACGTAGTAGAAGATGCAATGGCGGACGTGGCGACGGTGTTCGGCTGGACGCCCGTCGTCATGGACCAGATGACGGTTTCTGAACTGATGGAGTGGCGCGAGCGGGCGCGAGTGCGATACGAACGGAATGAATAACGAACTGAAACTGCGCGTCGTGTTCGATATGGTCGATCGGCTGACGCGTCCGCTTCGCCAAACGCTCGCGGGTAGTAAAAACCTGTCGCGCGCGCTCGCCGACACGAAGAAACAGCTTTCCGAACTGCAAAAGCAACAAAAGACCGTCGACGCAGTCAAGGCCGTCCGTACTGAAATGGGGCAGACCGCCACGAAACTGAAGGCGGCACAGGAAAAGTTCGCCGGGCTGCAAGCGCAGATTAAGGCGACGGAAAATCCCACAGTACGGATGCAGAACGCGATGCGGCGGGCGTCAGCGTCCGTCGTCACGCTCACGCAACAGCAGGAGAAGCAGCGGACCCGGCTCGGCGAACTGAACGCGCGCATGCAGCAGGCCGGGCGCGGCACGCAAACGCTCACGGCATACGAGAAATCGTTGCAGTCGAGCATCGCGAAAACGAACGAGACGATCGCGGAACAGGGGCGCCGGTTGCAGGCTGTACATGGGCGCCGCGCGGCGCTCGCGCCCGCACGTGACCGCCTTCAGGCCGCGCGCGGTGCGGCGGCCGAAATGGCGGTCGGTGGTTATGCGTCGCGCGCGGTCGGTGGCCGCGTGCTCGGCGGGGTCGGTGCGGTGCTCGATGAGTCGAAGCATGCGAAGCTGGAAGAGGTGCGGATTCAGGCGCTCGGCGCCGGCGACCACGATACGGCGAAGGCGATCGATTTCGCGCGCAAGCACAAATCCTATGGCGTCAGCACGACGGAAAACCTCACGCTCATGCGTGACGCCATGACGATCCTCAACGACGAGCATCACGCGGAAATGATTCTGCCGACGCTCTCGAAAATGAAGTTCGCGAACGATGCGTTGTTCGGCGCCGAGCAAGGCGGCGACAACGAACAGAAGTTCATCAACATGTTGAAGGCGATCGAACAGCGCGGCGGCACGAACGATGCCGCGACGTTCAACCGCGAAGCGAACATGGTGCAGAAGGTCATCACGGCGACCGGTGGGCGCGTCGGGGGCGACCAGTGGCAGGAGTTCATCAAGACGGGCGGCACGGCCGCCAAGATGCTGCGTTCCGATGCGTTCTATTTCCAGATGGAGCCGCTTATTCAGGAAATGGGCGGCGACACGGTAGGTAGTGCGCTCATGTCCGGATATCAGAACCTGATCGAAGGCCGCACGACGGTGCGCGCGACGCGCAAGCTCATGTCGCTCGGCCTGCTCAACAAAAAGAAGGTCGAGTTCGACAAGATCGGGCGCGTGAAGGCGTTCGCCGATGGCGCGCTGCTGAACACCGATCAGTTCAAGTCGTCGCCGTTCGAGTGGATGGAACAAACCCTTCTGCCGCTTTTTGAGAAGAAGGGCATCACCAAGGAACGCGACGTTCTCAGTGCGATCAGTTCGATTTTCACGAACCGGCGTGCGTCGAACCTGTTTGCCACGATGTTCCTGCAACGCAAGGCGATTCATAAGAGCGTGGCACTGAACGAACACGCTTACGATATCGATCAAGGGTTCAACGTCGGCCAGACGTTGCCGCAGGGTAAGGAAATCGACGCCTTGTCGAAGAAAGCGATTCTCGAAGAACAGCTAGGGTCGAAAATCCTGCCCCTGTACAACCGCGGACTCGAACTGACTGCGAATCTCATCGAGCGCGTGAGCGGGTGGACCGAGCGCAACGCGGGCACGGCACGCGCACTCACGATCGGTCTGGCGGCGCTCGGCGCGGTGCTCGTGGCCGGTGGTTCGCTGACGATCGGACTCGCGGCGATTATCGGGCCGCTGGCGCTCACCCGTTACGGCATGGCGATGCTCGGTGTCCAGGGTGGATTGTTGCGCGGCTCGCTCGCTATGTTGGGCGGCGCATTCCGTGCGTTCGGCGGTGCCATATTCGCCGTCGGCCGCCTGCTGCTGCTGAACCCGATCGGCCTTGCGATTACCGCTGTCGTCGCGGTGATCGCCGGGGCGGCGTACCTCATCTATCGGTACTGGAAACCGCTCTCCGCTTTCTTCGCGAAGCTGTGGGACGGCATCAAGCGGACGGTGCAAACGGTCGGCGGGTGGATTGCCGACTACCTGATGAATTGGACCGTGGTCGGCTTCATTGTCGATCATTGGGCCGATCTGAGGGCGATCACGCTCGCGATATGGGAACTGATCAAATCCGGCGTGTTGCGCGCAGCACAGGCCGTCGCTGACTTCTTCATGAACTGGACGATCGTCGGCGCGATCGTGCGCCATTGGGACGACATCAAGGCGGCGACCGGCGCGGCGTGGGACTGGATCAAGCAAACGGCGATGGGGGCCGGGGGCGCGATTCTCGATTTCTTCATGAACTGGACCCTGCTCGGCGTGGTGATTCGGCATTGGGACAGCATCATGTCCTACATGTCGGGGATAGCGAGCCGCTTTATCGAGATCGGCGGGAACATCGTTGACGGGCTCGTGAATGGCATCACGGGCGGCATGAACGCGCTTCGCACGGCGCTGCACAACGTCGGCGAAAGCGCGATCGGCTGGTTCAAGGAAAAGCTTGGCATCCATAGCCCGAGCCGCGTTTTCGCGGCGCTCGGCGGGTTCATCGGGCAGGGCGCGGCGCAGGGGATCGAGGGCGAGCGCGTGAGCGTGGCCGGTGCCGCCGCGCGGCTCGCCGGGGCCGCGTCGATCACGTTCGGCGCGCTGACGGCGAACGCTGCGCCGTCGCCGCTCGCAATGCGACCGCTGATCGATACCCGGCCGCCGCTGTCGGCCGCGAGCGCGGCGCCGTCGGCACCTGTCGATAGTGGAACGCGGAATTACTACATCACGATCAACGTAGCGAATGGTGACAACGTGAAGGAATTCGAGGCGGCCGTGCGCCGCGTGATTGATCAGGTCGAGCGCGAGGACCGCCGTCGCGTCAGCTCGCGTCTGTCCGACTGAGGCCGCTATGCTGCTTTCTCTCGGACAGTTCGTTTTCGGCACGCTCACGGCACCGTTTAGCGAAATGCAGCGGCGCCGCACGTGGAAGTTCGCGAGCAATTCGCGCGTCGGTGCGCGCGATGCGCGCCAGTTTGCCGGGCCGGGCGGCGATACGTTCACGATGCAGGGCATGATCGCAACCGGCGTGCTCGGTACGCCGATCTCGATGGACCTGATTTCCGAAATGGCGAACACCGGCGATGCGTACGTGCTGGTGGACGGGCGCGGCATCGTCTACGGTGCATACGTGATTGACGAGCTACACGAAACGCACTCGTATTTCACGATCCTCGGCGTGCCGCAGAAAATCGAGTTCACGCTGACGATCACGCGTGTGGACGACCGCGCACTCGCGGCGTCGGTTGACGGCGGCGCCGCGACGAGCGAGCCGACGAGTGGATCGCTCGACAAGGCACCGGCCGGGGCGTCGCCGCCCTACGTCAAGCCGAAGAAGCCGAAAGCGAAGAAGGGGTAGGGCGATGGCGGATTTTGTGCAATCGGCCAAGCTGCCGACGCGGCGACTCGTCCCATACGCTGACTACCGCATCACCCTCGACGGGCGCGACTTGTCGCGCACGATTGCGCCGTATCTGGTCTACCTTACGTTGAGCGAGTCGCGCGCCGACGAAGCGGATTCACTCAATCTCGTGTTGGACGACTCGCGCGGCGATCTCGAACTGCCGAAGCGCGGCGCCGAATTAAAGCTGTCGATCGGGTGGGAGGGTGAAACGCTCGTGGACAAAGGCACGTTCACGATCGATGAATTCGAGTTTCACGGCGCGCCCGATCAGATCACAGTCAGCGCGCGTTCTGCGTCGATGACGGACGCCATGCACGAGCGGCGTGACAAAAGCTGGCACGGCCAGACGATCGGCGATATCGTCAAGACGATCGCCGCTCGGCACAAGCTGACGCCCGCGCTCGGCGACGCGCTCGCCAAGGTCCGGATCGCGCATATCGACCAGACGAGCGAAAGCGACATGTCGTTTTTGACCCGGCTCGCGAAGCGGTACGACGCGGTGATGACCGTCAAGGATGGGCGCCTGCTGTTCATGCCGATCGGGGCAGGCACGAGCGCTAGCGGTAAGCCACTGCCGACGCTCGAGATCCGGAAGGCGAAGGGCGATTCGTATCGTTATCACGTGTCGCAGCGCGAAAGCTACACGTCGGTGCGCGCGCGCTGGCACACGTCGAAGAAGGGCAAGCAAGAATCCGTGATCGTCGGCGGCGAAAACAACCGCAGCACGAAGCTACTGCCGGAAATCTACGGCTCGCGCGCTGACGCGGAAGCGGCGGCCAAGGCGGAATACGCGCGCACGCAGCGGGGACAGGCGACGTTCAATATGACGCTGGCGCTTGGTCGGGCCGACGTGTACCCGGAAATGACCGTGAACGCGAAGGGCTTCAAACCGGGTATCGATTCGACGCCGTGGCTCGTGAAACGTGTTGTCTCCCGGATCGACGGTAACGGCGGGTTCACGTCAATGCTCGAAATGGAGATGCGCGACGATCCGACGACGGAACGGCACAGAACACATTTCCGGAAGGGAGGAAAGTAAAAAAGCCCGCACAAGTGCGGGCTTTTTGTTGGGCCGGATCAAGTCGAGCGGTTCGCGCTTGCCAGCAACGACGTGTAGAGGCGTCCGGCGCGGTCGGCTTCGTCCTTCGCCGCGTTCCACATCGAAAAGAGGGCCACGAGGCAGGGGCGCGTTACGACCGTTCCGGCGTTGTCGTTCCATCCGTACTCGCGGTTCCAGAACGACGAAAAATAGCTACCCGCCGGCATGAGGATGCCGCGCGGCTCGAAGTACATGCGAGTGCGAACCATCGCGCGAAAGTCGGCGTCATGGCGCGGCAAACCGCCGTCGAAAGTCATGATCGCGGCGCGTTCATCGAAGAATTCCAATACGTTCGCGTCGTCGGTGGGCATGATGCGGAAAAACACTGTATGACCATACAGTATTCCGAACGTGCTGACTGGTGTCAACGTCGTGACATGCCGTGCCGTGAGGAACGTTTGTCGTCGGGGTCAGATCACGCGCCGGTGACATCGTTTCTCCCTAACCTGAGAATACCGGTTGGCCGATTTTTCGAATTGAACGCTTTTTGCGGAATTTTCCGCATTCTTCGAAAAGGTTTAACCAGTATTCGGTATGGGATAGACTGTCTGGAATCAAGTTTGCCAATTGTCGAATCGAAACCTTCGTCGCGAACGAATTCCGGCGACGTAATATATAGCCGTAACTCATGTTTCCAGTTTTGGTCTAGCGCGTCATCGATGGGAACCCTAATTCTTTCCGTAACACGGAGAAGGCGCTGGGCCGCATTTCGTGTGACTACGTAGCACTGAGTGCCAAGCGGATGTGTATCCATCCACATCAGCTTTGTGCCGCTCGGCAGTGATGCGTACTCAATTTGTGGATTCTTGAAGATTCCATATAAGCGAACAATGTCCCAGTGTTCCCGGTACATATACAGTTCCTCTGTGGTCGCCTTGAAGCCAGAAAGAAAACTGATATCGTCCTCCATGATGCACCACGCTTCATCACCCGATGCTATCAACTGTTTCCAGACTTCCCGATGGCTTAGGTAGCATCCAATTTGCCCCTTGGTAAGCGCACTCCCATAGAAAAATTTCCTTGAAGCTTCGCTATAGCCAGGAATCGGCCCGGTGTGGGCAGAGATATCAATGCCATCGAAAAATCGCCCATCAATTCCGTGTAACCTGAATTGTTCGGCCATATTCTCGCGTCTATCGATGGCATGCTTCATTGAAATGCAGACGTATGACAAACCCCGTGTCATGCAATACAACCCCGTAATAATTGAAAGTATGTGGTCGGAAGATATCATATCGATTACAACTCCCGTACGATCGGCCCCGCCGGGTCAACTATCTGTTGCCCGCTCGGCGACGTATGCGGGCGGCCCGATGCCGGTCCAGAGCGGCCCGGAACGCCATGCACGCGGCAGATCCAGCGCGAGCACGCGCCACTTGGCGAGCACGGTCGCGAACGTGCCTTCGCTCTTGGCTCGGCGGATTTTGTCGACCACATTCCAGCCGCGAATGTAGTGCGTTAGGCTGCGTTGGCTGGACAGGTAATGCGGCGCATGAACGCCGACCCACGCCAGCATTTCGTCGGGCGGGACGTCCGGTGCGGCCGGGTCCGGCTCGATGTTCGCGCGTACCGGCGACGGCCCGTCGAGGCGCGCGTCGGGCGCTGTCGCTTCATGTGCTGTGCGGTTCGATTCGAGCGCCAGCAGGCGCAGGACTTCGATGCGATGCCACGGAATCGGCGAGCGACCTGCAACGTAATTGCGCACGGTGCGGGTGCAGCAGCGGAGCGTTTGGGCGATACGAGCGATAGACAGACCGTTCGTGAGCGCGAGAAAATCGGCTAGCGCGCCGTGACGGCAGGCGGCGGCATTCATAGGCGTTGCGGAAGCGAAACTGTGTAATTGATTGTAAGTTTGTTTACAAACAGTTGCGTTCAAGCTGACAGAATTACCGGTTTTCGCTAGCTACCAGACTTTACATAATTAACACTCTCGTCGGAAGCGCTTGTAGTGGCTAAGTTGAAACGTCCACTTCTCGTTTATCAGGGACGGACCGGCTTCGCCGCCGGCGTAGAACCGGTCCGTCACTCGTCACTCTCGTCTTTCTGTCTTAATTGAAAGGCGGCCGACCCGGTTGCCACGTTTGGTGTGATCGCCGTGGGCTGTCGCATCTAGATGGACCCAGAAAATGTAATCAAAGCCCCGTTCCTCGAGGCGCTCGAACTGTTCCTCAGCTGCGGCAAGCTTCAGCAGGCATTGGGCTTGCCAATCCAACCCGACCACGAACCATTTCCACGAATTGTTCCACCCGCGCCACAGGATGGCGCCGGCGCTGCAATGATCGTGTGCAAACTTCTGGATCCGTCTGTCGACCACTTTTGCATCGTCACGCGAAATGGAGCCAGATAGGCGGATCGAGACTGTGCTCGCCGCATCGTCACGCGCGAGATAAACGTCGGCAATGCCGCCCAAGTGCCGGCGAACGCTTTCGAGATGTTCGAGCTCCATATCTGCATCCACTGGCATCGCGCCGCACAATACATATTCGCCCTTGTCTAGGGCATCTTCGATC
>JABXJR010000297.1_pt1 | contig 10135 bp, 12 predicted proteins | sample 7431291 | NCBI WGS metagenome assembly JABXJR01 (sample SAMN14395756, study PRJNA613071) | wetland metagenome | isolation source: water samle H3 from high-altitude wetland | place: Chile: Salar de Huasco, high-altitude wetland | collected 2015-11-10 | reverse complement strand
GCCTTGCTCTATTCATCAGTCGGGCATGGCGGTGCATCGGGTTATCTAGCGATGATGGGGTTAGTCGGCGTTGCGCCAAGTATGATGAAACCTACCGCACTATGTCTCAATATTTTGGTGTCAATCATTGCGTTTTGGCGATTTTATTCTGCAAAAAACTTTTCTTGGCAAATTTTTATTCCCCTTGCTATTGCCGCGGTGCCGATGGCGTTTATCGGGGGAATGACCCATTTGCCCAGTCATTTATATAAGCCGATTGTTGGGATGGTACTGATTTTTTCGGCTATTTATTCATTTATTTTTGCCAAAAAACTTACCAGCGAGCAACCATTAAAACAGGTGTCAAAATGGCTTTTGGCAATCGTGGGGGCGGTTTTAGGGTTGCTGTCGGGATTGACGGGGGTGGGCGGTGGTGTGTTTTTAAGTCCAATTTTATTGTTTAACCGTTGGGGAAGCCCTAAAGTTGTCGCGGGGGTAGCGTCCGGGTTTATTTTGGTGAATTCAATTTCAGGCTTGTTTGGTGTGTTATCGACAGGGGCAAAGCTGCCAAATCAACTACCAATTTGGCTTGTAGCGGTGTGTGCAGGGGGTTTTATTGGCGCAACTTATGGTAGCAAACGCCTTGCCGACCCCATGCTCAATAAATTATTATCTCTGGTATTAGTCATTGCAGGGCTGAAAATGCTGGCAAATTTTTGACGCTTAGGTAGACCCCAACCGCTGGCTCTAGTACCAACCTAAAAAATGTGATGAATTGCAACATCTAATCATTTCAAAGCTTAAGCTATAAAAAAAACCCATTGCAGGGGAACATATAACGAAAACATACGAAAACAAACCCCAACAATCGAAAACATAAAACCCTTTACTATCAAGGCTTGCAAAGGTATTATGGCAACTATTGGTAAACAATCGACAACATTATAAGACGCAAAAAAGTGTGGTCAAAAGTGTGGTCAAGATTAGGGGTTAATTGTGGCAAGCATTAAAAGCGATAACCAAATCAAAAAAGCGATCAAGGATAGTGTGGGCAAAGATAAAGCCTATTATTCTATTGATGGTTATAAGGGCTTAAGAATACGCATAAGGGGCGATTATGTGGAATTTCAGCACCGCTATACACACCCACTAACAAAAAATAAAATCGAAATGACATTAGGCAACTATGCCAACGGATTTACACTAGAACAAGCCCGCCAAGCTCACCGTGATAATTTAGGCTTGTTAGAGCAGGGCATTGATCCAAAGACTAACCGGCAACAGGAAGTTAAAAAGCAAGCCTATGCAATAGACACCACATTCAAAGCCGTTGCATTGGATTGGCTAGATGAACAGACCAATAACCCTACCCATGTTCTAGCAGAGCAAACCCTTAAGAATTGGAATTTTCTTTTAAACCCATTATTAAAAGAGTTTGCAGACACGCCAATAAACACAATAAGCACCCCTCAAGTATTAAGGCTATTCAAACAGGTACAAAAAACGCATATTCAAAAGGGCAACCGAGTAAAGGGAATTGCAAGCCGAATTTTTGCCCATGCGGTTATCAATGGCTTGATAGAGCATAACCCCGTAACGGCAGTTAAAGAGGCTAGAGCCTTAAAGCCAACACGCCAAAAACATCACCCCGCTATTATTGACCCCCAAGAATTTAGCCTACTCCTAAAAGAAATAGACAGCTTGCCCGCTAGTGATAATTTCAATAAAGAGATATTGCAATTACTGGCCCTTACTTTTGCCCGCATTGGGGATATTTGCACTATGAAATGGGCTGATCTAGACCTGACCGCTAAACAGTGGGAATTTGAGCCACAAAAGGGCGTTAATCGGCATGATATGGTTGATAGCTTAGTAATACTCTAGTACCGCAAACAATGGCCATTATTGAGCGTATGAAGCCAATAACAGGCGGTATGGAATACGTTTTTTATAATGGCAGACGAAAATCAAAACCTTTTGCAGATGGGCAACAAGTTAATAAATTGCTCAATAGTCAATCAATGAATAAGGCAGGCATAGGCAAGGATTTTTGCAATAGGGGTTATTTTGGGGTACATAGCCCGCATGGGTTTAGGGCAACTGCCAGGACCATGTTAGAGGAACGATTAAATTATGATTATCGCCTTATTGAAATGCAGTTAGGCCACAACGTGAGGGACGCTAACGGCAGGGCATACAACCGCGTTAAATGGCTTAATAAACGTCATGACATGATGGCCGCATGGGCGAACTACTTAGATGATCTCAAAGCGGGCAAGGTGGACAATATTATTTACCTGGATAAAGCCAAAGCCAACCAACAGGCGGTTAATGAGTAGGTGAACCATGAATAATACCCCAGCTATGAATGATACCTTGCCAGCATTGGACACCAAGCCCACCCCAAGCGGGCATATTTTGGTAATGACCCGGGAGGAAATAGACCAGTTAGGCGATATTTTGGATAATCCTTTTTTACCACTGAATGACTTACAACAGGCGTTATTTATGCGGGGTTATCGCTTGATCAGAGTTTAAGACCAGTTTTGCAAGGCTAGAAATACATGAAATAAGGTTTAGAAAAGGTAAGCTATCAAAGCTTGCCTTTTTTACATAAAATTACAAAATAATTCGTATCGTTGAATATCGTTGAATATTGATGAGTATCGTTGAATATTGATGAGTATCGTTGAATATCGTTGAATATTGATAAGAATCAAACACTTATATTTTTTACTAAGTGTTATTTATCTTGTTAAAAACTTAATATTGCCTTAACAACTTTCGATAACAAACCGATTAGGAGTTAATGCAATGACCAACAAAACCCCGCTAACAGTGAACACCACGCCAGCCGAAAAGGTGGCAAGTGAACCAATACCCACCTTTACCGACCTTGCCAACAACCCCAAAGGCATAACCAGCCGTAGCACCGTAGCAAAGCTATTGGAAATCCACGTTTTGACGCTCACACGTTGGATTAAGGCGGGCAAGTTTGTAAAGCCTATCACCATTGGTAACGCCCATTATTTTAGAAATAGCGAGTTAATCGACTATTTAGACAATAAGACAGCATAAGGGGTAAACCATGACAGCTAACACCCCGAGTCCAAATAACACCGCAGGACACAAAGCCCAGCTATTAGCCCACCTGATGACAGGCGCAAAAATAACGCCCCTTGAAGCCTTACAGCGTTTTAACTGTATGTCATGTTCTCAAAGATTGGGCGATTTACGCAGAGATGAAGGCATACCTATCCAAAGCCGATTTATCACCACGCCAACAGGCAAAAAGGTAAAAGAATATTGGCTAGAGCCTAGTTATATCCAAGCGGTAACAGGGGCATGACATGAAATACCAGTTGAATCAATTATCCGACAGTTTAGAAGATTTACTGCACCAAGCCGAATTTATGGCGAATCATGCAATGAATAATCATCTTAACCCTGAACAGATAGAAAATGAGTTCGATATCTTGACTGCTGAAATATGGGACATACAAGAACAGGTCAAGGCATTGAATGAACCATCACGCGATAACCAAAAGGCGGGCGAGATATGAGCCTATATCCTGATATCGAACGAATAGACCCCAATGACTTTTATTTTGTGATGATGAATGGTGAGCCGATACAACCAGCGAATACCGATATATTCATGGATTACTGGACAGCCGAAACCGTTGTAGAGTTTTTACAAGCCGTGAACCCTAATCAAGTATTCAGTATTAAAAGGGCAGTATTTATAGAGCCACCACAACAGGCAATTTTAAGGGTTTTAACATGAGTCGATATAAACATACCACTCAACACCCAAACAAGCTACAACGTGCTATCCGTGGGCAGGATATTGGCAAGATTAGGGGAAAGTTGGGCGAGATTATCCAAACAATCAATATCGCTATTTTATTGTTGATAGTTTTGGTAGTGATTACCCAATGTCAGCCAGTGGAAGCAAGCAACAAAATAGGAAATAAACCACTATTTTATGCAACAAAACAGGCAATTCGGGGGAATTATCAAAAAGGGTGTATCCCTTGCCAGTCAAGGGGTGGAGCGTGCAACAAACATCAACTCATGCAACAGAATTTGTGCAAAATGCACCAAAAAATGCACCAAAGAAGAAATAAACCACGATTTCACGCACCAAAACGGGCAGTTTTGGGGAATTATCAAAAAGGGTGTATCCCTTGCCAGTCAAGGGATAGAGCGTGCAACAAACATCAATTCACGCACCAAAATTTGTGCAAAATGCACCAAAAAACTTTAGAAAGCAATCATCAAAAATGAAAGCAAAAAATACTATTTTTAAAAATGGCTTGAACATGAAAAAGGGCATTATCCTTTTACAGATAACGCCCCAAGTCACACCACATGACCTTATGGAAATAATAGCATGAGTAAAATTTTAAGACTATTAAATATTGGTGAATTTAATTCACTAAATGATAGCTTGCCATTGGTGGCGGGCATGATTGACAATAGAGGTCTCTCAAAAATTCACGCAAGCGGACAGCCATTCCGTTACCTTTTGGCTTTTTTTGTGCCCAAATTTCGCTTACTCTCTCAAAGTGGCGATAACAAAGCACAAACCCATCTACCCCAATTCGCAGGGGTAAACCGTCATATCATGCCAGCATTGGCAAAAAGTTATGGCGGGGTGACATTGCAAAATAAGCCTTTACGGCAAATATGCGAGGCGGTTGCTTGCGTGACCGAGAGTGAACCCCGCCACCCTATGATTTTTCATAGTGTGGTAAATACTCAAAATAATACGCAAGGAGGCATTATCATGCCTAATAAAATCATCATGCCCGCGGGCAACACCCAAACCAGCCAACGCAAAAATGCACTTGCCCACAGTGCAACCGATACCACAGCTCACACGCCAGCCCAAGACGAAAAGCCGCTATATGTTCCTAGCTATTGGGAACGCAAAGACGGATATTTCAAAGACGGTATTTTCTACCAGCCTTTTTATGCAGTTTATTGCAATGGCGAGGTGATAGAGCCGTTAGGGTCAGTCAATGCGTATCTATATGATAAAGCCTTTCATATCCTTATTCATTTACAAGCAATATCAAAAGACAACTTCGAGTTAAAGCCCGTTTCATGGAAACCGCTAAATGATTTTGATGTTGTATTGAATTGGGAGGGCAAGGCATGAATAAACAAGCCCGCAACAGTGGCAAGGATAAGGGGCGTAAAGCCCTTTATTTCTCTAAGTGGTATTACACCAGCACCCACCGCCAAAAAGCCAATAAACGCCAAGCTATGAGTAATGGGAGGCTATCGAAATGAGTAATCTAGCCATATCAAAAAATACAAATAAAGCCTTTCATGAATTTATCAAAGGACAGCCAACGGCAAGTTATGAAACTTACCAGCATAACCCCGCATTGGTGAACCTTGCCCACTGTATCGGCAAAGATAAATTGCTTTTTATTGATAGCAATTACACAGTGGACAACGCCAACCAGCCAACCGCCAACAGCATAGGCGTTATGTTGTTTGATGAGCATTACCAGCCGTCTAACCTTGCCATATTCCCGTTAAATAATGCAGAGCCATTCCCGTTACATGGCTTAGAAAACGATTGTTTTATATTGGGCAATGGCGGGCAAGTGGTGGCAGTAGCAAGCCTTGATACTGCTATCGAGCTATACCCCTATTTAACAATCAATGGTGAGTATTCACTGATTGCACCATTTAAGGATTGGCAATTTGAGCGCATGGTTAAAGCCCACGCCAGCCACAGCCAAGTAACCCTATTCACCGATTACCCCACAGGCAAGCAACTGGAAACCACATTCAAGGGGTATAACGTGCGATTGGTGGCAACAGTGGACACGATAACCGATTTAGTTACCAATTATCTATTAGATGAAATCATCAACGACCCAAACAAAGAGCCAGCCTTGCAAACTAAGGTCAAGGAATTAAACGGCATTGAATGGGGCGAGCCCGAACCACTGGAGGACACCAACACGCCCGCCACCCGTTACCCTATTGAAGCATGGCAAGGCGTTTTAAGACAAGCGATTGAAGCCATAGCCCACCATGCACAAGTACCCTTAGCAATGGCGGGGCAATGTATTTTAGGGGCATTATCTACCATTGGGCAACGCTACATTAATGCACCCATTGGACACACCCACAAGCCAGCCAGCCTATTTCTAATTACAGAGGGCGGAAGTGGTAGCGGTAAAACTTTTGCCAGTGAATTATCACACTACAGCATAAACAAATGGGACGAGCGCATTTATAAAACCTATATCGAGCTTTTAAACGAATGGAAAAGCGAAGTAGACAGCCTTAAGGGTAAAGAGCGCAAAGAATACTTGCAAAGCAACGCCAAGCCCAGCAATGATAGTATGCTTATTCAAGAGGGAACGATCGAGGCAATCTTAGACCAATTTATTTTAGATGATAAGGCTAACCTATCATGGACAACAGATGACGCAGGGCAATTTTTTAATGGGCATACCATGAAAGGCGATACCGCAGGCAATGCCATAGCCAGCCTTGCTAAATTGTGGGACGGTTCACCCGTTAGCCGTGTACGCTCACAACGAGGCGCAAACCCGCAGTTTAAAACAAATGCCTATGACGTAAGGTTGACGCTAGACCTACAAGGACAGCGCATTATCTTAGAGCCAGCCTTAACCGACCCTATGCTAGTACAACAAGGATTTCTAGCCCGTGCATTATTGGCTTGCCCCGATAGCCTACAAGGTCAACGGGTATGGAACACGCCCGAACGATTGGACAATAACCCGCATGATGACCCACGATTGCAAGCGTATTGGACAAGGTCCGATATTTTATTAGACCCTTTACCTACCGAGATACAAACGGACGATAAAGGCAAAGAAATGAGGCTAAATATGCCTTTTGAGAACCGCCAAGCAAGGCAAGCCCTAGCGGACTTTCAGCAACGAGTAGAGAACCGCCAAGCCAAAGGCAACGCATACGAATTTTTAAAGGCGTTTGCCTCACGCATGGCGCAAAATGCCAGCCGTATAGCCTCATTAATGGCGTTTTTTGATTGCCAAAAATCGGTATCAGTGGACTATCTAGAACGGGCGTTTATGTTGGTGGAATACTCAACAGCCGAAAGATTGCGTTACCTTGATATTAAAACCAACGAGAAAAGCGACACCCAAAAGCTAATTGATTGGTTAGTGGACAGAGCCAGCAAAGATAGGTTATTTAAACTTAACCGCACCTATGTAGCCAATTCTTGCCCTATGCCTATGCAACGCAGTAACAAACTACTGCAACAAGAATTGGATAAATTAGAGCAAGCGGGATATATACGCCAAGAGCAAGAGGGCAGAAAAAGGGTGATTTTAATTAACCCTTGTTTATTCAAATAACTATAAAAATGCCACAACGCTACTTAATTACTTAAACACCTAGCAAGCCCAGTCATAGAAAGGGTTTAGCTTAAGTAAAGTAGTTAAGTAGCCATTACTTAAGTTACTTAAACTAGGCTAAAAAATCACCAATTTAAGTAATTTAAGTAGGCGTTACTTAAGGTAATTACTTAAGTTAAAGCCAGTAATAGCAAGGGTTACAGCCAGTTTAAGTAATTAAGTAGCATTTTCTTATTTTTATATGAATTTAGCTAAGATAGGATTGTCAAATATGACCCATGACACAAAGATATATTTAACTATTGCTGATAAGAAAATATTTATTAGTCAAAGAAAACTTGAGATAGCCCAGCGAAATAAAAACCCAGTGCGAATAAATATCCATAACGGGAAAATTGTAAAAAGAAGTGGTAAAAATAAATGGCAGGTTCTGCTACTAGCAGGAGGCAACCGCTACAGATGGTTTATATCGGATTGGGGTGATGATGAGTATTTAGACACTAGCCAGTATTTACCATTGCCACCAACCACCAATTAGGCGGGCATGATAAAGGGTTACATTTAAAATGCGACCCTTTAAGCAGGCATGATGGGTTATGGTGATTTTAGCCATGCCCTTTTTTATTGGCATGATAGGACAGACCCGCCCTATCTTAATGAAATGCCTTTCATTGACATACTACCAAAGCCAGCAGCTACAAGACATTAACCGTAAACCACCACGCCCACCTATTGCCCCATATTGCCACGTTATGCCATTGGATAGACAAACATACCACCAACACCACAGGCAAGCACACAGCCCAAATGGTGAGCGTATAGCACAGTTACGGTTATGATGATCTTAGTTACAATAAATGATTTTTTGATGTTGGATTTATAGCATCATACGACCAAGCAAAGGGGCATAGTCATTTTGACCTTATCCAAAACTGAACACCACCCCAGCCACCAAGCCAGCAATAACAAGGCATTGGCAAAAAATGAACAGCAAAATGAACACCTAACCGCCTATGGTTCACTTCAAAAACCGAACAGTTAAGCAAAGCCAAAAATAGATAAATTAGAGCTATATAAAATCTTTATTGACGAAATAACTACACAGGATAAAAGGTGATATCCACAAAATCTAGTAATGTTTATTTAAACATGACACAATAATTAATAGAGATTTTTAAAATGCTCAATTGGTTAACCATGTATTGATATTTTTACTTGAAGTATTTTTCTTAACAGATATAAATTTTTAAGAGGACATAATATGGAAGCAACTGAGAATAGCGCTGAAATAAAACAGTTGTCTAAGATGAAAGAAGGACAATATTTTGATAGAAAAAGTTCAAGAATAGAACCTAAGCAGATTATTAAACATCTTATTGCTTTTGCTAACGCCTCGGGCGGCAAGTTAGTAATAGGCATAGAGGATGATGGAACAATAACTGGTTTTAACAATCCAAAAGCTCACAGTATTGAAGATTTCAAACATATATTAAATGAAGGGCAAAAAACTCCTATTCCATTAAGTATTGAGACAATTAATGTAGTAAACAATAAAGGTGAATCTGACGTCATACTTGTATTTGATGTTGAGCCATCCACGCACCGAGTAATCGAAGCCAATGATGGACAAGCTTACTTACGCTCGAAAGATAACTCAATTCTCCTAAAATTTGAGCAAAGAAAGTTACTTGAATATGATAAAGGACAAAGATCTTTTGAAGATGAAATTGTAAGGGATTCAAGTTTAGAAGATTTAGATATGGATTTGTTGGAGAAATATAAAGATCACCTTAATAGCCATGATTCAAGCATTAAAGAAATACTTAAGGCAAGAAATTTTATAAATAAAGATTTAAATATAACAAATGCAGGAATTTTACTATTTGGAAATAACCCTACAAAGTACTTCCCTAATGCCAGAATAAGGGTAATAAGATATGACGGGAGAGCTCAGAAAACAGGTACATCTATTAATATCATCAAGGAAGTTAATATAGAAGGCGCAATACCTTTAATGATTACCAAAGCGAGAGAAGTTGTAAATTCACAGTTAAGAGAATTTCAAACTCTTGGAGACAACGGAAAATTTATAAAAATAAGCGAATATCCTGAATTTGCATGGTTTGAAGGTATAGTTAATGCTTTGACCCACCGTAACTATGCAATGATGGGCGATCATATTAGAATTTCAATTTATGATGATAGAATTGAGATTTTCAGTCCAGGAGCTTTACCTAATATAGTAACGATCGAAAATATTATGAATACTAGATATTCTAGAAATCCTCGTATTGCTAGGGTATTATCAGAGTTTGGATGGGTTAAAGAACTTAATGAGGGAGTTAAAAGAATATTTAATGAAATGGAGGAATTTTTACTAAATAAACCTATCTATCATGAACCAAATAATAATTCAGTACAGCTAACCCTAGAAAATAACATTATTCAAAGAAACTTGAGAGATATTGACCAAGTTAAAAAACTACTTACTGATGAATTGTGCCAAACACTAGATAAAAATGAGCTAGTTGCAATAAAACATATCTATAACTATAAGGAAATAACTACTAAGACTCTTAGCCAAATTCTAGGTAAAAGTGATACCTTTTCTAGAAAAGTTTTAAAGTCTCTTGAAAATAAAGGTATCATCGAATGGCAAGGCAGCAGTACAAGAGATCCGACGCAACATTACACTCTACATATTACAAATAATAAGGATTGATAGTTCGAAGTAATTGGAAGTAGTTCGAAGTAATTGGAAGTAGTTCGAAGTAATT
>JABXJR010000296.1_pt1 | contig 10172 bp, 6 predicted proteins | sample 7431291 | NCBI WGS metagenome assembly JABXJR01 (sample SAMN14395756, study PRJNA613071) | wetland metagenome | isolation source: water samle H3 from high-altitude wetland | place: Chile: Salar de Huasco, high-altitude wetland | collected 2015-11-10 | reverse complement strand
TGTGAGTGTGAGTGTGAGTGTGAGTGTGAGTGTGAGTGTGAGTGTGAGTGTGAGTGTGAGTGAGTGAGTGAGTGAGTGAGTGAGTGAGTGAGTGAGTGGGTTGGTTGGTTGGTTGGTTGGTGGGTTAGTGAGTTAGTTAGTTAGTGAGTGAGTGAGTGAGTGAGTGAGCGTGTAAAATTACTGCATGAATGAATCTGCCAAAAACGAATTCTGGTTGGGTGCACGGGACACGGTACCTGTCATCGTGGGTGCCATACCTTTCGGTATTCTATTTGGTGCCCTGGCAATTAATGCTGGCCTTTCAATATTCGCAACAATGGGCATGAGTCTGTTTGTGTTTGCCGGTTCCTCGCAGTTTGTGGCAGCTGGTCTGATCGGACAGGGTGCAGGACTATTGGTGATTATCGTGACGACATTTGTCGTGAATCTACGTCACGGCCTGTACGCTGCATCACTGGGACCGTATCTGAAAAAACAGTCTCAGCGCTGGCTAGTGCCTCTGGGGTTCTGGTTGACTGACGAAACCTATGCCGTGGTTGTCCAGCGCTATGAGCGGGCGGATGACTCTGAAAACCAAAACTGGTACCACCTGGGTTCATCCGTAGCGATGTATCTTAATTGGCAGCTATGCACGATCATCGGGATCGTTACGGGTACACAGTTGCAGGGCATGGCTGATTGGGGGCTTGAATTTGCCATGGTGGTTACATTCATTGGTATTGTCGTGCCGCTGCTTCGATCAGTGCCGATGATTCTGTGTGCGCTGGTAGCGGGTGCCGTGTCGTTGTGGCTGCGTGATGTGCCTAACCAGTTAGGGCTTCTGCTGGGATCTCTGGCCGGCATCGCCACGGGATTGTTGGTTGCCAAGGCTACAGATCTGGCTGCGCTACGTGTTACAAGGCGAAAGATATGAGCCGCTGGCAGGAAGCCCTTTTAATCTTCGGCATGATGTTGGTGACCTTTGGTGTGCGATACCCTATTCTTGCGCTAAGCGGTCGAATCCGGATGCCTCAATGGTTGATAGAGGCGCTTCGTTTTGTGCCGATTGCTGTGTTAAGTGCGATCACGATTCCGATGGTGATTGCCCCCGAGCAAACTATCTGGTTGGGGATTGATAACGAATACCTGGTGGCCGGTATCGTATCAATCGCCATTGCGGCATACAGCCGTCACCTGCTACTTACGATTGTATTGGGAATGTCACTTTTTCTGGTTCTGAGATTCGTGTTTTAGAGCGCAGTTCCAGGGCACCTGCCGGTCCAGAGAGAATCACGCTTCGAGCTGTTGCTGTCGAAGCGTGATTCTGCTGTTTTAAATTCTGGACAGCATCCGTTTGTTGTCGCAACTTATAGTATTTTGGCTTAGTCGATCACGAAAAGCGGACACTTAAGGTGTCATACAACTTCATCATCAAGCTTTCAGTTGTATCCCAGTCAATACAGGCATCAGTAATCGATACGCCATATTGCAAATCGGCAGGATCCTTCAAGGATTGATTGCCTGCATTAATGTGTGATTCAAGCATGATGCCGATGATCGAGTCATTACCTGCGGCTAATTGCTCTGCAACATTCAGGGCCACCAATGGCTGACGCTCGTGATTCTTGTTTGCGTTGGCGTGTGCGCAATCAATCATGATGCGTTTGGGCAATGAACTTGTTTCCAGTGCCTGTTCTGCCAGAGCAACATTCACCGAATCGTAGTTGGGGCCTTTGCCGCCACGCAGTATTATATGACCGTAGGCGTTGCCGCGTGTTTGCAGTACGGTGGCTTGCCCATTGCTGTCAATGCCGAGAAAACTATGTGGGTTTGCAGCGGATTGCATGGCGTTGATAGCCACATCCAGGTTGCCGTCAGTGCCATTCTTGAAGCCAACGGCTGTCGATAGACCACTGGACATTTCCCGGTGGGTTTGAGACTCGGTTGTACGTGCGCCGATAGCAGCCCAGGTGAACAGATCAGACAGATATTGAGGGCTGATCGGATCCAGCGCTTCGGTGCCTGTAGGTATGCCATTTTCTGCCAGCCAGACCAGTAGCTCGCGAGCGCGGGACAGGCCGGTTTCAATATCAAAGCTATCATCCAGGTGAGGATCGTTAATCAGGCCTTTCCAGCCGACTGTAGTTCGGGGCTTCTCGAAATAGACCCGCATGACCAGTTCGATGCGGTCGGATACCTTTTCGCGTAGCGACATGAGTTTCCGCGCATAATCCCTGGCGGTGTCTACATCGTGAATGGAACACGGTCCGACCACGGCCAACAGGCGCTTGTCGTGTCCATCGAGAATAGCCTCAACATTAGACCTACCGGCTTCGATTGTCTGGCTTGCGGTTTCAGATCGTGGAAATGCTTGCCGAAGCGCTTTGGGTGAAATTAATGTCTTTTCCGCCAGGATATTAGTGTTGGAAAGCGGGCGATTTAACAGCGTAGCAGTAGAACTCTGGCTCATGAGAACGATAACTCGTTGACGATTGTTAGTAGTAGGGTTGCATAAGGTACACGAGCTGCCGCGATTCGTACACGCTGACAATCAATAGCTAAGCGTTAGTTTGTTTCGATAGCTGGCTGTGTCAGCTGTATCTGTCTGCGTAATTCCGCAGGAATTTACTGCAGGTCGTCATTTAGAGTTGCACATTTCTATCTGGCAATGCTATTGGCGATTTAGAATCAATCCGTGTTTCCCGACAGACAAGCTGGCTTCTCCGCTGAGCAACGCCTGAAGATCTTCCCCGATTAAAGTGTCGCGCCAACCTTGCAATGCCTTGCGCCCCTCACCAGTCACGAATTTCTCCAGAACCTTTTGCGGGACCAGCAAATTGGCTGCGATATTCAGTTCATTTGCACGATGATTAATCCAGGCATTCAATAGATGGACACGGCCGATGTTCACGGCGTTGAGTTTTTGTTTTTTGGTAAAGGGTGGCAGTGGTTCAGGGTTTTTTGTTCGTGCCTCCTCTACCACGGCCAGTATTTCCCCACCAAAACGATCCCGCGTTTTACGCTCCAGGCTTCGAATGTGGCTGAGTTCTTGTTCTGAGTCGGGTTGCTGCAGGGCAATGTTCAATATGACATCGTCCTTGAGCACCCAGTTGCGAGGCTGATTGATTTCTCGTGCCTTGATTTCTCTCCAGCTAGCCAATTGTTGAATGATAGACAATGAAGGGCCTTTGTAGCGTTGGATATTGCGTATTTTCTTCCAGCGTTCGCCGGCAGGCTGTTCGTATTTTTCAGGGTTTTCCCATTCGGCAAATGCCGGTGCCAGCCAGAGTAATCGGCCCTTCTGCTCCAGCTGCCTGTGCATATCGACATAGAGCTTTTCGAGATAGATGACATCCTCAAGAGCGTAGTTAATTTGCCTTGGTGGTAGCGGGCGACGTGTCCAGTCTGCACGGGTATGTGACTTGGCCAGCTCCACACCCAGATGTTCATTGACAAGATTTCCATAGCCGATCTGTTCGTTGTACCCGAGTAGTGGTGCGGCAATTTGCGTATCAAATAACGGGGTGGGAACCTTCTTGCACAACAGGTAGAAGATTTCCAGATCCTGGGAGGCTGCATGAAACACTTTGACGACAGAGGTGTCCAGCAGTAATTCTGTTAGCGCTGTCAGATCGTTGATAGCCAGAGTGTCGATACACGCGAGCAATTCTTCATGTTTAACCTGAACGAGGCAAAGTTCAGGGCGGTAGGTTCGTTCTCTCAAAAACTCGGTGTCAAGCACAACATAGGGCTGTTGGCGTAGTTGCTTGCACAGATCATTCAGAGCATCGGGAGTATCAATATAGAGATGATCAGCAACAGGGGCCATGGGAACACATCATATTATGCGGCCGTCAAGTGTATATGAAAGTGGGGAACTTACGTTATGACGTCAGCCCTTAAGCTAAACAGCGAGCGACGGTACTGCCCTCTAGAACGAAAACGTATAAAACAGATCTACCGCTCGTTGCAATGTGCTTTGAGCGGCTTCCAGATACAGCTTTTTCGTCAAATCGTAGCGCAGATACAAGGTACTCTGTGCTTCGAAGACGCTGCGGCCGTAACGCAGCAGAAGGCGATCGTTCAAGCGACCACTCACCACCAGCTCTGTATCGTTGCCGTTGCCACGCGTTTCCAGCGCGAAATCCTCTATTCCCAGCGCACTGGCAATTCCGCCTACGATGTTCCTGCCACCTTTTACCGTCAGGGCCAGAGCTGCCGTAGCGAGAAGGTTAGCCTCCTGATCACTGGCCTCGTTGATATCACGCCCTAGAACAATGTAGGAGAGTATGGCGTCCTGTGATTTGTCAGCAGGTTCGGTGAACAACACTATTTCGGGTGTGGCGACAGTGCCTTGAATTCGCAGCCCGGCTGTTCGATCTTCCGAATCGATTTCCCGTATTGCATCGATCGCCAACCGGGTCTGATTGATTGGGCCCACAAACAATATCTGCCCATTGGCCTTCAGATTTTGCCCGTATTGCTTGTAAATACCATCAACCACTTCAATTTCTCCTCCTAACTGCGGCGGATTCGGAGTCTTCAAGCCGACACTCATATCACCTGCCAATCGGGCTTTGAGACCATAGGCTGACAAGTTAACCTCGTCACCCAAAGTTACATTTACAGCCACCTGCAGTTTCAGATCAGTGGGAGGATTAGCCTGTTCTTCGGCCTTCTCGAGTTCTATGTCTTCTATGATGACTATGTCGCTGGATACGGTTGCAGCGCCTTGCGGTAACTCTCCGATATCAATGTCGGCCATCGGGATTTCAACATCTCCAGTAACTCGAATCGAATTTGGCTGAGCCCGGATCTTGATAACATGATTGATGGTGGAATCCTGCACAGGATCAACCAGTACAGTGAGGTTCTCACCGGTCAACAGCACATCGGCACGCCAATCACCCGGCTTTTGCCAGTTGGCACTACCGTCAATGGCAACCGCACCATCATCACCAAGCAGCTTGCCGTCAATAACGGCACGCTTGCCCTTGACGGTTGTCACGATGCGTCCTCCAGTAACGGACAGGGGCAGGATTTCAGCTCGGGCAATCGGATTATCCAGTATGACTTCACCGTTAAATCTTGGGTCGGTGAGTTGTCCTGCAAGGTCACCGATAATACTCAAAGAGCCACTTATTTCATCGAAGTCAGGAAGGAACGCCCGCGCAATTCCTACATCCAGAGCTTCAATCTTAATCGTGCCTTTGATCGGCTTTTCCTCATCGGCTACATCGAGTTCGACAGCAACATCGGCTGTGCCCAGGTTTTTGGATGTCAGGGTCAGGTTTGTCGTTATCTGCTGTAGATTGATGTTCGAATTTATCTTCAGCTCATCGTAAGAGAAGCTGACACGCTCCAGAGTGGCATCGAGCACCTGGGCACCACCATCGGTTATTTGCGTGTCAACGATTGCGCTAAAACCTCCCGGTTGATCGTCGCCCCACTTGACTTCAGTATCCAGTTGTAGCTTGCCTTTCAAAGTTGTTTCTGCAGGCAGAAAGGGATTCAAGCGCTCTAGCGGGTATTGGTCGAGCGTGATTTTCGCAATGCCTGTCGGTTCTGCCAACACTTTGTTTTCCAGGCATAAATTGCTACCTTCGGTAGTCCAGCAATGTGCATCAATTGAGAATTTCCTGAGTGAGTTTTTCCAGGCTAACTCGGTAGGGGAGGCCAGTTTAATCTTGTGTGCGGGTATATCCAGATCCACAGAATCCAGACTACCTAACCAATCAAAACGATCATTAAGCGAGCCGCTGGCCTTTAGATCTATCGCTGTACTTTGCGGACCGTCTGCAAACAGTGAAAACTGATGATTTTTGCGACTACCTGTTAATACCAGGCGAGTATTTCTGATAACTTGATCACCTGTCTGTATGGAACCCAGAGCTATAGTCACATCACTGTGTTTGTCGAACAGTTTCGAGATGGCGGCATCAATGCTGATACCTTGAACCAGTATCTCGTTGTACTTGATAACGGATGATTGGGCTGTCAGCTTTATATCGGGCTTTTGCAGAGCGCCTTTTACTTGTATATCGGCATCAAATCCGCCGGCAAGTCCTGGCAGCAGGTTTTGCAGCTGAGGCAAGTTAACGGTGCCGTCCAGGTTCCAGGTGTCGCTCACCTCACCCCTGGCCGTGACCTGGTTTTTATCATTGTTAAGGTTGACCTTGTTAATGGTCCAGATGTCGTCGATTGTCTTGGCAAGCACTACATCCAGCTTGAACGGAAGATTTTGCAGATCACCCGTGACCAGTGCTTTTTTCAGATCGAGAGTCCACCTGCCTTCATTTGCCATTCCCGATGCTTGAATACTACCGTCCAGATTTCCGCTTAGTTCAGGTATCTGTAGCGCCGGATTGATATCGTCGATTGACCATTGTGTATTCCACGTAAGTGTATCGACCCAGGAAACGGTTGCCTGGCCTTTGGCAGCTCCACCCAGAGTATCAATGTCTATGTCAGGCAGTGACAAACGTTCTTTGTTTACCAGGCCATTGATATTTATGCCTGTGCTGGGCACTTTATCGCCGGTAAGCTGAGTCAGTACGGATAGCGTGTAATCGCTAAGTGTTCCGTCAACTTCAATGACTGTATCGCTTGCCTTGATTTGTGATCTTGTGGTGAGAGGCCAGCCCAGTTGTACCGCTGTCAGGCTCAAACGAAGGGGTAGCTCCTTATCCAGTGGTTGTACGACACCTTCCAGGGTTGCTTCAACCGACCCGGTGATTTGGGTGTTGATGTTGATATTTCGCAGAGTATTACTCAGTTCTACTGTGACATTCGCAGGCTGACTGCCTTCACCTTCGGGTAAAGTGTCGGGGATCAAGTCTTGCGCATCCAGCTCCAGTGTTAGATCCAGAGGATACTCATCGTATGGCTCGATAGTGCCGCTGAGTTTTGCATCGTAGGTTTGATAGTGCAACGATGCGTTTTCAAGTAGCACCACATTGTCCTGGGTTCGTGCACTCAGGTTAATGTTCTCCAAAGTGATAGCTTCTGCATCATCAGGTGGCTGGAAAATGAGTTTCCTGACCAGTATTTGTTTGGCGGTAAAATCCAGCGGTAATGCTATTGATGGCAATTCAATAGGTGCATCGGATGCAGGTTCTGATTTCTCTGTCGGGAACGTGCTTATCTTGACTTCATCGATAGCAAGCGAATCCAGGCAAAACCTGCGTTTCAAAAAACACGAGAAGCGCCAGTCACTGTCAAGGCCTGTTGCATTAACCGACACGGCATTGTTTTCAAAACTCAGCGAGTCGGTGCCTATGCCGGATTTAAGGTTACCGTCGACGGTACCGAGGACCAGACCATCAACGCGTTTTGTGACTTCCTGTGAGACTCGCCTAAAGCCTGTATCCGTTCCGGCCAATACGTACACCAATCCCAGACTTAGCAAGATCAGGACAAGTATGACAACTAGCAATATGCCCAGCCATTTAAGCAGGCGCTTGATCACAAATCTGGCCCCAGCGACAGATGCACACGGATATCGTCGCCGTCATTGTCACTGATGGGTCTTGCGATATCGATCCGAAAAGCGCCAACGGGAGATTGCCAGCGTATGCCAAAGCCTGCACCGACACTGTAGGCAGCTTCGAACGAGTTAAAAGCACGGCCACCTTCAACAAACAAGGCGCCGCTCCAGCGATCCAGGAACCGGTAGTTGTATTCCACGCTCAACACTTCCAGGTAACGACCTCCAACGGCATCTCCATTGGGGGCTCGGGGCGATATATCCTTGTAACTGAAGCCGCGCACGCTTCTGTCACCACCTGCAAAAAATCGCTGCGATACTGGCACTCTGCGGTAGTTGTTGGACCTGATAGCGCCAAATTGAACACCGCCAATGATCGTGTTTCTATCCGATATAGCCCGCAAGTATCGAAATGTCCCTAGTACTTTCAAAAAATCGATGGTAGACAGAACCTGTTTCGAACCACCCATAAGTTGAAAGCTTGTTCCTTGTCCCCAGATCGGGAAGGGGGAACCTTTGCTGCGACTCCTGCTGTAGCTGACACCTGGCATTATAAGGTCGGTAGTTTCTTCGACACCGCCGGCGGTGAATTGTTCACGCTCCCACCGCAGGAAAAGTGATTCGGTCCACTGGGTTGAGGTGCGACTGACCCGCTGAAAGTTAAGGGTGCTGAGAAAACTCTCATAATCGCTTTGGTTATCATTTTTCAATCCGTACTCAATACCCCAGTAGTTGTACAAGGGTTGATTACGTCGAGGAATGCGATAGGCCACGCTTGCGTCTTGTGTATTGCGTGAAAAACCTATCTCGGCTTCTGCTGAATGGCCGCGTGTGTTAATTAATGGCCGACCCCAGGTGAATTTCGTGCGTGGACCTGTATCGGTGGCGTATCCGATACCTATACCTACCTGATTGTTGTCCTTGCGCGTCAGATCAACGCGGATGGGGACTGTTTTGCCATATCGTCGATCCTGCAAGGGCACAACTCTGACACTTTTAAAGTAGCCGCTATTTTGCAAATTTTGCGTTAACTCGCCTACGAGACCGGATTCATAGGGAGCACCGGGCTCGAAAGGGACCCAACGGTTTAAAAATGTATCGGTAAACACGCTTTGATCAAACAGTATGTCGCCAAATGTATATCGCACGCCTGAGTCTGCTGTCAAATTGATATCGGCAGTCAGTTGCCGACGGCTTACACGAACCTCACTTTTAGTAAACGCAAACTCGAAGTAGCCCAGATCCTGCGCCTGATCGATCAGGGCTGACTTGCTGGATTCGTAATTACCTGAGACGAATATCCCACCCTTGATCAATGGCAGCTCAGTTAATAATCGGTTGAATGAGGGGTTTTCATTTGCCGCGCCATTTATCGTGATATCAAGCTCGTTGACTAGTACCGGATCGTTGGGACGAATGTTTACGGTAATCACCGTGTCTTCATCCGTTTTAGTTTGGGCGACGTCCACAACGGCACCGTAGTAGCCCAGTGCGCTCAAGGCTGTCCCCGCTATATCCGGTAGATTTTTAATAAAATGTTGCATTTTTCGTGCATTCTCGGCTTCAGGTGGTGCTCCTACTAGCAAACGCACATTTAGTGCAAGTTCATCCTCTACACCCTTGATAACCAGACGGCTGGCGGCATGACCGGCATCGCAAAACAGAACAAGAGTGGCAAGCAGCCAGACGCAGCGGCTTCTACCCATCAGGCGGGCAAAAGTAACAGGCAATTTGCTGATTGATCCTAAACTTGAATTTGAGTCCACGAATGATGCGACTTCAGGTGAAAATTACGTTAGTTTGCTTGCAATTCGCCAGTTCTGTGATTGGGAAGTAATATTAACCCCAGGGTTAACTACCCACAAAGCGTGCAAATCCTTTACTGCTGATACCCGTTACACTGAATGAGATTGGTATTGACATAGGCAATAGTGTGACAGACCAAACGAAATGAATGTGTATCAACTATGTCGAATTCAACACAATTACCTGTGCGTGACCGTGGTGATAAAGGTGGTCCAGAGCGTCGAATTTGCTTCGTAAAAAGTTGAACTTTCTCCGCTCTATGGCCTCGTATTTGCCTTGAGTCATCCATTGGTTTGCGGAAAAATCCATGAAGCACAACAGAGTTGCAATTTCGTCAGCTGCAGTAGTGGCCTCGACAGAGGAGATATTCCGGTCCCAAATCAAAATAATGCTGACAGTGAGCCTGGTGGTGCTCGTTATGCTTGGTACTGGTGTGGTCGGGGCTGCAACCGAAAATCAGCCGATTCAATCTGAACTGGATTACATTCCATTTGATGCTCTGGTAGATACTGATGGTAATGCTTTGACTGATGCAGCAGGTATCGGTGATGGAAAGTGGACCCTGGTCATGATCTGGGCCACCGATTGCGTTATCTGCCAGCAACAAAAGCCGATGATTTCAGCATTTCATGAGGCGCATAAGAATTCGGATGCAAAGGTGTTTGGCATTGCGCTGGATGGCAGGTCAGAAATTGACTCGGTCAAACAATACATGGACAAGTATGACGTCGCGTTTCCAACCTATGTGGGTGATTTCATGAAGGTGGCTGGAAGTTATGAAAAACTGACCGAAGAAAACCTTCGCGGAACGCCGACTTATTTACTGTTTGACCCATCAGGTGAATTGAAAGGGAACAACCCGGGGCCACTTTCGGTTAATGCGATTGAAGGCTTTATTGCC
>JABXJR010000295.1_pt1 | contig 10180 bp, 11 predicted proteins | sample 7431291 | NCBI WGS metagenome assembly JABXJR01 (sample SAMN14395756, study PRJNA613071) | wetland metagenome | isolation source: water samle H3 from high-altitude wetland | place: Chile: Salar de Huasco, high-altitude wetland | collected 2015-11-10 | reverse complement strand
CAGATTGGGATTCTTTCCTCAAAGCTCACCCTATATTCGCTCTTCCAAAGAGCATCTCAGGCATCGCAGGTCACGGACCGTCCACCCTAGAACTCTCTCTCCAGTCGCTCCCCGACTTCACCAATGTCGACCCTGAGCAGGACGGCCCGACGCCTTCGGGCCGCAGACAGACTATGATCATCAAGGACTCGGACTTGATCGTCGCGGCGGGGAACGAGATTAGGATGACGCCGCTGGGCGATGTGAAGATGGGCAAGAGCACGCGCAAGTCGTACAAAGTGCGTGTGTCTCTCTCTCTTCTCTGTCTCTGTCTCTGTCTCTGGCAAAGTGTGTCGAGAGCTCATATGGGTCTCCTTTGTTTATGGGGGCTCTATAGGCTCTGCATACGCCGAATATCACGTTTGAGATCCATCAGATGGTCTTGAACCCAAATAGCAAGCTGCTTGCAGTGGCGGGGGCCTTTCAAGTAGCTGTCGTCGTCCTCCCCCGCGCAGGCTTCACGAAACTAGTTCCGTCTATCATCGACTGCAAGTGCGTGTGGATCATTTTCTCACAGTGGCCCCCAATCAATTGACGTTTGTATCCTCTTTGTGCGCGCAGGTCGTTGCAAGTTGGTCAGTTTTATCATGCTTCGGACTCCTCTGCGCCCATTGTCAAGGTCGACTGGCATCCGTGGGGAGAGGGCGGTTCGACGCTTCTCGTGATGACCGCCGACGGACAGCTACGGTAAGCCAACGTCTACATGCCCACAAAAAAAAACTCGAAAATTTGACATTCATTTGCTTGTACTTAAAGTGAGTACGATGTCTCGGTGGACCCGGAGGAGCCCCAACAGGTCCTCTCGTTCGTCCCCGAGAAAAGGCGGAATTCGTTCATTGCGGAGGACGTGTCGGAGCGCGAGGTCGCGTCGTTCACGTTTGGGAAAGGCAGGGCCGATTGGGGCCCGTTGAGCGTGTATGCTATCATGAGGAGTGGCGATATCTATGGCATATGTCCGTACTTGCCCAAGCACGCGTGAGCTGTCCCTTTCTCTTTCTTTGTACGAAGGCCTGTGACTCATTGGGCTCGTTAGCATGGTCCCGTCCTCCTACATTCATTCGCTGGACTGCTTCGTAGCCACCAAGCAAGAGTTCCTAGCGAGCGGACGACCCTCCTCGAGCGCTCTCTCGACCGTATACGACTACCAGCACAAATACGTCACAGCACTCATCAAACAGCTACCCCCGGGCACATTCTTCCCCTCCTCATCCAAGAGCGTGCCCGTCTCGCCGCCCAACACAATCAAGAGCCAGCCGGTCCGCCAAGGGCCTTTCCTGCTCCAGCCGTCTCCCCGGAATTTGGAGGGCAGCGAGGGAGGGCACGCGACGGACATTGTGTACTTGACGTTTGGGGCGGATGCGGAGGAGGGAAGTGAGGGCGAGACGGAGAGGTTGGGCGTCGTGTTGGCGGTGTTCCAGGATGGGAAGGTCGATGTGTATTTGGACGTGGAGAAGCTTGAGGCGCGGTGGGAGATAAAGCAGGTACGTGCGCATTTTCGCAAGTCTGATTCTGCCGGACGAGTCTCGACTGACTTTTCGGCCGTGCAGGAGTCGAAGAATGACGAGCTGCCTATGCTCGCAGTCTACGAGACGATCGACCTCGGGATCGTCTCCTCCCTATCGCGCATAACCTCCGCACCTAAAGACCGCCCAATCCTCGACCTGCTCCAGGGGAGCCACCCCGTCTTCCTCCTGGACCCCATACACGACGACACGATATACGTGTATCACGCCTTCGGGGTCCACACGCTCAACCTCGGGCCGCTCATGCGCAGGCTCGCGCTCGCGCTCCGGACGGAGCTTGATAGGGAGAGCGAGGATGGGAGTGCGGCGCTCGCGGGGGTCTTGCAGGATACGAGCGGGACGGACGTCCGGCCTGTCCTTTTGACGTTCTCCGTCGAGCGAAAGTGAGTCCCTTGAGATGTGCACACGTTGTTTTGTTGATCGTTAACTGGCTTTCGTTCCAGGTGCTCGAACCCGATCGTGGGCCTCGCGATCCCGAACGACGTCTACCTCACATATAGCATCTTCATCCTCACATCCGCGATGCGCATCACGGTCTTCCCTTTGCACCTGCGCTCGGAGTCTCCATATACGTCAGACGCGTCCGAGGTGACATCGCTATCCGCCAGCCTGAGCCTCTCAACCTCGCTTTCCAGATCCAAGGGCAAGGGCAAGGCCGTCACTGGGAAAGAGAACGCAGGAGAAACCGTTGATGCAGATGCAGATGCGGACGATGGGCCTCCTCCGTACATCTCGCTCCTCACGCCCCAGCCGTACACCATCCCGCCCGCACTCGACAAACACATCGGTCTACCCTCCACCCCGCGTCTCTCCCTTCCGCCTGCTCCTGCGTCCTCCTCGTCAACATCAGCAAACCCAGGAGACTTCGCGCTCACAGCCGACACGCTCCGGTACCTCGCGACGACGGTCAAGACGCTCAGCGACGAGATCGCGCGCGTGACGATCGCGCAGCGCGACGCGGTCACGCGCTCGGTCATGCAGCAGCAGGAGTTCACGCGCATGCGCTCGACGTGCGCGATGCTCGTTGACCGGATCGTCAAGCTGGAGGCGGGGACGGGGGCTGCGCGGGACGAGCCGCTCAAGGCGAAGCTGGAGAGGCTGGTGGAGGCGCAGGGCACGTTGATGAAGAGGCTGGATGGCGTGCTTGGGTCGTTGGCGAGGAAGGCGTCGCCCGAGCTCAGCGAGAGTGAGACGAGGTGGTTTGAGGAGCTTGGGAGGATGAAGGAGGAGGTCGTCGGTGCTGGGCGGTACGATGAGCGGTCTTTGGTCGCGCGGACGAAGCTGGTGCGTTCTCGGTTGCTCTTTATTTTTTGAGCTGAGATGAATCTGACTGGTTTGGTTGCAGATCAAGAAAGAGGTTAACAGGCTGCTTCCGAGTCTGCGGGAGATGAAGGCGAAGCAGGAGCGGCGCAAGCGGCTCTCGGAAGCGACGGAAGTTCTCGGTGTCTCGCAGGCATTTGAGCTGGGCGAACGATCGAGCGCAGAGTACGTCCACGATCTCTTTCATTCTGGCTTGCTTTGGTTTGGCTCATGCAAGTTTTGTTCTACTCAGGCGGATGCGCATCGAGGCACTCGAAGAGGAGATAAATAGGCTTGCTTCGAGGATGGACGTTACGCTAGGGAGACCGCCTCCGCTCCAACCTCTTACACTGGCAGCAGGAACTCATTAACACATCTATATTGCTTTCACTACCCCAAATTGTGTATTATGTTGTCGTTGTTAGTAGGACTATTGCCAATTGAATATTGTTTTACCATCTGGCTAGTTTTGCCAGTTCTGCCCGGCCTTGCCAGTGCTTGATTTGCCAATTTGCCACCAGCGAACAAAAGTTTGAGCGTGGGAAAATTCAAGTACCGCGTCGACGTGTCACGTGTGACCTCCTCCTCTTCTTCCTTCCCTCCTCCTCCTCCCCTTGAGTCTCGACGCGTTTCCTGTGGTGTTGCTCGAAGAACACGCATCTTTTAGAGTTCTATATCGCGTTTTTGGACAATCTCCACGTGCTAACTATGTCAGACATCTATACAAGTCTGAATGTGTCCCCCAGGAAAAAACGCAGTCTTGCAGAGCTCGATGACGATTTGCTCACACCCAAGAAACTACGGATCGCGTGCGTTCTTCAAATCCAAACTTCATCGCATTTGAAAACCTATGCTAATGATTTAATTTATTATGTAGACCACCGACCCCGCCATCAACAGTGACGCGTCGGAAAGTACAGCAGCAACTCAAAGTGACCAATTTACCAGATCACCTATCACGCCTGTACAACATCCAAACCGCGCTCCAGCACGCGCTTTCACATGCACTCGCAACCTGCGGAGTGTCCCCGTCTGAAGATACGGGTATCGTACGAAATGTGTTGAACCATCATAGTTTGGCCACGTATAGTGGGTTCGACACGAAGTTTGACGTGTCGGATTTGAAGAGGCTTTGTTGGCTCTGGGAATGGGATGGCAAGAGCCTCGGACATGCTTCTGAGCTACAAGACGAGGGCAAGTCAAGCCATGGGGCAGAAAATGGCGATGACGATGATGACGATAATCCCTTCCTCGACAAGCCGAAGCCGAAGGCCAGTCCGTCCAAGCAACAGCAACAGCTAGACGACGACAACCCATTCCTCGATAAGCCAAAAGCCGACTCCTCGCAATCCAAAGACTGGACGCGCGGCGGCATGGGCTTCATCCTCAGCCAAACGACGTATCACTCCAAATCTGCTGGCGCGCGCCTGCCGGTATACGGGATTGGTATCGAGGTCGAGATGGATATCGACAAGGGTATGAGTGGAGGTATGGCTGCTGTGGCGAGGTGGACGGCGGCGGGCGAGAAGAGGCGGAAGGAAATGCTTGAGAAGCTCCAGCGCTGGGTTGAGGTACGTCGTGCTGAGTATATGCTATGACTTTGTGGGATCATGCTGAGAAGGGTGCTTGCAGCTCAACGCGGTAGAGTCCCCTATTCCCAATTTACCATTCGCGGACCTACCTGTGTTGCCTACACCTGTGAAAGCGTCGACGCTCACCAAAATTCTCGCAGCATCGTCTCCTAAGTCGCCATCCTCGAGGACTATACTCGAGATGCCCAGCTCGCCCACACGCTCTCGGTCGCCTACCCGCTCTGCATCATCCTCTCCGACCAAGCGGAAGCTACATGACTTTGCTATCCCTTTCCCCATCACGCCATCGAGCAGATCGGGCTCACCCTCGAAATCAGATGCGAACACCATCGTCTTCCCTCAGACGCCGTCCTCGAGACACCGCAGAGACTCTTCGTCGCTGCTGCATACTCCTACTAGTTTGCGTACACCTACTAGCTCACGAACACCTACTAACTCGTTGACGGGACGTACAACGCCTACGCTCACTGGAGGACGTACGACGCCTACTCTAGGCAAGCGCATATCGTCCCTCCTTATGCCATCTACTCCCTCGTCATCTGCCTCGTCCTCGACGCCCTCGACGCCCACCCACCAACGGAACGGCTCGATCCCTTCAACGCCCTCAAGCACCGTACGGCGCGCAGCCCTCTACGAGCGCGTGCGCCAAAAGTCCCTAACCTCAACACCCACCAAAGGCATGCCGAAAGGCGCGACGCCCTCAATGACGAAAGACCAGCTGCTCAAGCTAACTCAAGACGAGATGCGCCGCCGATGCATCCTCGGGCGCCTTTCTGACGTCGCCGAGAGCGTATGGACGCTCTTCTCCGGATCCAGCACTGGGGCCTCGAGTACGTTGTTGGCGAGCAGGAAGCGCGGCGCGATGCGCGTGGCGGACGTCGCTGCGGCAGTGATCAAGTCGTCGAAGGTCCCGATCTCAGAAGCGGAGGCGCGCGAGTCGCTCGAGATGCTCGCGAAGCTCTGCCCGTTCTTCTTGCGCCCGCTGAACATCACGGGCGACGAGTGGCTCGAGATGCCTGCGCCGAGCGCGCCGGCGGGAGACGAGGATGAGAAGGGGAGGACGGTCGTGTCTGCTACGCCTGCGAAGGCCTCGGCACCGGCGAGGAAGGCGGGCCCGTCGAAGATCCCGCTCCCGGCCAGTCCTTCCAGGATGCCTGCGAGCCCTGGGAGGCTGAGAGACTCCGCTGAGCAGCTCCTCACGCGGAGTCCGAGGTCTGTGAAGAGAGAAGGGGGAGGGTTGAGAGAGGTGCGAGAGAGGATCAGACGGGAGATCGAATTGCAGGATTGATGCTGATCTATGAAATGTGTCGATTTGCTGAACTGATATGAACCGGAGTGTTTTGCTGTTTTATTGAGTGTTTTTCTGTGTTGATAGGTTTGTCAATGTTCTGACTTTGGTTTGTCGTGTGTTATGGCCGTCACGTTCTTTTCTTACCACCTCGTCAATGTAATTACATATCGTCAAATGTACAAGATCAATTTACAAGTTACATATATCGGACTTATGAGGGCGTCGTACAAGTGAAAGATCTGCGCAACGGCGATATAATTAACTTACACAGTCGGGGTATACTCATCTTTTGCCTTCTTCTCAAACTCCTTGCAGTCCACGACGATCCCCTTCCTCCTCGCCTCCTCCGCCGCAAACACCGTCAAGTGGCTCCTCAGCACATCACTCACGTCCGTCCCCAACAAGCTCTGGTTCCCCGAACGCACAGCATCGACGAACGCCGAGATGAGGCCCAGATCCCCTCCGCCATGCCCACCGCCGTCCGGCGGAGGCTCGTGCCGCAGCGTCACGCCCGTCCGGAAGTTCGTCGTCGTGAACGTCGCCATGTCGCCCACGAGCTCGCCGTGCGAGAAGTGGAGGCGCGTCTGGCGCGCGCAGACGGGCAGCGTGTGCGCGATCATCGTGAAGGACGCCGTGGCGCCCGAGGCGAACTCGAGGGAGACGACTTGGTTGTCGACGACGTCGTTGTCGGACTCGTAGACGCAGCGCCCGTAGGGCCCCGCGCGGAGCGCGTGCGTGATGTTCTCGATGTCGGGGAGCCCGTCGACGAGGACTTCTGCGGGCCATCCCGTGTGTCCCTTCGATACAGGATCGAGGTAGACTACACACGTACGCATGTCAGCTGTACGAAACGGTAAATTGGGAACGAGACATACTCCGCTTGGCACTATACGCGCACTCTGGCTCATACGGGCAATCAAGACAGCGCGTCGCAGCTCCTGCCGCGGGGGGCTTCGCTTCCTTGCGGAAGTGCGTCAAGGAGCCGAACGACGAGACACGGGAGGGCGCTTCGGGGGCGAACCAGTGGCACAAAATGTCAATGTCACTGCGGGCAGTCAGACCGACGAACAACCTCTCGACGGGAGATGAGGAATGGACAGTTCGTAGACGTACTGGCAACTCTTCGTCATGAGCGAGAAGCAGCTGTCCTCTTCGCGCGACCAGTTCCCGCGGACGTAGGAATGCGCGAAGTGGGCGTGGCCGACGGGCTCGACGTGCACTGCGTTCAGAAGCTGGCCTAGCTCGCCCGAACGGATGATCTCCGTGACCGCTTTGTTGTATGGGGAGTAGCGCAATACTAGACGGACCCATTTAGATGGAGTGTAAAGCTACGCGGAACGTGCACCTCGCAAGACGCACCATGTCCCATGCCAAAGATGACGCCTGCCTTCTTGATAGCTGCCTCCATCTTGATGCAGTCCTCAACAGTCGTAGCCATAGGCTTCTCGCACAAGACGTTATACCCCTGCTCTGCAAACGCCGTCGCCACCTCCAGGTGCATCCGGTCCTGTACAGCGACGATGACCGCATCGGCGAGACGCTTGCCGATCGTCTTGATCGTCTCTGCAGAGGCTGCGTGCAGGTCTTGCCAATTTTCGAATATGAGCGTTTGGTCGACGCTGTGGTTCGCTGCCATGAACTTGCGAGTTTTGGGACGCGGTTCGGCGATGGCGACGACTTTGCATTTGCTGGGGTCGGTCAGAGCATAATGCGCGTAAGCCTGGATCATACATAGTTGATTAGAATCCTCAACAAATTATCCTAGTACAGTAAAACTCAAATGACATGCCTTGCCTCTTTGACCACAACCCACGATTGCAAGGGTGACGGGACCGGTGTTCGCGTCGATCGCGGGCATCTTCGAGGGGATGGGGCGAGTCAAGGAGTGCCTCCAGACCTTTTTAACACCTTCCAGGGGCATGGCCGTGTTATCAGAATCTGCTAATGCTCAGATAGTGTCCAATCCCTCATCGATACAGATAAGTGAGCTTGCGTTCGAACACTTGTTTTGTTCATCAGCCACATGCGATCGACTCGGAGCGGACGGTACCGAGTCGCCGATTGCAAAATGTTCGCGTCTCATTGGTCAATTGTTGCTTGACCACAAATTACTATCATGACAATGAAATTTATATCTTCTGCTTCAACTTGTTTATCATTCATGCAGAGTACACCAGATCAGTATGTTGTACTGACATGTTCATATCTCAGGCTGTCGAACATCTCACCATGGAATTTCTGCTATCGACCTCTGCGTGCGGTATCATTCGACATGCATCGTGCCGCTGCATAAACATAAAGTTTCGTGGACAACGTGCAGGTATTCCAAATACCTATAGACCTTGTTCTTGCCTTCCATTCGTCGCCGCGCTGTCAAATTGAGTACTATGATGGTGTCTAGACACCGCCCAACATAGAGCGCAAAGTTGGTATTATTGCGCACATGTGCATGCCCAGACTTCACGCACCCAGGGACGAGTTGCAAGAACATCGATATTCAGTCTGGATGTGCTCTTCGATAGGTTGACGCGTTTTATCGTGCCGGTTACCGCAGTTGTCTTCAAGATGACCCGGGCCCACATACACCAAAACGGCTCGTCGAGACGGGCCCAAATCGGTGCCTACAAACAAGGTTCGTGGCGCTTGCCATACATTTTACCGTTTACTGAAGCTGATCTCCTGCCAACACCAAGCAGTCGAGTCCACAGCATCAGATGGCAATCACTCCTCGTGTGCCGCCGCAGCCAGAGCGAGTGGTAAACTCTGTGCATCTTTCGACACGAGTCAGCAGCACGGGGCTCAATTCGCATATGTTTTCTCTTGCTTCCCAAACAGTTCGGCGTCATGCACGACAGAGTTTAATATGTGGACAGACATCTTCGAGTCATGTATGCCGCATTTGGACCGTGGTATTATTGGGCTGTTATCACATAACGCCCAATGTCTGATGTGCGGTTTCTGTCAAAGGATCTCAACCTCGAGGCAAACCCAAACGCCGTTTCTCCAACGGTCCATCTACAGCAGCTGTGTGGGATAACCCCGTTCCATTCCACCTTGGAGCAACGGTTCCGATGCTTATTACCGCCTATTTTCGTTAAGCTCCCGTGAGCATTTTGGGGAATATCATTTCACACCTCTAGGACCGCTTCCGAGTACGCTGTGTGGTCTGACTGGAAGAATCACAGTGTATAGGGGAAGATTACGTCTCAGCCAGCGTGCACTTGACCACAATGCTGTCCGAACTTTATCACAATGTGTTCATATGCATGTCGCGTCCTCAGTTTGAATGTTTCGTGCCTACCCAACGGAATTCTGGAAAACCTCAATATGTGTATAATTAGCAAGACAACACCCGCAACTAAATAGACTTGTTATTCCGGTGTACGAAAGTATTGCAAGTGATTCTATCACCTTCTCCAGAGTTCGTCTTACCGCCGGCTTATACGGAAGATAGCAAGTTGGAGTACTTCCTGAGCATCTTCGGAGTACATGAGCTTGCAATTTGAACCACAGTACGTACAATGATCGTGCTGTGGATTGAGCGTGATACGTCCCGTGTTTTAGACCCTGATCCATAAAAGACAATTGCATCCGCTAAGTATTTGACCGTGAGGGCGAAGATAGATACTGGTTCTCACGTTTCTACATATTCTCAAGTCAACGGTTCAGGTCCACCCCTTCATGACTCGAGAGTTGATGCACTCGTTGACTGGAAGACATGGATCCTGTCAACAATTGGCGCTTCACGTGTATCAGTGCACCCATCTTCATCACTATCAAATTCACAGCCGAATACTAACAAAAAGAAAAGAAAAATACAAAGGAAATTTAGCCAACAGCAACAACACGAAACTCTTTCAAGCGAGCGGTCCTTCTTGGCATGGAATTATCGCATGCTGTGCGACGTTGTTTACAAGCGAACCAATAAACTTTGAAGAATTCACCGGACCATGAATCCGGCGACTTGGAAAAGATAAGTTTTCTGAGATCAGCGAAGGGTAGGGTAGAAATTGCCGTCGGATTGCCACGCTATGTGGGCGTTTGGATACATTTGACCCATCTTTCGCTTCAAAGGGACCCCAGGAACGAAGAGGACGCTCGAACGTATTCCAGCCTGATGCGCTGCTGTTACGTTGTCTGATATATGCCACCACCCAGGAGAGAGGGATCCATTGCTCTGTCATTTCGTGGGATTTGGAAGGCCCCCGGGTCCATGTCCGAAGATACGAGTACACCTTTTTGTTCAATTCTGGAAGGAAGCCTACTCCGAAGATCTAGCCTACTCATTTGTCCCCGCAGCATGACTGGCAGCAGGAGACATCATGGCTTCGGCGGTTATAAGTCCTTCATCTCTTTTTACTTCTTGTCCTCCTCTCTCTCTTTCTCTCTTTCCTTAGGTATACTTCATCCCCTCTTATAATTATTCATGGCCGAGC
>JABXJR010000293.1_pt1 | contig 10204 bp, 11 predicted proteins | sample 7431291 | NCBI WGS metagenome assembly JABXJR01 (sample SAMN14395756, study PRJNA613071) | wetland metagenome | isolation source: water samle H3 from high-altitude wetland | place: Chile: Salar de Huasco, high-altitude wetland | collected 2015-11-10 | reverse complement strand
CTGCATGCTCGTCGTGATTCCGGTGCGCGCAATATGGCAGCCTCCACTGACGGAAGGAGGTCACGATGTTGATGCAGCACACCCTTACCCAGCTAAAGGCGCTCAAACTGGACGGCATGGCTCGCGCGTTCGAGGAGCAGTCAACGCTCACGGCAAGCACCAGCCTGTCATTCGAGGAACGCGTGGGCATGCTCGTAGATCGCGAGCTGGCCTGGCGTGATACGCGACGACTCGAACGTTTGCTGCGCGCCGCGAAGCTCAAGAACCCACAGGCCTGCGTCGAAGACATTGAATACCGGCAAACCCGTGGGCTGGACCAGCGCATCGTCGCCACGCTCGCCGGCTGCGACTGGGTGCGCAATGCTCAGAACCTGATCCTGACCGGCCCCACCGGCGCGGGCAAGACGTGGCTCGCTTGCGCGTTCGGCCAGCAGGCGTGCCGGCAGGGCTTCTCCGTGTTCTATGTGCGCGTCGCGCGGCTGTTCGAAGAGCTGAAAATCGCGCACGGCGACGGCAGCTTCACACGTCGGCTTGCGCAACTCGCGAAGATTGATGTGCTGATCCTCGACGATTGGGGCTTGCAGGATCTCGACCAGGCGGCGCGCAATGATCTGCTTGAGGTACTTGATGATCGTGTCGGTACGCGCTCGACTGTGATCACCAGCCAGTTGCCGCTCGAACACTGGCACGCGTGGCTGCAGGACCCCACGCTCGCCGATGCGATTCTCGATCGGCTCGTGCATCAGGCCCACAAGCTTCCGGTCAAGGGCGATTCGATGAGAAAGAAAACGAAATCCGAGTCCGCTGACGCCTGATCGTGATCACCGTCGCTATAATCCATTGACCGCGCAACACCACCTTCCAGACTGATCACGTTCGCCGAAACGATTGATCACCATCGCCGAAATCCGCAATCTAGGAAGTGTTTTGCCCGCTCACACGGCACTTTTCTGCACCTTTCAGACTCCGGCCTCAATGCATCCGCATCTACTTTATTAGCCGTCTAGTAAAATTACTCTGCCCGACACCGACACCACCGGCAACCATGGGTAATCGCTAATGTCTGTATGACCGGGCGCAACTGCTGTGCAATCAGGCCGCCGCAGTCCTGCACCCGGTCGTCACAGAAGCCGCCCCGAGTTTTTGCGTTGTCTGCAACCACCAGAGCCTAGAACTTGTGCCGCATCCCCACGCGCGCGAGGATCTGGTTTCCGCTGCTGGAAGTCCCAAATGTTGTCAGATTGGCGCGCGCCGCCCCTCCCGTCGAAGCGTCTCCCGTGGCGTGCTGCATCTCCCAGAGAGCATAAACGTCGGTTCGCTTCGAGAGAAAGTAATCGAGTCCGATGGACACCGTGTGGTAGGTTGCCCCGTCGGACGGAGCAACCTTCCCTTGCCTGAGATAGTCGTAAGCCACGCCGGCGAGAAGCGCTGGCGAAATTTGATACCGTGCGTTGACTTCAACGTTGTTGAACGCCACGCTACCCTGAAACCCGCGTGGGTTGGGACCTGCGGCCAGATCACCTAGCCCGCTGAACTGGATATAACTGTAGGTCCCACCTACGAGGAGTCGGTCAAGGCTGTATGATCCGCCTACGGCTACGGTCTGGTACGTGTGCGCTGACAGGAATCCACTGAATATCGGATTCGGATTGTTGGATGCGGTGACCGACGGTGTGCCAGACGTGCTATTGCCGAAGAAACTGATGTTCGGCTGCCGCACGTTCAGGTAGGCAGCACCGAACGAGGCCCCGCCAGCACGATAGGTGGCGCCAAGTGACCAGATTTGCCCACCGGTGAAATCGCCGGCGACGCCGCCCAGGCTGTATAGCGCGCCGAACCTGATTCCGAGAATCTCTGGACTTGCGTACTTGACTGCATTGTTCACGCGCCACGTGTTGAGCATATTGTCGATGTCACCGCCGTGGGCTGCCGTGATCCCCGCCCACTGCGTACCAGCAACAAACGGTCCAACGGAGTCGACCACCAAGTCATATTGTCTACCGAGCGTCACTGTTCCGTAGTTACCGCTCAATCCAACGTATGCCTGTCTGCCGAATTCAAGGCCACCCTGTCCTAGCTGACCCGTGCTTGGATCAAAGCCGTTTTCCAGGACAAATAGCGCCCTCAGTCCACCTCCGAGGTCCTCCGTCCCTCGCAGCCCCCAGCGGCTCGCCTGGAGGATACTGCTCGCCATTGCAACTTGCGATGCCCCCACTCCCGAGGCCGTCCTGACGTTACTGACCCAGTCGACACCTTCATCGATAACGCCATACAAGGTCACACTGCTTTGGGCATAGCTCGTACTCGCCACCACTAGTCCCAAGGTAGCGATCAAGTTGACACGTCTCATCATCTCCTCCATTAAGCCGCCGGTAAAGTGGCGATATAAAATTCTTATTGCTTAGTAATGCTTATATATAACGAGTTATTTACACATAACCTCTGACGGTCAATCAGACCATCACCTCACGTCACCGCATAAGGACAGGCTAAATTGAAGGGATCTTTCAGCTCCTGAATCGGACCGCACCGCTTCCGATCGCAACATTCTGAAAATCATCAGCGGCGAGTGCGTACCGCGTCCCATTGATACCGAAGAGAGGCACTATATTCACGATATCAATATCGGCGATGATATCTTCTCGCCGCGCCGCGCACGCACTCGCGTATGCCGAGTCAGCGTTACGGGTTCAGGAAGCGCTGTTTACAATGCCGTTCCTCTTCTGGCTGATCTCAGGTAGTGACGTGGCAAAACGCGCTTGCTGGTGCCGGCAGTTGCGAGTTAGCATGCGCCCGCGTCGAACCCGTAGAGACGCGCCGGGTTATCGACAAGAATTCGCGTGCGTGCCAATTCGTCCGGCACCCAGGTCAACATCTGATCGAGGAGGTCGGTGGTATTGGGCATCGTGCCCTTGAACGACACGTGAGGCCAGTCACTTCCCCAAAGCAGACGTTCCGGATTGACCGCGAGCATTGCATCGACAAACGGCTTCATTTCCGTGTAAGGGGGCGCCTCGGCTACTCGATATGCTGCGGAGAGCTTTACCCAGCAGCGCCCGGTCTCAAGTAATCCAAGCAGCGTCTTGAAAGACGGCTGATTGACGCCCCCGGAAGGTCGAACCGATCCGACATGGTCGAGTACCACGTCTACTGGCAGGGATCTGAGCACGTTCTGCATCTCCACCAGAGGCGCGCGTCCGCCATCACTCATGACATGCAACTGAACATGCCACCCCAGCTCAGCGATCCGCCTAGCCATTTCGGGCATTTCCTCGAGCGGAGCGGCTCCCTTATGACCGATGGTGTAACGTATCCCCCTGACGCCTGCGTTATTCAGTCGCTCGAGCTCCGTATCACTGACGTCGGCTCTGAGCGCGGCGATCATCCGCGCCGGTCGCCCGACTTCAGACAAGGCATCAAGATGCCGCTGGTTATCCGTGCCGTACCCACTGGGCTGAACCAGGACCACCCTGTCAACTCCCAGCGTGTCGAGAAGCCCCGCAAGCGTCGACGGGAACGCATCCGGGACGTCAAATGCGCGTGTACTCGCGACCGGATAGCTGGCAACGGGACCGTAGACATGCACGTGGCAGTCCGTGGCCCCCGGAGGGCATTTCAGTACCGGCGTACGCGGCGAAGGATCCGGCGGCTGGCAAAGCTCAATCATTGGCGGTGTCTCCATGGAATGCACCCGCAGGCAGACCGCGGGTGACAGGAATGCAACAGGGACAAGGTTGTACTCTGCGGTGCTACTCGAAAATTCGCGACTCGTCGAGAACGACGGATACCTCTTTGTTTTTTTCCGAATAGCCGTCAAACGGCTGACCGTGTTCATCGATTCGCGCGAGAACATCTGACTCCGGATCGATAGCTGCGCCGACACGCAGCATCACGAGCGGCTCCTCCTCATCTGCGTGAAACGAATAGAGTGCACCCGCCGGAACGAGCACGCAGTCGTTGCGCCCAACACGCTTCGTTTCTCCGCGGGGGCCAAAAAACGTCGCGCCGCCCTGTAGCACAACAAAAACGTGATCCTCGTTTGTGTGAGCGTGAATTTCGTTCTCGCCACCGCTCGCATAGGTCTTGAGAACCACGTTCATGTATGTGGAAGCGCCCAGCACCTGATTTGTCCGTCCTTGTCGCGGAAGCTTTGCGCGGATGTGGAAAAAGCTTGGCGTCTTGCGTTTCGCCATTTCTGCCATTGCCTCCCGCCATTCCTTGGCGCTATTGGCGATAGGTGCAAACTCGACATCTGAAATTACTGCTGACATGATGTGTCCTCCTCGAAAAGCTGGGTGAATATCCTGAGTCTGCCGATGAAAGATCGCTCAGGGGTGCGGTCATATGGAAAACAACTGTCCCGCGCTAACATGGCCGTCGCCTATGCCACATACGCGTATACGCATACGCGACGCCAAGTAGAAATACAGGTGTCAGCTGATATTTCAGATTCAGCTCGGCCGTGTTAAAGCGCGGGGACGTTGTCAACAGCGACCTAGAAGTGACCCACTTGGGGCGTTGCGCAGCACATTAGATTTGACCCATCCGGGTCACCAAGCTGATGCTCAGCATGTTGTCTGACCCAGGGTCAGCGCAGGTTGCTGGTCATCGGTTTTGCCTGACCCAGGGTCAAGCGAAGTTGCTGCTCATCACTTACGCGTGTATTTCCAATTGCTGGTCAGCGCTTTCGGATGCGCGAGACCGGATCACCCCGGCTTTTCGCTTGTCCTTCAATCGGTAGCTCTCGCCTTTGATCTGTAGAACATGACTGTGGTGCAGCAGTCGGTCGAGCAGCGCGGCCGTGAGCGTCTGATCGCCAGCGAACGTCTGGTCCCATTGTCCGAATGGCAAGTTGCTCGTCATGATCACGGAACCTTTCTCGTAGCGTTTGGCGATCACCTGGAAGAACAGGTTGGCGTCATCGCGAGCGAGTGGAAGATACCCAACTTCGTCGATGATCAATAGCCGCGGCTGGCTGATGTTGCGCTTCAGGAATTCCGCCAGTCGATCCTGTCGAGAGGCGGCGGCCAGGGCAATGACGAGATCCGCCGCGGAGATGAAGCGTGTCCTGATTCCCATCTGTGTCGCGATATAGCCAAGCGTCGCGACAAATGCCGACAGTGGCAGCTTGCCACGTCGGAACACGATCCAGTCGACCTGCATCTGCTGTCCGGGGTCGGTTTCGAAACGCACCAGCGGCTCCGGCGCCTTGATCGACTTCAATGACCGCAAATAGACTCGCAGCCGCGTCAGGCCGCCGTCATAACCCATCGCACGAATCTCGATCAGTAGCGCTGTCGCCGGCAGCCAGGCCGGATGCGCTGCTCGAACCCGGTCATGCAGATAGACCTTGAAGGGATCAAGCTTCTGCGTGCGCCCCGAGCGCGGCGCACGATCCTGCTCAGCACAACTGCGTAAATATTTGCGCACGGTGTTCCTCGACAGCCCCAGTTCCCGCGAGATCTCCCGGATTCCTAATCCTTGGCGGGCCAACACACGTATTTCCATGATCACCTCCCTTGTAAGCACCGGCCCTCCAAAAAGGGCCCATCCTACCCGGGTGGGTCAAATCCAATGTGCTGCCGCTGGGTCATTTTCAACGTGCTGCTGACAACGTCCCGACCACGCCAATCGCTGGAGCGGCACCGTTGACCGGAGTACCCCCTATATCGTTGAGCTGCGTACTCGTGAGAAGTGTTCCGATTGTTGCCTTTCCGATCTGGTAAGAGGCACCGGCGCCGAATACGCGTTGTGATGCGGCTGCCGCGTAGCCGCTAAAGACGGGGCTGGTGATGTTCAATGCGTTGGCAGCAGCTGGCGCATTGCTGGTGGCGCTCGTCCCGAACAACGAGAAATTAGGGTTTTTCGCGAACAGGTACCCTGCACCGAACGCAAAAGGTCCGTTGTTGTACGCAAGCCCCAAAGACATAACCTCATTCTGGGTGAACGCCCCTGCTACGCCCCCAAAGCCCCATGTAAAACCAACACGAAGGCCGCGATACGACGCGCTGGTGCCCAAGACTGCGTTCCCGATATAACCTGCTTCGCGCAGCAACGTCCGTCGTTCGGCCCGGCTCCGGCACACCCTGACTCGTCAAGTTTTGGCTAGCCGAGCAGTCGCTCCGGCACATCGGACGCGCCGTGAGCGAGTTAGCAAAAGGAAATTGGGCGTGTGCGTTCGATGCGAAATGCGCTTCCAGAAGGACGGGGGGAACGTTCTTCGCCATTTGCTGGGTCGATTCGCCCACGAATACCGCACCGCAGAATCTGCGTAGGCGGGGGCGGACGTCTTAACTTGATCCAACTCGGTTGTCCATCGCTGCGCTTATCCTTACGTCGCATCGTGCGACTATAACGGCCATCCATCGGAGAGGCCGTACTTGTCTCGCCGTCCCAAACCTCTCCATAGCCAGGCGTGCGTCCCGCGCCGTTGCCGTCCAACGGTCCGCTCCTGCTCCTCCATTATTGCCGAGGCTAGGCCTTGCGTTGATAACCCGTCTTCAGCGCTTCGATTACAAGTTCGACCGCCCGCGACGATTTACGTCGATTCGGATAATAAGCATGGTGTCCAACGAACGTGGGATACCAGTCTTCAAGCACCCAGCACAACCTGCCAGCACGTACTTTATCCTCAACGAGGTCCTTGGGTACGTATGCAAGCCCAAAGCCGCCGAGCGCTGCCTCGACCATCTGGTATACATTGTTGAACGTGAGTTGCCCTTCAACCCGCACCTTTAGTTCTCGCCGGCCTTTGCGCAATTCCCAGGGAAGCAGCGATTCCCGCGTCGGCAAGCGAAGGTTGATGCAGTTGTGCAGCGTCAAGTCTTGCGGCGTCCTGGCGTGAGGCTTTGACTGCAGGTAGCTCGGCGAGCCGACGACCGTCATCGTCATGTCGGGGGCAATGCGCACTGCAACCATATCTTTGGCCACCTGATCGCCTAACCGTACGCCGATGTCGTATCGATCCGCAACGATGTCAGACAGCCCATAGTCGTTGACCAGTTCGATCTTCAGCTCAGGATACTGACGCAGCAAGGATTGCAACCGTGGCCAGACATATGACTTAGCGGCGTAGTCTGTGGTTGTAATTCGCACGGTCCCGCTTGGCTGGTTCGTCATCGCGCGCAGTGAGTCGACTTCCGCCTCGATTTCTTCGAAACGTGGCGCTATCGCTGACAGTAGCCTATCACCGGCCTCGGTTAGGGAGACGCTGCGGGTCGTGCGCGTTAGAAGCTGCAGGCCCATTCGTCTTTCGAGTCCTGCCACTGTGCGGCTAAGAGCGGATTGCGAGACGCCCATTTGCGCCGCCGCGCGCGTGAAATTGCGTTCGCGCGCTACAGTCATGAAACCGACCAGATCGTTGAAATCCTCCTTCAATTCATGCTCCCATGCATAAGGGCATGCCGATATTGCCATCTTGTCGCATGAATGACCAGCAGTTAGATTATCGTCATGTGGCACTCTGCCCTCAACCACTCCGATGAGGAAGTACATGGAACTTAAACGCGCAGGCTCACAGCCTTCCAGGAAGGGGCCGGAAGAATGGTTCACTGGCACGGTACGTCTCGACCCAATAAACGCGCCCCCTCCGCCGGCGCGCGTCTCCTGCGCAAGCGTTACCTTTGAACCCGGCGCACGAACCAACTGGCATACCCATCCGCTTGGTCAGACCCTCATCGTTACGGCCGGATGCGGCTGGACTCAGTGCGACGGCGAACCCCGCGTCGAAATCCGTGCAGGCGACGTTATCTGGTGCCCGCCCGGACACAAGCATTGGCATGGAGCGACGTCGACGACAGCGATGACGCATATCGCCATCCAGGAGGCACTCGACGGCAAGAACGTCGAATGGCTCGAGAGAGTAACGGACGAGCAATACCTCGGTAGCGGCGAGAGCAAGTGACAAGGCGCACCTCATACATAGCTACGTTCGCATCGATGTCTTCGCGAAGCGGGCGACATAACCGTCATTACTTCAGATGGTCGGCTGGCCGGTAACACAATAATCAACCTTCGCCTAAGCCCGTTGGCTTGGCCGCGTCGAAAGTGCAGAACTGGATGGGAACACATCAACGAAGTGCTTTTCCGCCCTACTACCAAAGCGTTCTGAATATTGCCCGACCGGGTGGAATTCGGCCGCCCGGCCAACCTACCATAGGGGAAAGACTCCATGCCGCATGTCATCGTCAAAGCCTGGCCGGGAAAGACGGAAGAACAGAAGCGACGTCTGGCCGAAGCAATCACCCGCGATGTGATGGACATCCTGGGCTACGGTGAAGAATCCGTCTCGGTCGGATTCGAGGAAATCCCGTCTGACCGATGGAAGAAGGAAGTCTACGGTCCAGACATCGAGGCGCGATCTGAAACGCTGTACAAGAAACCGGGATACAGGATGTAAAGCGATGTACAAGTCACCTCCGGCGGAAGCTGCCAGGCAACCCGTCCTCGCGACGCTGCTGCCGGTGATGACCGCAGTGCTCGCTGGCTTCAGCATCATCGGCGTAGCGCTTCCTGTACTCCCTTTGTATGTGAACAACGATCTCGGCTTCGGGCCGTTCATGATCGGGCTCGTGGCGGGAGCTCAGTTCGCCGCAGCGCTTGTCTCACGCATTTGGGCAGGATCCTTTTCCGACAGGCGCGGTGCCAAACGTGGCGTGCTCGCAGGCCTTGTCGCTGCTGCTGCGGCGGGCCTCCTGTATCTGCTTTCGCTCGCTTTCCAGAGACTGCCGGCGCTGTCCGTCGCAATCCTGCTTGCCGGTCGTGCAATCCTCGGCGGAGCCGAAAGCTTTATCATCACGGGCGGCGTCGCATGGGGGCTCGGACTTGTCGACAGACAGCATGCCGGAAAGGTAATCGCCTGGGTCGGAACAGCAATGTTCGCTGCAATGGCTTTGGGCGGGCCCGTGGGATCCCTGCTATACACATCGCTAGGCTTTTCCGCAGTCGCCCTCATAACCGTCGTGTTGCCAATGATGGTGCTGGCGTACCTGGTCCGGATGCCCGCAGTCACGCCGCACATTCACGGTGAGCACGCCACCTTCGCAACGGTCTTGAAGGCAGTTTGGCTACCGGGTCTGGGCGCAGCACTCTCGAGTATCGGCTACTGCGCAATTCTCGCGTTCAGTTCGCTGTATTTCACTGATATGCACTGGCAACCCGCATGGATGGCCTTTACCGCCTTCGGTGTCGCCCTGATCGCAGCCCGCACAATCGCCGGGCACCTTCCCGACCGGTTCGGAGGCGCGAAAGTCGCCGCCATCTTCGTCATTGTTCAGACGACCGGCCTGCTGCTCATATGGCTGGCCAGGACCACGCTCCTCGCCTCGGCAGGCGCCGCCCTGGCAGGCTTCGGTTATTCTCTTGTCTATCCGGGACTTGGTGCCGAAGCAGTCAGCGGCATCGCACCCAGGAATCGCGGGATGGCGATGGGCATTTTTACAGCTTTCCTCGACGTTGCGATGGCCGTCGGTAGCCCCGCTTTAGGATTCGTCGGCGCACACGGCGGCCTTCGAGTTGTCTTCCTCGCTAGCGCCATCATTGTCGCGTGCGCCGCTGGCGTGGCTACCCGACTCATCCGAAAGCCCGGCGTCGCTATCTAGTTGACCGTCTGGCATGGTGCTCTGCTTTCGAAACAGAGCCTTTCTAGACTGTCGCAGGTGCATCGATGCGGGCGGCGACCCCGCGGCAGACGCGGCCAGCGCTTTCGCTCAGCCACGAATTCGCAACGCATCGAGCACCATCGAGAACGCCGGCGAGGGCTGGCGCCTGCTTGGATAGTACAGGTGATACCCGTCAAACCGCGGACACCAGTCCTCCAGCACGCGAACGAGCCGGCCGGAGACGATATGAGGCATCAGCTCGTCCTCGGGCAGTAGAGTGAGTCCCAGGCCGCCAAGCGCCGCATCGACCTGCGGCTGCGTCGTATTGAAAATCAACTGCCCGTCGACGCGCACGTTTAATTTTTGCCCGCGACGCTCGAAATCCCAGACATAGAGGCCGCCAGAGGTCGGCATGCGCTGATTAATGCAGTTGTGGTGCATCAGGTCCTGCGGTTTCTTCGGGATAGGTCGATTCGCAAAATAGGCTGGAGATCCGACGACTGCCATCCGCAATGCAGGGCCAATGGGCACCGCGATCATGTCTTTATCAATCGTCCGCCGCGCGCCGGGCGCGCACGACGTGAAAATCGACATCGCGTTCTGTG
>JABXJR010000292.1_pt1 | contig 10210 bp, 6 predicted proteins | sample 7431291 | NCBI WGS metagenome assembly JABXJR01 (sample SAMN14395756, study PRJNA613071) | wetland metagenome | isolation source: water samle H3 from high-altitude wetland | place: Chile: Salar de Huasco, high-altitude wetland | collected 2015-11-10 | reverse complement strand
GTATAAATACCGTTTTGAAAAGTGGTGGCTTGATCTTTAATCAAATAACGACTATTTAATACGCCAGAAACTCCGTCTAAGCTAAATGCGCCATTTGCGGTTGCCGTTAATGTTCCAGCGCCGTTATTGTAAGTTGAGGCAAAATTTGAAATGGATGCAGCGGCTACTGAGTCTTTATATTGTCTACCAGGAGCAACATTTTCTAATTGTTGCAACGTCACAGCTTCTAACGGTTGCGTTGCATCTTGATTTAATGTAACCGATCCTGGGAAAACAACAGCCGCAGGAAAAGATAAAATAGGGTTACCTGCAATCCCAGCACCATTTGTAACTGTAATCTGGCTGCCTGTTCCGGTAATGGTACGTAGTGACCAAGTATTTGCAGCTGTGCGAGCAGGTATACCTGTAGATGCCCCAAAGCCACTTAGAACAGCTAAGTCTAATGCAAAGTCGAAAGTGAATGTACCATTGTTGACAACGGGGCTGCCGGTGATAGTTAAATTATTTGAGCCTGAAACTGCTGCAACACTGGTAACGGCAGCATACCCAGCTCCAAAAGGTATTATTGAGAAAGTACCATTGGATGTAGAGTTGTCTGTCAAATAAATATAAGTAGCTTGCCCTGTAGTAATTGTGGTTAATGCAGTGACACCGTCAAATAATGTAAGAGTAACTGTATGCGCCGATTTATTTACGAATAGCAAACTTTGCCCAACGCTAACCAAAGTGGCATCTGGGAGCACAATAGAATAGCCGGTGTTGTCGGCTTGAATGTCAATTATGGCTGCGGCGTTTTGAGGGGTGTCAACGAAACTGCCAGGCCAAGTTAGTTGCAAAGGAGAGTTGGCTACAGTAAGGGAATACTCTATGTACGATAGGTACGCTGGCGACACCACCGCGCCTCCGAAGATGTTTGTGTAAGTTGACATTCCAAGCAATTCCCTCTGATATAGATTTACTATTTAGTTTATCATATACTCACAAAATCGCTGCGCTTAAGTTTTCGACACTCAAGCACAGCTAACATTAACTAATAAGGAACATTAGCCATGTCTGATCCCATCTTAACAAAATCCGGCCAACTCGACAAAAGATTTATTCCTAAAAAACATTATGTAGCTCAAGATTATATTGGTTTAAAATTTAATAAATTAACAGTGTTGTCGTTTGCCGAAGGAAGAAAAGTATTATGTGCTTGTGATTGCGGTGAGCAATCAATAGTTAATATATACAAGCTCAAAACAGGCCATACAAAGACTTGTGGGGGCAGCATTCATGCCTCAGAAAGAAGTATCAAGCATGGCTATAGGAAAGGAGGGAGCAAGGCACTTCCCGAATACACCTGTTACCAAAACATACACAGCAGATGTTATAACCCAAAAAATGCTGACTTTCATAATTATGGAGCGAGAGGGATAACCGTATGTGAGAGGTGGCATAAAAATACTCAGGGCGGTTTCAAGAACTTTATCTCTGACATGGATGACAAGCCTGAACCAAAACACTTATACTCTATAGATCGGATCGATACTAATGGAAATTATGAGCCTGAAAATTGTAGATGGACAGATGCGACAACACAAGCCAACAATGTTCGGAAAAAACCTTATACATATTTAATATGTCTAAATTGTAAGCAAACATTTAGAGGGGAGCCACGCCAAAAGGATAAAGGAAGGAAATTTTGTACAAGAGCTTGCTACATAGAATACAAGCTGAAGTTTCCAGAGCAGTACGAGCCACAATTCTATATTAATTGCAAAACATGCGGCACTCAGGTTAAGAAAACAAAGACACAAATTAAAAAAAATGCCAAATATTGCAGTCGGCAATGTTACTGGAATAAAAGCGGCAACTAAACTCCCTTTAATATAGTTCAATTTCTATTCTAGCAAACTCGCAGACAACTTACTTCTTTTTCTCTTCCTTTAACTGCTTATGCATCTGATAAAGCATTTTATTCTTTTCATTGGTAAGTTTATCTAAAGACTTTTGTTTTTGCTGGCCCGTTAGTTTTTTATTATTGCGAACCAAATCCATTTGATCATTAATTTCTTTTAGTTGCTTTCTTCGAGCCTCTGCAAATCCACGCTTAGATAAAAGATCTGTGTGTTCTTCACCATACTTCATGGCTGCTGCTGGATCTAATTTTCGTAATTGTTTTAGCGTTTTATATGTTTTTTGAGTGTCATGATATAGCTCATACATTTCATTTTCATATGAAGTGCGTTCCAGGGGAGTGCCTTTGATAAATTTATTGAAAATGTACTTATCACTGGTTTTCTTGTCTGGCTCTTCACCTTTTGATTTGTCATTAATCATAATGTCGCCAAGCATAAATGTATAATCAGCTATGGAACCTAAAATCCCTTTTGCTGCGTGCTCAATTCTTGCTGGGCTAACATTTGTAGCTGCCCCTACCCGCTTAGCAGTTTCGCTTGTCCTCGGACTATATTGCAAGGATGGCTCTAATCCCTCAGTTTGTCTCGGAACAATAGGTGCATTCATAAAAAATTGCTTATTAGCAAATTGCTCAATAGCAGTCTTAACAACTGGAGCACCAGCTGGGTTTATTGTTAAATAATCCATGAATTGTTTGCGCAAATAATTTAAAATATCTTTACCATCTTCTTCACCTTTATAATAGGCTAAAGAATTTTCAATTACCGACCCTCCAAGTTGCCCTGCTTCCCAAGACTTTGGAATCATAATCCAACGAGCATCTTCATTTTTAAATCTTTCTTTTCCATTAGAAAATTTATATGTGTCAATACACCAATTGTTGTCGCGAATGTAATCAGGCAAAGACATATATCCATTAGCTGGATCAGGGTCATTTGTGTCATCCAAATTGTGAATCGCATTAGCGCCACTGAATGCATTTAATATTAATAAATTACGGGTTGTACGATTAAATCCGCCTTTATGCGCTAGCTCAGTTCCAAGCGTATGGGTAGACGATAAATGACTGCCAGCAAAAGGCACAAAATCGCGTAAAAATTGTACAAAGCCACTAGTTCCCTTCTTGCCATAATCCATATAATCTAACGACTCATAACCAGCAGTAGCAATATCTTTACCCGCTTTACGTGCGGCCTCAAACTTACGCATTCTATTTGCATTTTCAGCTGGTGTAATAATGCTATCAATTACAGTTGCTAGTTTATCTTTGGCATATGGTAATATTTTCCCATTGTTTTTTTCAATTAAACGCTCCATTTGACGCATTCTAGCTTCAGGAGAAATAGCTGCATATCGAGATTCTGCGCCCATAGCCGCAATATCGGCTTGTCGTGGGTCAAACTTTATTCCAAACTCATGGGCATAAGCTTTTACTAATTCTTTAGGCAAATCATAAACCAACCCTTTTATATTGTTCATGTTATATTTGCCAACAATGCCAGATTGAAGTATATCCTTGGCTGCAATTCCTAATGCAACTTTAGGATTGCTGATTATTGCCGCACTAAACACACTCTTCACACCTTTCATCAAAGAACCAAAAGGGCCACGCTGCTTAGTTGATCCATAACTTTCTGTTACTGCTTTATACATTTTTGGATCAGTAACACGATAGTTAACAGGTTTGCCATTTTCCATAACGGTTACTACATTTGGCAATTTATTTCCTAATGCATTGACAGATTTTTTTGGTGTAACTTTCTCGGCAGCCCCAGCTTGCACGGCCTTATGTAGCGTATCAACCGCTGCCGCGTTTTTCATTGCAGCTGGTAAAAAGCTTGATACATTTCTATATAAATTTTCAAGGATGTTAGACGTTTGATGGCCCACATTTTCTTCAACAGGTGTTGCGTTAAATTTTTGCGCTGCACCTTCAGCCTCTTTTTTAGCCGGATACCTGCCGATTTCTTTGCCATCATTATCGGTTACTTGCCACATTTCTTTTTTGCCTTTTAAGGCTTTTATTTTGGCTTTTTGCCCTACTAATTTGTTTGATTTAGCTATAGGGGTTGGGCTTATTCCTAATTCTTCACTTAGCACTCTGTGAAAGGGGACATAATCCATCTCTTCCCAGGTTGCTCTTTTGTCAGCGTTTATCATGCCTGTGTCTTCTAAAATATCTAAGATGGCTTTATTATATTCTTGGATTTCATCAAATGCTTGACGAAAATTACCATACTTATCTTCTAGTCCAATAGCGGCATCTACTTCATGTGGCTTAATATTCTGCTCTTTGCCCTGCTCTATGAGTTTATTCGCCTTAACGCGCCTAGAATATGCGTAAGTCTGAAAATCATTTAACATTTGTTTAGATTTTGCTACTGACTTAAATATTGTAGTCAGCCCAGGAGCATCTTTGTTTACACGCATAATCTGCATTGATTTGTCCCAGTATGGTCGACCATAATCATATGCTGCTTTCAACACTCCAGAAACATTGCGTGCAAATCTAGCTCCTCTATATGCTGTACCTTCACCAGCTGATTTTGTGCCAGATAAAGATTCCAAGCGTTTTATTGGAGCATGAGCATCAAACATTTCTTGCTGGCCTAAATTTTCTTTGTAGATGTTTTTAGCTTTGTCAATTATTTTACCTAAAAAGGTTGGCGTTTTTTCTTTATCTTGATTACCAAATATTTTTTGATGAATTGTATCGGTGTTAACATCAACATTATTTTTCTCTTGTTCAGTCACACCAGGTTTACGACCTAAATTTGTTTCATCTGTTGAAATAACAGTGTTAGTTTTCTCTTCTATTGGGATCCATTTGCCACTTTCTTGATCAAGTGTATATCTAGGTTTTGAAGTAATGGGTTTTACTTCATTCCATGCTTTTGTTTCAGGGTTGTATTTATAATGAGGTTTTGTAACCTGAGATGATGGTGGGGTACTTTCAATTACAGGCTTTATTATATTGCTGCTGCCTTTTACTAAATTCTTAGATCCAATAGCAGCTTTTGTTCCTGCGGCCTGGGCTGTATGCACAAGCGCCGGACCAAATGTGGCTTCAGCAGCGCCAGCTAATATTTCTCTCTCAGGGGCAACCCCTGATTCTTTTGCTTCAATATTGCGTGCAATATTTTCCACATTAGCCACACCGGCTTGAATAGGTAATTGTTTGACGGCTTGTTTAATAAATGCATCTTTCACTCCGACTGCCCCTAAAGGAGCTGCAACTAAAGAAGTAATTCCACTAATTTTAGCTACATCTTTCCCTCGCTCTATTGAATCCTCATGAGTAAATCCAGCTAAACGAGCTTCGTTATAGGCATCCGCAAATGCTTGAGAAGCCCCTATGCTACCTCCTCCAACAGTACCACCTGTTATAGCCCCTATAGTTGCTCCTATTGGACCGGCAGGAGCACCCACGAGAGCGCCAATTTTAGCCCCACCTAAACCTGCGCCAAATGCAGGGCCAGCACCTGTGGCTGTGCGGCCTATGAATTGGCCGATAGATTTACGATCGAACCCTAATTCCGGAGCTTCTTGAACTCCAATTGGTTCTGGTATTTCCCCCGTTCTTAATTGATTGATAATTTTCATTTGCCTTTCAACGTCTTGCTTTCCATATTTGCCACCTTGCAACAGGTTCGTCCAAAAACCTTCTTCGTCTTCTTCTGGTGGATTTGCAGGTGTGTTACTTTGGCTTGTTCTACGTTTATCTAATTCAAATTGAGCGCGTGACGTAATATCATTCGGATTGTTATTGTCAATAGGATCATTTGGCGCATGTGATTTGCGCCGTTCTAATTCAGCTTGTGCTTTTTTGCGTATTTCTTCTTGCCGATCAGCCAATTATAATGCTCCAAGTTGCCTTAATTGATCTTCGGTTAATGAAGCAAAATCAATATTATCTATATCTACTGTTTCACCTTGATCGGGACCGGCTTGATAAGTTAAACCCCATTTATCCATTTGTTTTTGAATATTCTTTAAAGCTGGGGAATATTTTTTATCTATTTCCACTCGTTTCTTTTCTATTGCCTGATCTAGCTCTTCACCAAACATTCTATCTTTTGCATCCTTTATAAAGTTATTTAATTCCTTCTCTTTATTAACTTCTACTGATAGATATGCTTGATTTAACTTTCTTTCAAAATCATCTCTGCGCCTATTTTCGGTTGTATCTCCCCCTTGATATTTGTCCCTGTTAACACCTAACATGCCCATTTTATATTCTCTATCCAATTGCATCTCTTTCTCTTTCATAGCCATTTCTTCGGCTTTTTGACGAGCTTTTAACGCAAGTTGAGTTTGGTTAGAGAATTCTTTTTGTGCAGGACTAAACGCTTCATTAATAGAGCCTAAATTTGATGGGTTTTTACTAGATGCGTAATTAGAAAAGAACTGCATCATAGCATGTCCTAGCGCACGTCTGCGCTCTTCATCAGTTTCACCATACGATTGTTTTGCAATTTGGCTCCCCATCTGAGCACCAGAGGCAATTGGATCTTGTTGGGATGTTCCATATGGAACATTTTGAGAAGTATTATCTTGTGATTCTTCATATGCATTAGTAGGTCCATCCCACTCTTGTATTGGCTCTAAACCTTGCCCTGGACCAAATGCAGTAACTTCAGGAGGTAGAGAGTCATGAATTTCCTGGGCTTGTCTAGCTAAAATCTCTTCCTTGGTTCCTGGATAACTTATATGTGCTGGGCGGCGTTGTACCATTTCAGAATCATTTTCAGGATACATCTCCTGCATTTGTTCTTTACTTGGAATGTTATAATCTTCCATCATCTGTTTCGCTACAGCATTTGGATCTTCTTCCGGCATGAAAGATTTTGGTAATCCTATTGGACGCATAGGAGTTGATTCTGGCCCCTCCACCATTCCACCAGTCCCAGGCATAGGACGCATATTAGTCTTCTGAGGCATCTCACTTTGCACACCAGGAATACCCTCGCCACCTGTTAACCTTTGTTGTATATGCCAATTCAAGAGTGCAGGATTGGTTAGGGCCATTAAGAGTGGACTCATTATTTCATCTCCATGTCTCTATTCTTCAAACGCTTTACACCCAAGCTTCCACCTGGCTTTGGCTTACGAGAAAACGAACCTTGCATTAATGGTAGCCTAGATAAACCAGCCTTTGGCCGCCCTCCTTTCTTATAACCAGCCTGTGGGTTTTCAAAATTTGGCACCTGATTCCAAGGCATTGTTGCTCGAACCTCTGGGGCATATAAGTGCTCTTGATTATATTGCTGCATCCTATCACTAGAAATGCCGTTAAAAGGCTGTTGTCTAAATTCATGGTTTCGTCCAAACTCAGATAATCTATTTCCAAGCCCAAATGCCTCTAATCTTTCTGCCCTTTGTTCAGGTGTTATGGGGCCAAGCGCAGGATTTGGATTTCCAGCCATAACATTACGTTGTCTTTGCTGTAAATCAGCGACAACAGAAGGCCGGACATTTCCTCCATTTGCATACTTTCTAATACTGCCACCAGCTTTGCGCCCATAAGCCATACGAGCACCATAAAGGTTTCCAGCTAAAGCTCCTAAATTACCCATAGTGTTTAGCTGTGGTATCCCTGGAGTTTGCTGTGCTGTATAGCTTGACTGAGGAGATGGAATGTTACCCATAACAGCAGCTTGTGATGCAAGAGCTTCTTGTGGAAATGCTCTCTGCCTCATAAAGTCTTGGTATGGAATATCTAATCTTGCCTGATCGTGCGCACGTTGAGCACCACCCTGCTCTGTTAGCGCAGCTATATCTGCTATTCGCCCCGCTTGTTTAGCTTGCCCAAGCCCAGGCATCTGCCCAGATGCTTCTAACTTTCTAGCCATATCAGCATTAAATAACTTGCCAGCCTGACCATAACCTTCAGATAAAAAGCGTCCCATATTTTGCTGCAGAGCTTTTTGAGAATCAAAAGCACCCCTTTGAACTAAATCTTGGTGGCGAGTACTACCATGTTGACCAGCAGCTACAAACTGTCTCTCCATAGAAGGCAGAAAATCTTGATTAAAAGCATCTGTAGATTCTTGACGTAAAGTATTAAGTACTTGCTGTTGGTATGGATCCATATATTGCGCGACATTCGCAGGGAAGCTTGCAGCACCTTCAGTTGCCAGCTGTCTACCTTGCAGCAAATATGGCAAGTAATCTTCAGATTGTCGACCAAGGCCATAAGCTTGTTCTAAATCAGGATTCATTAATGGGGCTAAACGGTTGCCACCATATGGCTGATATGCTTCATTACGGATTGCTCGTGAGCGCTCCCCGATATCTTGGTAAAGATTTTCTAACCAAGGAGGTAGAGAATTCGCATGATATGTACTTTGAATAGGCATTTTTTCTCTCCTTATTTTCTACCGCTTAAGTATGATTCAACTTTACGCGACTTAGGGGGCAAACTCTTGCCACCATTTTTCGTCTTATGAGAACGAACAGATTTCATCATACCATCTAACTTCTTGGCTCCAGCGCTATTATTTCCATCACCCAACGAACTAACCACATCTGCTGAAATTACATATTCGCCATCAGACAACTTAGCATTGATTGTATCATCCTGGCCACCAGTTACACCTGCGTAATAACGGCCACCAGTATTATATTGAGGAAATTGTGCAAGCCCCCTTTGTTCCATGTCAGGAGCATAACCATTTGACTGCAAAAGTTGCGCTAACATAGATTCAAATTGTGGATCTTGTTCAACCTGCCCACCTTGAGCATAACGTGCAACTGGGTTTACATCTTCAAAGTGTAGTTTTTCATAAACACCGTCTTCGTCTTCGTCTTCGGCTAGAATTCTTTGCACTCTCTCTAATGGTCTTTCTGGTTTTGAAGGAAGTCCTGCGTGAATAGGAGCACTAGCAATATTTTCAGCTAGAGAACCCTCGTTAGGAACTCTTTTTTTACCACCTAATGTACCTAAAAGTGCGCCACCCATTAAAAGACTATTCATCCCGTTGCCGGACAATAAATCACCTAATCCACCAGCACCAGCACCTGCTCCAGTCGCAGCGGCACCAGCGCCACCTCCCGCTCCACTAAACATTGCACCTAAGCTGCCCATTCCATTAGCGCCAGCTTGACCGATGCCTGGAATTATCCGACCTAAACCACCTAAGTCTCCAAAACCGCCTGAACCAGCATAACCAAGGCCAGCACCAAGAACTGCGTTACGCCATTTGTTTTTGCCGCCTCCAACTAAACCGCCTAATCCGCCGCCAGCAGCAGCACCGGCTGGCCCACCCACCATTCCGCCAACGACTGGTAGCACAAAACGAGCAGCTTTTCTTAAAAGCTTACCAAGCCCATACTGAGGCAAGCCAGTATGTGGATTGATAGAAGGAGATCCTGATTGGCTCTGCAGTTGAGCAGCTTCGTACGGATTTATATGTGCTAAAACTTTGTCATCATCTTCACCCTGCATTCGCAAGATTTCAGCCATTTGAACTAAAGAAGGTCTTTTTGCCCTGCCACCTTTTTTATATTGAGTCATAGTTTGCTGATATTTGTTAGGCATAAATCCTTGTGAATTTAAATTCGGGGTCATCATGCTGCTAGATAAACCAGGGACAGCATTGTTGGAAATACCGCCCATTGGGGTTGGTAAATTATTAGTCATGTTATAACCGTAAGGTTGCATATTCCTTTGTTGATCTTCATATAGCATATCGTCATCCTTGTCTTAGTTGCTCTGTCATAAAAATTTCTATGCGTAATTAGCCATAGTATAATATACGTCTCGCGCCCATGTCTGCCATTCACTATAAAACGCAGTAGAAGGGACTTCATTTTGCGCGAAAGATGTAGATGCGACTAAATCTTCCCCCCAACTTTTCCACTGATCTTCATCAATTAAAATTGGAATATTATCCAATGGAAAATCTACTGTTAATGAGTCTGCCCATAAAAGCAATGTAATTCCTTCTGGATTTACCATTACTTTCTCTCGTCCCCAGTGCTTACACTTAATAAATTCTGTCCTGCCTCATAATAGCCATCAACTTCATTGCTTGTAAATTTCAATGTCATAAAGCGTCTTTGCTCTCCTGAGCCATTCATGTCAACTTTAGTTGTAGTAGAATTAAACGTATATGCTGCAGAGTCAACATCTGCGGATTGGGCATATTCACGCCCCCTAACAGTTAGCGTCATATCTCCGCTTAAATCTTTAAAATCAGGTTCAAAATGTTTTAAAAGAGTCCATCTTTCAGTTCCGGTCCATTTACCTTCTGGCCCAACTGCAACATATGCTATTTCAGATGTTTCATAATAAGATTCAATAGCA
>JABXJR010000291.1_pt1 | contig 10217 bp, 9 predicted proteins | sample 7431291 | NCBI WGS metagenome assembly JABXJR01 (sample SAMN14395756, study PRJNA613071) | wetland metagenome | isolation source: water samle H3 from high-altitude wetland | place: Chile: Salar de Huasco, high-altitude wetland | collected 2015-11-10 | reverse complement strand
CGGAGCAGGCGCTGGTGGACTCCCTGTCGGACCGCGAGTTGACGGTGCTGCAAAAGTTGGCTCTGGGATTGGGTAACAAGGAAATCGCCGAAGATATGCTCTTGAGTCACAAAACCATCAGTACCTACAAGACCCGGCTCAAGGAAAAGCTGCACATGTCTTCGGTGGTGCACTTGTCCAAGTTCGCCCAGCGCAACCATCTGATCTGAAATGGCTACCCCTTGGCTGGCGAAACTCACAGCCATCCTGCTGATCGGGCTGTTGCCCTGCGTGGCGATGGCTCTGGATGAACCGCACCCCTTGCGCCTACTGGGCCATTCCACCCTTGAAAACCCCACCGTAGAACTTGATGAAGCTGCCTGGCGTTGGCTGCGTGAGCGGCGCCGATTGGTGATGGGGGTGTCGGCACCCGATTACGCTCCGTTCGACATGAGCAACAATAACGACGATTTCGAAGGCATCACCGCTGACTATGCAAGGTTGATCAGCCTGATCCTGAACATCCCCATCGACGTTCAGCGTTACGACACTCGTGATGAGGTGATCGCTGCACTCAAGTTGGGCACCCTGGATTTCCTGGGTTCGGCCAATGGTTATGAGGCGGCCGACCGAGAGTTGAAACTGTCGCGCTCTTACGCCAATGATCAACCTGTGCTGGTGACCCGATGATCGATCAAACGGTGCTGATCGATCCTATGCGTCTCAAGCAGGTCGTGTCGAATTTGCTGGGCAATGCGATCAAGTTTACCGGCACCGGTGTCGTGCGCCTGGGCGCTGAAGGAGCGCCGTCGTCGGCGGGCGAACAGTTGAGTTTGAGGTTATGGGTGGAAGACACCGGTATTGGCATCAGTGCCGAGGACCAACAACGTTTGTTCAACCCGTTTACCCAGGGCAGCAACAATGAGCAGTCGGCGCGTAGCGGGTCGGGACTGGGCTTGGTGATCAGCCGAAGCCTGTGCAAGATGATGGGCGGTCAACTGCATTTGAGCAGTGTACTGGGCAAGGGCACGCGGGTGGACGTGACATTGACGCTGGCGCAGGCCTCTGCGGGGCCGGCCCATTCACCGCTGCCATACCATCCGCCCGCGCGTGGGCTAAACATTCTGGTGGTGGACGACTACCCGGCCAACCGCCTTTTGCTGGCGCGGCAGCTGAACTTTCTGGGGCACCACATCGTCACCGCTGAAGACGGAGTACAAGGGCTGGCACTGTGGCAGGCCGGGCATTTCGAAGGTGTTATCACCGATTGCAATATGCCCCTCATGGACGGTTACGCGCTGGCGCGTGATATTCGTGTACAAGAGCGCTTGCGTGGAATGGAGCCGTGCCTGTTGTTGGGTTTCACCGCGAACGCTCAGCCGGAAGAGGCCGAACGCTGCCGGCAGGCGGGCATGGACGGTTGCCTGTTCAAACCCACAGGGCTGGAAGACTTGCGCTTGGCATTGGCCTCGCGGACTGGCGCAGTGGCAAGCGATGAAGCTGAACCGCTGTTTGACTTGAGTTCCCTCATCACGCTGACCGGGAATGATCGCGCCGCGCTTAACGAGTTGCTGGTGCCATTGCTTGACAGCCTCAGGGAGGATCAGGCTTTGCTGCCAGCGCTGTTAAGCCAGGCGGATTTTGCCAAGTTGCATGATTTGGGCCATCGCGCCAAAGGTGGCGCGCGAATGGTCAAGGCGAAGGCGTTGATCGTCTGTTGCGAAGCGTTGGAAAGCGTGTGTGAGCGACGGGATCTTGTTGCATTGGGCGCTACTGCCGATGCGGTCGGCGTGGCCATTGATGAGTTACACCGCAGCTTGGAAGGGTATTGCAACACGGCATGACGAAATAGACCTCCATCCGGTGAGTTTTGGGAGAACTCCTACATGGAAGGGGAACAAGCCTGATTTTTTCGTCGGCATATGTCTGGAAAATGGACCTCGCTCACTGACGAGCGCTGCCAGCCCAGGGATTTGCCATGCCGAACAAAGCACTGACCATCCTGATTGCCGATGAACAGCACCTGCAACGGCTGTACATCGAGAAAATGCTCAATCAACTGGGGTACCACCGGATTGTCCCGGTGCAGACTTTCGAAGAGGTCCAGATTCTCACGGCCATCCCGGCGGAGCCGTTTGACGTACTGATCATCAATGCCGGGCTTACCGAGCATGCCTGTGAACCCCAAGCTCAGGTGCGACACGTGCTTGTCTACGATCACTTGGACCTGGGCGCGCGGGCCGGCGCAACGCCGGCCGTGCTGGTACGGCTGCCCGGCGTGCCCGACAACGTAAACCTCGAACACTTCATGGATATCATCGACCCGCCCGAGGCCGCCAGTGGCCTGCGGGTATTGCCGTGGCTGCGGGAATTATCCCGCATGCCGGTGGCCGGGGTTTAGTCCCACTTCGGCGCGATGCCCTTGGGGCTGGTCAAGCGGTGTCCGCGTTCCAGGCCGGCAATTTGAGCCATGTCGGCGGCGCTCAAGGTCAGTTGCGGGGCCTTGAGGTTGCTTTCCAGGTTGGCACGCTTGGTCGATGAAGGGATCACCGCGTAACCCTGTTGCATGGCCCAGGCCAGGGTGACTTGCGCCGGGGTAGCCTGGTGGCGTTCGGCAATCTGTTGGATCACCGGGTCCTTGAGCACTTCGCCGTAGGCCAGGGTCATGTAAGAGGTGATCTGAATACCGTGATCGGTGGCAAAGTTCACCACCTTCTGGTTTTGAAGGTAGGGATGCAATTCGATCTGGTTGGTCGCAATGTTTTCGGCACCGATGGCGGCAATCGCCTGCTTCATCAGGTCGATGGTGAAATTGGAAACCCCGATCTGGCGCGTCAGGCCCAGGCGCTTGGCTTCCAGCAGCTGTCCCATGAATTCGGCGACGGGTACCTGGTCTTCAGGCGATGGCCAGTGGATCAGGGTCAGGTCCAGGTAGTCGGTCTTGAGCTTGCGCAGGCTCTCTTTGAGACTTGGAATCAACAGGCCATCGGCGAAGTTGGCGATCCAGATCTTGCTGGTGATAAACAGCTCATCACGTGGGACGCCGCTATTGGCGATGGCTTGGCCAACGTCGGCCTCGTTCTCGTAGATCTGCGCGGTGTCGATGACCCGGTAGCCCAGTTCCAGGCCGGTGCTGACGGAATCCATCACCACCTGGCCTTGCAGACGGAAAGTGCCGAGACCAAAGGCTGGGATGTTTTGCGTGGGGGTAGACATCAGTAACTCCAGAAGGGCGTGTGAACAATGGAGTCGAGTATCCGCCCGTCGTTCCTTCGGAAAAACCGTCTAAGCCGAAAAGGAGTTTTTACCGCAAGTCATGAATGCAAGTGTCAGCAAGAGTTTTGTGTTGAGTTGGGTTGAGCGCGCATGTGCGTTTCAAGCGCAGGCCTGTATGGCTTTTATAGGTCGGGCAGAGCGGTGCTGATAGGTCTGGCTATGCCGTTGTGTACGGTTTTTACGGGACTTGAAGGTGTTCCAAGCAGTGAAGTCGAAGTGGGTGGCGGAAACAATGTTTTCCTGGATCAGCATGATGGGGTGGGGGCTGGTTGTGTTTGCATAGTGGGTATTAAGGGAAACTTCCAGCGTGTCCTTGTCGCGGTAGCCGCTGAGCAAGGGGGTCAGCGTAAAGGCATGGTCAATACCTTCTGACTCAGTGGGTGTACCTGCGAATAAAACAATCCCTACGTAGACCTTACGGTCGTTCAAGCTGAACATGCAGGGAGTACATTGCACGATGGATTCTCTCAACAGGATTCTGAATGGCGTGCCTTCAAGAACACCCTATGAAAGCAGGTAGTAGAACTGCGCGTCTGTTTCCAGTTGCAGTTTCTTCTTCCTGGCGTACACGTATAGGCGCGCCCAGAATAATGGGATAAACATGGTGGTGAGCCCGACTTGCAGCAGAAATACCCATAGCGCGCAGTTCTTCTTATTGGCAACATCTAACTGAATCAGCAGGGCGCCCAAATAACTGCTGTAATCCGTCGCAACTTCATAGCCTGCGACAGATACCTTCTGTTTTGACAACACAAGAAAAACGGCACTCAAAAGGGTCGCGACGATCAGGCATGTCATTCCCATTCTCGCTACCTGCAGATAAAGCAATTGCCCCTGAAAACGGTGCAGGCGCAAGTAGTAAAAGGGGTGTCTTATGAAGACGATATAGCCGCTGATCAAGAAAGGCAGAATGATCAGCAGGCCCATGAATCTTCAGCCTCCATTTGACGTACTTGGCGAATAGCATCCCGGTAGCCTTGTGATTCCACGACTTCGGCTGCGTCAAGGCCGATACCACCTTGTACGATTTTCCAGGTTTTACGTGATTTGACGTCTTTTACCCGCTCCCAATCATCCTGCGTTGGTTTACCGAACAGCAAATCCAATAAAGACATAGCAACACCCCCGAAAAGAAGTAGCCCGTTTTATAGCAAGTGCCCTGATGCCTTCACCAGTGATGGCCGCAGCGGTACAGTCGCCAGTTCCAGTAGGAAACGTCTCCATTAGCGTCAGCGGCCTAAAACGTCGGCGGCGTAATCACCCAGATCACCGTCGTATCTACCTTGCCAGGGTTGCCGTAGCGATGAGGTTCACGGCTGGCAAAGCTGAAACTGTCGCCTTCATCCAACAGGAAGTGCCGCTCGCCGACCCAGAGCTCGAACCGTCCACTTAACACGTAGCCTGCCTCTTCGCCTTCGTGGCTATAACTCTGCTGGCTGTAGGTACCCGGCGGGAAGCAGGAGTGCAGCATTTCCAACTGATGGTTCGGCAACGGTGTGAGTAACTGGTCAACGATACCGTCCTCATAGTGGATGCTCTGGCGATTACCCTTGCGCACCACATAGCCGTCATCGGCAGGGGCGGGGATGGATTCGCTGGCGAAGAACCACTGGATGGTCACCCCCAGGCTACGGGCGATATTGAACAGCGCCGGAATTGACGGATACGCCAGGTTGCGCTCCAGTTGGCTGAGGTAGCCGGCGGTCAGTTCACTGGCCTGGGCCAGGTCCGTCAGCGTCATGCCACACGCCTTGCGCAGGCCGCGAATACGCGTGCCGAGAAACAGTTGCTGGGGTTCGTCTGTCACAGGTTCCACGCTACCTTGAGTCCTTCATAGATCGCCTCTTCGGCGGTGCGCGGGGCCAGGCAGTCACCGATGCGATCAAACGGCACCAGGCCTTGCAACTCCGCGCCCAGAGTGTCCACCGGCTGGTGGCCCTGGCACAACACCAGGGTGTCGATATTCTCCAGCAGCATGGGCTCGCCGCTGGCGGTGTGTTGCAGGTACACCGTGGTGTCGTCGCAGCCGTACAGGCGGGCGTAGGGAATGATCGGGATGCCCAGCCGATGCAGCTCGCCGGCCAGTTGATCGCGTACGTACAGCGGCAGGTTTTCACCGCAATGGGTGCCGTTCACCGCCAGTTGCACGTGATGACCGGCGCGCACCAGGCGTTCGGCGATGCCGGGGCCGATCCAGTCGCAACGCCAGTCGACCACCACCACTGAACGCCCCAGCGTGACCTGTTCGCGCAGCACCTGCCAGGCGTCCACCACTGGCAGTTCCCCGCCGTTTTCGAAGGCCGGCCAGTAGGGCTCGGCGCCGGTGGCGATGATCACATGATCAGGTTTCTCCCGTTCCACCCGCGCGCGATCTACCCGTGTATTGCGCACCACGTGCACCCCAGCCAGTGCCATCTCTCGTTGCAGGTTGGTGCTGGCACCGCCGAATTCGCTACGACGCGGCAGCAATTGTGCCAACTGCACTTGCCCGCCCAATTGGCTGCTGGCTTCGTACAGCGTGACCTCATGCCCGCGTTGCGCCGCTACGGCAGCGGCCTTCATGCCGGCTGGGCCACCGCCGACCACCATGATGCGTTTGCGCTTCACCGCTGCTTGTCGTTGGCCAAACTGCAACTCGCGACCGGTCTCTGGATGCTGGATGCAAGAGATCGGCAACCCCTTGTGAAAGTGACCGATGCACGCCTGGTTGCAGGCGATGCACGCGCGCACATCTTCAACGTGACCCTCCTGGGTTTTGGCGGGCATCAGCGGGTCGCAGATCAACGCGCGCGTCATCCCGCACACATCGGCCTGGCCTCGTGCCAGGATCAATTCGGCTTCCTGTGGCTGGTTGATGCGCCCGGTAACAAACAGCGGAATTGACAGCTTGGCCTTGAACGCAGCCGCCTCATCCGCCAGGTACGCAGCGGCGATGGCCATGGGGGGCACGATATGGATCGCACCGCCCAGCGATGCCGATGTACCGGCGACGATATGCACATAGTCCAGCTCGGTTTGCAGGCTGTGTACGGCCTCAAGCGATTCACTTTCTGTCAGGCCCTCGGCATCGCGCTCATCGGCAGAAATGCGCAGGCCGATGATGAATTGCGCGTCGGTCGCTGCCCGAACGGCCGCGATGATTTCCCGCAGAAATTTCAAGCGTTGTTCAAGCGAACCGTTGTACTCATCGGTACGTCGGTTGACCCTTGGATTGAGAAACTGCGCCGGCAGATACCCATGGCTGGCGACCACCTCAACCCCATCGATACCGGCCTGATGCAATCGCCTGGCGGCTGCCGCGTAACCGGCGACGATCTCGTCGATCATCTCTTGGTCCAGTGCCCGCGGCATCACCCTGAAGCGTTCATTTGGCACGCCCGATGCGGAGTACGCCACGGCCAACAAACCATCAGCCGACTCCATGATCTCCCGCCCCGGATGGAAAATCTGCGACAGCACTACGGTGCCCTGGGCATGGCAGACCTCAGCCAATTCGCGATAACCCTCGATGCACTCATCGTCAGTGGCCATCAGCACATGAGAGGTGTACCGCGCGCTGTCGTGCACCCCTGCCACCTGCAGCACAATCAGCCCGACACCGCCTTCTGCTCGCGCACGGTGATAGGCAATCAACTGCGGGTTGACCCGGTTGTCGGTAGGCATCGAGGTGTCATGCCCGCTGGACATGATGCGGTTTTTCAGGCGTTTGCCCCGCAGGACCAGGGGCTCAAACAGGTGGGGAAAGGCAGGGTGCGACATGGTGCGGATACTCCAGGCGCTGTTATTGTTATTTTTCTATAGGAGGCGAGCGCCAGTAAAAAATCAACTTGTTTTTTTACTGGCGACTGGATTAGCGTCGCCATCACCCACCCCGTGCCTGGAGAATAAAAATGACTCACTCCACCGAACAGCAACTGCGCGAGCAGCTTGCCGCGTGCTACCGCTTGATCGCCCACTACCGCATGAGCGACCTGATCTTCACCCATATTTCGGTGCGCATTCCCGGGCCCGAACATCACTTCCTGATCAATCCCTATGGCTTGATGTTCGATGAGATCACGGCGTCCAGCCTGGTGAAAATCGGCCTCGACGGGCACGCCGTGGAGCCTTCTCCCTATGCGGTCAACCCGGCGGGCTTTGTGATTCATAGCGCAATCCACGGCGCCCGCGAAGACGCCCAGTGCGTATTGCACACCCACACCCGGGCTGGCTGCGCGGTGGCGGCGCTGGAGTGCGGGTTGCTGCCGGTCAACCAGATCTCCATGGAGTTCTACGGCAAGGTCGCCTACCACGACTACGAAGGCGTGGCCCTGGACATGGACGAGCAACGCCGACTGGTGGCCGACCTGGGTGACAAGCCAGTGCTGATGCTGCGCAACCATGGTTTGCTCACGGTGGGCGAGACGGTCAGCCAGGCCTTCTTGCGCATGTATTACCTGGAGAAGGCCTGTGACATCCAGATCGCCGCGCAGGCCTGCGGTACGCTGATCCTGCCGTCTGCCGAGGTGTGTGCCTACACCGAGCAACAATTCAACAACCCTGGCCGCGCGCTGGAAGAAGGTGAGTTGGCTGATCTGGACGCCATGCACCTGGCGTGGTCGGCGTTGCTGCGGATGCTGGATCGGGTGTCGCCGGGGTATCGCGACTGATGTAGAGTCGTGCTGCCGACCCAATCGTAGGAAACCGCCGCATGACCCAGGAATCCCGTTTTTCCCGGATGGACCCGGAAGTGCGCAAGGCCAATCTGGTCCAAGCCACGCTTACGTGCCTCAAGCGCGACGGCTTCCAGGGTGCGTCGATCCGCAAGATCAGCGCCGAGGCCGGAGTGTCGGTGGGGCTGATCAGCCATCACTACTCGGGCAAGGATGAGCTGGTGGCCGAGGCCTATCGCACCATCACCGGACAGGTCATGAGCTTGCTGCGCGAGACCATGGCCAAGGCGCCGCCGAACCCAAGGGAGCGGTTGTCAGCGTTGTTTCGTGGCTCGTTCTCCGCTGAATTGCTCGACCCGCATCTTCTGGACGCCTGGCTGGTGTTCTGGGGCGCGGTGAAGACGGCGCCCGCGATCAACTTGGCCCACGAACATTCCTACGGCGAGTACCGCACCATCATGCGCTCGGCGCTGACCGACATGGCCAAGGAGGAGGGCTGGAAGCAGTTCGACGCCGACCTCGCGGCCATCGGCTTGAGTGCACTGCTGGACGGCTTGTGGCTGGAGTCGGGGCTCAACCCCGGTACGTTTACGCCGGAGCAGGGCATCCAGATCTGCGAAGCCTGGGTCGATGGCCTGCAGGCCGGTGGCCGCCAGCGTTACCAGCTCAAACCCTGAGCTAATCTCGCCGCCTGAACGCAAGGTTCAGGCCGGCATTTTCCCCCTCGAAAAATATTTCTGGCTTGCCGATTGCCTTCTTGCTGAACACTTGTTTAGTATCGGCGCATGTCGCACCCCTCACGCCAAATAAAATAATTCGAGGAAGCCATGACTACCGATTCGTCCGTGCTCACCCATGTGCAAGCAGGCGTCGCCTGGATCACCCTGAACCGTGGCCCGCAACGCAATGCATTGGACATCCCCACCCTCAAGCACCTGCACACCTTGCTCGATGCGTTCAACAGCGACGCCAGCGTACGCGCGGTAGTGTTGACCGCCAGCGGCCGCAGCTTCTGCGCCGGTGCCGACCTGGCCGAGTGGGCCGACGCCGAAGCCCGTGGCGCCCTCGAAACCTACGGCTGGACCGAAACCGCCCACGCCCTGATGACCCGTTTGCACACCCTCGACAAACCCACGATTGCCTCGATCAATGGCACCGCCGTCGGCGCCGGCATGGACCTGGCCCTGTGCTGCGACCTGCGTATCGCGTCCCAATCGGCACGCTTCAAGGCCGGCTACACCAGCATGGCCTACTCGCCAGACGCGGGTGCCAGCTGGCACTTGCCACGCCTGATCGGCAGCGAACAAGCCAAGCGCCTGTTGTTCCTCGACGAACTGTGGAGCGCCGACCGCGCCCTCGCCACTGGGCTGGTAGGCGAAGTGGTCGCCGATGAGCAATTGCACGCCCACACCGCTGAACTCGCGACGCGCCTGGCCAACGGCCCGACGTTCGCCTTCGCCCAGACCAAGACCCTTATCCGTGAAGGCGCCGCGCGCAGCCTGCCCGAGCAGCTGCAGGCCGAACTCGCTGCAGGCCTGTTGTGCGGCAGAAGTGCCGACGGCGCCGAAGCGTTGCGCGCGTCCCTGGAAAAACGCTCTCCGATTTTCTCCGGCCAATAAGAACAACACCCTGAACAGGTAGCGCCATGAATTTCCAACTCAGCCAAGAACAAGACATGTTGGTGGACGCGGTACGCAGTTTTGTCGCCAAGGAATTGCTGCCCCATGAGGAGGCGGTGGACCGTGCCGACGAAGTCTCGCCAGAGCTGGCTGCACAGATCCGCGACAAGGCGATTGCTGCCGGTTTCTATGCCTTCAACATGCCGGAGGAAGTGGGTGGTGGCGGCCTGGATTACCTGTCCCAGGCGCTGATAGAGCGGGAGTTGTCGAAGGTGTCGTGGGCGCTGCATGTGTTTGTCGCGCGCCCCTCGAAAATCTTGATGGCGTGCACCGGCGCGCAGATCGAGGACTACCTCTTGCCGTGTATCCAGGGCCAGAAAATCGACTGTTTTGCCTTGACTGAACCCGGTGCCGGCTCCGACGCCAACGCGATCAAGACCCGTGCCGTGCGCAGTGGCGATGACTTTGTGATCAACGGCAGCAAGCACTTCATCAGCCATGCCGGGCACGCCGATTTCGCCATCGTGTTCGCGGTCACCGACACCTACGAGCACAACGGAAGGCAGCGCAATGCGGTGACCTCGTTCCTGGTGGATCGCGGCACACCCGGCATGACCATTCGCCGTGGCCCCAAGTGCGTGAGCAACCGTGGTTACCACACCTATGAAATGTTCTTCGACGACTGCCGGGT
>JABXJR010000290.1_pt1 | contig 10283 bp, 9 predicted proteins | sample 7431291 | NCBI WGS metagenome assembly JABXJR01 (sample SAMN14395756, study PRJNA613071) | wetland metagenome | isolation source: water samle H3 from high-altitude wetland | place: Chile: Salar de Huasco, high-altitude wetland | collected 2015-11-10 | reverse complement strand
AAACTATTAAAAGAAGCAGGATTCTTTGATCTGATTAGGAAGTTTGGATATCCAGTAGGGGCAGTAATGTAAAATCCTTCTACTATAGCCCCTGTGGGCACTTGTTTTATATTTGCTATATCGGATTCAATAGCTACAATATCAGCCTCTATATCTGATATATCTACTTCTATTTGCCCAATATCACTGAGTATATCTACGATACCTAAATTTAAAGTAGCAACAGATGAATACAAAGACTCTATTTGACTATCTATTACATCAATCTGCTGTTGAAGATCGTTTATATCAGCTACAGCATCGTTAGTTACTAGAAATTTAGTACACGCAGGAATTACTGTACCTACGGTTACATCATTTGAGGCTGATTTAGTTACCTTAATGGAGTGCCCATCTGCGTCATACCCGACTACCTCATAGGTGCCATAATCAGGATTCCAAATACTAACCCCTATTAGCATATCGGCTAATGCTGATACTTTTAACGTAACTACGGCATCAGCTTCTGGAACAGCCCATTGTGTAGCGACACGAATAACTGGAGAGTACTCATTATATACAGTTACTCCCTGGCACTGGCTTTCTTGAAAGCAAGGGTCTTCATAGTAGGGAAGAGGAACTACATTGCAGGCGCATGGGTTTTTACGACAACCATTACAGCTCATACACTCCTGATACTTCAAATTTTCTATCAGTTCCGTTGGATAATGCCGTACCTCCACCTAATCCAAAAGTGATAAGATTGTTTTGAATATAAGCTACAGCCGGTATAAATCCAGATCCGTTATCTATAATGCAAGAAAACACCCCTTGAACTGAAGCTGACCCTGTATCTTTAGGAAGCTCTACTTGTAAGAAGTCTGGAGCATTAGCTATCTCTGCTGAAACTGATAAATGAAACTTAACTGTATTTGGGCCTATGTATCCGAAAGTCAAATATACTTCTGCATCGATAACAGAATCATCTACCTCTTCATAGTCTTCATCTACGCCAATTACTGAAGGGGTAGTTAAGATATCTACATATCCAACATAATAAATAGGATAAGTGTAGCAGCCGTAAGTAGGGTTAATTGCAGTAATAACTGTAGCTACTGTAGCTAGTCCGTTATGAGCTATGCTAATGGTTTTAGAATCTACTATTTCCCTAATCTGGAAATATCCAGTTCCAATTTGAATTCCTTGACCTTCGTATAATTTAGAAGAATCTGAGACGGTTATCTCTACAGGTACATTAGCTGCAGGTACTGTGAAATCTCCTGTTACATAAACTAGAGGTTCTTTGCAGAATCTAGTTCCTGTAGTGGTATTACAGCATGATGATTTTGATTGCTGGATGACAGTTTTTCTACCGCAAGAGCAATCACATGAATTGCAATTACAATAACCACACCAGCCGCTGCTATATCTACTCATAACTCTACCAATGTATAGATGAATTCATTAACTCTAAAATTTAAAGCTTTGTTTATGTAAAACATAAACTCGTCAAACCCTTCTTTTACTACCTGACACCCGGCGCTATTTGGTCCAACTAACTTAGCACCTAAAGAAGCTTTATGAATATTAATTCCAAAAAACCCTGACTCCTCTTTAGTCCTATCAAAAATTAAATCCTTATTAGCATCTCTATAAACAACTACAGGATCTCTCTGTACTAGAGCTTCATACTTATTCTTATGAAGACCTTTCATATATTTATACTGCCCTTCTTTAAGTATAGCAGTACCTTTTTTACTTAAAGGGTTTAAAAGTAAGGGAGTCCCTGGATAAGTAGTTGCTTCAAAACTTTTAAAAATCCATTCCCCCTTCGTCTCATAGTAGATATTTATACGGTCATCAAAGTAATTAACTCTTGAGTACTTATTTCTAACTCCTACGATATTCAAATGGTAAGGTTTAAAATACTCTTCTCTTAATACCTCATAACCCAGGCCCTTAAATAAATTTAAAAATCCTGAAGTATTTAGTACCGTCAAGAATTATACCTTCCTTCAATATAAACAGATCCTACACCGGCTGTTTGGCTGTCTGCTATTTTCATTTGAAAAGAAGTAATGCCTGAAAGGATCATATTAAGATCCTCTTGATAAGTAGAATAGGCTAAAACTGTAAAAGCTGTTTCAGCTCCTCCGTCATAAGAGAAATCCAGATCAGCGTCTGTATTATTTACAACTCTAACTTTATTAAGCTGTTTAGTAGTATCTAGTAATCCGGTGGAAGCGAAAGAGGAATATGAGGAAGTTAGTTGAGCGGCTGTTTTAACTACTTGAGGAAGTACGGTAGTTGTAGCAGGTAATTCTTCTTCCTCTGTTTCTAGTAATGCAACGATAAAGCAGAGTGTTTTGACAACACTCCACCTATACGATTTTTCATCGCATGTGGCTTTTTGCAATAATGCAAAATCATTACAAACGTCACATTCTGACACAATTTATTTCTTCGCTTTCTTTAGCTTCTTTTTAACTACGGCTTTTACTAGTTCTTTTTTCATTTTCTTTTTCATACTGATCCTTTAAAATTAATCAACTGCTACATAGCCAGAGGCACAGCAAATGACCGAACTAGTAGATACTGCTGTGTTGAAATTTAAAGCGGTATTTGATGTGCCTCTAAGTGGTGGATTGAAAGTAGCTACAAACGATCCGCTTGAAACCGTTGCCATTTGATTCACTCCACCAACCGCGATTACAGTAGATCCGTCTTTAAAGTTTAAATTGGTTGCGTTATCTGCATCAGAACTAGAACAATTAAAAGTAGTCACATAGATTCTGTTAGAAGCCACGGCTGCTTTAATTGCAGTATCTCCGGTTGTTGCGGTAGCTGTTCCGCAAGATTGCCAAGTTTCTCCGGCGGGTGCGAATGAAACGACCTGTCTTCCCAACCAATCTAGCTTTGGAGATCCATATTCATTAGTTGCTCCCACTTCTGCTGTGAGAGCACTTTGAATAAGTAATCCATTTTTTATTAAAGTATCGCCATTTCCTCGTCCCGCATCTTCGGCAACAAAAGGAGTAGAGGTTCCCGATAACGATGAGTCATAATAAATTTCTGCTCTAACTCCACCTTTGGAATTTAAACCAAGGTTGCTCCAATCCCCGTCTGTAGTTGTTAAAGTTGGGAGAACTCCGGCTGAAGGATCGCTTCTGATACCGCCGAAAGGGATAAGTGGTTGCCCACTCCCTCCAGCAGCATCTTCTAATTTTAGAAGCTGAATAGTGTCAGAGTTTAAAGAGTTGTCATAAATTAAAGTAGTTAAGTTTTCACCATAAGCTCCAACCGCACCAAGCACATAATCGTTTTGTGCTCCACTAGAAATTTGAGACAAGCTTGTGTTGTAACGCAAACCTGCTCCGACTATAGAATCCCCACTAGTAATCTGAGAACTTTCAGGTTTCCCTAGAGGTTGAGGTCTGTAAATATAAAACGAATCTGCAACCCCAGGCGTAGCAGGTAACGCATTACTTAGAGTAATAGTGTTAGTAGCTACTGAAGCAACTACCGCCCATACCCCAACATTCCCGGCTGTTCCTCCTATAAAAAATATAGCGTCTCCTGCTCTGGCTACGTGAGCAGTAGCATTGATTACAGTAGTAGTAGATGCGGCTTCAGTCAGATCTAATGTTCCTAATCCGTACCCTACAGGTGCCGTAGGTAATCCAGTTAATGTAGTTGCATTAGAGACTGGAATAACTGATAAATTATCTGAATCCTTAAAGCGTACGAAAGCAACTCCGTTACCGTCAGTAGAGATTTTAGAATTACCTAAGTTATTGCTTTGAATAACTGTAGCAGCATCATCATTTCTTATAACATTAAAAGTAGTTTGAGCCTCTGCTGTAGAAGCTAGCAAAAGAACTATAAGAATATATTTTAAAAATTTCATACTAGTATCCACCTTCTAAATAGAAATTACCTAACGTAGCTGTCTGCCCTGAGACTTTTCTAATTTGTAAATCTGTAATTAAATCGAAAACATGATTACCTACTGACAATTCTTTAAGGGTATTCGCAGGTATTATAAAATGAGTAGTAGTTCCTCCATCAAGAGACACTTCTATATCCGCATCGGTTAGATTAGTAGCTGTTAACCTTCTTACTTTAAGTTCCGAATCTAAAAATCCAGAACTGGCATAGGTACTGTAGCTTGCTGTAATCTGAGCAGCAGTTTTAGATACTACAGGTAATTGAGTAGCTTCGACTACGTCTGGATTATTACTAACTAGACCGCAAAGAGCTTGGGCAACAAGTGTGCGCCACTGCTCTTGCATGTTATTGTTGCCAATGATTGCATTGGCCCCTGTGCAGGGATCATTACATAAGGCGCAAAAATCAATTGCCATACTAACTTACTCAGTATCTATGATTGCCCAATTATATACTGAACTATCTGAAGCAGTTCCTACTACAGTAAAGCCTGTTCCAGGAGTTGCTGTAGCTAAATGAGGGATTGCTCCAACAGTTCCACCTACAGTCTTTAAACTAAATTGAACAACAGATCCTGCTAAGAACCCCGGAGCAGCTACAGTGACTGGCGTAACGCCATTTACTGTTACCGTTCCAGATTTATTACTAGCAAGGGTTATACCTGACTGAGCTATTACTTTATTAATTAATCTAGTAAAAGCAGCGTTTCCTTCTAAATCATCGAATGGACCTTCTCCATCCATTTGTAAAACTTGATTCATATTTTTCTCCAGGATATTAAGGGAAAGAAAAAAGGGAGGGATATACCCTCCCTTTATTGTTATGTTTCACACTGTGCTTCAGTAGGTCCAGTACATCCAGGGCAACTAGATACTGTTGAAGTAGGTACGCATATTTCCACAATACCGTTTACATCATCAACAAATGCAGTTCCTCCGATGTCCACTCTCCATGTGTTAGTGGTAATGTCTACACCTGCAGCAACGACTGTCGCTGTTTGAGTAGTACCATCTCCGTATTTCAGAAGTACTGCTTGACCATTTTGGTAAGCTCTAATTGGGGATCTGAGTAACAGATTCAATTGAGTAGCATCACCTGATACTGTCGAATAGGTTTCTACAGCCGAGCTACAAGCCATATCAGAAATACTCCATAGTCTGAAGTATCTAGGACAACTTGATACATCTCCAGTAATCTCAACCTCAAAAGACTTACCATCTTCACTGGCTGTAACTACCGTAGCAGATGCAAATCCTCCGCTTGTGCTTTCAAGCAACAGTACATCATCCTCTTCGGCATCGAGAGGTACAGTAAAGGTAACAAAGAAGTTTCCTGCTGTTACCAAGCTTGCACCGAAGTACGAAATAGTAGGCTCTGGGCATCCAGGAGCTGCTAACACGTTATCGCATTCAGTTTCTGCAGGAGGGCAAACCAAATTAGGATTGTAGAATCTAGTCATAGAACTCAAAGGTTTCCTCGGCCACATAATTGCAAAAGATTGACCTCTTGCCATTAGAGCGATTTGCGCTCTAGTCCAGTAGAACCCTACCAAACGACCTGGATCGTCTCTGGTTTCTGGATTAGACCACTGGAAGTTATCCCAGAATCCATTCCCAGGTTGAGGTCCAAAAGAGGAACCTTCACCTACAGTAGTAGGATCTTGTCTGGTGTAAATCCCAAAAGGGTTCATACCGTGAATGATCATCTCTTCATGCGTTGCATAGGAAGGATCCATGTACTGAGGATTAATCGAAGTGAACGTACCAACAGTACCTTTAACTCCTTTAATCCAAGGAAGAACTCGTACCCATCCTTTAGTATCACTCCAGTAGAAACGTCTTGGAGTAAGATAACTAATAGGAAGGAACATATCTCTTAACGTATAGTTAAGGTTGTACCTTTGGATTAGATCGTTACCGTAAGCTTCAGAACCTGCAGCAGCGTACCTTAAATCAGTTCTGATTTTAGGATCATCTCTGTAGATAGAAGTAAGCAATTCAGGGGAAGCAACAGCCGCATACAAAGGCATATTGTTTGAGTATCCATAAGGAGTGATATTAGGCATCATCCTTACTTGCTGATAGAAAAACTCCAAAGCATCAATTGTTGGAGCTGAAAGAACGGTAGACCCTAGAGGCAAATAACTAAAAGGATCTCCTGAATTAGGTTTAAACCCGGCTGAATCTACCATGTACTTCAGAGTAATCTGAGACATGTAGTTTTGACCTACGTTTACTTCCTTATGGAACGCTATTTGATTATAGAACCCTTGTACCATCGCAGAGAAAACTTGTTGGAAATCTCTAGTAGATGAAATAGAAGTTACGCAGAAATCAGGAGTCCTGAAATCCTTACGCATAACTCTAAAGGTCTTAGAGGTAAACGCATTTCCTTCTAATGGATAGAAATTGTATCCGCAATTTGGAGTACATAAAGCACCACAACCTGAAGGATCGTCTAGCAGTTCCCATGATCCAAAGCCTTCTTCAGCTTGTGGGAGTTCCCCATTGTATTCAAGCTCTTGGAGCGATAGACCGGCATCTGCAGGCCATGGCTCAGGTTTCAGGAGATCCCTGTACCAGTTAGGAGCTTGAAGCTCCATATTTTGAATTGTTTTAGCTATCAGAGGGGCATTTGCGATAAATGCCTGACGAGATTGTTCACCGGAAATACATTGAACCATATAAATTGCCTTGAGTAGAAAAAGTAAATAAACGCTGAAATAAAAGCGTTAGTTATTATTTATTTTCTACAAGCAGCAATTTAACGTAAGCCAACGAAAGAGCTTGTAAACTCAATTAACAGGTAGAGTTTCCCTGATACTCTCTATTAAGACTTAGAAATGTATAACTGTCAATAAGTTATTTTCTAAATACTTGTGCGGCTAACTGACCGGCCTGTTGGGGGCTAGTTGGCCCTTTATCATTAGCAGGTGCAGGCGGTCTACCGTTCCCGTTGCTATTAACCCCCGGCCTGAGATAAGTAGCGATCATTCCGTTATTGCCTTCTAGTTGAGCAATTCTTTCATTAGCTGCAGCAAGTTGCTTTGCAATACCGACTGACCCAATTGATAATTGAATTGCTCTAGCCATACCTACGGCCAGATCTTCAGGCAAGGTTTTCAATCCATTTTGATGAAGTTTCTTAACTAAAGCTCCATATTGAATCCCTGCTCTATGTTGGTTCTTCTCTGCTACTTTATTATGTTCAGAATTTGTAGGGTCTAAAATTAGTTCAGGAAACAACCCTTCACCGGCTGTTTTCTCTAATGCCTTAGTCCAGGAAACCTTACTTACAGATTCAAACTGATTAGCAGTAACTTCTGCTTCTCTTTGTTTCTTTTCTTGATACTGAGATTGAAGAGTCTGCATAACTTCTGCAGGTTTTTTCTCCATATCTAAAGCCAACCCCCCTAGTTCGTGAAGTTCCTTTACTAAACTTTCTACTTTAGTAGCTCCTATTGCATCAGGGAAGTATCTCGTAATTAAAGAGTTCCTTTCCTTTTCATTTTCAGTTTCAACAATCTTTTGTAATAATTGTTCTCTTATGTTTTCTGGAACTTGATAATCATCTGCTAGCTTACTTAAGGCAGCATTCTTTTCTCCGGCGGGTTTAACTACTAGGGTTTGATACTCTTCCGATAGCCTTCCATTTACTACTGTTTCAAACTTCTCTAATTGAGAAATCCTAATATCTTTAGCAGTAATTATTTCAGGAACTACTTCACCTTTCTCATACCTCTCTAATTTAGATTTAGTAGTTTCAAAATCTTTAGATAAAGTTTTAATTGCTTTTCTTTCATTCCTAAGAGCTTCCCTAGCTTTTTTCCAATTCTCCGCTTTTGGATCATCAGGAATATCTGACATATCCGGTTCATCGTCTATCGCTAAATCCTGTTTTGCAGGTTCTGGCTCCTGCTCAAAGAAGTTAACATCCGGCTCTGCTTTAGCTTCTATCTTAACAGGAGCTTTATTAGGATCAGTAAGAACTACAGGAGAAGGAGTACTAGGAGGTGTAACCGCAGGCGTAACAGGCTTATTCCCGTTAACAGGGATCTGCTCTGGAGTGACCATCTGAGCGAACATATTACTTAAAATAGCATCTGCGCCTGCAGGTAAAGGGGAGCTACCTGCAACATCTCCTGAATTAGTGCTTGTAATTATTGATCCCGGTGTAGTGTTCATATAGTTCCTCCTCGTAGTTTATTTAACTCTTCTTTAGTCATTAACTTATCTTTTAATAAGCTTCCTTCTGCCCCAAAAGTGGCATCAACTTTTTTCCCTGCATCTTTTTTAAATGCATACATCTCCATAAAGAACTCCATGTGACTCACAGCATTTTGAAAGCCGTGAGATCTTGCAGCTTGAGTAGCCATTGAATACGGATTATTCCCGCTATCTATAATATCTGGATATCCAAACTTCCTAATCAGATCAAAGAATCCTGCTTCTTTTAATAGTTTTAAAGCTTGCTGATATTTAACAACCTTGTCCGATTGCTCTAAATAATCTTTTATAATTTTACTTAACATACTACGCAAAATCCGCAGGGTTTGGAGTTAGACCGACTGTACCAGATAAAGAAGCTTGCAACTCTTCTGTACTACTTCCAGCTAATATTTCTTTAGGTTCTCTTATCTTATTTTTCTCGGATTCATTCTGAGCTTTTAATCTTATACCTAATCTTTCATTATCTGCTTTGGCTACAGTGCTTTCTTTCATGATTTCAGCTCTAGTTTTATTAGCATCTTTAGCTCTTTCAACTTGGGAAGTAACTTTAAGATCTTTTCTTTGTTCTTCTTTTTGAACCACAAAGTCTTTTCTTTGTTGTTCCATCTGAGCAGACGACATTGCTTCTTCTTCTTGTGCTCTACGTCTAACTTCTGCTTGCTGCATTTTTTGAACTCTAACTCTGTTCAATTGAGCAAACTTTTGTAACTGTCTTATCTGAGGAACCATCTGTTTAACAAATTGTTCATTCAATGCGTCCTGTTCTACAAAGCCCATGTGCTCATCCAAGTGAGGAAGCATAAGAGCAAAGTATTGATCCGCTTGAACTGGATCCATCTTCTGAGCTTGAACATTTTTAATCACATCAATTGCATCTGCAAAGTGTGATCCAATGTGAGCTTTTTGTTGATTGTCTTTCGTAGCTTGTGGTAAAGATCCACTTCTTATCATGAAGTTCTCTGCAGCAGCTAAAGATGCTCCACCTTGCGCTTCATCCGGCTCCTGGGCATCTCCTAAATACCTGTCAACATAATCAGATCCAAGACTACTATTAACAATATCAGACCTATAATTATACTGACCTTTAGCACTGAAACCTCCAGCAATGCTTCCAACTTGTTTTAGACCCATTATCAAACCAAGAGAGCTTCCATCTCCGGCCACCTTCGCCGCTCTTACTTTAAGATGCTTAGGGAGTTTACCTTTCTTAGCTCCGTTTAGTTTGAAGATCTCTTCAGGAACTCCTTCATCAATACATCTATCTTTCCAGGTATCAAAGAAATCTTTATCTGGATGACCTTGAGGTGCATGAAATTGCTTAATCACCATCTGTTCTTCTAGCTTACTAAAAGTCCTATAGAAGTGATTTACCGTTTGTTTCCCTACTCCAAACTCTCTAATTGACTGCATCTGGACTTCTGGAGCTGATTTACTCCCTCTATCCACATCCGGCATAGAAGGGTCATCCCCACTAATTTGAGCGTTCTTATTTATCTTTCTCTCAAACATCTGAGAGACTTGCATCACTTGCCCGACATTCGCCCCTAAATTATTCTGAGCTAATTTAGAAGTTCCAATGTTAGTCATTGTTCCTGGAATGAACCTTATGGGATCAAGATTTTGACCAAGCGTACTAGGTGATTCAATCACTGGAGTTCCGGCCATCTTAGCCATATCTACTGTGTTACAATCTAGTTGCATCACCGCCTGACACGCCGGGAATATCTTATGCCCTACTCCACGATTACCATGAATATATCTTTCGCCTGCGGAATAAGTAAAAGCTATTATAGCTTCATCGAAATTCTCATACTGTTCACTTCCATAATAAAGGAACTCATCCATCGTAGTTCCGATAATAGGATCAAAAAGCATGGTAGTAACTTTTCCTGAATACTCTTTATAATAAAGAGTTGATAGCATAACTACATCTGTAAAAAATGCAGCCATGTTTGTTGCTCCATTTTGAAACAGAGTCTGAAGATCAAGCATATTACTAAAAGCATTTTGAGAATCTTGCTTAATAATATTATTTGCTCTCATGATCATGTACCATTCAAGAGCTTGCATATTCCAAGGATTGTTTTTTCTATTCTCTTCAGATAATTGATCTAGCATGTGATACAC
>JABXJR010000289.1_pt1 | contig 10291 bp, 10 predicted proteins | sample 7431291 | NCBI WGS metagenome assembly JABXJR01 (sample SAMN14395756, study PRJNA613071) | wetland metagenome | isolation source: water samle H3 from high-altitude wetland | place: Chile: Salar de Huasco, high-altitude wetland | collected 2015-11-10 | reverse complement strand
CGTGGCTGAATATCCCAAGTAATTGCACAAGTTCCAGTTGCATTAATCGTCAGTGGAATTTGCTGAGGAGTCACTGTGCAATTTTGAAGACAAGCATCTTGCTCCGTCATTGGAGCTACTCTCCAAGAAATTGCATTACCAATTGCACCTACTGGCCAAGAGTTAATCTGAACATTAGGAACGCCATTAGTCACATAAGTGAAAAGTGGATTTCCAGTATTTGAATCAATAATCGGTGAAGCACCGTTATAAGCAATCAGCTTAACTCTGCAATTAGCTGCACCTGTCAGTGTATAAGTAACTGGAGTCTCAACTCCTGCTGCAAAAACTGTAGGAGAAATGGAAACAACTGCATTGCAAGGGCCAGAAGAACCGCCACCATCACAGCAAGGATTACAAACATTAACTTGGCTAGGGACAATATCAACAGTTCTGGAAGGAGGAGCACAGCCTTGGCAATTAGGAGAAGTTGCCGAAATGATGTAATTTCCAACTGGAAGATTCGTAAAAAGCGCCGTTGCATCTCCGCGGATATCAGTCACAATTAACTGAGTTGCCGCAGTAGTTCCATCTGAACGACGTTGAACCACTACGTTATAAACGCATTTCGCTTGTCCCGCTGAAACTCCGTAGCGAACTGGAGCGCCGATTGCTGAAATTTGATCACTCATGGAAGTTCCTTAAGGAAAGAGAAGAGATTTAGTAAAAATAAAAGGAGAATTCCCCACATCCAGATGACGTAATGCACCTTCACGGCTGAAATGATTTGTTGGAGAATTCTGAACGATTTGCCAAGTTAGCAGAGTCTTCAGCTTAAGAACTTGCCCAAGAGGAGAAGCAGCGAATCTTTTAAGTGACTCGGCTCCTTCTTGGTTATTCCAATAAGTCTCAAGGATTTCGACTTGGCGATCTGTACCTAGTTTAGCAGCGACATCAACCATTGCTTCTTCCAAGGATTTAAATTGATCTGGAGAAGCAGCGTCTAAACTGGCGTAAATATCTACAGCAACTGTTGTGGGAAAAACTCCAGATGGCAGATAAACTGAATCCCAAAGAAAGCGGTAATTCTCACTTTTGACCCCGATCATTGAGAAACCGATGTTATCTAGCTTTCCTCCCGGAAGCTCAATCCAGATTTTCCAAAAGCGTTGAAGAAAGTTTCTCATCTCAGGAGAGTTAACATTCGCCATTGTGAGGTCTTCGCCCCCAAGATCAAATTGAAGCTGATCTGTTGGCTTAACTCCGTAAAACTGAAAATAAGCTTCTCTTGCAATTTCTCGAATCTGAAGTCTAACTGCTACGGATTTAAGAAATTGCTGCTCATCTTTAGTGAAGCTGATGTTATTATTCTGAACAAAGCGAATGTAAACTCTTGAGAAGCCAAGGCTGAAACTTTTAGCCAGTGCCCATTTCAAATTCTCAATTTGCTGTTGCTGAAGCTTTGCTCCAGTTGAGTCAATTGTATTACCCCAGACTCCGTCATTTCGCTTGTCAGAATAAGCTGCGTAAATCTCTTGATTCTCAGGATGTTCCTGACCAAGTTCTTCATACCAAATTGGAAATGAAATTGCATTAGCACCAGCAGCTTTCAAAGTCTCTAGTTGCTTCTGAACTTGACTTCGATTAGTGTCTAAACTTCCAATTACCATTCTAAGATTAAGCGCCGGATAATACCAACCCGGCTCAAATCCAAGTGCTTCTTTCTCTAAATCTCTTTCCGTTCCCCAAGAAGAGACAGCATAGTTCGTTCCGAGAAAAGAAAGAACTGGCTTCTTAACTTCTGGCACTTGGGGCAAAGAATCACTTCCGCCCCCACAAGCTGGAAGAAAAGAAAGCCAGAAACAGAAAAGAAAGATTTTAAGCATTTCTAAAACTTAACTCCGCCTAGTTCTACAGAAAAAGTTTCGCTGTTTGCAGCAGGAGTAAATCCCCCAATTGTCTGCAATACCCCGAATAACGAAGTACTAGCCAGTTTAACATGTGTGTCAATTCTGTCAACTTGAGCAAAAAGAGTTGCTCCCAAGTCTGCTGGTGTTGGAATATCAACGAATCCAACATAACTTGCACGATCCCCAGCTACTAAATCCCAAGCTGCGTTATCCACAATCGCAGTCGGAGAAGCAGTGTAAAGATGCAATCTTAAGGCTGCCATACCGGCAGGTAACCCAGCTACGTCATATCGAACACGGCATGAAGTAATACGCATGTTGTCATTAGTAGCGCCAAAGGAAGGAAAAGTAATAATTGCTGACCCACCCACGTCACCGATTACATCTAAAGCTGAGTAGGGAGTACTATTAGCTGGACGCGTTCTAGCAACTCGGACGAAATTACCGGAGGATGCCACAGTTACCGCAGATTGGTCACTGGCAATTACCACAGCTAAAGAAGCACTGCTAGCTTTTTGCCCTAAAGTAGCAGGTAACTGAGCAATCAGTGATGTAAGTCTTTGTGCAATTCGCTGTAAACGTCCATTTAGGCCTGAACTTGCAGTATCACTAGCTGGAGCTGTTTCAGTAACCGCGCCGACTAAAGTTAATCCTGAAGCTTGATTTGCGGCAGTAGCTACGCCACTGACAGTTACTGGAATAGAACTTTGATCGCTAGCTAATGCAACTGCCATGGAATTAGCCATTGTCTTTTGGCCAAGAGTGGCAGGCAGCTTAGCTGACATGCTAGTAACACTGGAATTAGTATTACTGGTATTTGTCGAAATCGCTGTTTGTGTTGCTTTATCCTCTGTAGATGCAGTAACAGGCAGCGAAGCTGCATCTGTTGTCGTCCCTAAAGCGGCTGGAATTCCAGCATCAATTGAATTAAGGACAGCAAGTTCTAAAAGCTGGTAAGCAGCAGTAGCCTCATCTGCTGCTTTAGAAACTTTAAGACTAGCAGTTCCATCACCATTATCAACTCCGGCTACTGGAAGCATTCTTTCGTTAGTTGCTTCTGCCGCTGGATCAATTACTGCGTAAATCACTGGATTCATAATAATTTCTTTCTAAGACTTTTAAAGACTGTTATTGCCAGAATTAACGATGTTAGTTCCGCCAGCTGAAACATTACCGGCAGCATTATTTCGCATGGTATTCCCAGTGATTGTTACACCGTCCGGAGCTTCAAGATTATTAATTCCATGTGCGCTAGCATTAACCAGTGTATTGCCAGTAATTGTTACATTAGTAGCAGTTGAACGGTTATAAATCAAATTAACCCCGCCACTGAAAAGATTACCAGTAACAACAACGTTACTTCCTGCAAAACGCATGCTGACATCATCTGAGCTGTAACTCTGACAGGATGAAACAATCAGACCGTCAACCGTTGGCAGCATGTCAAGATTAATGCCTTCAGAATTAGAAAACCAAGAACCAAGAACTTGAATATTACTCACATGCCGCAAGTAAACTCCAACTTGACCTGTTGAAGTGTCAATGTCCGTGTTGTAAATTCTGAAACTGGCGAGCCCATTAACATTACTTGAAGCATCAAAACTGACACTTGCCAAGTTGTTGTACATAATGGTATCTCTGACGAAGAAACCTTCAACAAAGTCCCAAGTCTTAATTGCTTCAGCACCACAGCCATCAATTCGACAATTCTGAACTGTAGTATCCACAGTTCGATCTGCTACCAAGCCAGTGCCTTGAGCGTAAATCCCATTGTTGACACATTCCAAAATGTAAGAATTCCGGATATTAGTAATAATCCCGCGAACTAATTTGATTCCTTGGAAAATTCGATTCTGACCGTAGATAATGCAATTGTCGATATTAAGAACACCGACAAGCCGCAGATCAATTGCAGCGCCAGCGGTAGCTGCTTGAACTCTTGTGAAAATCAGAGAATCAAGAGTAATTACTGATTTCTGGGTCAAACCATCACCAACAATTAGATGCGATTCTAAACCCGAAGGATCATCAAGAATCAGAGTTGATCCTTTGCCCCAGAGATTTACATTAGACCTAGTAAGCCGAAGAGCAGAAGTAATCCTATAATTTCCCGTCGGAAAATAAACAGAAGGAAAAGCGCTGTCAAGTGCAGCTTGGATAGCAACTGTGTCATCAGTAACTCCATCTCCTACTGCACCGTAAATTGGATCTCTAACATTAGCTGGTTCCATTCCAGAAGCGCCAACCAGAGAAGCTAGCCAAGCTGCTTCATCTCCTTCAAAACCATTCGCAACTGCTACTTCATAAGCACTTGGGCCTGGCGGTCCTTGAAGGACATCTGCACAATTAGCAATGATCGGACAAAGATCAATGCTAAGATTCCCTACTCGAAGAAAACTGCCAGAATAAGCCAGCGGAATGTCAGGAATTAAGCAAAGTGGAAACTTATAAGTTCCATCTCTTGGAACTTCAAATTCTTGCCCGTTAATTCTCACCATAGGAGAAACAAAAACAGGGTTAGGAACTCCGTACCTAGGAGAAGGTGTTTGATGCCATTTAAAGGGTACGCAATCCGGGAACGCCATTCTTATTTCTCCAGTGCTAAGAGCTAATCTAAAAAATTAATCTTCAGTCAAGTTGTAAACTGACTGTACACCGCCGAGAGTTACGCGCAGGGTAAGATTCTCAGTATTAATTACCAGAGTATTACCAGACACTGGATCAGTGAAAGTCATGGTAGTTGCCGTCGAAGTAACTACAGGAACACCAACAGGAAGATGACAAACAGGAAGCCGCCAATCTGGTGGAGCTTCCTGAATTTGCTTATTAACCATTACAACTGGTTTGTAAAAAGTAGGATTTGGAATCCCAAAACGTGGGTCAGGGCGTTGCAGAGCAACTGTGTAATCGCATTCGACCATTAGTGAAAGTTCCTTTCTAAGGAAAAGTTAAGTAAAAAAGTTTCAAGTTACCAAGAAAAAGAGCGTCTCGGTGCGCGTTCGATCTCAGATTTTCCGTTAGGATCACCGGGAATTTCAGTTACAGTTGCACCTTCAGGTGGTTTAGGCGCTGGAGAAGGTGGTTGAGGAGAAAGAGCAGCTGCAAATCTCCCGATCATTGATTGTGCTGCTTTTGCTGCGCAGCCGCCACAAGTACTCATTATTTGCTCCTTCCATTATTTGAGTTTTGGTTAGAACTAGAGTTAAGATTTCTATAAAGCAAAAGCTCCTTGATTTCTTTAACATCGTCCTTGATTTCTTTATTGCTCTTCAGCATGTCAGAGACAATATAAGATTGAATCTTTTGCTCTGAAATTGTATTATTAACTTTGTCATTAAGAGACAAGAGGTAACCGCCAGAAACTCCAGCTAGGCCAAGAAATATCGACCCAAGAGCACCGACCCAAGTTACAGGATTTTCACGCACAGTAGTCAAACCTTGGCCAACCATTAGTCAAAACCTCCAGCAGGCTCAAAAGTCCCAGAGCAATCAATGTAATAGAGATAATTACCTGAACAACCATTTGGTCCTTCTAATCTAAAAGCTAGCGGTTGTGGCCCCAGGGTAATCGGAGCAGTTGCGAAAACTGTGATGAATCCGTCGCCATTTGAATCAGTAACTAATTCTGAATCCGCTGGAATTGTAAACCAAGTAGTGACAACTCCGTCTAGCCGAGGCTTAACATGGTAAGTTGCGTTTGGAATTCCACCTTCAATCGTCAGCGTAATGTTACAAGATTCAGCAGCATAACGATCAGCGTAAAGCAGACCAAGGCATTCAGTTAAATCTCCCGTTTCAGCCCTAACTACAATCGGCGCTGTAGCTCCTGCTGCATTCTGAGTCGAACCGAAACAAATAAAACTAATCGCTCCTGCTGGAATGATTGCAGAAAGAGTCTGAGAAACATTAGCAGTATGAGTAATGACTCCTGTTGTGCAAAGCTGAGTTGTGGCTCCAGCTGCAAGAGAAGCAATTACTCCAGAAATTGGGGCGCCAGAGAAACCAGCAGGCCCAGCAATTGCAGGAACTACGATGTTAGTAATCGGATTGGAACCAGTATTTTTCAGAACTAAACAAAGCTGCGAATTTCCACCATTGAAAATCTCAGCAGGAGTCCAAGCAAAAGATTCAATTGAAAGTCCACAAGCTCCAAGACCTGTAGGCGCAGTTACTTGAACTGTAGTCTGTCCGCCAGAAGCAGAATACTGCCCGCCTTTGCAGACATAAAGTCCTGTTCCAGAACCAAGAACCAAAGTCTTAGAAGTCCCAACTTCTCCGTTGACATTCAGAATGAAGTCAAAATCTTCGCAACTTTGACCCCCGATTGAAGTCTTTGGAATTTTAATTGTCCCGAAAAGCCCAGCAGGAAGCGTCAGCGGAGGAAGCTGAAAATCAATTGCAATTGGATTGTTATTGCAAACAGTAATTCTGAGGCCAATTTGCTGTCCAGAGGCAATAGTTGCATACTGAAAGCTAGGCGTCATTGTCACTGAATTAGCACAAAGTGAGCTGCCAACTTGTCCGCATTCATTGCTGAAAATCTGCGAAGTAATTGGAGCGCACTCAACTGTGTCAATTGTAGAAGTTGGACAAGGAGTACAAGCGGGCGCACAAGAAATAGCCTTGACTTTAGCAGTCTTTGAGCGATCCGAAACTAAGCAGCTGCAATTAATCACTTCAACTTTATAATCTCCCGGCCCTGAGAGCAAGAAGATTTTTCGCTGTGCAATTCCTTTTGTATCCAGAACCATATGAACATCATAATGTCCGCAATGGTTAGGAAACCAGATTCTAAAAGTAACTGGAAGCAGTGGAGTAGAATTAACTACTGAAATCGTTAGCTCATTAGTTTCACAATTGAGACTCATCCCCCAACAGATTTGGCATTTTAATTGCTGCGGAGTTCCACAAGGAGTGCATTCAGCTGGCATTGGAGCACAACCGCCACCGTTAGCAAGAGCACCGTCAAGGTTCCTTCTAGAAGCTGCAAGAGCATCTAGATAACTGCTGTCAATTACGTACTCACCGTCCTCGGTGACTTGAACAATTCCGGAATTAATTGGAAAACTGCTCATGGATTGAAAGCTTCTTTAAGGTTTAGGCATCACTGGATGTTTAACGAAGTGCAAATCACTATCGCTAATTGCTGTACCTAAATATTGTAAGACATTATTTGCATTAGGTGTCATTGTTATCTGTCCTGTTTCCACAAGAAGCCAGACAGGAGAATTAGGAATGAGAGGAACTGGAGACTTAGCCCTGCCTGAGCTTAGTTGAATTGAGAAAGGAGCACGAAAGATGGCATTGGCACCAAAACCAGAAGATAGAGGCTTGGCGATCCGTTCAGAAAGATTTACATAAATCAGCTCTCCATCAGCTAAACCAGCAAAGTTGATTGCACTGAAGAGATAAAGAACTTTAGAAGTCACAGAAGTAGGAACTTCCAAATCCAAGTATTGCTCGATTTCTTTAATTGCAGAATGAACCGGCAGCAAAGAGTCAAATTGCTGTGGATCAGTTGCATTAGGCACTTGATTTAAACCAGTTCTGAAAGTAACTGTATCCATCTGCTACCTGCCTGTCCCAGAAAGAATGTCAACCGTAACCACTAAGCTAGTCAAATGAAACGGCCCAGTGAAAGAAATCGCATGGCTCAGTCCTGGAAGTCTTTCTTGCCAACGGCTGAAATCCTTAGAAGTATGAACCAGAAATGGCCTAACAGAAGGAAGCCATTGCTTAGAATCTAAACTTGGATGCCAAGCAGTCTCAGTTAATCCCGAAACTGTATTACTGGCTTCAATTGCCAGAAGCTGCTGCCCTCCCCCGCGCTTAGTCTGCAAATTACCCCAGACTAATACCGCTTGATCTCCAATAATCTCAGCACTGCCAGAGGAATCAACAGAAACGACGTGACCGTCAGATTGAAGGATGCCAAAAGAATTTCCAGCTTCAGGTGCTCCAGAAGGAAGAGTTGGTAGTTCAAAAGCATCAACGTGCCGGATTCGAAGCTTACCCCAACGGCGAAGACCAAAATCATAAACCAGAATAAAACCAAAGCTTGTTTCAAGTTTTTCTCCGTAAGAAATAGCCAGAAATCTTTTACCGATCAGAGCTAGCTTGATTTTAATTCCTTGCAATGGTTTCTGCAAAAAAACATTTGGCCCAACGCAAATGCCTTGAGATTCATGCGGAGCCAGAGCTGAATGAAGTCCTGAGATTTCTCTTCCAGGAACTAAGCCAGTCTCTCCGATCCAATCTTCAATTACTCCTTGTGAAAGGAAATCCGTAACTTCCGGAAAAAGAAGCTCCGCACCCGCTGGACGAACAATTTGAAGGCCTGAAGTTGTCCAAGCAAAATGACCATCAACTCCAGCTTCTGAAGTCACATGCTCTGGGTTAAGAACTCCAGCTGCTCCGGGAATAATTCGATAATTCCAAGGCTGACGGATATTACCAGAAAATTGCATTGCAACTGCATTTACTGAAGTGTAAATAATCGCACCATTAGCGTAAGGAAGCACACAAGTAATTTCGCCTTGAACTGAAAGCACGGATTCAGAACCTGCTGCAGAACTTTGCTGCGGTTGAAAATCTAACGGATCAGTAAAGGAACTCCAGTAAATTGTGTCCTTATCAAAAGCTACCAGAGCAGAAGCAACGGCACAGATTCCTTTGAAGGAACTAGCTTCAACAGCTCCAAGTGTAAGTCGCGTCATTTCAGGAGCTAAGAAAACTCCATTTCCTTCATAGCAAATGTAACTTCTGCCTTTTAAATGCGCAGTAGTTACCATTCCTGCCATATGATAAAGAGCCGGCTTAGATTGCCAACCATAACCAGAATTCACATAATTCTGTCCTTGCGCAGGAACTAGAAGTTCAAACTTATCTGCTTGATCTCTAACAACCAAGACTTGATCAAAATCAGTCTTTCTATCAATCAGAGGAGCGTAATGCTCTTTGTAACCAACAGAACGAATCCCCAAGTCAGAAGGGAGACAATTGTGCATGTAAATAGCAATAGGAATGCCAATGAAAACATCAGCCATCGATCCTGAAAACGCATTAGAAATAATGTAATCAGAATCATTTCTGTCCCTTATTGCAATTGATTGACCGTAATTAGTAGCTACTAGCGGAAAATAACTAGCAGTTAAATTTCCTCTAAAGACAACTTTGCTCACTGAGCCCTCCTTCTGCGTTAACTCGGAGTCTAGCGAAGCCAGTTGATTCTAGTCTTGCTTTTTCGACTTTAGCAATAACGCGATATTTTACACTTCCTGCTTTGCTTCGAAAGATTGTTCCGAATTGAGAGAAGCTATCTGCGCTTCGGAGCAAGTTGATTTCTCCCCTAAAAACGGTCTTTTCTCTTGGTGCTTCTCCAAAAGCTCCGCTTGCGAGGCTAGGCGGCTTTGGGCTTTCAATTTCTGTGTTGCTATACGCAAATATCTGTTCAACATAATAATCCCCACTTGCTATTTTTAATTTTGGGATCAAGTGAAAATCACCTGTCAGAACTAAAGAATCTTCTTCAACTGAAGTCTCACTGTAGATATTCAACTGAGCTACTGCAATTTCTAAAGAAGTCTTTAGTTCAAAATCTTCTGAAACGCCAAGCGTAATTCCTTGGACTGATTCCAGCTTAAATTCAGGAGTAGCTAGCCAGATTCCAACTTCAGCCAGCCACTTGGGACTTGGCGTTCTGATGATTACAAACTCATCTGAAGCCGCTGCTACATATTGCTTGAAAAAGAATTCTTCACTCTCAGCTGCTTTAAGTTGAACTGCAATCGCACAGTTAACAGCTTTAAGCACAGAGCCAAGGCGCACAGATTCGAGTCTCCGGAAAACCCATTGAATCTGTGCGTAGTTTTCTCCAAAGGGAAGAACTGAGAGTTGATTCCAACCTTCTTCTAGCTGCGTTCCATTTGGGAAATGAGCAGTGATAAGCTCCTTAGCTTTAGTCAACACCATAACTCACCATAGTATTTGAGAAGCCATCCAAAGATTCAAGACCTTCTTTAAGAATCTCTAAATTATGCACATTCTGAACCTGAGAAGCGTAGTAAGCACTTTTCTGGTTATCTCCAACGAGCATGAAAATCTTGGAGCAGACTTTATCTCTGATTGCGAATTTATGCTCTTTAGCAATCCAAGAGTCATAAGTCTCAGGCCTGACATCTGGATTCGCCAGATAAGAAACCCAGAAAGAATTAAACGGAACTGCTGCTTTAACTGTCAGCTTAGTTCCAACCACCATCCAGCAGTTATTCCTCTGAGCCATCAGAAAAACATCTGAAGAACTGAGCTTAGTCAACGGCTTTTGCATTCCTTCGATTCCAATTCCATTAAGTTTCCGAAGAAAAGGAATTTCCGAAGTCGGAACTGACATCTGATTAGTTTTA
>JABXJR010000288.1_pt1 | contig 10296 bp, 15 predicted proteins | sample 7431291 | NCBI WGS metagenome assembly JABXJR01 (sample SAMN14395756, study PRJNA613071) | wetland metagenome | isolation source: water samle H3 from high-altitude wetland | place: Chile: Salar de Huasco, high-altitude wetland | collected 2015-11-10 | reverse complement strand
CTTCATATCAACAATGCTATTCATAATTCTATAATAAGCCTGTTGGGCAGTGTCAAAACAATAACTATCTTCCTCAATCTCAAACGAATCAAGGAATACCCTTATTGCCTCTGTGATTGTCATGGATTTTACAACCTTTCTCAGCCCATTGACATATCCAAACATGATATGGTCTATCGCCTGATACCGGTAAAATCTCGGAATATTAAGTAAATAGTTTTTACAACGTGGCATAATTTTTTAGTATTTGTTTATATAATCACCCGCCTTAACAGACATTATCCCACAGCGATTAACCCAACCCCTACCCCATTTCTTAACTAACGCAGGAAATGAATTAACGACAATAGCAGCTCTTTGCGCCTCTGTATAACTCACCGAATTAGCATGATGTACAAATACTTTCCCCACAAGAAGATTCTTATACCCGGCCTTTAAAGACTTAAAACTATAATCATCTTCGCTACCATAGTGCGGGAATGTAATCTCATCCAAATTACCAATTTCAAGTAACAAGTCTCTTGAAATGAAATAACAAAATCCGTGCAATAAATAACTATATACTGCCGGCTTTTCGTCTATACGCCTCATATAAGAGTTGTGGTTTTTTACCGTCTGAGCCAGCGCACAGTCTGACATCACAGAAGCAACCCCTATCTTTTCACCATTGGTAAAATACCATTCTACCTTTTCAAACCAATCAGGCGTCTCAACCTCTGTATCTGAGTTCAGAAGGCATAAAACATTAAAGTCATACTTACCCTTAGCGAAGTCAATGCCATCGTTACAAGCCTTTGAAAAGCCCATAGCCTTATCATGCCTTATATAGTCATATCCAAGCTCCTGATTGTTTCCAGCAATCCATGCTCTCGTTTCCTCATCACTCCCATCATCAACGATAATAACTGTTGGGCTTAACGTATGCTCATAAACGGAACTTAGGCAAGCCTGAAGGTACAAAAGTTGGTTATGAACAGGGATTATAATTACTTTATTTTTACTCATTATCAAACCAATTAGGGTTATAAAATTCCTTTTTAATCCAACAACTGTCGGACTGTGGAAAACCCATCCTTATACTCACGGGGATAAATCCCATAGCGAGAAGATAGGCCTCAATGTCACTATACAATTTCTGATTTTTCCACACCTGAGTATGTTCCGCCTCTATATGTAGGCTCTTTACAAACCAAAGCAATTCTCCGAATCCAGTTAAAACTTCATACGTCAGCCCTTCTACGTCTATCTTTAGCATATCAATTTCTTCAATGCCGGCAGCATCGCAAAGACAATCCATTCTCATTACATTTACCTCTTGCGGCTCAAATCCATCAGTTTCGTAAGATGGGAATAGCAATTCATCCCTTTCGAGTAAGGAAGATACGCCCTTATTATTTGAGGATGATATGACTGCATGGAATAGACCATCTTCAGTAACGTTTGATGCCGCAACTGGGTAAATATTGTAATCGGGGTAATACGCCCTTATATTGGCTGCAAATTCTTTATGGGCTTCAACTATATGTACTTCTTCGACATTATATCTTTTTGCAATTTCATCGGCATCAGCACCGTCCATAGAGCCAATCTCCATAATTATTCTCGGAGTAAATGTATTGTGCATATCAATAATATCACACCACTCCTTAATGCTTATATGTGTTAATCTGTGCATGGTTAATCATTTTTACATTATTTTTTATAGGTATTTAGGGCTTGTTAACTCAATACCAAGTTGAAGTTTATCACGTTCAAGAATGCCAAGCACAATCATTTCTTCAACATAAGTACGGTCAATACCTTGCACGTTCACCATGTCCGGGTATTTGCCTGACAAAGCGGAATGCACCCATTCCCAAGCATATTGGCCAGAGGAGGCTATCACGTTCTTACCATCCGTTGCTGCTATTTTAGAGCCTTCGATTTTAAAGTTCCATGCAGACCAACCGTGCTTTAGGTACGATAACAGATATTCCCTATTCCAAATAGCCCACTGGGTACTAATGCGATATAATGAATCCTTGCCATATTTGTAAAAACTATATTCCGGCTCTGAATATACCTCCTTTGTCCATTTATGCCAACAATGACCCGTGCCAAGCTCATACCTTACTATGCTTTTATCATCGGACATAAGGTTAAATCCGCTTGATAATATATCGTAATTGATGGGCTTAATTGGTAATAAATCTTCAAGACCAAAGGTAACGTACTCTTCGTCCATTTTACTAATATAATCATGTAGATTCCCGCACCATTCATTGATTGACTTTTGCTCGGAAGACAGAGATATGCAATGATATTTTTCTGATAGCTCAGGAAATTTTGAATATCCTAAAACATAAATATCCGTTATTTCGGGACAATACCTATCCATTAGAAACTCAAATGCTTTAAGAATCCAACTTGTTTTGTCACAGGTAGCAATGATTAACTTCATGTTATTTAAGTTTTAATGTTGTGTAGGGCTGAAATTTACCAAACCCGCTAATCCTCATCCCGTCTCGGCTTAACTTTCCGCAATATGGGTCAAAGACACTACCAAAGTCAACCATAAACGCACTATCGCCAATAATAGGATAAAGCACGTCTATCAAAATCTTTGTTGTGTACCCGGCACAAATCCCAAAAAAATTATATCCATTTTGATATGCTGATAACATAGCATCAATTATCTTATCAAAAACAAGAAATGAATCCACCGACGGCACTTCTATAAAGCCCATGCTATCAAGTCCTTTCATTTTATGTATATTTGCTATATGGCCTCCCCCGACAAAACAAACTTTATGAGCGTTTATCGCATCCATTAATTCGGTAATTCTACCGTCAAAGGATAAATGCTGCCATATCTCACCATTATAAAAATCCATATCAGGGCAGGTCTCTTCAAGATAGTCCTTAAATACACCTCCATTGAGATCAAATGAGCAATCTAACAAACAATGATAATAAGGGTGTTTATTTACAAATATTTGCCTCATGGGTGTAACAATCTCTGGCAAAAATCGGCTTCCATCACAATTTTCTTTTAGCCAATGTTCTGTTAACTGCAAACATAATGCTTCACCATCGCCAAATCTTGATAAAGAAAACGGCTTATTGCCCCTTATAAGTTCAAGGTAATACTCTGCCGATAAATTGATTACAGGTTTCACTTTACGTCTGTTTTTATGAGTTCTGAAAAGTTTTTGCAGTTTATGTTAATGAAAGCATAAGTTTCCCTGAATACATTTTCAAACTTCACAATTTCCTTTTTGCCACATATTTGCTCATTGTAAATCGGTTGCCCCGAAGGACAATCAAAAGGCAGTATCTTATCATCGGACGAATCAATAACAGGATTAACGTAGCCGGACACGTACTCTACGCCTATCTTATCAAGAACGGCATCCAGTCTTTTCTTTGTCACCTTATTGTCGTGCGTACCAGGCCAATCAGACCATGTAAATTTAAAGCCGATTGATTCAAGGTACTCATCACCGTCAAAAAACGGGTGCTTAATGAATATAAATTCATCTGCAACCTGTAAGGCTTTTCTGATTACAACTTCACACTCATCGTCATTCTTTAAATGTTCTAAAAAATGTGTCATTATAACATACCTTGATTTTGGTATCTTGGTTACATCAAGCGTCAATAAGTCGGCACAAAGAAATGATTTCCTCGAATAGCCATATCCGAATGCTTTTTCGAGAGTGCCATCATAATTGTCAACACCAAAGAGTGTGTCCCAACCAAAAACCGTTCTTGCCCATCCGAGAGAACCGCCTTCACCACAGGCGAAATCAACAATGTCAACCTTGTAGGATTTATCTAATACATTAAACATATTTTTCTTTTTTTGTAATACTATTTTATCCCAATCGTTATTCGTAATAGAATATTTACGTAATGTCTTTTTGTTCTGAACTAACATTCTAAAGCATTTTTAAAGTTTGTAATAAGATTACTCCATGTATATTCCTTTATAATTTCTTTCATATTATCCCTAAATACCTCCCTATACATTGCGTAATCAGACGAAAGAACCTTAACTGCATTATTTATTATATCATTAAAATCCCCCTTTTCCGCAACAAAGCAAGTGTGTCCGTTTATAAATAACTCATCCACAGCACCATCGCAGATAATAGACGGGCAACCACACAAGGTCGCCTCAACTGGAGTTAAGTTTAACCCCTCAGAGACGGATGGGTTTATAAATATTTTTGATCTATTGAATAGGCTTCGTATTTCTTCTCTGTTGGCATTGGGATAATGCTCAATAAGGTTTATTGGCTTACGTGCAGAGAAATACTTTTCCTCTGTACCAAAGCTATAAACACCGTTTATATGCCTCATGCCATAAAGTGCGTTAACCACCTCTACTGCCATAGGATAATTCTTGCTTTCCATTGGATGATAATATATGGCGGCATTAAAGCCCTTAATCGACATATCATCCCACATATCCTGCATATCAAGCGCAAAACCAACACGATTTACCGTTCCACCGTCATTAATTATGGCAGCTTCAATTTTTTTAGTGGAACAAAGTGTTTTAACATTCTTATTTAGTGCGTTATACCGCTCTATCTGCGGAGACATCCCATAAGATAACATATATATAAATTTTTTTCCTATATGTTTATTCCTGATTATTAAGTCAAGGAATGGGTTGTCCGAATAGGTAACACACGCATCACACTTTGGGAATCCTATGTTTGGAGTTCCGACCGAAAAGGGTATATCAATATCAATATCATACTTAGACTTTTTTTGAAATCTTACTTTAGCCCCCAGCCGTCTTGCTATCTTGATTGTTTCTGCAACACCACCTACATAGGGGTTATAAAATGGCAATTCAAATACTATTTCCATAAGTGTTATTTATTAATAATCAATACCATGCGGTGTATGACAAACCATGTATTCTGTTTGGGGTATTTTCTTGTAGTTTGGACTTAACGCCATCAAGGTCTTAATAAATGCAAGGTCGTGGGAATAAGAGTGGTTAACCCAATAAGCATTTAGCGATCTTAAATGTGATACGCTGCTTGTTCCGCACTGCCCATGAACCTTAATATTTGTCCGGTAAGTCACAAACTTATTATCCTTCATTGAATAAATAAGGTGGTCATACCAAACCCAATCAGAATCACCAAAGTTATCGTTTATTATCTGTAAGTGATTACACCCGAGTATATCATCAATATCAACGTATGTAATTATATCACCAACGGCATTAAATATCCCTGCATTCCTTACAAGACCAGACCATGTTTTCTGCTTAGGAATCTCTAATATGCGTATTTTGGGCATATACTCATAAAGATACGGCTTACATATATCAACGGTCTTTTTACAGCCATCAGCTATAATTATCAATTCAAAGTTTGTAAACGTCTGGCCCATTACGCTTTCAATCATTCTTACAATCTTCTTATCACGGTCTTTTGCCGCGGTATTGTAATTGCCAAGATAAGAGGGACAAATAATACTAAACATCATATCTATTCTTCTTTTTCCTCATTAATGTATTCGAGATGATGCCGGCAAAAATACCCACCCGCCTGAACAAAGAAGTCAACGCCCTGTATTTTCCCTGCCCAATTAAGATTATTCCAAGACTTACCCTGCTCAATAGTATATGTATTGCCAGCCCTTTCAACACAGAAGTCCCTTGACTTTTCAATAAGGTCTCCGGCATATACAAACTTTTTAAGCCCATATTTATTGGCAAGTGTATATGAAGCAGAATTTAGTGTCTGAATAATTGGGTTAAAAGCGTATGCCCTATAATATTTCATTAGCGCACTTGCTGTCTTATTTTTTGTCTTAAAAAACGGTCTGGCATTCTTTACAAACGTACTAAACCGCTGCATTGTTGTTATTGAACTGATAACATAACTTTGGAAGCGTTGTCTTAGCTCGCCCATCATCCCCAAGTTCCACAAAAACGAACCCCTGACAATGCTTTTACCATTTAAGCCAATAGCCTTTCCGATATATTCAATGTCTTGATATTTGGCAGCAACTCCAATAGAGTTCATATAGTCAACTGCTAAGACCCCGCCCTCAATAAGTTTACGGCCATAGTATAACAAGAATGGAATTATAAAATCCTCGTAGGCCTCATCAAAACGCTGGTTAACTTGGTTTGCAAGAGAATAGTTGCCTGAACTTGCCTTCAAGAACACATCATCAATATAAAAGTCATACAGATATTGCTCTATAAAGATTTCAAGAAACTCATCCTCCTGCTCCCTAATCTTATATTCAAGTTCACGGTAGGCTTGTTCTACCCAATTATCAATCAATTTACTCATATCAATAAAATACTAATTATTCGGTTGTTTCTTCAACAAATGGTTCAAATTCAGGCTCTTTTGGCATATCCTTTTCTACGTTTGCCTTTAGTTCATCAACCTTAGCCTTAATTATTTCCCACTGCCTATCCCTTGGAAGATAGAAAAAATCAATGTTAACCGCAGACTGTTCAAGTTCAATCATATCGAAAATATAACTAAAGTTAGCCCAAAGTATTTTTGTTTCGTATGGGATAAGATTGTTCGACGCAATAATTGTATCAATCTGGGCCGGGGTTTTACCGTTAAATGGAAACCATGATTTTCTCACATTATGCTTTTGCAGTTCACGCTCTGATTCGGAATATATAACTCCGGCAATATCATCTTCAATTGAAGATTTTATAAACTCGCTTGCCTGGGCGTCACCTACCGATTTAAGGTCTAAATAAAGGTCTGTGAGCGATTTTAGCTTAAAGTCCTTACTGAACTTATAAAAAGCTATAAGCCCATCACTAAGGTCTGTTATTTTAGCGACAGCGTTAACCATAAACTCCCAATCATTTGAGTAGCCAACAGCGATTAGATATAAAGCATCATATACATTCTGTAATGATATATTCTTACCAGTTGCCGTTTCCGCTACCTGCTGCCGTGAAAATATTTCAGTATTGAATATAGACTCTTTCACCTGATATGTAAGAGAATCAATATAGTCCTTTTGGAATTTTACAAGGTCTGTTGGCGGATATACATAATTAACAATGTTAGCAAGGTCAATCATATCCTCTCTGTTCTTAGGAAGGGTAAGATTAATCATTTCTTGTGAAGACTTTATTACGTCAACACCATCTCCGTTGCAAGACGCACATACAGAGCCATCAGGGAGATAGCCCCTATTGCAACCTTCCGCCCGGCATGGTCTTACATACTGTATTTTTTGTGGGAAGGTATGCAACGCCATAGTAAGGTCAAACTCGCTGTTAGCCTTAATCATCTTCATTAGGATAGGCACGCCCTTATCTAACGGAGATACAAATGTACGCCCATCGGTAGCAACATCATAAAGCACACCAACGCATTCAGCCGGCACAAAACCTAATCCGTGAGGGGTAAAAAGAACAATTTTATAAAACTTTTCTTTTGTTATTGATGGCCTAAAATAAACAAAGTCAGCGGTATAAAGGTCTTTAGTCCTTCCAAATATCCTTTTTATCTCTTTTATTTCGGCCTCATCAATAACCTCAACAAACTGAACCGTTTGGTTCTTGCCATACATGGTAAATGTTTCGTATTTAACCTTATTCCACATTCCGCCATAGGCCTTATTTATAGCCCAAGATTCCTTATACTCCTGAGATACAAGAAACTGCAATACATTATCCTTGTATTCGTACATGATAGCATTCTTGCTATATACTTCATACGGATAAGGTGTTGCTCTTTCTCTTGCATTATCAAAATCCCCCCACTCTAAAACAATAAAGCTATTAGGGTCAAGAAAGTTAAGGTCAATCCACCGGGAGTTCATCCAATCGTCAAGGCTTGCCTTTCCCCAAAACTTTTGCAACTTGCCATTAAACTCTATAAGTTTCTTACTATCATTATTCTCGTAGGCAATTACCCTTTGAACACTGTTCGACCGGGGAATCTTATGGTAAACATCTTTTACATTTTGTGATACAGTCTTTGTAATATGCTGCGTAATCCTTTTGCGCTGGTCAAATGCAGTAGCATCCTCCCTTCTGTCAAACTGGCGCATCAGGTCATCCATATCTTCGCCAGTCATTAACTTCCTATATAGGGTTGATTTTTCGCACACCCTCTCGTAGTCAACGTGTTTTTCATCCCGGCTAATAACCAACCCTAACCGTTCAATCATTTGTTCAGATGTCATCTAAGATAGTTTTAATTTTTGTTCTTTGCACTTCTTTTATCTCTACCGTATCTTCTAGTGGGTCTTTGGCATTTTTTGCCTCAATAACACCTGGATTGTCGGAAGCCGGCCTAAAGTTGATGATAACTGGTGCTGTTCCTCCATCTTTACTATCAGTCCTTTGTTGCTTCGGGAGTACATACTCTGCAAAATCTTTAAAAATCGTTAACGCTTTGATTGGGTCTTGCTCTCCCAATTTTTCTAACCATGTTTTGAGGTTATCTAAGTTTCCCGTAAGCATATTCCCTATTGCATCCCTGATTGCTTCTTTCTCGCTGTCACTTTCAGCGTCATCAGGTATATCAACTGCACAGCCATTTACAAGCAACGGTTCATAATCTTTCGCTGCTATTGCACCACCACCTTTAGGCCTTCCTCCTTTTCCAGACATTATATTAAATTATTTCGCAAATATACATCAATATTTATCAAAAGTCAAGACTTTTATTTTATTTCTTCAGGCTTTTCTCTATACATTAATTCAACCTTAGCCTTTATCCCTAAATTTAGCAGTTCTTCATATTTATACTTCCTAAATTCGTTTGGCGTCATGTCGGTTGTAATATCAACCGCTACGTTGACCTCCGCTGGAAGTTCGTACCTTATGTTCACAATTTTTATTGTCTTATTCATAGCTCTTTTATTTTTATTTTAGTCATGGGAATAGTCCCGTAATACTTTCGTGCTTCTATGTGCGCAATTCTACTGTCATCTACATATACAATTCCTGTTAAAGAATCAAGTAGTAGCTTATTTATATTATCCCCCAAATCAGGGCGTGTTGACTTATATACAATAGCACCGTCAATGATAGACTGTTTTACTTTTTTAGAAAGTGTCGTTGGTATTGGAAATATATAATCAACAGTAACGGATATTGCGCAGTCATAAGGGACAAATCCTTCAGGAAGTTGCATAATTGCAGAATAGCCAATATTATCTTCGCTATCCATAATATCCTTTTTCTGATACGAGCCAATAAACTGTTTGCCTGCTTTATTTTTCATTATTCTGAACCTTGCCGATTGCTTTGGCTTTGGGATACCCTTAAATTCGAGTGTTATCATTTTTAATATTATTTTAAAGTCTATACTGAGGCGTAAGAAGTCCCGATTGAAACTTTATGAAGCATATTAACCTCTACAAAATAATGTGTATCTCCATAGAAAACAATTGCAATTGTTTTATAGCATTTTAAAATTGCGCTATAAATGCTACAAATTACCGTACAGTTATAACCGCTTGGGAATTTATATCCATCAGAAAGAATTGAGTCGTGCACATAATCAGCTAAATCATCCGGCTTATTATTTTTAAACAAGTCTTTAATTTTTATATAAATTTTATTTTTAGTATTAGTGTAATCATCCCAATACATATCACCAATTAGTTCGTCTTGAAAGTAATCCGATTCAATCATTAGCCTATCAGACTCATGTTCAAGTTTAAGAAAGTCATTCATTAACACGCCCACTAAATTAATCTTGTCTTTCATCTTTGCTATTGTGTTTAGTCTAATATTTTGGACTTTGTTTATTTAACTGTTAGGCGTAATGTTATTCAAACGCCTTATACATCTTTGCAGTTAATTCTCTTGCTCTTTTTAATGTTACGAAATCTAATGAATAGCCGTGTACATCTAATAATAAGTCGTGCAATGCTTCAATCGTTGCAATATCACTATCTACTATATCAACAGAAACGCTACGCCTAACATCGGCCATAAAATCATTGCCGTATTCCTGCTTATCCAAAGTTTTTTTTTTCTTTACTCATGTCATTTATAATTTGAAAGTTATAGCGTTTTAATCGGCAACGTATCATAGCCGTATTCCGTTGTGCGAGTGTGCAAAATATTGCCATTTTATTGTGCGTTTTATTTTTTTTCTCATCTTTTTGTACTCTTTGTTAAGTATTTTCTGAAATACTACTTTTAATTTTAATTAACGTGTTTAGGCTTAATAAGGCCATTTTTACATTTTGTTGCGCAAACCTTGTATTTCTATCCGCAGCCCGCTTCGTATTTCTTCTCTGTTGGCATTGGGATAATGCTCAATAAGGTTTATTGGC
>JABXJR010000287.1_pt1 | contig 10301 bp, 18 predicted proteins | sample 7431291 | NCBI WGS metagenome assembly JABXJR01 (sample SAMN14395756, study PRJNA613071) | wetland metagenome | isolation source: water samle H3 from high-altitude wetland | place: Chile: Salar de Huasco, high-altitude wetland | collected 2015-11-10 | reverse complement strand
AATACGAAATACCAACCCGGCATCCATAATTCGCTTTAACGCCCGGTAACGCATCCCTTCTCCCTCAATATCTAACGACAGATAATCAATTACCGGAGGCATCCATGACAGGCTCTTATAGTCAAAAGTCAAAGCGTCGGCACAGATAAATAATGTTTTACGTGCATCCCACTGCTTTGAATAGTCATTGATGTCAATGGAAACACCCGTCCAGCCGTTTTCCTCAAGGAGTAGGGTGTTGTTTAAGTCACGCGGTCCGCAACATCCAACATCCAAAAAAGTACCACCGTCACCAATCAACGATAACACAAACATATCCTGCCGTACCTGTGAGTATGTCATTTTTTCCTCCAGTTCTCCCAAACAAACGGGAAGCACCACGTCTGTGTATGAGTTTTTTCAAGTTCACTGTTAATAGCTGTTCTCATGCTGTCTGCATCTTTTATAAATGGGTGATATTGTATTTGTATGTTTTCACATTTCTGTATTATCCCAGTGCTTATCATCCGGGGGAGTACCCTGAACTCCTCACCTTCGATATTTATTTTCATAAGGTCAATCTTTTCAATATCACATATCAAAGCATAGATATCTCTGAATTGTATCTCGACCTCCTCACCCCCGCAATAAGCCGAGGTGCTTGCACCGTTAACATATATCTTATCCTTTTTATCCTGATCTGAAACAGCAAAATTGAACTTCTTTACCTTCTCGCCCTCTTTTATTGTTTTAAAAAAGTCATAAACAGGCTCAAACGCGAATACATTACAGTTATACCTGCGTACAATCTCATCAGCAAAGGTGCCACAGAACGCACCAATATCGAATACAATAGAATTTTCATTAAGGTCGTATTCATACCTTATTGCTTCGTAAAATGCTATATTACTATCCATCGCTTCATATATATATCTTTCATTGACTGTGTTTCTCCCTGTGCAACCCACCTCCACGGGAATACTGACTTGGCCCCCGACAACCACGCCGCCCACGTTGAAAACGTACTGTTAGACCCCACAAAATAATCAGCATGAGAGAGTAAATAAAAATCTACTATCGGGGTGTTGCTGACAAACTCAAAATCTCCTTTTATTGTCTGTCTGGCCCTATCTATACTGTCCGTGACAACAATAACCCTCCTGTCGGGCAGGTGCTTTAATGCCTTGTGGTAATAACTACTACTAAGATTGTGCATAAATGGAGCAGTATAATTCCGGTAGTGCATTATTATGCAATCTTTATACGGCTCAGCATACCGTTCTTTGAAAGTAAAATAATGACGGATAAGATCTTCGCAGTGTTCTATGTATTTAAAGGTCTGCATATATCCATAAATAGAGACATTGTCAGGAACGTCAAACCCATGAAAACCCCACGGAATCATATATTGAGGTGGTTCAATGTCTGTCACCGGCAAAGGATTAAGAAACCACTTTTGGTCTTTCCACGGAAAAAACGCATAGTCATATCCGTTCTTTACAGCTATCCCTATCACCCCTGCAATAAAGTACATCATATTGCCCAGACCTATGTCTCCCGGCTGGTCTGCCGATTTACCTGCGTGCCAATGCGTGAAGGAAGATGCTGTAAAGGTTATCATAATCTATCAATAAATTCCAAACATCTTCTGTTATCTTCATCAGTTGCCGCCTCGGCACTACCGGACAATACCGCCCGCGTCTCTTCCAAAAACGAATCCTCACCGTCGTAATCGACAACCAGCTCTTCGGATTCTCTCTGTGATTGTCCCGACTGCCAGCCCCATCGCCTACCTCTTCGATAAGTCTGCGGACCGTAAAACCTATTCCGCCCCTCGACAATACCATAACCCTCGGTGCCGTTAACCTCTACGCGAAAGGTGTTACGCCAATGACAAACGGAAGCCTGAAGGTTATAGATAGCGTTCGTGTCATGAGCTAACAGGTGAGACTCTTCTTCGATGCCTGTATTCCAAAAGCCTGTATAGTGCTTAACCCTTCCATCCGTAAGCCGCCCTTCGCTGATTAACATAGCGAGATCAATCAAATGGATGCCAGGGTCGAGGATGGCACCACGCCCCGCACGAGCAGGATCCAGTCGCCAGGTGCTGTCGCTTCCGGGTCCGTCACCCAAAGACAGAACCATATTTACAGAGATAAGATCACCAAACAACTTGTCTTTACAGTCTTTCAACAACTGACGGACACCCTTGTAAAAACGGTAATTAAAGCCTACGTTATAATGTCTGTGGTATCGGCTTCGTGTTATTCGGTTGTATTCCCGAAGATTCCTTCCAAGAGGCTTCTCGCAAAGGATGTTAAAGCTACGGCTATATGCTGCCTCAGCTATCTGGGGGGTGACGTGATGGGGTGTACAAATGAATAACCATTCAGCCCACGTATAATGCTCTATTGCCTCGTCAAGGCTTTTAAATGTCGGGTGATTAGTCGAGACTACCGGATCGACGACGACAATATCATGACCTAACTCTTCAAGGGCTTTTATCCGCTCCCTACCAATCATGCCGGCTCCGATAACAATAATAGTCATTCTATTCTCCTTAACTTATAAATATCTTTCTTACGCCTTGTAACGTCATCCCTGACATGAAGGAACATCCCATTTAAAGAGACGCTATCAAATTCATCGGTGATAAATTTACGGACAAAGTTAACCGGCTCACTCATTTCCGTCCGGGTACGAACTTCACAGCCAGCATCAGTCACCGCTTTTAACATATCCGTAGCTACGGCTCCGGGTGCAAGGGCTATGATAGAATCACCCTCACTGAGAACCTTCGAAAGGTTTTCCACAGCCCTGACAACGGCTACCTTCGAAAGTGAGTAACCAAAGAACTCAGGATAAGGGAAAGCAGCACCACCACCGGCGAACCACACTACTCTTAACGTGGCCGAAGTTGTCCTTGCTGCATTGATAATAGCCATATTGCCAAGTACGTTAATCTTAAATAGCTTATCAATATCCTTAAGAGAAAAACTGTTATACTTACCTATCTGTGCAGCACACAAGACAATATTTATTCTGTCAACGCCATCAAAGCATTTCAACAGCGAAACGGCACCGTCATAAACAGCTTCGTAATCTTCAAAGTCCACATTTCGGGTGCTGAGGTTTATGTGTGCGCCCTCTATGTCATGAAAGTTTTCGGCGATAGCCTTCCCTATCCCTCGTGAAGATCCTGAAATAATCGTTACCTGCATTTTAGTTTAGCATCTTAGTTTGGTTGTTGACCGCACCGGGAGACCTACCTCCTGTGTGCGCTTTAAAATAACATATTCTATACCCAAAGTCCAACAAAACAACTCCTTCTCTGCCGTATGCTGATCTTCATTAACAACAATAGCATCCGGTTGGAAGTCCATAGTAAAAAAGTCATTCGGCCCCTCGCCCGCGTTAACCCACACACCCCTGACCCAACGGATAGCACCAACCATAAAAAGCCGTTCGGCCTCAGGGCAAACAGGCGCACGCCCCTTGTACTTCGCAATAGAGCAATCCGACCCTATCCCCACGTACAGATCACCGTATTCCGCCGCACGTTTTAAAAAAGTCACATGACCGGAATGAAGCATATCGAACGAACCGGACACGAATACCCTCATAACACTAACCCTTTACCATCATCATAAAACATCTGTACCGTCTCACGGGAGAACGCTACCAGGTCCCTGCCTCTTAGCGGAAGCTTCTTAATCATATCCACCGGACAGGTGATAATATCACAGTCACAAGCTTCGGCCTGAGATATATTCAGCACCTCACGCGGCGAAGCCCATATAAGCTCGGTATTTATGGGTAATATCAATTTTACCGTCCTCATTGTCGGCATCGGGTTGACGCCCGTATCAGCTATCCTTCCGGCAAATACCGATATGTAAGCCCCCTTTGTTCGTGTAAGCGCCGGGATAATGTTCTCTACCTGCTCCTTAGTCATTATGGCTGTGACGTTTACCTTCACACCTCGCAGCGTAAGCTCTTCAACTACATGATACGTTGAAGTGCCTGATGTGTTAGTTATCGGGATCTTGACATATACATTATCACCCCATGAGCTTATCTCGATAGCCTGTTTGATCATCTCCGAAAAACTATCTGTCAGCACCTCAAAACTTATGGGCTTATCCTTAATTTCTGATAGTATTTTTAAGGCGAAAGACTTATAATCCACTACACCCGCCTTCTTTAAAAGCGATGGGTTGGTGGTGAACCCCCTGACTATCGGATTGTCCTTGTTTTCAAGGATAGCATCAGCACCGTCGAGAAATATCTTTACCATACAGTTTTGTTTTTTGCTAACATCGTTACTATCAGATGCCATAATACGGCCTGAATACCCTCTGTCACCGGAGTAATATATTCATCTGCCTTTATGTTGATACAAGTATCTGCAAGTCTTTTTGTGTTCCCTCCCCGAGGGCCTACTATACCAATTATCAAAGCCCCTGCTTTTGATGCGGTGTCTAAAGCAAAGTTTATATTCTCACTAACGCCGGTGGTCCCGCCACCGACAGAAAACACCATCACACAGTCGCCATATCCTACCTTGCTAACCCGTAACCACTCGGAAATGGTAGTCTCATAACCCTCGTCGTTGGTGCGGGCTGTGAGTTCGGAGACGTTGTCATAAACAGCATAGGCTTCTATTTCGCAGAGCTTACGGAAGTCGCAGGCGGCATGAGAAGCATGACCGGCACCACCACCGGAACCCACAATAAACAACCGTCCCTTTAGCTCTTTTAATAAATCGACAACCAGCAGGATGTCATCCCTGTCTATTTCGTCGATGACACGCTTGACCTCACTAAAATACCTGTCGATCATAAGTTAATTATTTTAACGCCCTCGAAATCAAATTTAAAATCTACATATTTTAACGGTGCCATACTACGGATAAGATTCTTTCGTTGTCCCTCTTTGCAAACAAACAACAGGAACCCGCCACCACCGGCACCAATCAACTTCCCACCAATAGCTCCATGAGACAAGGCCCGTCCCATCCACTCTCCGACACAGGGAGCCTCCATGTCGCAAGATATCTTCCGCTTAATGTCCCAATGCTCTGCAAATAGCTGGCCGAGATAATCTATGTCTTCACCCAACAGGGCCGTCCGTGCCTCCATGCCTATCGCCCGAATACGGTGCATGATCTTTACCATCGGCTTACGCCTTTTACGCAATGAGTCAAATTGCCCATCGAGAATCAGCGCAGCAGGACGGCGGATACCTGTATAGAACAAAAGCATACGGGATTCTAATTCTCCGACAAACTCCTTCGTCAACGATAGCGGGCTGATACAAACCCGTCCCTCTTTGGATATTTCAAGCTCCTGAATACCTCCATGTGCAGCAATATACTGATCTTGCTTGCCTATCTTTTTGCCTACCCTGTTAATCTCTATCTCGCAGGCTTCTTCTGCCAGTATCGACGGTGATATCATCTTGCGATGTAAGAGATTCAGTCCTGCAATAAGGGCAACGGTAAACGTCGAAGAGCTTCCCATCCCTGTCCCGCTTTCTATGTCGGCCATAGATGATATCTCCAGCGGACTGCTTACCTTGAAATACTTTAACGCCTCGCGGATAATATCATGTTCTATCTTCTCAATGTCTTCGACAACCTCGACCTTAGCATAGTATAGCTTCGTCTTGTCACAAGTATCTGGCACGTTAATATTAACATACATATACTTATTTATGGCCGCAGAGATAAGGTACCCGCCATAGTTTTCGTAATAAGAGGCGAGGTCTGTGCCTCCACCTCCAATGGATATTCGAAAAGGGCATCTAATTATAACCATGAGCCGCAAAATTTTATTAAGAAGGTGGATATGTAAAAGAACGCGCGGCTCATGGCTTAATAGCTTTTATAAATATATGAGCGTTTGTCTCAATATATGGCGGGTAAAACCTATCACGATAAACCCTGTTTTTTATGTCTTCGAATCCGTCTTCGACAGCAAACCCCACCTCTGTGCAGGCAGAGTAAATATCCTCTTTGGTCCACATCGACTTATGCTCGTCGCCCATCCACCGCTGATGCCCCCACATAGTCTTTATAACCTCGTCTTTTGTGTAAGGTACGGAATCCCCGTGCCCATGAAGAAGAAAAAACAGATACCCGCTCCAGACAAACAGGTCGGGCACATCAAAATAAAAGACACCGCCGGACTTAAGAAGCCGATGAACGTGGCGAAGCGTCTGATCAACCTCATGAAATCGCAGATGCTCCATTACAGCAATAGCAATCACCTCATCCAGGCTCCCCTCATGCACGGGTACCTCCCATGCACTGCAACAATAGTCAAGCGGTATCTCAAGCTGAATCACATCCTGATGAAGATACCCGTTAATAGGTCTGTTTCCGCAACCAAGTTCAAGCTTCATATTTTTGATAGTGTTAGTTTAACAGCCTCTTCACTTGTACGGGGCGGCGTCCACCCCAAAGCTTCTATCTTTGAAATATTACACTCATAGCGTGGTATGTCACCCGCCCATCCGCGATCTGTCCCCTGATAGATTATCTTTGTGTCAAGATTGCGGGAACGGATAAACATCTCAGCTAACTCGGCGATAGTAGTATATCCACGCCCGGCAATGTTAAAAGTGTTTACGCTGTCGTTAGAGTTGTACCATACGTAAAGCATGGCATCTATCAAATCCTTAACATAAAGAAAGGGCTTCGACTGCTTGCCGTCACCCAAAACAGTTAATACCATCGGCGATGCCTTTACCTTCCTCCCCCAATCGAACAGGGTACCGTGCGTCATCCGTTCTCCGATAACCGAAGGGAATCGAAATATCCACGTCTGGATGCCGTACATATTTGCATAAGAGTTAATAAAAGCCTCTGATGATACTTTCGCTGCTGCATAGTGAGATATGGGTGCAAGCAAAGAATCTTCACGCATAACCTCGTTCCTTTCTCCGTACACAGAGCCGGAAGAGGCAAAGATAAACTGCTTGATATTCCTTATCCGACACTTCTCCAGCAGAACACAAGTCGTTGAGAACGTATCCCTGAAGTTGTTTTCCGCACTGCCTTTTTGTATGTCGGAATTAGCTGCCATGTGAAAGATAGCATCAAAAGAATGTATCCTGAAAATATTTTCAAAGCCTTTCGTATCCAATATGTCCACCTCGTGAAAGCTAAAGTTATCGCTTTTTATATGGCTTATGTTCTCCCTGCTACCCAAAGACAGGTTATCTATTCCGACAACCTTATACTCCTTTACCAGCTCTTCAGCAAGGTGTGAGCCTATAAAACCACAGACGCCGGTTATTAAAACTTTTTTCATAGAGAGTCAATATTAAGTGCTTTGTCGTCAATTAAAAAGTCATAAGAAGGTTTGCCGGTTATTAGAGAATTGTATTTACAACCCCACTGATTTAGCTGTTTGATAGTTAAAAAATACCAGTCTTTGCCGGAAGAAGATCCGCGCGCTGTCCAATAAATAACATTATGTCCCTTATCAAACAACTCGTTTATCTTTTGAATATTAAGCATAATAGGGGTGCTGGTCTCATAATCATTGCCCTCTGTCAGGCAAATAGTATTGTCTATGTCAACAAAATATGTCATCGGTGCGGGAGGGGGACTCGAACCCCCGGCCCTGAGAATATGAGTCTCATAATCTACCAACTGATCTATCCCGCAATTTAAAAAAGGCAGGGCGGAAGAAAATCGGAGAAAGACCGCCCCACCAAAACCCAAAACCTACCAATCCAAAATTAAAACACTCTTATCAATTATACAACTACAATCTTAATTACTTATCAACATTTGCAGGTTACAGGCTCAAATACCCGGATAGACCTTTTGGATACTATCTGCAAGACTTCTTCGTCTCTGATTTCAATGTAGTACCTATCCTGGCTGACGATGAAGTAAACGCCGGAGATAGGATAACCGCCTTTGTTTGTAAACTCCATGTAGGCAGGGATGCCTATTTTATAATCGTTGTTGCCCATAGGTTTTATGTTGCTATAAGGTAATTAGCCACTAATCTAAAACAATGAAGCAGCTAATTCACAACCCGCATTATCATCTGAAACATCTAATCCAGCAACGGGTCTTTGATAATTAAGTCTGTGGACTTTTCTTACATCAGGCTGCTTGACATTTCTTGCCTCAATAAAAAGTGTATTATTTTCATCTATGACAAAATCACATTCGACATAATCGTTGGCATCGTAAGCCTGTTGCAATGTTCCAAATTTTGTGGTGTCAAAGAAATCATCAAATGTTCCCCTGCTTGTTTGTTTACCAAATAGGTAGATTTTTTTGTAACTCATTTTCTTATTATTAAATTGTTATTAAACTTTGTACTTCTTAACCTGATGTATCAAAATCTGTAGCCACCCAATGCCAATTCCCTTCTTCATCGACAGAGATATTCCCACTACCCCACCTCGGCCTCTGTTTTGCTTCTGCTTCTGTTATCTCTTTGGCTGTCTTTTCAAGTTCTGAAATATCAATTTTCCCATAGTACATAGACTTAGGTTCTTTGAATTGTTCTACGTTAAAGTATCTCATTGTTTTTAGTGTTAGGTTTTATTATAAGATAGTTAGTCGCTATTTAGCTGGATGCCAATTACTGAATTTATCATCACACTTCTTACAGTCATAGCTGTCGTCATTGTCCTTGTCTCTGCAATTATTACAAGTGTTTTTTCCTGTGTTTCCATAGTGATCTTCATATAATTTTCTTAGTCTAATTTCAATGGTTATCATCCAGACAATCATTGAAAATCCAGATATAATAAATAATATTTCCATGTTTATTGATTTAGTTCTGATTCAAGTTGGATTATTTTTTCAGTTAGTTTATTAATTTCATTCATTGACTTCTTTGCCATGTTTGAATCAAAGCGATATTTAAAATACTCCCTATCTCTTGCCTTTTGTGCCTTGTAAAGCTCTTCCAGTAGATTAACCCTGAACTGAAGAGCTTTTATATCATCAATAAGTCTTTTGTTTATGTAAAATTCGAGTGCTGTTTTCATAATTAGAATATTTTACTTGCTTCATAACAATTAATTTCATGTCTGACATTTTTTTCATAATCGTCAGGAACAGTTATTAATTCCTCATTAGATAATGTCCACATCAATGCTTTGCGTCCTTGCAGGTAGCCTTCTATTCTCATTACAAGCACATCATTCCACATATCACCCTTTTCAGAAATAAGCTCGTCTATCTTAGCTTCATGTTCGGCTATTTTAAATTCTATCTGAAGTTTTGTTTTCATCTTATCTGTTATTGGTGATTATTCTCCGGTAAGTCCTGCCAAAATTCAAATAGTTCATCGAGAGACATCCATACAGCAGGATAATCAAAACTACTTACCATGTATTGCATTTTAGTCTTTGTGATTCTACCGGTCATAGTATTGAAGTCTTTCCATTCAACAAAGCCACGGGGATAAGTTACTGAGGCTATCTCTTTAATTACATTCATTTCAGCATTATCACAGACAATCCCGTGCTTTCTGAATATTTCAAGTATCTTCTGTTCGTGTTTCATAGCTATTGATATAAAAAGGTTACATAAATTTTAATCCAATATTTCCACCACCAGAATTTAAACTGCCACCCATGCATTGTGCCGATTGTATTACTAAAAAACTCTATCGCTGGTAATAATTGTTTATGGTTCTCACAGACATACATAGAACTGCATTCTGGATATATGCGTTTAATTATAATTTTCTTCATTTCTAATTAACTTTAGTACTTTGTAAATTTAGATAGCTTTCATAAGTCATAGCAACAAAGGATTCATCTTTGCTCATTATGTACTTACAAAGAGATTTCGCCTTATAACTCTTTGTACGATGTACCCAGCAATCAAAAGCATCATTAAAGCTCATTCCTTTTACTTCAGCAAGATTATGGACAATAGAAAACTTTATCGGTTTACCATTAACATTAAATTCTACATCTGCCTTCATTAGTTTTTTCATAGCTCTTATTTATTCAATTCATAAACAATCTTAGCATCTGTACCAGAGTGTAGTCTCCATGTTTTACCATCAAAAGAAGGAACAAAACCTTTTCTCCATAAATCTATTCCTGATTGAAATGGATTAATACCTTGTTTATGTTCGATATACTTCCATTGTTGTACGTTGGGAAATAAACTTGACATATAACCCCTGACAGAAGCCCAGACAGAATCCCCGACAGAAGCCCCGACAGAATCCCTGACAGAATCCCTGACAGAATCCCCGACAGAATCCCTGACAGAAGCCGAGGTGGGGTAGTGGGAATATCTCTGTCGATGAAGAAGGGAATTGGCATTG
>JABXJR010000285.1_pt1 | contig 10316 bp, 18 predicted proteins | sample 7431291 | NCBI WGS metagenome assembly JABXJR01 (sample SAMN14395756, study PRJNA613071) | wetland metagenome | isolation source: water samle H3 from high-altitude wetland | place: Chile: Salar de Huasco, high-altitude wetland | collected 2015-11-10 | reverse complement strand
TCGTTCATAGCCTCTTCACACAGCAAGGATTTATCCTCTGACTGATTTAAAAAGTCAGAATATTGCATTTTACCGGCTTTGGTTGCGCGATTGATTTTTGGCATAATCACATAGCGATCAAAGAATTCATTTCTTTCTAATACATAGTTGTGCAGGGCGTTTCCAAATTCTAAAGCGTTCGTTTTTTTCACTATATCGGCCAGCTTAACTTTTTCACGATTAGGGTTTAAAGCTTCGTGCCAAAAATGAAGCGGCGATTTTAAAAAAGCTACAAGCTTGCTGCGACTTATTCCATCCCCATTGTGATATTCTTCAATCGATATATCATAAACGCCAGGCTCTCTTTTTTGTTCAGTTAAATTCATTAATCTTCCTCGTTCGCGGGATATAGCCGATTCATTTTAGATATTATTCTCTCAGAGTGTGATTTAAGAATAGCCAAATTCTCTTTAGCTTGCTGTATGATTTCCTTGTGCGACCTCTCTAAGTGTGTGAGCAAGTTATATGTCTCATCTGCAATCCTATTATTTGTTTCCGAGATTTCCTTGCCTGTGCGTATGAAATCCTCATAAACATTTATATTTTTCATTTGCAATACTCCTGCATATCTCTAGCTCGCTCTTGACAGTCTTGTTCAAACCATTCGTCGTATTCGCTTTTTTCGTGTATTTCATCTTCAAAACATTCTTCGTTTAGCTCTATTATCATTTTAGAACACTCCTATCGATTTTAGAAAAACAGGCATAAGCATCCCCATAATCAAAAGACCGATAGACCACAACGATTTGAATCGATTGTCTATTTTATCGTCAATATTTTTCATCATTAAATCAAATTTACTGTCAAAGTTTTTTACCATTGCAATAAATTTATCGTCAAAGTTTTTTTGCATCAAATCAAACTTTATATCAAAGCCGTTTTGTATCGACTTAAGTTCGCTATTCAATACGCGTATCTGCACCTCATGCTCTATAAGTTGCGCTTGGTCCATTCTTAACTCCCTAACTTGTTATTTATTACAATATAGTATATCATTCGCCTTTAGATATCAAGTAACAAAGGAAAAATAATGAGCAGAAAATTAGTAGGTAAAGAAGAAAAGAAAAATCAGATAATGGTGAGGATCAACGATGAACTTTACGAAAAACTCTCTCTCTACTGCCACGACCTGTGGAAGAGCCGAGCGGCGGTCTTGTATGATCTAATTGTCGATCTATTGAAAAAAGAGGAAAAAAAAATTGAGTTGCTGAAAAAGAAGGCAAGGAAAATGAATGAGTCATAATTCAACTAACTTTACAATAATGCAAAATGCCTTACATGAATCAGTCGCAGAACTCAATCTTGAGCGGCCTGGAATTTTATTAGATAAGATTTCTCAAACGATTTACGAGGGGTACAGAGTTGGACTCGAAGAAGGGAGGCAGCGTGCTAAAGATGAATTTTTGAAATATTTGGAAAGTATGAAGACTTAAAAAGAGCTTTGGCGCGAAAGAGCCCTATCTCCATGTAGATCTCTTCCGCGCTTCAAGCTATAGTACAAATCAACAAAAACGTACAGTCTTAAAAACTCGACGACACCACTCTGAGAGTTTTCAAGTAATGTGAATCACCCGACCAGAGGAAACACACATGCCCGCCAGTATCCAGCAAGCCGATCTTGAAGTCAACAGCCCTAGTCATCACAATAATGCAAAATGCCTTACATGAATCAGTCGCAGAACTTAATCTTGAGCGGCCTGGGCTACAAGAGGGAAGGCAGCGTGCTAAAGATGAATTTTTGAAATATTTGGAAAGTATGAAGACTTAGGAAGGTTAGAAAGTGAGAGAGAAACAGCGTCCATCTAGATCTCTCTCACACTTCAGGATATAGTACCAAACAATCTCAAAACACAACCGCTTTAAAAACTCAACGACGGCAAATCTGAAAGTTTTTAAGCGCTAAAGGAAGCTCCATGGCGCACAGTATCAAACAATCCAATCTCGATGTCAACAGCAATAGTCATCTTCTTAACAATAAATTTTCAACGGCAGACAAACATCGAATCGTTTCCGATTTTATTAAAGATAAAGCTCTCACAAACAATGAAAAACGAGTCGTTGAATCTATAATTAACTGCTCTAACTCAATTGGAGATAGTGACGCTTCACAACAGACCTTATCCGATAAATCTGGCATCAGTCTAAGCACTTTGAAAAGGGCACTTCGACGCCTACAACAAAAAAACGTTGTGGGTTGCAAGAAAAACGGATGGAAGAAAACTAACACAATTAGCTTGCTTCCATTAAAAACTAAGTTGAACCACAAAGAGGTCAAAATGACCTGCTATCTTAATCCTGATCTTAATCTTAGAGATCATACAAATACCTATACTAACTACAGTGAGTATATTCATTTTAATGACTTACAGAATAAGCCAAAACTACAAGAGGCTCGAGCCACAGTTATTGCAAAGCCTGAGAGCAAACGTGTAGATAAACGGGCCTTACATGGGTTAGACCCAGATGCGGAGGTTATACGCGTCTGCTTGCTGTACAAGCTCACAGAAGAGCAAACCAAGTATGCGGTTATCAAAATGCGAAAACGCGAGGGCATGCACTGTGCAGCGAGTTGCTTATCGAATTTAGTTAAAAAACTGTCAACAGGCGAGTGGAGTACGCCTAAACCAAAATCTGATTTTAACCAAGATTACTATCGCGAGAGAGCGAGGCGGGACATTGAGGCCACAAAGGCAAGATTCTTGGAAAGTCCGTTTACGCCTAACCTAATCCGTGTTGATGAAATTTTGGCAGGTGTTAAAAAGAGCTTAGAGTGTTAACTTAGTTTCGTTACACGTGAAACTTTATGGAGCTAGCATGAGGGATTTTGCAGCAGAAGCGAAGGAGCGTTGGGAGGCTGAGCGGGAAGCTAAAGCACGACTCAGCAAAAGGGGGATTACTGACCCTCGGTTAAATTTGAAGGACGGGAAGCCGCGTGCAGATCATGAAAAATACCACGAAGAGTGTAAGCTTTATGACTCTGAAATGGCAGATGAAATTTACCGTTGTTTGAATAAGAGCGATCAGGGCACAATCATAACTGAGCCTCGAAAAACGTGGGCAGACAACGCATATAATTGACTTAAATAACTCAGGAAGAGGAACGCATGAACGAGTATTTCACAAAGGGAAAAATTGCGCAGTTTACTAGCTCAAAAGTTAGTGATGATGACTCAAAAAGGCTGGCAGAAGAGAACCGAATCAATCGGATTTCTAACAGTCTGCATGCGTATATTGAGCAAGCCACAAAAGAATTTCAATTTGGGTTAAGCCGAAAAATTTGCAAAGTGTTAGACGCAGAGCGAAGCAGCTTTTCCAGATAATTTTTTAGAGTTGGTTGATCGTCATCGGGATTGCCTGTTGATCGATCAACCGATCACGCGATCATCTGTCTAAAAATTCCCTGATTAAATCAGTGATTATTTCGGACATCGTTTGCTTGGAAATTAAGGCCCTCATTTTAAGTCGCTCATGAAGCTCAATGGGAAGATGGAAAGCGTAACGGTCGGTTACATCTTTTTGGGCCTCTTCAATGAGGCTTTTTTGGGTTTCAGGCGGGTAGTATTTTGCCTCTCGCTCTCTCAGTTTTGCGATTAGACTTGGCCTAGGTCTATGCTTAAGCGCTCTCATTGCATCTCCTTAAATATTTCTTTTGATAGTTGGCATACTTCGTCTATAGCTAGCTCGTCGTTTGATTCGTAAACGGTTTCGCCACGACTGAGATTTAAAAAAGCTGAGCGATTATGAATAACAACGTCACATAACTTAAAGTCTGGGAATTCGGTTGAAACACAGCGGCGAACATCGCCAATGATTAAAGTTTTTGTTCGGGCCTGATTGATTACAATCATGGATTTTAAGGTGGGGTTAGTTAACTTAGCGCATCGAACTAGGTCGACTGTTTCGTATGTAGCCCAGACATCGAGCGGGGAGGGTTTAATAGGTACGACGACACAGTGACTCATAGCAAGAGCAGCCGCGCAAACTGTAACTAATGAGCCAGGTGTATCAATTAACATTACGTCAGCGCGATACTGTTGAGCCCGTTTTAAGGCCACTACCAAGGATGCCCGTGAATCTGCACGTATCAATTTTATGTCAGTATTTTCTCCCAGTTCGTGCCAGTTTTTTAGAGAACCCTGGGGGTCGGCGTCGACGACTGTTATTAGCTTCCCTCTTTGCTCAGAAAGTGCTTTGGCAAAATTTAGGCAAAGTGTAGTTTTTCCTGTGCCTCCCTTATTATTTATAAACGATATTATTTTCATGAATACTCCATTTTTTACAGGCGGATTAGATCATGAATTTATCAAGTGGTCAAGATGACCGATTGATCGATCAACCAGTCATCGTGCTACAATGTTGAAAAATAAGGGGAAAATATGCTCATTTACCTTTTAGTGTGGCACCTTTTTTACTCGGAAAAAATTCTAGAAGTCTCAGCACAGTTTGAGACTATGGAAGAGTGCGAAAAGGCTTTATCTGACCTAACAGATTATATGGAAAAGGAAGATATACACGTGGGCTTTTTTGCATGTCGAGAGCGGAAAGAGCCGAGCCCCAAATTAATTGAGACTCTTGGCCGATTGTGAACTATTTTTTCTTATACCCTTCAAAACAAATAAATTCCTCTTTAAATATATCTCTATGAGCTGAGCAGTACCGTTCTACAAATGCTTGAGCTTTTTCCTGGTCGGTTTTTCCATGAATTGACCATTCGATACCATTGATTAAATTCTTTGTTATGTAACCGTCCATTTTTTCAAAAACAAAATCAAAGGGAGCTGTCAAACTTTGTATTACTACCGCTGGCTGATTTCGTCGGTCTAGTCTCATGTTTCTTATTATGTCTTTCATTTTTTTAATTCCTGTCTCGTTACTAATGAGGGAAGTATATAGATATAAAGATATCATGTCAACAAGTTGTTAGTTTTAATCTAACAATGTTAGTTTTGATCTAACAATAACGTAGCCAGATAACCTATAGGAAAGGAACCTAGGCCAAAAATGGGGAGGTTCTGTATATATAGTCAAGAAAACTTCCCGGCTAATTTCCCGACGAGTTTCCCGATAGTGATAAAGATTGCTTATTAGTAGGCTAACTTTGATCGTCATCTCGTTGACAAGCGGATCGATCATTGCGTCATCTGATCAACAGTGTTATTTTAAATTGTGTAATTACACTATGGAGAATTGGACATGGACGTCAAAGACTACTCAGAAAACAAGGGCTCAAACTCGCATTACAACGGCGTGCCCAGCATGTACGGGAAGCTTGTATCAGAGCAAAACAAAATGCAGCCCAACTACTGTGACCCAGGAATGCCAGGAGAAGGCATGAAAGGCGAGCACAGAAACACACAAAAAGGGCCATAAGTTGCGGATCTATAAGTTGCCGTTCTAATTTTAGGGCGGCGATTTTTAACTCAAAAAAGGAAGTTTGAGGAAAGGATGGCTAAAAAACCTGGTATCGTTGCGCATAAACCCACACCCGAAACTCGTGAAAGAGTATCGGAACTTACCGCTTTTGGTATTCCACAAGAATATATCGCTCAAAAACTCGGCATGTCTGTTGACAGCTTAGCTAGACACTACAAAGATGAACTCGCATTTGGTCTTCATCATGCTAACGCCCAGGTTGCTGGGCGTCTCTTTCATAAGGCTGTTTATCAGGACGAACTTCAAGCCCAAGTCTTCTGGCTTAAAACTCGCGCTAGATATCGTGAAAAAGACCCTGAGGACACGCAAAAATACGAGTCACTAGTCGATAAACTGCTTGAAAAAATCAAGTAATTTATGATTGGTGAAGAAAAAATAATTCGAGTTTTAAAAGATTTCCCGCTTTTTGCTGAGACTTTTTTAAGGATACGCACAAAGAGCGGTCAAGTTTCACCTTTTGTTTTTAACCGCGCACAACACTTTTTACATGAGCGACTAGAAGCACAGCTTAAGGCGACTGGAAGAGTTCGAGCTATCATTCTTAAAGGGCGGCAAGGCGGTTGCTCTACGTATGTGCAGGGCCGCTTTTTTCACAAAGTTGCGACTCAGCAAGGCAAAAAGGCCTTCATTTTGACGCACGAAAGTGAGGCAACTAAGAATATTTTTTCGATGGCCAAGCGTTTTTATGAAAGCGTTGAGCCTGGCGTGATTCCATTAGCTGATAGAAGTAATGCACGTGAGTTTAACTTTGGAACTTTAAACAGTGGTTACAGCGTGGGAACAGCAGGGAACACCGGCGTTGGTCGCTCTCAAACAAACCAGCTTTTACACGGCTCAGAGGTTGCTTACTATCAGCACGCTCACGAGCACGCTAAAGGTATCTTGCAGACCGTAAGCAATGAGCCTAACACAGAGATTATTTTAGAGTCGACTGCAAACGGAATTGGCAATTATTTTTACGAGATGTGGCAAAGTGCCTGCTCTGGTCAGTCAGACTATCAGGCTATCTTCATCCCGTGGTATTGGCAGGATGAATACACAGCCGAGCCGAGAGCCGATGAAACTGTCAGTCTAAGCGAAGAGGAAGAAGAATACCTACAGAATCATCAATCGAATGGCCTGACAAAATCACATCTTTATTGGCGAAGGCGTAAATTGCTTGAGTTTTCCAGCGATTCAGAAACATCAAAGGAATTATTTCAGGTCGAGTATCCCATGACCGCGCTTGATGCGTTTAGAAACCCTGTTAAAGACAGGTTTATTAAAGCTGACCTCGTGATGAAGGCTCGAAGAAACAAGATTACAAGTGATTCACCTTTGGTCATCGGTGTTGACCCTGCTATTGGTGACAATGACCGGCTAGCAATCATTCGACGAAGAGGCCGCTTAGTCTATGGCCTTGATACTTATTACAGTTACAAATCAATGGAAATTGTAGGGCTTGTACGTCAAATCATCGACAAAGAAAGGCCCGCGAAAGTCTGCATTGACTGCATTGGTATCGGTGATGGTGTAGCGCAACGCTTACTTGAGCTTGGCTACGACTGCGTGGAGCCCGTCAATGTCGCTCGTACAGCGGATTTAAAAGATAAATTCGCAAATTTACGCGCTGAGTTATGGTTCGAGATGCGCGAATGGCTGGCAGGAGAAATGCCAGTCCAGATACCTGATTCAGACGAACTCATGGGCGACCTAACATCGCTGGGTTTCAAACACAATTCGTCGGGCAAACTACTAATAGAATCAAAAGAAGACTTAAAGAAACGAGGCTTGCGAAGTCCTGATTGCGCGGACGCGTTAGCGCTTACGTTTTTCGTTGGAAATTATTTATTGAGCGGCGGCTACAAGCCCAACTTTGCGCCAGCTCACGCACGAGGCATGTTTACATAAAGGATTATACGACATGGCTAAAAAAGCAGAAAAAATCGCTCAAAAAGCGCGACTGGCGGTCGAAAAATGGCGCACGTATTTTAAACAAAATGTCGATACATATCATGAGATGCATACGTTTGTATTAGGTCGTCAATGGGACGAAGATGAAGAAGACATGCTCAAAGACTTTCACAAGATTCCGCTGCAATTTAACAAACTTGGCACGCTCGTCAATACGTTGCTTGGAGAACAGCAACAAAACACACCTCAGCTCGAAGTAGTCCCACTTTCAAGCTGTGACGATGAAACAGCCCAAATCAGGCAGATAGTCGTAAAAGACACGATGCTATCAACGGATGCTCGCACAGTCTATCAAGTCGCAGCTAGTCAGGCTTTTGTAGGAGGCTATGGCGCTTTCGTTGTTGATACTGATTACTCGCATGATAAGTCTTTTGAACAAGATATCGTCTATCGTCATCTAAAAGACGCGACAAAAGCTTACTGGGATATCGGCGCGGAGCACGTTAACAAGATTGACGGTATGTTTAGCGGCTATATATCACGCATGACGAGGCGAAAGTTTCGAAGCGTGTACGGCGCTAAAATCGAAGAAAGCATCATGAAAGAGTCTAGCATTACGCAGACAGAGGAAGAGATAGCGCTCGCTGTCCAGCCTGATTCTAGCCAAGACCCTTTCTCATGGGCCGATGACGAAGGGATAACCATCATTGACCATTACGTTCGAAAGCATGTACCTGAAGTGCTTTACAAGATGTCTAACAATAAGACACTAACAAAAGACGAGCTTGACGAATTAATTGATAATTCCAGGCAATTTATCGAACGGCAATCTATGCAGATGATGCAAGCGCCCGAAAACGACTATTCAATGGGAGAGCCCGCCAACCCAGCCATGGCTCCAGAAATGGGGATGGCTGAGCAGGGGGGCGAGGCTTTCCCGCCATCTTCTGAACAGTTCGGAAATTCCGGACAGTTGCCACCAATGCAAATGGATGGTTTACCCCAAAACCGTCCAATGGCAATGGAGAGTGAGCCAGACTTTATGACTTTGTATGATAATGGGCAGCCTGTTCGCATCCTAGAATCACGCAAAACCAAACGCTCAAAAATTATTCACTATAAGATAGCGGGCGATTACGTGCTTGATGAGAGCGAATTCCCCGCCGAAGACTTGCCCGTTATCTTTGTTGATCAACGCTCGTACTACGATAAAAACGGGAAGCAAATTTGTTGCTCGTTTATTCAAGACGCAATCGACGCTCAGCGTTATTTAAATTATCTCGGTACACAATGCGCGTATATTTTAAAGATTTCACGCTATGACCAGTTCATTGGTTCAAAGAAAAACGTACAGTCGCTAGACACTCAAGACATATGGAAAAACCCCTTAGCTGCACAGGGTTTGCTTATATACGACGAGTCACCGTCTGGCGCTAGACCAGAACAACTTAAACAGCCGGAGTTATCACAAAGTCTGATGTTGCAATACCAGCGCGCTATCGAAGATATGTACACATCGACGGGTCTTTATCCATCCCGCCTTGGACAGGAAGGCAACGAAATATCAGGAGCGGCTATCGATGCAAGAACAAGACAGGGCAGTTATAGCACTTTTGTGGCTTTCAATTCTATCAATCGTGCTATTACGGCTGGCGGCCAAATTGTCAATCAAATGGTTCCCCGCGTTTATGACACTGAGCGAGTACTTAATCTAATGACGCCTGACCGTGGCCGTCAAAACATCACTATTAATCAAGAGCAAGATGACTACGGGGAGATTATTAAAAATGATTTGCGAAAGGGAAGTTTCGAAGTGCGACTACAAGCAGGACCTAGTTATGAGGGTCAAAAAGCTCAGGCGCTTGAGTCGCTCAATATGGTTTTACAAGCAAATCCTCAGTTGCTTAACCTTTTTGCAGATTTGTACGCTGAAAATCTGCCGCTCGTTAACACGATTGAAATTAAAAATCGCCTTAAAACGATTGTCCCTCCTGACATCCTTGAGGCCGGAAAAACGGGACAAATGCCCAAAGAAGCCGCCAAGCCCAACCCACAAGACCAAGCCATCATGGCCGAAATCCAGTTTAAACAACAGCAAATCGAACTCGAAAAGCAAAAACTCAAAATCAAAATGCAGGAAACAGAAGCCAAGACCGAGCAAGTAATGATGGAACTTGAGATGAAAAAGCTTGAGCTTGCCGCGCAACTGGAAGAGCAAAAGCTGCGTTTTATGGCCGAAACGGACAGGACGAGAAGTGATAACGCCATATCGCACGCAGATAACATAACAAAACTTTTAATCAGCAAAACCAAGGAAGGTAGAGATGGAAACGGAGAATCAAGAAAGTTATAGCAGTATCGACCACTTACTAAGTGCTCAGAGTACACCGCAGACGCCAAAAACTTCTGAGAGTGAGTACAGCGAGACACCTGCGAGTGAGGTTTCGGTTGATGCGCATGAGCCGGTCGAGCCTGATTCGAGCGACATGTATGACACCAAGGAGCCTGCTAAATCTGAAGCAGACGCGGAGCCCGAAAAAGCCGCGCCAGACTTAGACGACTACGGGAACGAGAAAACGCCGCCCAAAACATACTCAGAAGACGAAGTTAACGAGCGTATCAATGCAGCTATTCGTGACCGATTGTCGAGGCTTGAGAGGAACAATCAGCCGCCCCCTTCGCCTGCTAGGTAGCGCTCTTCCAAACGATAGTCAATTGTTTGACCTGTTGCATACTTTAAATTCTTAAAATCACCTTCAAGGTTGCGATTTGCTGTTCTTGCAAATGCTAAAGAGTTCCAGAAACGAACAAAAACGTCATCTAAAACGTATTGAGTAGCGCGAAATGTATTTGCCATGATTCACCTGTTCGGACAATAGGGTATTAATGCTCAAAAAATGAGCGTTATTTCTTCTTGTCCGACGGTATAGACAATCGTACACGTCTTTGAG
>JABXJR010000283.1_pt1 | contig 10329 bp, 6 predicted proteins | sample 7431291 | NCBI WGS metagenome assembly JABXJR01 (sample SAMN14395756, study PRJNA613071) | wetland metagenome | isolation source: water samle H3 from high-altitude wetland | place: Chile: Salar de Huasco, high-altitude wetland | collected 2015-11-10 | reverse complement strand
AAAATATGAAGATGAACATGGGCGTGCGGCATCTGACAATTACGTGAAGGATATGTACAACACAATTGTTTCGCACGAATATGCCAATGCCAGACCAGATTTATTTGGTGGACGGCAACCACAGCAACAGACACAGAGCAGTTATGGTGAGCCAGCACCAACACAGGTTGGGCAACCTAACTATGGACAGCAACCACGCGTCATCAATATTGAATCACACTCACCAAGAACCAATGGGCGGGTGACACCATCCACTGAAAATCCAAATCCGAATATTTTAACGGATGAAACCAGACAACGATTAATTTCAGCATTGCGTGACCCAAATATACCGATGAATGAAAAACAGCAAATATCAGAGTATTTGGTGGCAAATCCAACGCAAGCGCAGAGTAGAAATGTCATTCCAGCGCAAAATGGCATGCCAAGTCAGGTATTATCTGATGAAAACCGAAAGAAGTTAGAAGATTTTATTGTTTCTGGTCAGGCATCACCAGAAGATGTAGCTCAAATCAAACAATTTTTGGCATCTCAAACGCCAGTTTCGCCAGGAACGCCGCAAGGAAATCAGATTGCCGCACCAGGTATTCAACAGCCAAACCAAATTCCTGGACAGCAACAGGGTCAGCCACCTGTACAACAGGATGACCAGAAACAGGGTCAGCCACAATTAACCAACCAAAATCCTAGTGGTGAACATCCCATCCAGAATATTAATCCATACCAGCAACCACAGGCGGGTTCGACAATGCCGCCCATGAATACTGGACAGGGTTCTTATTCTGATACCAAAAATCCAATGGGCGTGACACCAGAAACAACCATTACACCAGCCAAGGCAGGTGATGAATGGAAGGATAGATTGGCGGGTGTTGGTGAGTTTGAAAAGGTTAAATCCAAGATTGACCCTAAGACGGGGATAATCGTTAGGGAATACCCTAGCGGACGCATGACTATGCAAAAAATGTCAATTCCTGGTGTTGATTCGCCAGAATCTATTTCAATGCAAAAGGCATACGGTAAAAAGACAGGCGAATTAATGGGTGACATGGAAACATCACTTGTTAAAGCTGAACATAGTGGCGATACGCTGGATAGATTGGGTTCTGAATTTAATAATCCAACTTTAAAAGGTATTCAAACAAATCCATACTTCATGGGTAAGCAGTTAAAGTACATCTATGAAAAAGTAGGTGACCCAGCGCAGAAAAGATTAATAGGTAATATTCTGACTGATTCTGGTCAGGTTATTGCTGATATGGCTGGAAACTTTAAAGGTCAATTCCGAGTTGGTGAGCAAGCGTTGATTATGTCAATGAAGCCAAATCCAGAGGACACCATTGATGTTGCAAAGGGTAAGCTTGAATCATTGATGATGATGAGAGAAATGTTTTTAAAGCGCGGTGAAATTGAACTCGATTTAATGAGAAAAGGCATGACACCGCATGAAGCCGCCAAAATGTCAGGTAAGCAAGTCAATTCGTCATTGATGAAGAAAATGATTCAGGACAAACTTGGCATTACTCAAGATATGCTGGATGAGAAAGAGGCGCAGATTAGGAAGGATGAGGAGCAACAGAAGAAACAAGCTTCTCAAGAATATGCTCAGCCTGATGATATGGTAAGTGTCAGGGATAATCAGACTAATACAGTTACCAAAATGACCCGCGCAGAATACAACAAACTGGTTGGGAGTCAATAATGGCTGGACGGTATGAAATTGTAGATGATACGCCACCAAAGGCATCTCAGCCGTCTAAATCTCGGTATGAGATTGTTCAGGAGCATAAAACACTCGACCCGAATGTATTAAATCGCATTCCTGGTGCGGCATCTCAAGTTTGGTCAGATATTAAAGATGTTGCCCCGCAGGTATTTCCAGCCATTGGAAAAGCCATTAAAGATATTCCAGAAGATTATCAGGCGTTGAAAAAGGGTATACCAGAAGCAGGGAGTCAAATGTATAACGACCCTGCACGCGCTACCAGAAATGTCACCGTTGGTTTGGCTCAAATGGGTCATGGATTGCTTAATGCGCCAAGTGGTATGGCAAAGTACATGAGTAAAGTTGGTTTAATAGAGCCAGAAACAGCCGCATCTGTGCCAAGACAAGGTAATATTGAAGGTCAACTACAGCAATTCAAAGGTGAAGGTCATCAAACAGGTGACGAAGCACTGCAATGGGCTGGACGTAATGCTGGAAATATTATTGCCGCACCTTCAATGGCTGGTGGTGCAGTTAAACTCGCTGACTTGACCGCAACTGGATTAAAGACTGGAACACTTAAAGCCGCGCAATTGATACCAGGCGTTAGAAAAATTGTTGGTACAGAAGATAAAGGCGCACTTAAGAGAGTTGCGGCACTGGAAGCATTGACTGGTTCAGAAGCGCAGAATGTTGCTAAAGCAACGGAGGCGCATCAAGAGCAAGCGGCAAATTTAAAAACGGCTCAAGAAGAAGCAAAGCGCAAAGTTAATCTGACAAATGACAATGCAATGGAATATAAGATTAATCAGCACAAACAAGCATTGGCTGATTCCGCACAACAATCGGCTGAATTAAAACAATCATTGGCAGAAGCGCCACCTCCACCAGAAGCACCTACACCGCCAGCGGATTTTAATGTTGTTGCACCAGAAGAAAAAACATTCACTGCACCAGAAGCGCCAGAACCATTAAGCCCAGAGCATGAGCAAAATGTTCAATCGGCTCAAGAGGCGGCTAATGCCAGTGAGATGGCGGCAGAACAAGCTAAACAACACCATGAAAATGTATCTGGACTGGCAAAGCAAGCAGATAAGAATTTATCGGATTACTTGAATGTTGGTTCAGCGCATCATGTTCATGTTGGTGAGTATTTGAAAAAATCATATGAAGATACGCACACAGCATTAAAGGATGATTACAAAGGTTTTGTTTCTGATATTAGCGATAAGAAAGTAAAAATGCCAAAACCAGAAGAAGTATCTGGTGCGGTAGATATGGACGCGGCTATTGAAAAAGCCAAAGGAAAAACAAAGAAAGCACCTAAAAATCCAGTGCTGGATGATTTATTAAAGAAAGCGCCTAGCTCCAAGACAAAGGATGCTGGAAAGTTCTTAACAAAATACCGTGATTATAGAACGGCTGTTTACAAAGCCAGCCAGCGCATGAAGTTTACTGATTCAGCGCAAGAAAGGCAGTTTATTGCTGATGCTTTACCAAAAGCGCGTGAAGTTGAAAGACAAGCAAAGTTAGCTTTGGATAAAGGAATAGGCGCAGAAAACGCTGATAAATTTAATGAACTAAACAATCGTTACTCTGACTTATACAAACTACGTGAAAATCGCACAATGAAACAAGCGCGTAGGTATGGAAAAATCAGCGGTAACATGATTGAAAAATTAAGCGGTTCTGAAGTTGGTCAAGACCAGGTTCGTAACCTGATTAAGAGCAATCCAGATATGCTTAAGCATGTTGTTGGTCAGACGTATGAATCGAGCGCGAAAGGCGCTGGAAAGATACATAATCCAACTGAATTAACGCGTGAATATACCGAACAACTGCCACAATTAAAGTCGTTGGTTGAAGCTAAAAATGCTAATGCCGCGGCAATTGAAGAAGCAAAAAGTCACGTTGAAAAGGCAAACAAAGCTGTTTCAGCGCATAGACAGAATGTAACGCGTGCCAATAATGCGGCAATTCAAGCTAGAAAAGCGCAATCAGCTAGAGAAGCAACGTACAAATCACAAAATGCTGAATACAACCGTAATGTTAAAGCACAAGAATCAGCTAAAGCAAAATATGAAAGTGACTTGAAAGCATACGAATCTGAAAAGCAAAAATACCATGATAATGTTCAGAAACATGCTAACAAAACAAAAGCCCATGCTGGCAAAATTAAGACGATGGAAAAAGCTATTGCTGACCATCACGAACAAATGAAACGCACTCAAGAGAAGATTAAGGCTCTTGATGAGCATATGAATAAAGTAAGAAAAGAAGCTAAAAAAACAGGATTAACGCTTAAAGAAAAAACAATAGCGGAATCCAAATTGGATAAGCTGAAAGAAGATTTGAAAGTCGCAAACAAAAAGGCTGACAGTACAACGAGTGGATTGCTTTATCTGTATAGAATGGCAAAACACGCATACAAATTAAGTAAAGGATTTTAATATGACTACATTGTTTGTGAGAGCGGCTAATCCAATTTGGTATATGGTTGACCATATAGGTCAGCCATTAAATGATGAATATTATGCGTTCTTTCTAACGAATGATTTGCCATATATTCCACAGTTAGTAACGCATGACCCAGAAGGTTTAATACCATGGTCAGGTGATATTGTTCAATTCCAGCCGAGCGGAACATTACCAAACAATTTATATTTTGACCCATCACTTACCTATCGAATTGAAGTACGTCATGGCAATACTCAAGCAGATGAGTTGATTTGGGAAATTAATAATTTTATTCCAGGTGATGGAAATAGCATTAATAATGTTAATGATTTTTCTGATGGCGAAAACATGATTACCAATCCTCAATTTGAGGAAATTGGTGCGGTTACTGTTTTTGCAACGGCTGGAACATATCCGATTGCGCCAGGTTGGGATTTAGTTTTAACAGGTGTGGGCGGCACAACCACTATTTCTCAACTGCAAATATCTGGACTTGATGCCAGTGGTTCTACACCGCCAGTTATTGTTGGTAATCCACCATATGCTTTGACCATTAATCAAAGTGGTTGGTCATCTTGTATTTTGCGTCAACGATTTAATGAGAACGGTGCGATATTCTGTAACGGTGCGATTGCTATGAACATCACAGCAAGAGCAACCACCAATCCATTATCGGTAACATTGAATTACCATCCATCTTCTCCTGGTGTGCCAGTAGAAATTAAGACTGGAACAATTGCGGTTGGTTCGTTTGCAATATTAAGTGGTGCAGTCGATTTACCTGGTTCAGCCAATAATAATACTGGCGTTGCGGCTTATGTTGACATTGAAATTGAAATTCCTGGCACAGCTATTATTGATATAACCAATGTTCAGGTTGTTGGTCAGAGTATTCCGCTATCCGCTGGATTTGACCCTGATACGGATATTCCATTATTTCAAGAGCAAACGATTGAGCGTGACATTGACCACAGATTCCATCTTTATAAGGATGGATTAGTTCGCCGTCCAGCACCAAGCCTTTTAACTGGATGGGATTTTCCATTGAATCCAGCGCAAAGAGGAACGGCTTTCGGACCAAGTGCGGCTGGTGCTAATACGTCATTCTACAGCTGGGATCAAACTATTGTATTTCAAAGCGTAAATAGTGGATTAACCACCTCACGCGTAACAAATAATTTGTTTTCAATATCAGCTTCCGTAGCCTCTCAAGCGGCACTTATTCAATATCTTCCAGCAACACAAGCGCGTGTGATTTGCGGAAATTTAATATCAGCTTATTTACAGATAGCATCATTAGCGGCTGGTAATATTCCTGACCCATTAAAAATTACAGTGTCGTTGTGGTCAACCACAGACGCATCATTACCATCTATTGCTTCTAACAATTCACTTGTCGCAACACTTGATGCCAATGGAAAGCCAGCAACATTCCATGGCAATTGGATTGAGATAACACCTGTTAATAGTGAAGATGCGACATTCACACAAGTGACAGATGATGTTGCACTGGATGGATGGTGGCATGGTAATGCTCAAGCTGATACAGCAACATTCTTTGCTATTGTTATTGGAACAGCAACAATGCCAGCTAATAACTCATTGGTATTTAGTTCTGTTTCATTACAGAAAGGAAGTATTGGTTCTCCTCCATCAGCTCAAACACCAGATGATGTATTGCGTGAATGTCAGGCGTATTGGGAGCAAAGTTATGCGCCAGGCGTTGCGGTTGGAACGGTAACAACACTTGGTAGGCAAACAAATCTTCAAAACTGGTTGGTTAATGGTGGTAATATTGCTACTAAACCAGGACCATTTTACTTGAAGTTTAAATCAGTAAAAAATACCGCACCAACGATGGCTTTCTATGCTCCATCCAGTGGAACGGTAAATACAGTTGATATTAATTTGTGGAATGGCGGCACTATTATTTCTTCGCCTAATCCTGCATTTAGCACTAACTGGGTATTAGCAGAAGCGGCAAGTACAGATGGCGCAAATTACTCGCCAAATTCATTCACGACATTATCAAATCCAGCGGCGGTGGAAACAGGCACGCAATCCACTATGCTATTCCATTACACAGCAGATTCACGATTAGGAGCGTAACATGACAAAGTTTAATACGAGTTATCTGGACAGCTTGCCGTTCTCTGACCAGACAGTACAAGTAGCATTAGCCGCAAATACTGGACTGACCTATACCATTCCAGGTGATAAAACAGACCAATATCGCTGTGAGTTTTCATGGGCGTATAATGCAAATGTTTGGGTTGGATTTAATACCACTGTGGTTGTTCCACCAGCAGGTGCTATTACGACAGTAACAAATGAAAGTGTGGTATTGCGCCCAAAAGTTAAATATGTGCGTGGTGGTGATGTGCTTAGTTTCATTAGCGATTCATTAGTGGCTAATGGCGGATTTGAATTGCTGGTACTACCAAGCTAATAGGGGAAAATGTCATGGTTTTAACCAAGAAATTTAGTGAATTTGTAGATGCAACATTAACTGATTCAACCAATGATTTGGTTGGATTGAGTAATGGTGCTAATGCAAAGTCAAAGAAAGTGACCGAGTGGACTACGGCAACTCGCCCAACTCCTCCCTTCGATGGATTGCTTGGTTATAACACTGACTTAAAACTCTATGAGTTCTATGATTCAGCAACCTTAATGTGGATACAATGGACGGATGCCGCGGCGTTAGATGCCAAGTACATTCTACAGCAACCATCCACATTTTTACCGAACGCACAGTCACTTAGCGCATTAACCACTGGTATTTTGAAATCAGCAACGACAACTGGCGTGCTATCCATTAGTGCCGCTTTAACATCTATTGATGGGTTGACTACATCCGCTGACAAGATGATTTATACCACTGCATCCAATGTATATGCTGTCACACCATTAACGGCTGTGGCGCGAGCATTGTTAGCAGATTCGTCTGCATCTGCCATGCGTACAACATTGGGTTTAGGCACAGCGGCAGTTAAAAATGCCACTGATAATGCGGAATCTACGGTTGCATCTGCTCATGGTTCCTTTGTGGTTGGTCATGTTCTTTTGGCGGCTGATACCTTTGGTACGGTTAAAGATGGCGGCTCACCAGCGGGCATGGGTACTGTTACTAGCATCAGTGCTGGTACTGGTATTGCCGTGTCACCAAGCCCTATCACATCCGCTGGTACGGTTTCATTTGCGTCAATAGCGGCATACAGTTTATGGGCGAATAACACTGGTGGTTCAGCCGTACCAACAGAAGTTGCTATTGGCGCATTAACTAATGTTGATGATACCAACGTGACGATGACATTAGGTGGCACGCCGACTTATGCGTTAATCAATGCTGTTTCCATGACATTAGGCTGGGCAGGTCAATTGGCTGTTCCACGCGGCGGTACTGGTAATAGCACTTTCACTGCCTATTCATTAATTTGTGCTGGAACAACGGCAACTGGCGCATTTCAAAATGTGTCAGGTGTGGGAACGGCTAATCAAGTTCTTACTTCCAATGGTGCTGGTGCTTTACCATCATGGCAAGTTGCTCCTGGCGGAACACCAGAAGCATTAACGAAAGTTGATGATACCAATGTCACATTAACTTTGGGTGGCACTCCTTCCACTGCTTTGTTACAGGCAACGAGTATTACCGCTGGATGGACTGGTGAGTTATCTGTAATAAGAGGTGGTACAGGACTCGCGGCAGTAACGGCGCATTACTTGATGGTTGGCAATGGCACAAGTGCTTTGGCTTTATTAGCGCCTGATGCCACACCAGGCGTACCTTTAATTTCTCAAGGGGTATCCGCTGACCCCGTATATGGAACAGCGGTGGTAGCGGGGGGCGGAACTGGTAACACAACATTCACGGCTTATTCTGTGATTTGCGCTGGAACGACAGCGACAGGTGCTTTTCAGAATGTTAGTGGTGTCGGTACATCTGGACAGGTTCTCACATCGGGCGGTGCTGGCGCATTACCATCTTGGACAACCATACCTGGTGCAACATCAGCGGCACTCACAAAAGCGGATGATACGAACGTTACCCTCACATTGGGCGGCACACCAAGCACTGCATTATTAATGGCAACGAGTATCACAGCGGGATGGACAGGTCAATTATCGTTAACCAGAGGTGGTACGGCGGCTTCCCTTACCGCATCTAATGGCGGGATTGTTTACTCAACGGCAACGGAACTGGCAATATTGGCTGGAACAGCAACGGCTGGTCAGATGTTGCAGTCTGGTTCTAGTACAGCGCCAGCATGGTCAACTAGCACCTATCCAGCGACAAACGCTGTAAATACCCTATTGTATGCTTCCAGCGCCAACGTCATGGCGGCATTAGCAACAGCTAATAATGGTGTGCTAGTAACATCATCTGGTGGCGTGCCATCCATTAGTTCAACGCTTCCAAATGCCGTTCTTGCGGCTGTTACAGCGCCAACCGTTCAGAAATTCACATCTGGTAGTGGAACATATACAACGCCAGCAAATTGCAAATATATTCGCATTGTTGCAGTTGCTGGTGGTGGTGGCGGTGGTGGTTCAGGAACAACAGATGGCGGCTCACAAACAGCAGGTGGCGCGACTACTTTTGGTTCTGTCATTAGTTTGGCGGGTGGTAATGCTGGTACGGCTGGTGTGAATGGTGGTGCTGGTGGAACTGGTGGTGTAGTGACAACAATGACGGCATCTCCTGGCGGTATGTCAGTTGCAGGTGGTGGTGGTTCTGGCGGTATTTACGGAACGGCTGGTCTTGGATTAGTAAATGCAAAAGGTGGTCATGGTGGCGCATCATTCTTAGGTGGCGGAAGTAACTCTACTTATACATCTGGCGGCACAGGTGGTGTTACAAACTCTGGTGGTGGTGGTGGCGGTGGTGCTTGCGTTGCCGCTGTTCCTGGTGGCGGTGGTGCGGGTGCTGGCGCTGGCTGTGACGTATTAGTAACAAGTCCTGCGGCTACTTATTCTTATGCTGTAGGTGCGGCTGGTACGGCTGGTAATGCAGGAACAAGTGGTACGGCTGGTACGGCTGGCGGTTCTGGTGTGATTGTTGTTTATGAGTTTTATGTGTGATGAAAAAATACCGCTGGATGATAAACTGTCCAGCGGTTTACGCTTGAATTAAAGCTTAATGATGCAATCTGCGTTCGTCATTATCACTCGGTTTGTTTTTTTCTCTTTGAAAAAGAATGTTCCGCCATCATATGCGGCTTCTTTTCCTGTACCTGAGTAGACAAGCTTGCCTTTGCTGTAGCAGGTAACATAAGCCACTTTCGCAAATGTCACGGTGGATAATGTACAAATCAAAACACAGAGAATCAATCGCATATTATTTCCTATTAAGCCGCTTCTGCTTCCGTTTTTGCTTCGTCAGTAACCGCAACCGTTTCTTGGACTTCTTGTTTAACTTCGGCGGGAACTTCTGAGGATTTATCTTCTGCAACAGGCGCAACAGGTGTGGTCGGTTCTTGAAACCCGAACTGCATACTAGCTATTGCCTCCCTAGCCCACATTGCACCTTGGTCAAAATTCATTAAAGAAAAATCCTTTAATTTTTGATTCAATGGAATTTTATTAAGGAATTGTGCTAATTGCCCATAAAATTGATGGAAGGATTGCATAAATGCTTCACGCATTTGTTGGTCTTGTAACGCTTTTACTTGTTCTGGTGATTGGTCAGTCATTGTAAAATCCTATTCACATAAAAATGGAAAATAGAGTATAAGAAAAACCCCAGCATTAAGCTAGGGTATTTTCAATCAAAGAATACCACTACTGGTTAGTAGTCGTATTTACCATTACCCGAGCGTGGGCTTAACTGAGGATTGCTTTTAGCCGCTTTCATTTGGACAGGCGGCTTTTGAGCATTGGCTCTATCGCTCATGTTGTTGTAACCCATCTGATGCTACCAAGACCAAAGTGGTCATGGCTGGTTCTGCTGTCGTTGCTAACTACATTGCTAAATTCGTTGATACTGCTGGTACGATTGATGATACCGCTGGCGCTGTAACTAACGCTGGTGACATTTATGGTGGTTTGTCTGGTACATCAGGCGCACTCAGATCATACCCAACCACTGCCGCTAATGGTTACCTAGCAGTAGTCGGTATCAATGCTGGTGGCGCGTTTAACACCATTATCAGCAATAGCGTCATGGG
>JABXJR010000282.1_pt1 | contig 10330 bp, 25 predicted proteins | sample 7431291 | NCBI WGS metagenome assembly JABXJR01 (sample SAMN14395756, study PRJNA613071) | wetland metagenome | isolation source: water samle H3 from high-altitude wetland | place: Chile: Salar de Huasco, high-altitude wetland | collected 2015-11-10 | reverse complement strand
GGGGATGAAATGAAAACTACGGAATGTTACAACTACGGGGAAACTTGCCAGAACACCGGACCCCGATCACTGTGCAACGAATGCCAGCAAGCCACAGCAGACTTTTCTGCTGTGGCCGCTACTGATTGCACCTGTTGGTTAGGTGTATGCGTACTCCACCAACCGCCCACAACGGGCAAATGAAAGGAATTGAACATGAAAGCAATCATCACCAAAAACCGCGTATCAAACGCAACGCAACCAAAGAATAAAGAGACTGTAAACGAGCTTCAGCTTGTAACAGTCCACAAAGGCGAAATTGTAGAGCTTGCAACCGCACGGTTTTATATGGGCCGCTCCAGCAGCTCCAGCGTGGTTTACTGCTGCCTGTGGGTAAACGCGAAACATGCCAAAACCGGCGAATATATCAGCGTATCAGGCAAAGGCAACGCCGGTGGTTATGGATACCACAAGGAATCAGCAGCACTACAGGGAGCGCTTACAGACGCAGGTGTTGAGCTTTACGGGACGCCATACAAGGCAGGCACAAAAAAGACAGAATCCCACTGGAACAATACAAAGGGCATTACAGAAGAAACCAAAATTGATTACAAACGAAAAGCCTATATCGGCGGTTGCGGATCAACGGCAATGACTGACGCATTGTTAGATATTGGCGCAGCTCTTGGCTATAAAAAATGCAAGGTACTATGAAAGGGGGCAACAAATGAAAACACAACACGCGCCAATGTTAACAATCCGACAAGAAACCGCCCTGATCGCCGCCGCTCCTGACCTGCTGGCCGCACTCGAGATGATTTTAAAGGCGCACCAGTCAGGCAATAATGGTGCATATATGGGTGAAGCTGTACTATGCCGATATTTTGAGGGCATGGCCCAGGATGTCATCAACAAAGCTAAGGGGGTTTTATGACAGCCGATTGTAAAACGATCATTCGCCGGATAGTGGACTACCTCCACAAATACGCAACGCCTGACCAGATTTTCGCAGTAGCGCGCATCCTGAATGTATCAACGGAAACTAAACCGCAGTATGACGCTAGCGGAAAAATCAAGTAACGGCCTTACCACATAGCAACGCAACGCCACACGGCAAAGCAAAGCCCCCATGATCGCACTAGGGGGCTTTTGTTTTGTTTGGCATAGCAAAGCCTATAACCTGTCGCGGGTTGTGGGCTTTTCTATTTCAGGCAACAGGAATGCACCATGTAGCACAAGGCCGCAATACTGCCAGCGCTTTGATACTACCAGACGCACCACAAGGCCCTGTGAGCTGTTTTTACCGGTCAGGGCATAGTAAGGTATGGGCCGAGCTCATAAACGCTTACACGGCCACAGGGGAAATGGGCCTTATTTCCTCTTCCCGTTCCCTTGCTAGTAATTTTCAAGTGGACCTTAACGGGCCGCGATTGATTTTGAAATTTCCCCTTACCCTATCTATTCCTGACCAAATTTTTCATCTCGTTTGAGCTATGCTGTTTAACGAATTATTTCAGTCTCGAAAATTGACAGAAAAAAGCCCCAATGTCCAGGAGGGGTAGACAAAGGGGCAAAGTGGTTCCGTGCTATATTTGCAATCATTCCTGCTTGCCTGTCAACTCTTTTTTGATTGAGGGACAAAACGGACATATGCCCGGTCTTGCAGCTTCTGCTGATCTCCTTGCACGCGGCTTGCTTCGCTAGGCGTACTTGTTCTTTGGTCAAGCGGATGTCAGTTGAGGCCATTATGTTTCCCCCTTGCGCTTAGGTTATAGTTTATTGTTCAATCCTTTCATCTGTGTGGTCAAATGCCGGTGGATGGTATATATCGTCATGGATATATAAATCCCCATCTTCATGTTCTTCCGGTATAATTTAGCGTTCACAATAAATGCACCAATAGCCCATGCTCACTCCCCCAATACAACTTTTGTCAGTTCGTCAATCTGCTTGGCAATGTTGTCGTGTAGGTAGTCAGGGAATCGCTCTTTGACTGAGTACGACCAAGACTCCAAGGCTGATAGTAGTTTGATAAGTTCGAGTGCTTCTGATTTGTTCATGGGTTCTCCTTTCCACGGTCTTCATCTTCCAATAAACTCTTCATACACTTTACAAACATCAGCAGCAGAATCATTCCCGTAGCTTGTCGCCAAAACGGAAGAGCCGAAAACTCAACTCTCCATGCTTGATTACTTAGAAACAATAGCAGCATCGCAACCACAAATCTGTATGCAGTTATTAGATATTTCATTTGCCTCTCCTTTCCCCTTGGTCAGCGAGGGTTATCAGTCTATTTCGAGCAACTCGTTATGTCACTCTACAGGCGGCAGAGGTAATGCCATCCAGTGAGTAACTGTTCCGCCAACGTTCCAGTTGACATCCTCATACTCGTTTGTCTCATACCACCCCTCATCAACATAATAGGTATCGGTTTCCTCACAATAAGTGCCGCCCTCGCATTCTGGAGATTGTTCCAGTGTCATCGGCGGGGCATATTGCGCCCTGATCCGGCGAACATTCCCATATTCGTTCGGAGCTACACAGGCCAACACCGGCACGCCAGCAGGAGGCATTTCTTTTGATGTTGGTATCCATCGAGGGATTGCCAAGTCAAAAGCTATTTTGCAGTAACCGAGCATCGCCAGCGGAGTACCATTTTTCTGCATAAAGTCTGACGCTTCTTCCCATTTCATAAATAATCCTTTCGTGACATAACCACCGCTCCGACCGGAGGAAAAGCACCCCCGGTCAAGCGATGATCCGTTAGGCGTATCAGGGCAGCCCGATCATCGCCAGTTGTTCGTGACTGCTTGCTCGTAACCGCTTGAGGTAATCAATGTCGTCGGCGTTTTGGGGATTGCACACGCTGTAACGCAATGCCACCAGCCGAGGATGTACAATTAAAAACGTAACCTCTGTGCAACGGTCGTCCTCTGCGGCTGTTCCGTTAATTGTGGCCTCCGCCTCTTCAATCGTGTTGTATGTGCCATGCACACCAGATGTTGAAAACAACACCAGATTCAGGCGGTCGGCTTTACCTTCGGGAAACATTTCTCGAAGGGCTGTCAATCCATCGATTCCACGCTTTTTACGCATTACAGAATAATGCGCTGAATCTGATCGAGCCTCATCTACATTTTCCCACATACCTATCCTTTCCGGCAACGTAGCGCCTAACCAGGTAAATGCAGCCGAGAATCCGGCTGATTTCCCGGCCCGTTGTACTACTTTGCAAAATGTCGGCAACCGCTACAGTAGTCAATAGCTGCCCGTCGATTTCGGCAACCAATGCAGGGGAAGCTGTAATATTCCCGCTCATCAGGCCAGAACAAATCTTCTTTGCCATTATCAGTTAGATAATCTTCAACTCTCATTCACTTTCCTCCATCATTCGCTTAAAGATACGCTCAACATCAGCTTCAGGGTTGTATGCCATGTCATCTACTTGATACACAGCAATGTGGTCTTTTAGGTGAGCTTCTAGTTTCTTGTTCTTGTGCCACTCTCGCTTGTACGCGTGATACAAGATTATCAGCGCCACGTCACCTCGGGTTGGCTGTACCAATAAGGGTAGCTCTTTTTCAGCACGCATCGCTATTGCACAGGCATCTTCGACAAACATTATCTCCCTCCCATTCCGGCACTGCATCTTTCAGTGCCTGTAGCGTACAGTTATCGCCGTCTGTGAGATGTCTGTTGTCGTTGAGGCATGTGATGATAGCTCCTTGAAGCACTGTGGTACGTAGCCGTTCCTCAAACAAATCAATCTCAAGATCAACCATTTCCTGCTGAGTTACTAATGCATGGCGAAGGTCGATCTCCAACTGTAGGCCACAGATTGCCTCTTCAAGCGCCATTGTCCTCGCAAGCACATCGCAGCCCTTACAGTCATTTAGATTAGCTTTAAGCTTTGCTATCTCAGCTTGATATTTCTGAGCCTCACGCATGTCCTCTCTGATAATGTCGTTAGCTAGGTCGAGTTCGTTCGCAAGCCTCTGTGCTTTATCTTTATACCCTTGGAAGTCATCACACAGACAGCAGCATCGGTTGTCTGTTGCCTCTTGTAGTTGTTGCTCAAGTTCATCCACACGGGCAAGCAGGGTGTCGATGTATTTAGCTGCTTCTTTTGGTTGCTCGAAGCACCAACACCAATCAGTGCTCTCTGTTATTTCTGTGGTCATTTCTCTTCCCCCCTTTCAATAACCATCAGCACCGCTGCTACAATAGCCTCGTGGCGGGTGGGTTTGTATGGACTTACAATTAGTTCACCCGTGACAACATCACCAAACGTGCAGTAACACATCCAGCCTTTTTCCTGCTCATACTCTAGGCCTACTGAGCTGCATCCCTTCTCCACCAGTACGTCGAGCAGGGGCATTGCTTCGGCGTCGGTGGTGAAAGTAGGATTGTAAGGTGTGATAAACCTTCCGTTCCTATCTTCCCACCACATCTCGTCTTCGTATTCAAGGCTAGCCGTGACAAAAGTCCACCCTGTCCACCCTGCCCACTTTGCTATCTTTTCATTATCTGTCATTTGCTGGCCTCCAGTTCTTTTGCTAGTTCTTTCATGGCCGCACCCCAGCAACGAGCGCCGATGTCGATCATAGGTCCGTCAACGGGTTCGCCAATCAGCCCATACAGCCCTGCAATGGCTTTCTCAACCGCCTGAATCTTTCTCGCTAGGGCTTTGTGCGGGGGCAAGTGTTGCTCAAGCCCGATCAGCATACATGTGCCGATGGTCCCAGCCAGGGTTAAAACTTGGTTGTCAGTCAGCTCGATGTCCACTTTCATATGTCCAATGTCCCCTGCGTCATAATTTGCCCTCCAAGCACTTTTAGTGCGTGATCTATAGTAGGGTGTACCTCTAGTGATTTGGATAGCTCTACGAGGTCGATAGACACCTTCCCGACCCCTTTGTAATGATCAACCCATGTGCCTGTTGCCAGAATTACTTCTTGTTCGCCCTGGGTGATCTTGATTACCGTCTCAAGCTTTGACAGATAGGCCACCCTCCAATCCAGCGAGCCGGTAAACTCTTCGCTGGTTGGTCCCCGCCATTTGCCCTTGTCCTTAATCCTGACCTCTATTTGCATAGCTCCCTCACTGCGCTGCGGAATGACAGGCCATCACGATTCATCAACACCCCTATGGAATCAAAATATTTCCCGCACGAGGCGCACCATGCCGTGTTAGTGCGGCTCATGTACGTCAGGCTAGGGTTTTTATCCTCGTGACACCATGCAGTAGCCTTGCCCTTTGAAAAGTCCACTACGCTTCGTATGTCCCGCTCTCTGGCCTGCTCAATCATGGCGTCTGTCACCTCGTTGGCTGGCAGCTTAATGTCTGCCCTTGCTATCATCTGTTGTAGCTTGATGATGTTCTCGAGCCATCGCCACGCCATAGGCTCAAAAACCTCGATCCATACCTGAGCCGCCTCTGCTGCGAATCTCAGCTTCATCCTGAGAGCGGCTTTGTAGGAAACGTCAAACTTCGAGGCGTTCTGGCGTATCTCCCACTCACTCACCGGCCACGGGTAATAGGCATCAAAAAGGTGGGGCACCTGGTGCCTCCGGTAACGAGAAGTCAGGGGCCAGCAAATCTTTGAACCTGCCGCTGGATGGCTGATAGTCCAGATCAACCATGCCAACACACCCCATAGACTTGTACTTGACCTTCTGCACATAGACCGAAGCCCTGTGCTTGGTCATGTCTGAACGATGCACCGATAACCCGTAATCAGCTTTGTTGCGCCACATCGCCCCACCGTTGCAATCGTACAGAGTAGGCACAGGGTAGTTTCCGGTCTTGTCCTTCTCTAGCCCTCTGGGGTGTATCACCACGGCGGTCAATAAATCGTACTTGCGATGAAACCGCCTCATGTTGGTCAAGCAGGCCGAGATGTACTGGTCATCCCTTTTGCTCCCCTGGTCTGAGAGGTCCAACTCATTCCAAGGGTCAATAACATAGGCGTCCAGCTCGTTCCCCGTTTCGATATGACACTGCACCTCGCCCATGATGTCGGCCAAACTGAATTTGTCGTCAGGGGGGTCCACCCATAAGAAATAATCCTTGATCCAATCAACCTCACTGACGATCTCTGAGTCAGACATTTGGAACAAGTGCCGCCCTGCTTTCTTTTCAACCAGCTTTTGAAGGTGCGCTTCCAGGGGAGCCGTCTCAGGGGTGAAGAACATCCACTTCCAGCCATCGGTAATCGCAAGGTTCAGGGCTATGCTGTCCAGCACTTCCGACTTCCCTGACGATGGCATGCCGGTAATAAGCATCAAGTATTTCTTGTTGATAGACAGATACTGATCCAGGGAAGGAAAGCCTGTGGACAGTCCACTCCTTGCCCCCTTGAACAGCGCCTTGCGTTTAATCAGGTCATCCACGAGCATGTCAGCGGTCTTTATCATAGCCACACCGGAGTGGTGCATTGCGTCTCTGGCTGCACCTCGTTGAGATAAGCGTCGAACTTTGGCCCAAACAATGTCGCTGGCCGAAGGTACTGCGCCATATTGGGATCGTCGCCCCACTTAGCTTTTTTGTTAATGCAGACTCTGGCAAAATCATCTTGTCTAAACCCTTCGTTCCATCTAGCCTTGATATGCTTGTTGTTACTTTCCACGGGACGATAATTTGTCCCAAGGAGTTCGTTCATCTTGGCTATGATTTCTGAGTATGGAACTTCATCTGGTTTTTCTTCCTCAGTATATTCTTTTTCTTTATTCTTATTCTTATAGGTTAGGGTGTGCTTAGGCGATGCTTCGGGTGTGCTTAAGCTATGCTTAACCTGTGCTTTTTTAGGCCTACCTCCGAGTTTGCCAGCAGCACTTTTTTTCTCAATAAAATCAAGCGTTTTCTGGATAACTGTTTCAGAGAACGGAATCACTGGTTTTAGCGTGATAAGATCAGTAGAAAGCTGAGTTATAAACTTGGATTTTGCAGAATCATCCAAATTAGATATTTCTGCAAACAACTCAGCAGCGTTAATTTGAAATATAAATGGACGCCTCATTACGGCAACCAGACTTGAGTATCTCGTGCTGCTACACCCAAGGCATGTCCTGTTGAATAGAGTGGCCCTTCGAAAGCTGGTTTTAAAGACGATAGGCCATCTAAAAAGCCCATCACTATGATCTTGCTTCGCATATCGTCTACAAACTCAAGCCGCTCCTGTATTGCCTGACTAGCACGATGTATATCTTCGTGGCAACGGCTACACAGGCACTGTAGCTGATCCGTATTGTACTCCCAAGCCTTTAAGCCTTTGAGATACAGCCGATGATGCACGTGCAGCTCTGTCTCCTTGTCTCCACATAATTCGCAAGTAAACTGGTTGTCAGACAAAACTTCTAACCGTCTTTTCTGCCACATTGGGTTCTTGAGCTGATCCGCATATTTCATATGTCCCCCGAAAAAGAAACCCCCTGAGAGGAAGGGCAGTTCCGTCTCAGAGGGTCTGGTCAAGGAGTTGCCCCCCTAACGTAGTATGCTGTTCACGGTCTGCCCACCGTTACAATCTAAGTTGAATGCTATCACACTCAATTTTGATTGCAAGCATAAATTATGGCTTAGATCAAAATGGGATTTCATCCTCATTGCTACCGGCTTCAGGCTCACTCACCTCTGGGCTGTCACCATGCAGCGCCTTAAATTCAGGCGAGGCCATGATTTTGGTCTTGAAGAAATCTACAAGAGAATTAAACACTTCTGGGTCAAACTCTCCATCATCAAGTGAGAAAAACACAGTGGGGTTGATCTGCTTATCAACAGTCATTCCCTTCATCAGCGGGGTTACTCCACCAACAACGACTTTGCCCTTCTTGTTGGTAATCATGTTAAGCGTGCAGGGCACACCTAGAAGGTTTTTCATCTCAAAGCCAAGCAACTCTTCGGGGGTGAAGTCCTTACCTCTCCACGAGGCCAGAAACTTCCTCAGATTGGCCTTTTCCCCTAGGGATGCCGTGAAGAATGCTGACGTGATAAACGGCTTGCCATCATCCATCAGCTCTGTGGGAAATTCCCATCCCAGCACTATTTCACGCTTGAGGGTAGGAGTGCCTTGATAGTCGCCTTGCTGCGTGCCAAGGTCAATCAGCCGGTAACAACGGGCTACATAGGTGCCTGCTTCAACAGTTTTAAAATCCGATCCACCCTTGTCTGATACTTTCATTTCATTCTCCTTTGATTTTTGTGTTGTAGACTTCTTGTAATCTCTCAATAGCGTGTTCTAATACGCTGGCCTCGCAAAACGACGCTTTCCCTCCTGTGTTGTGGATTTCGGTATGATGCACCCTGCACACTGGTATTGCTGAATAATCACTGCCGGTTAGCCCCATGCCGCCTGAAGCGGTGTGATGCGGATCGGATGGCCCAGGCTTACCACATAGCAGGCATGGCAATGTCCTAATCCAGTCAAGGTACTTTGGGTCACGGGCGGTAAGTTCTTTAATCACCCTCAGCCTCCTTCAGCCGCGTGATACGATAAATTGCCAAAAATTCCTTGGTCGGTTTGCTTTCGTTCTGGAAAATACCAGTGCCAAGAGGGTGCATTGCATAAAGCACCCATCCGTCTTGAGCGTCCTTAACAGTTACTAGCACTTCTCGGTAGAAAGGGTTATATCGGTCACTCTGTAGCCGATAGATGCCACCGATCACAACTTGAGGCTTATGCCGCCAGCGTTGTATCCATTGAATCATGCTAATTCTCCTTATGCTTCCGCTTCCTTCAACCACTGTGGTGCCCTCACGGTATGTATCCCAGCGTATCTGTAGGCAGGCCATAGGTCAGCCTCGACATTGGCTAGATAGCCCCTCAGTAGCCGCTTATATTGCCCATGGCCTATATCGAGCAATTCTTCATCCAACTCATAAACTTCTGCTGTGTAAGGTGCTGTATTCTCAACAGCTATGATGATGCAGCGTTCCACTGGAAACAGATTGGATGCAAGGCCATCTCTGTACATAGCCAACTGCCGTGCGTAACCGCTGTTGACGATGGTCTTGCTAAACATCCCATAGCTGCTGTCTTGGCAACTCTTGAGGTCAACCAGTATCCCATGGTCAAGCCAATCAGCTTTAGACTTGCAAGCAGCACCAGTTTCCTTGTCCGTCCAGGTGATAGCCATTTCTGGCTGACCGGAACTAAGCAAATCCGAGGCTGAAGGGTGATTCGCAATGGAAGTTGCCATGCCCACAACATCATTCAGGTCAGCTATGGAGATAGGAGTCTTGCCAGCACTCTCTTTCAAAAACTGCGCATAGACCTCTTTGCCTTCCTTAGTGCGCCTATCGCATTCAGGAGCCACTGAAAACCGCTCATAGAAGCTCTCAGTGCCATCCAGCACCATGCTGTGCAGGCATGTCCCCTTATTCATAGCAGGAGTGGCGGTAATCTGCATCTTCGTGGCCGCTGGACATTTAGCGTAACGAGACAGCAGGCTATTGGAAACAGCGTCTATGGCAAAGTAATTTTGGTCAGAAATTTTCTGGATCACAACTCCCCCTCTTCGTGTACTTGGCTATGGCAATCTTTGCATAAAACGGTCAAATGTCGCGGGTCGCACAATAACTCTTTAAACACCTTGTCCAGAATCTGCTGCCACTGGACTCCATTATTGTGATGAATTTCGAGCCTGACTTCTCGCCCCTTTGCTGCGGACTGCTTCTTGCCGCATACCTCACAACAGCCGTTCTCTCGCTTGATTGCTGCTGCTCGTTCTCTTGAACGTAACCAGACTTGCCTTAGTGCTGCTGTTACCCTACTCCGTGGCGTTGTTGGTAGCTTTTTGCCCACGCAAAGCCTCCCTTACCTCAATGTATTCATCCACGGTTTCAGCAAGCTCTCTAGCCGCTTTCTGCAACTCAATGTTGCCCCACTCTTCTTCCTCTCGTCTGTGCTGATCCTTGAGCAGTTCATGCAGATAGCCCATTACGTTGAACAGAAGGGCGCACAACGCTTCTTGCATAAACCCCCTGCGGGTTTTCCTGTGCATCCCCCACACTTCCATGAAGTGTCTGAACATTGACTTCATGTAGACTGTTTTGGGGATTCCACGCTGCCAGTTATCAGAGCTACGCAGATTGCCATCTGCCTGCCTCCGATGGTGATGCAGGTACTCTGCATACCGTTCTAAAACTAGCGGGGAGAGAAACCCCTCATAGTCCAGTTTGTCATCGTCTACATCCCGTGTAGCGCCCGTTTCAAACTCACGCATGTTTGCTCCTTTCGATTTCCGAGGCTATAAACGCCTTCACCACGCTATGCTTCACTCCTGTCTCTTTGGTAATACGATCAGCACCGCTGCTACAATAGCCTCGTGGCGGGTGGGTTTGTATGGACTTACAA
>JABXJR010000281.1_pt1 | contig 10334 bp, 9 predicted proteins | sample 7431291 | NCBI WGS metagenome assembly JABXJR01 (sample SAMN14395756, study PRJNA613071) | wetland metagenome | isolation source: water samle H3 from high-altitude wetland | place: Chile: Salar de Huasco, high-altitude wetland | collected 2015-11-10 | reverse complement strand
CACCAGGAAGAATGTATTGGGGATGGCTGCGATGATTTCGGTGGGGCTTTCGATCACCCGGCCATTGAGCTGGAACTGCCCGCCGCACAGCAGCACGGTAATCGCGGCGAACACCAGGATATTCACCGGCAGGCCCCAGAAGTTGCCGACCTGGATGGTCTTGCGGCACGGCGAGGAGCGGGCGAAGTCGCAGAAATTGAGAATCAACGTGCCGTAGATCGCCAGCCACAGTGCGCCGCCGGCAAAGATGTTGCGCCACATCTCGCCGCCGCTCAGCGGTTCGCGGATCGACCAGGCGATGTTGCCGCCGGTTTGGAAGTACATCCAACCGGCCAGCGAAGCCACCGTCAGCAAGATCACCGGCCCGGCGAAGCCTTCGTAACGGCGTACCATCTCCATGCCGTACGCCAGGATCACCAGTTGCACCAGCCAGATCGCCACGAAGCACGCCCAGCCCAGGGATGACAGGCCGAGGATCGAGTTGTGGTCGTATTCGGCAAAACCTGGATGAATCGCGGTCAGCAGCACGCGGAAAACTACTGAAGCCAGGTAGGTCTGGATACCAAACCAGGCGATCGCGATGACCGCGCGGATCAACGCCGGAATCTGCGCGCCATGAATGCCGAAACTGATGCGGCTGATCACCGGGAACGGCACGCCGGTCTTCTGGCCCATATAACCCGACAGGTTCATGAAGAAGTACACCAGTGCCGCGCCAATACCCAGGGACAACAGGATCTGCCAGCCACCCAGGCCCAAGGCATAGAGACCAATGGCAAAGGAGTAGTTGGCGATGTTGTGCACGTCATTGGTCCACAACGCGAAGATGCTGTAGCGCCCCCAACGTCGACCTTCGACCTTGGTGGGTGCAAGGTCCTTGTTGTGCAGGCGCGGGCTCAGCACCAACGGGCCGGGCCCAATGGCCTCGGGGTTCAGGGAGGAGGGCAGATCCAGTGCGATGTTATTCGAGAGACTTGTACGCATTCCGGCAGGCTCCAGCGCATCTGCGAGCAACCCGCGGATGGCAAAGTGTATGTAGGTTTTGTATTTATTGTATACAAAGCACAATTCACCTTAAGCCACATGCGTGCCAGTTTTAGATCTATGAAAACCGAGGGTAATTTCGTTTTTATAGGTGTTTTGAATAACTAGCTGAATTAGAACAAATATAAATTGACCGTTTGAACAGCTATTTATTTTTAAGCGGGGAAAGGGCGATTCGAGAGAGGGAATTAATGATGGGGATAGGTGTTACGTAATGGTGCGATCGAAGATAAATTGCACACATAAATGGCACCGATAGTTACATGCGTGTGTACATCTCTAGCACTCAACACAAAACAAAATGTGGGAGCGGGCTTGCTCGCGAATGCGGTGTTTCAGTTGATGCATTCATCACTGTGACACCGCATTCGCGAGCAAGCCCGCTCCCACATTGATTTGTTTCACCTGAAGGCCTTCAAGCCTTGCTGATGATATTCCCTGCATGCAGCCCGCATTCCTTCTGCGTGGCTTCTTCCCACCACCAGCGGCCTTCACGCTCGTGCTGGTTCGGCAACACCGGACGGGTGCAAGGCTCGCAACCAATACTGATAAAACCACGCTCATGCAGGCTGTTATACGGCAGCTCCAGCATGCGGATGTAACCCCAGACTTCCTCGCTGGTCATCTGTGCCAGCGGGTTGAACTTGTACAGGGTGCGCTCCGGTGTGGAGAACGCAGAATCGATCTCCAGCGCCGCCACTTGGCTGCGGGTACCGGGGCTTTGGTCGCGGCGCTGGCCGGTGGCCCAGGCACTCACGCCGGAAAGCTTGCGGCGCAACGGCTCGATCTTGCGCACGCCGCAGCATTCGCCATGGCCGTCCTTATAGAAGCTGAACAGGCCCTTTTCCTTGACGAAAGGTTCCAGCTTGGTCTGGTCCGGCGAAATCAACTCGATGTCGATCTTGTAGAACTCGCGCACCTGCTCGATAAACCGGTAGGTCTCCGGGTGCAGGCGGCCGGTGTCGAGGCTGAACACCTTGACGTTCTTTTTCAGCTTCCAGGCCATGTCCACCAGCACCACGTCCTCGGCACCGCTGAAAGAAATCCACAGGTCATCACCGAACTGGCTGAACGCCAGCTTGAGAATGTCCTGGGCGGATTTATTGGCATAAGTCGCGGCGAGTTCAGCGACGTCGAAGGCTTGGTTCATCAGGACGGTTCCTACAAGGTCAGTGGCGCTATGCGCTCTATAGGGGGGCGATGGTATCAAAATCCGCCCTGCGTTGCGGCGGCGAGCATGAATCGCTAGAGTTCGGCAGTCCTTTTGCTCGCTCAACTAACAACATCTAATGGGAGTGTCTTGTGGAAATTGCCTGTCTTGACCTGGAAGGGGTGCTGGTTCCGGAAATCTGGATCGCGTTCGCCGAAAAAACCGGTATTGAATCCTTGCGGGCCACCACCCGGGACATTCCCGACTACGACGTGCTGATGAAGCAGCGCCTGCGTATTCTCGACGAACACGGGCTCAAGCTCGCCGATATCCAGGAAGTGATCGCCACCCTCAAGCCGCTGGACGGTGCCATCGAATTCGTCAACTGGCTGCGCGAGCGCTTCCAGGTGGTGATCCTGTCGGACACCTTCTACGAGTTCTCCCAGCCGCTGATGCGTCAACTGGGCTTCCCGACCTTGCTCTGCCATCGACTGATCACCGACGAAACCGACCGCGTGGTGAGTTACCAACTGCGCCAGAAAGATCCCAAGCGCCAGTCGGTACTGGCCTTCAAGAGCCTGTACTACCGCGTCATCGCCGCCGGCGACTCCTACAACGACACCACCATGCTGGGCGAAGCCGACCGTGGGATTCTGTTCCATGCGCCAGAGAATGTGATCCGTGAGTTCCCACAGTTCCCGGCAGTGCATACGTTTGAGGATTTGAAGCAGGAATTTATCAAGGCGTCGAATCGGCCGTTGAGCCTGTAAGGCATTCAGCGCGGCTGATGGCTCCTTCGCGAGCAAGCCCGCTCCCACTTTTGATCGCATTCCAAAGGATGTACTCGGTCAAATGTGGGAGCGGGCTTGCTCGCGAAGAGGCCGGCTCAACCGCTGCATATCTTTCTACTAACCCCCCACCAACAAGCGCTCATAAGGAATGCGCAAGCCCTCATGCAGGCGCTTGATCATCGCCAGGCTCAGCTTGCGCTTGTGGTTCAAAACCTCGGAAACCCGCCCGCTGGTGCCGATAAAGGGCTCCAGGTCGCGGGCCGTCATGCCAAGTTGTTCCATTCGAAACTTGATGGCCTCTACCGGATCCGAAGCTGGCATTGGACAGTGTTCGGACTCGTACTTTTCGATAAGTATGGCGAGGATTTCCAGCTCGTCGCCCTCCGGCGAGCCAATGTCTGCTCCCCATAGCTGCTCCACGCGCGCAAGTGCCGCGGTCAGGTCTTCTTGGGAATGTATAGGCTTGATGTTCATCACACGGTCTCCGCGTTGATCTGATCGTATTGCGCGTGAGTCCCTACGAAACGTATGAACCCGAGCTGGCGCAGGTAATCGATCGCCATGATCACTCGATATTTGTTGCCGCCCACGTTGAATACAACCCTGCCGCCTTTAAGAATACTCGCGGTCCCAAGCTCTGCTTTGAGCGCTTGTGGTGTCGCGTATTCAGCCTTTTCCATATGGCGGTACAGCTCGACAAGCGGCGTTTTGGCATCGGAAAAAGCCGGCTGGCTTTCCCAGAATATCCACAGGGTAGAGAGCGCAATTATCCGCATCGCTGCAATCTCCCAATTTGGGAGATGGTAGGTGTGATGGGTTGGAGATGCAATCTTGGAAATGATTTCTGACGAGTATGCAGACGCTTCATGTGATCCTTCACAAACGGCTGGTGGACGGGCGGAGATGGACGCTATCGCCCAGCTTATATTTCGTCCACAGCCGTTCTGATTCAGATCTTTTCCTATCGTGCGGCTTTCCGTTCGAAAGCCAAAAGCGGCCTGAGTGCTACAGGTTTTCCAGGGTTTGTAACAACACCCGCACCTTCGTCAGCGACTCCTGATACTCCGCTTCCCACTCCGAGTCCGCGACGATCCCGCCGCCGCCCCAGCAGCACACCTGCCCATCCTTGACCAGCAGACTGCGGATGGCGATGGAGCTGTCCATCTCGCCGCGCACGTCCAGGTACACCAACGAGCCGCAGTAAAGCCCGCGTCGAGTGGGCTCCAGTTCATCGATGATCTGCATCGCGCGAATCTTCGGTGCGCCGGTGATGGAACCGCCGGGGAAGCTGCCGGCGATGAGGTCGAGGGCGTCCTTGCCGTCGGCCAATTCGCCGATGACGCTACTCACCAAGTGGTGCACGTTGGGGTAGCTTTCCAGGCTGAACAGTTCCGGCACACTGACTGAACCGATGCGGCAGGTGCGGCCAAGGTCGTTGCGCAGCAGGTCGACGATCATCAGGTTTTCGGCGCGGTCCTTGGGGCTGGCCAGCAGTTCGGCGGCGTTGGCAGCGTCTTCTTCCGGTGTTGAACCACGCGGGCGCGTGCCTTTGATTGGGCGTGTTTCGACCCGGCGTTCGCTGATATGCACGAAGCGCTCAGGCGACAGGCTCAGCACAGCGCCTTCATCCGGCAGGCTCTGGAACCCGGAAAACGGTGTCGGGCAGGCCTCGCGCAAGGCGCAGTAAGCCACCCATGGGTCGCCGATGCACGGCGCGCGAAAGCGCTGGGCGAAGTTGACCTGGTAGCAGTCGCCGGCCTGGATATAGTCCTGGATGCGCACGATGGCCTGGCGATAAGCCTCGGCCGTGAGGTCAGGGGCCATCGCGCCGCCTAGTTTGAACGTTGCAGCGGCGTCGATGACAGGCTGGCCGAACAACGCAATCAAGCGTAGACGCTCGCTGTCGGCCAGTGCCGGATGAAATACAAGCTGGCTGGTTTGCGCCTGGTGATCGCTGATCAGCGCCCAGGCATACAGTCCAAAGCGCGCATCCGGCAGGTGCAGGTCGTCTGCAGCCAAGTGCGGCATCTGCTCCAGGTGCCGCCCGAAGTCATAACTCAGGTACCCGATCAAGCCGCCAGCAAAGGGTAGTTCGTGACCGACGGGCAAATTCGCTTCGCCCAACTGCGTAAGGTTTTCTCGCAGGCGTTGCAGGAAATCACTGCCGCTTTCATCTGGCGACACCGTCAACGTTGTTTCGGGCCAGGCGCTCAACAGGTCATAACGCCCGCGCTCGGCAGACGGTCGGCCGCTGTCCAGCAGCACCGAACCCGGCGCGTGGCGAATCGCCGCAAAATACTCGGCGGGGTTGGCCCGGTAGGGCAGCGGGTGTACAGAGCAGGTCAACATGCGGGGGTGGATCAGCCAGTCGCGCGGGGGAGGGGATTGTAGTCCCCTGTAGGATTTGCTCCTAGAGGGGATGTCGGGGATAGACAGTTAGAGGGCTGGATCAGCCTTCCACCAGCGGAATATGCCCAAACATTTCCTGCACGAACTTCACCCGTTCCTCCGGGGTTTCGCTCACGCCTGCGGCCTTCAACTTTTCTAATCGCGCCTCCACGGCATGGGTGCGCAGCGTCAAGCCGCAGTCGTTGGCAATCTGGATATTCAGTCCCGGACGCGCATTCAGCTCCAGGATCAGCGGGCCTTTCTCCTGGTCCAGCACCATGTCCACGCCGATGTAACCCAGCCCGCACAGCTCGTAGCAGCCTGCCGCAAGCTTCATGAAACCGTCCCAGTTGGGCAGTTGCACGCCGTCCACGGCGTTGGTGGTGTCGGGATGTTTGGTGATGATGTTGTTCAGCCAGGTGCCACGCAGGGTCAAGCCAGTGGCCAGGTCCACACCGACGCCAATGGCGCCTTGGTGCAGGTTGGCCTTGCCGCCGGACTGACGTGTCGGCAAGCGCAACATGGCCATGACCGGGTAACCCATCAGCACGATGATGCGAATGTCCGGCACGCCTTCGTAGCTGATGCTCTTGAAGATCTGGTCGGGCACCACACGGTATTCGATCAAGGCGCGGTCGCGGTGACCGCCCAGGGAATACAGGCCGGTGAGGATGCTGGAGATCTGATGCTCGATCTCTTCGTGGCTGATGATCTTGCCGGACACTGTGCGATAGCGCCCTTCAAAGCGGTCCGCCACCACCAGGATGCCGTCACCGCCCGCGCCTTGTGCCGGCTTGATCACGAAGTCGCTGCGCCCACCGATGATCTCGTCGAGCTTGTCGATTTCCTTCTCGGTGGAGATCACCCCGTACATTTCCGGCACATGGATGCCAGCAGCGATGGCCCGTTCCTTGGTGATGATCTTGTCATCCACGATTGGGTACAGGCTGCGCTTGTTGTACTTGAGCACATAGTCGGCATTACGCCGGTTGATGCCCATGATTCCCCGCGCTTCCAGGGCCTTCCAGGTCTTCCAGAAACCGAACATTACTGATCAGCCTTCTTGAGGAATGCCTTGAAACGCACCAGCTCGGTCAGGCGGTAGCCGCGATAGCGACCCATGGCCAGCATGAAGCCCACCAGGATCAGCAGGATCGCCGGGAAGGTAAACACGAAGTACACCAGCTCTGGCACGCTCATGATCAAGTGCGCCAGGGAGGCGGCGAACAGCGTACCAATCGCCACTTTCAGCGCATGGTTGGCGCCGCGTTCTTCCCAGGTGATCGACAGGCGTTCGATGGTCATGGTCAGAATCACCATCGGGAACAGCGCCACCGACAGCCCGCGCTCCAGCCCAAGCTTATGGCTGAACAGGCTGATAGCCGCGATCAGCACCACCACGAAGGTCAGCACCACTGACAACCTCGGCAGCATTTGCAGCTTCAAGTGTTCCAGGTACGACCGGAGTGACAGCCCCAGCGCCGTAATAATGGTGAACAGCGCAATACCGAAGCCCAACTGGGTTTCGCGGAATGCCAGGGCGATCAGCACCGGGGTAAACGTGCCCAGTGTCTGCAGGCCGATCAGGTTGCGCAGGATTAGGATCACCAGCACGCCAATCGGGATCATCACCATGATCATGAAGGTCTGCTGGGTTTGCAGCGGCAGGCCGTACAACGAATATTCGAGGAAGTTGGCGTCGGTGTTTTCGTCCGTCAGCTTGGCCAGGCGGATCGCGTTCATCTCGCTGTTGTTCAGGCTGAAAGTCACCATGGCCTTCTTGCCACCGTCGACAGTGATCAGGTTTTCATCACCGGTCCACCACAGCAGCCGGTCGGTGGGCAGGCCCTGTTCACCGGTTTCCGGGTTGAAGTACAGCCAGTCGCTGCCATTGAAGCTGCGCAACCACAGCTCCGGGGTTTGTGGTTGGTCGGCCACCAGGCGGATGGTGTGGACCTTTTCCACCGGCACATGGGCGATGGACAGCAGCAACTCGACGATCTTGGCCTTGTGTGGCGTAGACGGGTCGCCCGCCAGCAGCAGCTTCACATTGTCATCGTTGAGGTTGTTGGCGCGCTTGATGGTTTCACTGATAAACGTTTCGACGTCGGCCGAGTGTTGGCGGATCGGTGCCAGCAAGGCTTCGGCGGCGATTTTTTCCGGGCCTTCCACGGCGATGCTGTCACGGAAGGTCGGGCCCTTGACCTTGGCTTTTTCGCCGCTGTAGCGCTTGGTCAACACCAGGCGGTAATACAGGGTTTGCTTGCCGTTGGCGCGGCGCGCCGACCAGGTGACCTTACGGTTGCCGTCGATACGATTGACGCTGACCCCGTAGTTGTTCGAGATGAAACTCTCGTTGAGGCTCACGAAATCGCGGCTCAGCGGCGGCACGAACATCTGGATCTTCACCGGGTCTTTCGGGTTGGCGACGAACTCGACCTTGGCGTCGATGTTCCACAAGTCGTCGGTGGCGTCTTCGGTGACGGGGATCCCCAGCACGAAGATCTGGTAGGCGGTGACCGAAATACCCAGCACCACCAGGATGGCGATCAGGATTTTCAGGTGCAGGGTCAGAGAGCGCATTCGGTTTACTCGGCGGTATGAGCGTCGGCGGCACAGGCAGGTTTGCCTGCTGCGTATTTAAGACTGGGGTCGACCAGCGCATCAAAGCGTTTCAACGCTTCGGAGCCGATCAGCAGCGGGTATTGGAATGCGCTGCGGTCAGTCAAGTTCACTTCGATGCTGCGTAAAGCAGTGCCCATGCAGATGTCCAGCGCAATGACTGGGCGGGCGGTGTAGTTCTTGTCCTCATCGGGGTCGTAGTCACCGGCACGGCGCTTGATCTTGCTGACGCGGGCCAGGGGGCGTTCGATGGGGTGGGAATGGGCGGTGTCGATGGCCAGGTAGAAGCGCACCCAGGATTCGCCGTTGCGCTTGAAGCGCTTGATATCACGGGCACTGAGGGAGGCAGTCTTGGCACCGGTGTCCAGTTTGGCGGCGACTTCAAGGTCGATGCCGGCCAATTGGGCGTATTCGTTGAGGCCGTACACGGTCTTCTCGCCGGCAATGGCAAGGCCGGGCACCGATAACAGGCAAATCAGTAAAAGGAAGGGCTTGAGTCTCATAAATCCCGAGGCGGTGCAGTGCGATGTTTGGTTCAAGGCGACTGGCATTGCTGCGCAAGCTCCCTCGTGCGCCGTTTCATCTAATGATGTCAGGCAAAAGCGGCGGGCATTCTAACATGATGCTTTTTTGGCGCCAGCGCTGGCAGGCGGCCATGCCCTGATAGAGTGCGCAAGCGGTTATTAGACGATTGTCGACAATGTGTATTTATTCTTTGACTGTGCGAGGCTAATTGGCTAGTTTTTGCGGCATTGCTTTTAAAGGTGTCGACAATATGCTGGATCAAGCGGAAGCCTCGGTCGCGGTGTCAGACGAATCCCAGACCATGTCTGAAAACGTCTTCCGCCGTATCCAGGCCGCCATCGTCAAGGGTGAGATCGCCCCCGGCAGCAAGATCTCCGAGCCGGAACTGGCGCGTACCTACGGCATCAGCCGTGGCCCGCTGCGCGAGGCGATCCATCGCCTGGAAGGCCAGCGCCTACTGGTGCGCGTTCCCCACGTCGGCGCGCGGGTGGTGTCGTTGAGCCACGCCGAATTGATCGAACTCTACGAAATCCGCGAATCCCTCGAAGGCATGGCCTGTCGCTTGGCTGCCGAGCGCATGACCGATGCGGAGATCGAAGAATTGCGCCAGGTGTTGCACACCCACGAGCGCGACGAAGCCTTCCAGGCCGGCCTCGGCTACTACCAGCAGGAAGGCGACTTCGATTTTCATTACCGGATAATTCAAGGCGCCGGTAACCGCACCCTCACCCAAATGCTCTGCGGCGAGCTGTACCAATTGGTGCGCATGTACCGCATCCAGTTTTCCGCGACCCCTAATCGTCCACGCCAGGCTTTTGCCGAGCACCACCGAATTCTCGATGCGATTGCCGATCGCGACGGTGAACTGGCCGAACTGCTGATGCGCCGCCATATCGGCGCCTCCAAACGCAACATTGCCCGTCATTTCCCCGACGGTGCCCCCCAATCACGAGGTGAATGATGAGTTCGAATAATAAGAGCACTCCCGGCCAGCGTTTCCGTGACGCCGTCGCCAGCGAGCATCCCTTGCAGGTGGTCGGCGCGATCAACGCCAACCATGCGCTGCTGGCCAAGCGTGCCGGTTTCAAGGCGATCTACCTGTCGGGTGGCGGTGTTGCTGCCGGTTCCCTGGGCGTGCCGGACTTAGGGATTACCGGCCTGGATGACGTGCTCACCGATGTGCGCCGCATTACCGACGTCTGCGACCTGCCGCTGCTGGTGGATGTGGACACTGGTTTCGGCTCCTCGGCGTTCAACGTGGCGCGCACCGTCAAGTCGATGATCAAGTTCGGCGCCGCCGCCATCCATATCGAAGACCAGGTCGGCGCCAAGCGCTGCGGCCATCGTCCGAATAAAGAAATCGTGTCCCAACAGGAAATGGTCGACCGCATCAAGGCCGCCGTGGACGCGCGCACCGATGACAGCTTCGTGATCATGGCGCGTACCGACGCGCTGGCGGTCGAAGGCCTGGAGTCCGCCCTGGAGCGTGCCGCCGCTTGCATCGAAGCCGGCGCCGACATGGTCTTCCCCGAAGCCATTACCGAACTTGAGATGTACAAGCTGTTCGCCTCTCGCGTGAAGGCGCCGATCCTGGCCAACATCACCGAGTTCGGCGCCACACCGCTGTACACCACCGAACAGTTGAAATCTGCCGATGTTTCCATCGTGCTGTACCCGCTCTCAGCCTTCCGCGCCATGAACAAGGCCGCCGAGAACGTCTACACCGCGATCCGTCGCGACGGTACCCAGCAGAACGTGATCGACACCATGCAAACCCGCATGGAGCTTTACGATCGCATCGACTACCACACCTT
>JABXJR010000279.1_pt1 | contig 10350 bp, 7 predicted proteins | sample 7431291 | NCBI WGS metagenome assembly JABXJR01 (sample SAMN14395756, study PRJNA613071) | wetland metagenome | isolation source: water samle H3 from high-altitude wetland | place: Chile: Salar de Huasco, high-altitude wetland | collected 2015-11-10 | reverse complement strand
TGATTCACCTTTAAAAAGTGACCCTGCGCCAAATAATGATGGGTACAGTGATGCCGGGCACAGTGATGAACGGTTCAATAATGAACAGCTCAATGATGAATTACTCACTGCCAGTTTTGATGTGCAGGCGATAGTCGTGGGTGAGTGGACACTGGTGGTTGACAGTCATTTTTTGCAAACGGACAGCCGCCAACAGCAGTTATGGCAACAAATCATCAGTGGATTAAAAGCGTCAGTGCATTTTTTTAACTTTCCCTTGCTCACCGATAGCCAGCATTTACCCAAAGCCACGGTGCAATTAATGAGCAGCTACCCGATGGCAGTTGCAGGATTTTCGGGGTTTTTATACCGTATCAATCAAGGCAATCCCAAGGTGGGGGCATTGACACCATTGCCTGACTGTCTAGATGAACAACCGATACAGCGTCTGCCTTATCTGCTGGATATGCTCGATGATTATCGCCTAAAACGACAACTTTGGCAGTTGCTATCAAGGTAAACCCAATAAGCCTCCGATTGATGACTCATCTTTATGATTCATCGACTAGCCAGATTGTGGTAAAGTATTTTTTTATGTCATTTCACACGATAACATTTCACACGATAAAAAGGAACGTGCTATGAGTGTCAGCTTTGATCAACGTGTTGCTAACTTTTGTGCAGGCCCAGCGTCTATGCCGACTGCGGTGCTACAAAAAGCGCAAGCCGAATTGTTAAATTGGCATGGCTCAGGCATGTCGGTGATGGAGATGAGCCACCGTAGCAGTGAATTTGTGGACATTGCCTCAAAAGCCGAGCAGGATTTGCGCAAGCTGATGAACATTCCTGACAATTATAAAGTGCTATTTTTGCAAGGTGGCGCAAGCTTGCAATTTTCAGCCATTCCATTGAATTTACTCAAAGGGGAAGCCGATTATTTAGACACCGGCATTTGGTCGAAAAAAGCCATCAGCGAAGCCAAACGCTATGAGCAAGCAGGGCTAGGCAAAATCAATGTCGTCGCTTCTGCCAAAGACAGCAACTATACCACTGTGCCCCCACGTGATAGCTGGCAACTTAATGACAACGCCGATTATTTCCATTATTGCCCCAATGAGACCATTAATGGATTGGCGATGTTTGATGTGCCAGCGGTGAATGTACCCATCGTGGCGGATATGTCATCTTGCATCCTCTCTAGCCCAATAGATGTATCAAAATTTGGACTGATTTATGCAGGGGCGCAAAAAAATATCGGTCCTGCGGGTTTGACGCTTGTGATTGTCCGTGATGATTTGATCGGTCATGCCAACTTAGTTTGCCCAAGTATCTTGGACTATAAAAACCAAGCCGACAATGATTCGATGGTCAATACGCCAGCAACTTTTTCTTGGTATTTGGCAGGTTTGGTATTTGAATGGTTGCTTGAGCAAGGGGGTGTCGAGGCAATTTATCAACAAAATTTGTTAAAAGCGCAAAAACTGTATGAATTTATCGACCAAAGCGATTTCTACCAAAACCCTGTCAACAAAGACAACCGCTCAATCATGAATGTACCCTTCACTTTGGCAGATAGTCAACTTGATAAAACCTTCTTAGCTAAAGCCGACGAAGCAGGATTTTTGAATCTTAAAGGGCACCGTACAGTGGGCGGCATGCGCGCCAGTATTTATAACGCGATTGATTTGGCGACCATTGAAAAGTTAATCAAATTTATGCAAGAGTTTGAACAAACTAGCGTATAAAAAGATTTAACAATCATGCTACATTAAGACTTAACATAAAATGCTTGTTAAGTCTTTTTTATAGTTAGCGGGTGTGGGGCATATGAGGGATAACACCTAGCAATACCAAGGTTTTTTGAAAAATAGTTGAAGGGGTCAGGCGGATGCAAGTGAAAAAAGACAGGATGATAAAACCAGCCCACTGGATGAGGACAATCACTAGCCTGACATTTGGCAAAAAATGCTGGGTGCTGGGCTTATTAGTGGTCGCGTCCGCTGCCAATACTGCTATCATCACTGGCACATCTATCGCTCACAACAGCACCGCACAATTTGCCCATGTCTCTCATTTACCGTATGCCAATCCCAACGCCCCCAAAGGCGGTGTGTTGAGCCTATCTGCCATCGGCACCTTTGACAGCATTAATAAATGGATTGATGTCGGTACGCCTGTGACCGGCACCGATTATTTGTTTGAAAGTTTGATGACAGGCTCGCTTTCTGAAGCGTTTGTGCAGTACCCACTACTGGCGGATAAAGTCACTTATGACCCAGATGACCCAAGCTGGGTTATCTATCACATCAACCCCAAAGCCTATTTTTGGGATGGCACGCCTGTGACGGCGCAAGATGTCAAAGCCAGTATGGATGCGCTGCTCACAAAAGGCGTGATGAGTATGCGTAGTTACCTATCCGATGTCAAAGAAACCCAAGTGATCGATCGACAAACCGTCAAATTTATTTTTAAATCTAAAGACAACCAAGAAATCAAACTGACCGTCGCGCAAATGCCGATTTGGTCAAAAAAATCGATTGATGGCTATTTTGATAAAGTCGGACTGACGCCACTGATGGGCAGTGGCGCGTATAAAGTCGGCACAATCGATGCAGGACGCGCCATTACCTATGTGCGCGACCCCAATTATTGGGGCGCCAAACCTGACGCAGGCGTGGTGGTAAATGTCGGTCGTTATAATTTTGACCAAATTAAGTATGTGTATTATCAAAACCCCGAAGTGGCATTTGAAGGCTTTAAATCAGGCGAATATTTTTTCCGTGCCGAAAACAAAGCGCGGACATGGTCGACGGGTTATAACTTTTCTGCCGTCAAAGCAGGCATGATCACCAAAGCGCAAATCGCCAATAACAACCCCGTACCGATGCAAGCGATTGTGATGAATTTGCGCCGACCGATTTTTCAAGATATTCGGGTGCGCCAAGCGATGACACTGGCGTATGATTTTGAATGGCTCAATAAAACCATGTTTTATGGCCAATATGAACGCTTGCAAAGCTTTTTTCATGGGTCAGCGCTTGCCGCCACTGGCATGCCAACGCCCCAAGAACTGGCGGTTATCAATCCGCTATTACCTGACCTTGAGCCCATTCAAAGACAGGCTGTTTTAAGCGACTGGCAAGCCCCCAAATCAACTGGCGATGGATTTAATCGCGACAATTTATTAAAAGCGCGTGAATTGCTGCTGCAAGCGGGTTTTAAATACCAAAATATGAAACTGTATCAGCCCGATGGTCAGCCCGCCAAACTGGAATTTTTATCCGCCGATGACAAGAATGCGCGCATTGTGTTGCCTTTTTTACGTAACCTGCAGCGGCTCGGGTTTGATGCCAGCTTTCGCCAAGCTGATGTCCCCCAGTACCTAGAGCGCACTCGCAGATACGACTACGACATGATTATCGATATGTTTGCCCAAAGTTTGTCACCTGGCGCCGAGCAAACCTATATGTGGGGCTCACAAGCCGCAGACGAAAAAGGCAACCAAAACTCAGCGGGTATCAAAAACAAAGCCATTGATGCGGTGATTGCCAAGCTCATAGTGTCGAAGAATCGTGACGATATTGTGCTATACAGCAAAGTATTAGACCGTCTGCTACGGGCGGGCTATTATGTCGTGCCAACTTATGGCAAGCATACTGACAATGTGGCGTATTGGAAATTTTATGAGCATGGGCCGCTGCCAAGCAATGCCATCGGCATCGATTATTGGTGGGCGAACAAAGATAAACAAGCACAAGTCATGCAGTATTTAGGAAAATAATTAGGAATAAAAAATGCTAAAAATCCACCCAATCCCGGCCTTCACTGACAACTACATTTGGGCGATGATCAATGATGAAATACAAGAAGTGATTATTGTTGATGCAGGTGATGACAAGCCTGTTATAGAATTTGTCAACCGTGAAAATCTAACCATCACCCAAATATGGGTGACCCATCATCACAGCGACCACATCGGCGGCGTAACAGCATTGGCAAATGCGTTTCCAAACGCACAGATTTTTGCGCATGCCAATATTCACCCATTAATCAATGCCACACAGTTAATCCCTGTCGCTGAAGGGCGCGAATTAGCCGCTTGGGGCAGTCCTGTGCAGGTGTGGCAGGTGGCAGGGCATACCGAAAATCACTTAGCGTATTTAGTGACGCTTGATAACCGTCTGCATATTTTTTGTGGGGATACGCTGTTTCGGGCAGGTTGTGGCCGTGTTTTTACCGGCACGATTGAGACGTTGTTTGAAAGCTTTGACCGTTTTGCGCAGTTACATGACGATGAAACGCTATTTTATCCTGCCCATGAGTATACCTTATCAAATCTTAACTTTGCTCAGTTTATCGAGCCCAATAACCCAGCCATTGCACAGGCAATAGCGCATGACAGTGAGTTACGCGAGCAAAATACGCCAACCTTGCCAACCTCGTTAGCCGATGAAAAAGCCATCAATCCATTTATACGTGCAGTGATTGCACCCAGTGATGAGATGATAAAAACCGTACAAACGCAGACAGGAATTGAGGATGACAGCCCGTTTGAGATATTTAAAGCCTTACGCCAACTAAAAAATAACTTTTAAGGGCAACAATTAAAGGTAACCATTAAGGCTAACAATGAGGGGTAATCATGGGCAAATATATTGTTAAACGGCTGTTATTAATCATTCCCACCTTGTTTTTGATTCTGCTCACCAATTTTGCCATTGTCCAATCTGCCCCTGGCGGTCCTGTCGAGCAAAAAATATCCCAAATTGAAGCAGAACAAAAACAGGGCGCCACCCAAACCCAGCTGTCAACGACCACTTATCAAGGCAGTCGCGGCTTATCGCCAGACATGGTCGAGGCTATCAAAAAACAATACGGCTTTGATAAATCCGCGCCCGAGCGGTTTTGGCTCATGCTGACAAGCTATGCCAAGGGCGATTTTGGTACCTCATTTTTTAAAGGCAAACCGGTGGGCGAGCTGATTTTGGATAAAATGCCCGTGTCGATTTCGCTAGGGCTTTGGAGTACGCTACTGATTTATCTAATCGCTGTGCCGCTTGGGATTGCCAAAGCCAGACGCCATAATTCACTGATGGATAAAACCACCGCGTTGCTGCTTGCGGTGAGTTATGCCGTGCCTGTGTTTGTGCTTGCGGTGGTGTTACTGGTGATGTTGGCAGGGGGAAGTTATTGGCAGATTTTTCCGCTACAAGGCTTGGTGAGTGAGAATTTTGATAAGCTGTCCACGTTTGGCAAAATCAAAGATTATTTTTGGCATTTGGCATTGCCCATCACGGCAAGCACGATAGGCGGGTTTGCGGGACTCGCATATTTGACCAAGTTTAGTTTTATGGAAGAGTTGAACAAACAATACGTGCTGACGGCTCGCAGTAAAGGGTTAAGCGAAAAAAAAGTGCTATACGGTCATGTATTTCGCAATGCGATGATGATTATTATTGCAGGCTTGCCGTCGGCGATTGTGGGAATATTTTTTACCGGCAATTTTTTGATTGAAGTAATTTTTAACTTGGATGGTTTGGGACGACTGGGGTTTGAAGCGATTGGGCAGCGCGATTATCCGGTGATTTTTGGCACGTTGTTTATTTTTACCTTGATGGGGCTGATTTTGCAGTTGATAAGTGATGTGACTTATCATCTCATTGATCCCCGTATTGATTTTGAGGGTCGCTAATGCTGATAAGACATCCTGTTTGGCAAGCCCGCATTCACCGCTTTCGGTGTAACCGGTTGGGATTTTTTTCGCTCATCATGTTTAGCCTGATTTTCCTTGCCTGCATGGGGGCAAACCTTATCGCCAATGACAAGCCGATACTGGTTAATTATCAAAATCAGTGGTATTTTCCCATCGTCAAGTCTTACCCCGAAACCACCTTTGGCGGTGTGTTCGAAACCGAAACCAACTACCAAGACCCTGTAGTCAAAGACCTAATCAACCAACATGGCTATATGATTGAGCCTATGATACCGTTTGCCGACCAAACGCCAAGTGTCATGCGCTCGGTGCCTTTTCCTGCGCTGCCCAATGCCCAAAACTGGTTCGGTACCGATGACCAAGGTCGAGATGTGCTGGCAAGGGTATTGTATGGTTTGCGTGTATCGCTATTATTTGGGTTGGCGTTGACGGTGGCAGGGTCAATTATTGGCATTGCGGTGGGGGCGGTGCAAGGGTATTTTGGCGGCTGGACAGATTTGGTGGGTCAGCGGTTGATGGAAGTGTGGGGCGGTTTACCACAGCTGTTTATGATTATTATTTTGGTCAGTCTGTTTAGCCCAAGCGTGTTTGTGTTGTTTGGCTTAATGCTGCTCTTTGGCTGGATGGGGCTCGTTGGTCTGGTGCGTGCTGAGTTTTTGCGAGCGAGAAATTTTGATTATGTGCGGTCGGCAAAAGCGATGGGGGTTTCAGATGCCAAAATTATGTTTCGCCATATTTTGCCCAATGCAATGTCGTCAAGCCTGTCGCAGCTGCCGTTTATTTTGACGGCAAATATCACGGCACTCACCACGCTCGATTATTTGGGCTATGGCTTGCCTGCAGGGTCGCCGTCTTTGGGGGAGCTAATCTCACAGGGGAAAGATAATTTGGATTCACCGTGGCTCGCTTTGGCAGGGTTTTTTAGTTTAACGATTGTGTTGTCGCTGCTGATTTTTATTGGGGAAGCGCTGCGAGATGCGTTTGACCCACGGCAGTCTTGAATTAACTAAAATTCAATGCAGCAATCAACCCAAAATGCTGAGTAAACGGAATAAAATCCCTATCGCAAAATAACAGGGGTAATTGATGTTCAACGCAAAAACTAGCAATCATCACATCATTGGCTTTACGAATGGTAATGCCTTGCTTGCGTAATTGGCGGTAATAATCAGCGTATTTAATCGCATTTTGTTGGTTTAAAATATCGTAACATAATAAACTATCAAGGGCATTTTTGGCTTGATTGTAGTCTGTATCAAGGCGAAAACCTTGCAAAATTTCCATCAAAATCACGTCAAAAATCGCCACATTACTTGCCTCAAGCTGCGTGTCCAAAAAATCGGTGTGAGGTGTTGAATGACCGTTAAAATAGTCTATCCAAACGCTAGTATCAGCGATGATAGGCAAGTTCACGCTTCGACACCTGTTTTACGTATTTCGGATAAGTCGCCTTCCCAATGCAGTTTGCCCCGTAAGTCACGGATTTTTTGTTGTTGGCTTTTTTGCAAGAGTAGCTTTAGCCCTTGTTCGACGGCTTCTTTTTTAGTTTTAATGCCTGTGGCTTGTAGGGTCTGTTGCATTAGATTGTCATCTATTATGATGTTAGTTCGCATATCATTTCGCCTTTGTGTATGATTCTTTGATATTATACACATTTTAATAAATAGTTAAAAGGATAAAAATATGAGTTCAGGTTTTGTGGCGGGGACGCTCGTGCATACGGATAAAAGTTTAACCATTCAAGGAAATGATAAATGAACGAGTTACTCAAAGTCAAAAATCTAACCATTAAATCCGCCACCCAAACGCTGGTCGATAACCTATCCTACACCCTGCACACAGGCGAAACCCTCGCCATTGTTGGCGAATCAGGCTCGGGCAAATCCCTCTCAAGCCTTGCCTTACTCGGACTTTTACCAAATAGCCTCAGTATCACAGGACAAGCCATTTTATTTGACCAAAAAAAAGAACAAGAAGTCATTTTACCGATTGAAAAAAATAGCCTAAGCAATAAAAATGAGACCAAACAAAACGAAAATATCTTTCGCCAAATCCGTGGCAAACGCATCGGCATGATTTTTCAAGAGCCCATGACCGCCTTAAACCCCTTGCACACGGTGGGCAAACAAATCGCCGAATCGTTAAGTCTAGCTGGCGTGGCAAAAAAACACTGGCGACAGCATACCCTAGAGCTGCTTTCCCAAGTCAACATTGCCAACCCTGAAAGCAAACTTGCCCGCTATCCGCACGAGCTCTCGGGTGGACAACGACAGCGTATCATGATAGCGATGGCACTGGCGCAAGACCCTGACATTATTATCGCAGACGAGCCAACCACCGCCCTAGATGTGACTTTACGCCATGAGATTTTGGGTTTACTGCATCGGCTAAAACACGAGCGCGGCATGGCGATGATTTTGATTAGCCATGATTTAAACCTTGTCAAACGCTACAGCGACAACCTCATCGTCATGCAACAAGGCAAGGTGATGGAACAAGGGCAAACCCAAGCGATTTTTGACCAGCCGCAACATGACTATACGAAATCTTTGATTTATCAAGATTTTGGACAAAGCTTGCCAATCGTTGCCAATTCACCCAGTGTTTTGGAAGTTAAAGCGTTAACCATTGCTTTTCCCCAAAAAAACAACATATTGGGTCAAACCACCCAATGGTTTGAGGCGGTTAAAGGGTTAAATTTGACCCTTACGCAAGGTCAATCCTTGGGTATAGTGGGCGAGTCTGGTTCTGGCAAAACCACCACGGCTTTGGCACTCATCAAATTATTGGCGAATGCTGCCAAGGTGCAAGGTCAGATTTTGCTGTCAGCCAATGCTCACATGACGGACGTTTTAGCGTTGTCGAATAAAGCCTTTTTGCCGTATCGCTCAGATATTCAAATGGTATTTCAAGACCCGTATGCCAGTATCAATCCACGATTTAGTGTGTTTGAGATAATTGAAGAAGGGCTAACCATTCAAGGTATGGCAAAAACGGAGCGTGAACAAGCCGTGTTAGCAGCCTTAGACACGGTGTGGTTGCCACGAGATTTTATCAGTCGTTATCCGCATGAGCTTTCAGGCGGTCAGCGTCAGCGGGTGGCACTCGCGCGGGCATTGGTGATGAAGCCCAAAATTTTGTTACTCGATGAGCCCACATCGGCGCTTGATAGCAGCACCCAAGTCGCAATGGTCAAGTTATTACGAGATATTCAAGCAAAATTTGGCTTAAGCTATATTTTTATCAGCCATGATTTGCAGGTGGTTAAGGCATTGTGCCAAACGATACTGGTATTGAAAAATGGCGAAACACAAGCGTATGATACGACAGACAATATCTTCAGCCAACCACAAAATCACTATGTGACTGCTCTAATTGCGCACAGCGGTAAAAACTAGCGGGTTTGCTGTCAAAACATTAGAAAGTTAACCATTATCGTGAACCACGTTGTTATATAAGTTTGCTTGGTTATAGCCAATTTACCCTACTCATTTAACCCTAGTGATTTTATTACAAGCACTTATACAGCGACTTGATTACATGCACTTCACTACAGCCCTTTAGCAATTGTTAAAAGTTAACCATGCCAAATTCCATCATTACCGAAGACAAAAAGCCACAGCATGACCAATTTGCTATAGCAGCCTTGACCCCCGCGCAAACCAAATATTTGCCAATCGTGGTAGCAATCGCCTTGTTTATGCAAATTTTAGACTCAACGGTGCTCAATACCGCTTTGCCTGCGATGGCGCATGATTTGAGTCAGCCTGCGTTATCAATGCAGTGGACAGTGATTAGCTATGCGCTCACTTTGGCAATTTTTACCCCGATTAGTGGTTTTATTGCCGATAAGTATGGGACTAAGACCACCTTTATGGTGGCGATTGGCGTGTTTACCGCAGGCTCGATGATGTGTGCGGTGTCACCAACGCTCAATAGCCTAATTTTTTCTCGCGTGGTGCAAGGATTGGGCGGTGCGATGCTCATGCCTGTGGGCAAGTTAACGCTGATTAAAAGCTATCCGCGAGAACGTATGCTGTCGGTGATGAATTATGCGGTGATGCCTGCGATGATTGCGCCCGTGATTGGACCTTTGGTCGGGGGGTATTTGGTGGAGCTTGCAAGCTGGCATTGGATTTTTTTGATTAATATTCCCATGGGGGCGTTGGGGATGTGGGCAGGGTGGAAACTGATGCCCAACTATCTACAGCGCAATCCCAGCATGGATTTGCTTGGATTTTTGCTGTTCGGTGGCGCGATGGCAAGCTTTACCTTTGCGCTCGAATTTGCCAATAACATTCATGCCGATAATCTGGCTTCAGCGGTTTTTCCCGTGATGGTTGCTTTATTGGCGATTATGCTGCTTATTGGCTATTATTATCACGCCAAATACTCAGAATCGCGTAATGGACAACAACCGCTATTTGGCTTGGATTTGTTTCAAGTGCGTACCTTTCGGGTGGGTATTGTTGGCAATTTGCTGACCCGCTTGGGGATGAGTGCGATTCCTTTTCTACTGCCGCTACTGCTGCAAGTGGTGCAGGGCTATTCGCCGTCACAAGCGGGCTGGATGTTGGCACCGATTGCGGTGGGCGCGCTGTTGACCAAGCCGCTGGTCACGCGTATTGTGAAGCAATTTGGCTATCGTACAACATTGG
>JABXJR010000278.1_pt1 | contig 10399 bp, 15 predicted proteins | sample 7431291 | NCBI WGS metagenome assembly JABXJR01 (sample SAMN14395756, study PRJNA613071) | wetland metagenome | isolation source: water samle H3 from high-altitude wetland | place: Chile: Salar de Huasco, high-altitude wetland | collected 2015-11-10 | reverse complement strand
ACGCAGAACAGCCTGATGACAAGTACGACTGGGTTGCAGCGCTAGACCTGAACCCGCAAAAAGCCCGCATCCTAGCCATGGTCGCCCTGACCAAGACCCAGGACAGCAAAGAGCTGCAACGTATTTTCTGGGAATACTGATTCTCGAAAATGCTACCGCAGGGGTGGCTTAACCGCCCCTGCACCTCCGCAAATCCCCGCGATAAAAACATCCTCGTCCTACACCAAGCCGCCTTGAACGCTGTCAGAAGAACTTCTTGAAGTCTAAGCAGTTGCGAAATTGCTTACAGTTAAATACTGTATGCACGTACAGCTAATTAAGGAACACTCCGTGGCAAAGTCCTCTTCCGCAGCGCCAACCCCGCCGGACGCCTACCAGCGCCTGGCCATCCGTGTGCAAAAGATCATCAATTCCACCAACGCCCAAAAAGCCAAGGCAGCCTTGATCTTCCGCTTGCCGGAAGAACCTGAAGATGAGTGGGGACGCTTGTTGGAAGAAATCGCGGAAAACGACAACGTCACCCTTGCCTATAGGGACGACGGCGGCGTGCAGATTTTCTGGGTTGTACCGAAGGAAGATTGATTTAATGAGTGCCCGTTTTATTGCTGTGTGTTGCCTGTTTTTTGCCGTTACTGCCCATGCCCAGGCACCTCGGACGTTCAGCGAAGCCAAGAAAGTCGCCTGGAAACTCTACGCCCCACAATCCACCGAGTTCTATTGCGGTTGCAAGTACACCGGCAACCGTGTGGACCTGAAAGCCTGCGGCTACATCCCACGTAAGAACGCCAACCGTGCGGCACGAATCGAATGGGAGCACATCGTTCCGGCCTGGCAGATCGGGCATCAGCGCCAGTGTTGGCAGAACGGCGGGCGCAAGAACTGCACGCGCAATGACGAGGCTTTCAAGCGCGCCGAAGCCGACTTGCACAACCTGGTGCCCAGCATTGGGGAGGTCAACGGCGACCGTAACAATTTCAGTTTTGGCTGGCTGCCAGTGCAAAGCGGGCAGTACGGTTCATGCCTTACCCAGGTGGACTTCAAGGCCAAGAAGGTCATGCCACGCCCGTCCATTCGGGGGATGATCGCCCGCACCTACTTCTATATGAGCAAGCAGTACGGACTGCGCCTATCGAAACAGGACCGCCAGCTGTACGAAGCCTGGAACAAAACCTACCCGGTACAAACCTGGGAACGCCAGCGTAACCAGACGGTCGCCTGCGTGATGGGCCGCGGTAACGAGTTTGTCGGCCCCGTGAACCTCAAGGCCTGCGGTTGAACCTGGGCGGGGCTCTCGCCCCGCCTTCTGGTTACTGCGAAGCCTTGTGTTCGATGATCTCAGACTCGGTATCGGTTTTCTTGGCCCGGGCGAGCTTTTCGGCAAGCAGTGCTTGCTTGGCCTCGGCTTCTGCCCTGGTGGCGAATGGGCCCAACAGCACGTCGTCCTTGCCGTCGACTTTCACGATATAAAAATTAAAACCATGTTCCAGCAACCAGGCGGTCAGGTCGGTAATCGCCTGCAGCTTGTGGTCCGGCGGGCCGACTCGCAGGTCCCATTCCTTAGCGGCAATCGCGCCGGTTTGTGGCTGGCTTTCGGTCACGGCAGGCTTGGCCTTGGGCGCATCGACGCTTTTGCCTTCACCGCAACCGGCCAATGCCAACACCGCAATTGCTATCGCTACTTTACGCACTGCCCTGCTCCTTTAAAGATAAAGAGGCGACTTTATCATTCACTGTCTATTCTGGCCGTCATAAACGTTGGCTTAAACAATGCGAATGATGTATCGCAGACCTGTATGATGCCGCCATGGGAATTAATGTTGCCTCTATGCGTCCTAAAAAGAGGCAGTCACAGGGAAGCGCTTAGCAGTAAGCTACACACATCCGACACCTGCCCTGTCTGAAACATGTGTCCTTAAAAGTAATCAAGGAGAAGTCCATGCTGATACTCACCCGCAAAGTTGGTGAAAGCATAAACATCGGTGATGACATTACGATCACCATCCTGGGCGTCAGCGGCCAGCAAGTACGAATCGGCATCAACGCACCCAAGGATGTTGCCGTGCATCGCGAGGAAATCTACCAGCGCATCCAGGCCGGGCTGACTGCCCCGGACAAAAACCAGACGCCTTGAAGCGACCTCAGTAGCCAGCCCTTTCGTTCTGTGACGGCTGGCGAAAACCCCTTCGAACTGCTCCTGCGGTGCCTGAGAGGACTATGGGTTCATCTTTGCTCCAAGATGAAACTGTCTTCTCGCCTGGAACTTGTTGCGTCATCCATAGCCGAATCTTCTGACCCACACCTTGCCATCCGTGTGCGCTCAGGAGCACGTCGATGATGCCTACCACTGCACAACCATTTACCTCAAGATCCTGGGCAATTACCCTGGTGATCGGGCTGGCTTTCGTCGGGCTCGAATATGCCCTGTGGCTTGAAATCGAGGGCGGCGACGCCAGCGACTCCCATTCCTGGTTCGACCTGGCGCTGCTGCTGGGCGGCTACCTGTTTATGTTCTGTCTCAAGCCCATCCAGCAGGTGGTGCAACGCAAATTGTGCCAACACTCCGATCAGAAAACTCCACGCTGATGCTCTGTTTTTTTGCGATCTGATCGCCGGCATTTACAGGCGCCCTACAAGACCTATGCTTTGGCTTGCATAGTCACCGAAAGGCGCTGAAGTAGATGGATACCCTGACTAAATCCCAAATCGAAGCTGCACTGGCAGCGCGCCTGCCCAGCTACAACGTCACGTGCACGCTGCACGCCGACGGCACCCTTTCGGCAGTCTTGAGCGGCCCCGAAACCGACCATTTCGCAATCACTGGAATAGTACGGGCGCACTATCGAGGTGCCGAAGCGATTGCACGGCTGGCCAATGAGCTACTCAGGGAAATGGTGCTTTCACGCCAAGGTATTCGAAGCAGCCGATTGCAGCCCTCACAGGACCCAGCGCCTTGTGAACAAGGTCGAGATCCATGACAGACTCGACCTTTTCACTTCAGCCTGTCACGCCCAGCAAACTCAACAATCCGTCAGCGTTGCGCTGCACCCGCCATTGCTCATAGTCTGCGATTGACGGATGCTCCGTCACCATCGATACGTGATGCGTCGACGTCACCACCATCACATCCGCCCCTGCCGCCTCTCCCGCTCGAATGCCTACCGTCGCGTCCTCGAATACCAGGCAGTCCTGCACCGGTACACCCAGACGCTCGGCGCCAAGCACATAACAGGCCGGGCTCGGCTTGCCGATGGCCACATCTTCAGCGGTTACCAGCACCGCAGGGGGCGCGATACCTGCCGCCTGCAGTCGCCGCAACGCCAGCTCCTTGGGCGCGGATGTGACCAGTGCCCACTGATCCCCGGGCAGCCCCTTCAGAAACGCTACAGCGCCGGGAATCGCCACGACGCCTTCGACATCATTGATTTCCGCCTCGGTAATCCACTGCGCCTCCACCTCGGGGTCAATGCCAGGCAATGCTTGGCGAGTGATGGTATCAATCGCGCGAGCACCATGAATGGTCGCCAGGAACGCGGGCACATCCAAGCCGTGGCGTTCAGCCCAAATGCCCCAAACACGCTCGGCGGCGGCGATGGAGTTGAGCAGGGTTCCGTCCATGTCGAACAGGAAGGCGCGATACTGTCGGGCAAATACGGCTGAACCTCGGGTGGACACTGCGTAACTTCCTCGTGGGCTGAAACAAATAAACGTCCCGACGCAATCTACGGATCACCTTGAGTCTTGTAAACGCTACCAACGCACCAGCCTCGCATTACAGTTTTGTAATGAGCCGGTAAGGCTTGCCGCCCCCCTCGCTTCATACAGTGGAGTCGTCAGTCAGCCACAACAGCTGACGTCACTTCCCACCGATGAAGAAGGGTCCACCTGATGAAGCCTGCAAGCAAACTCTGCCTGATCGCCGCCAGCCTGTTGATGCTGGGCACCGGCACCGCCATGGCCGGCACCGTCGCGCCCGTCAAGGCCAACAACGTGGTACTGGTGCACGGCTCCTGGGCCGACGGTTCAAGCTGGTCCGAGGTGATTACCCGCCTCCAGGCTGCCGGCCTGCACGTCACCGCCGTACAAAACCCGCTGACCTCAGTAGCCGACGATGTTGCCGCTACCAATCGCGTGCTGGATCAACAGGACGGTCCTACCGTGCTGGTCGGCCATTCCTACGCAGGCACCGTGGTAAGCGACGCTGGGGTCAACCCGAAAGTCAGCTCATTGGTATACGTGGCCGCCCGCGCACCGGACGCGAACGAAGATTTTGTCGCCCTCTCCGCCCAGTACCCGACCATGCCCGTGCGGTCTGGCGTGGTAGATCACGACGGCTACCTCACGCTCAGCCAGGACGCGTTCCTCAAATACTTCGCAGCCGACGTGCCCCGCGCCAAAGCTCTGGAGCTATACGCCGTACAGCAGCCGATCACAAAAACGCTGTTCAGCGGCCGCACCGTAAATGCCGCCTGGCACACCAAGCCGTCCTGGTACGCCGTGTCGACGAACGACCAGACCATCAACCCGGACCTGGAGCGTTTTCTTGCCAAACGCATGAACGCCACCACCCTCGAGTTGCCGTCGAGCCATTTGTCGTTGGTGTCCCACGCCAAGGAAATCACCGACCTGATCCTCGAAGCCTCCGGCCGCCAGCCTTAAGCCCTTTATTACAAACTTGTCATCGTCCTGTTGGCGGGCTGTTTGGGTCGCCTGGTTACTGTGAATCTACTGCCACGACCTGGCAGCCCCCCTTAAAGAGAGAGATCGCCATGAAACTGTTTATGTTCGGCTTCGCCGCCTTGCTCGTCACCGGCTCTGTGTTTGCCGCCGATGCGCCCAACGTGATCCACGACAAAGTCGGCTTCTTCGTGCATCTGGACGTCGCCAAAGTACTGTCCAGCACCGACACCTACGGCCAATGCGGCATCGTGCCCGCGCGACTCGATTATCTGGATCACCAAAATCGCGAACACGTGATGGATTACCAGGTACAGGCTATCGGCTGCCCCAGTGACAACTGATCGGACTACACTTGCGCCACGCATTGAAACAGGGCATTTCCCATGAACATCCTCGTAGTCGAAGACGAACCCAAGGCCGGTAACTACCTGCTCAACGGCCTGCAAGAACTGGGCTATTCCGTAACCCTTGCCCGCGATGGCGTGGACGGTCTGCACCAGGCGCTGGAAACCTCGTTCGATGTGATCGTGCTGGATGTGATGATGCCGAAAATGGACGGTTGGGAAGTGCTGCGCCGACTGCGCAAAGAAGCGGACACCCCGGTACTTTTTCTAACGGCCCGCGATGATATTTCCGACCGCATCAAGGGCCTCGAGCTCGGCGCCGACGACTACCTGATCAAACCCTTCTCCTTCGCCGAACTGGTGGCGCGCCTGCGCACCCTCACCCGCCGTGGCCCGAGCCGGGAGGAAGAACAACTGCAGATCGCCGACCTGCAAATCGACGTATTGAAACGTCGCGTCTCTCGCGGCGGCACACGAATCACCCTGACCAATAAGGAATTTGCCCTGCTGCATCTGTTCGCCACCCACCAGGACCAGGTTCTGTCACGCTCGATGATCGCCTCCCGGGTGTGGGACATGAACTTCGACAGCGACACCAACGTGGTCGACGTAGCCGTACGGCGCCTGCGCCTGAAAATCGACGATCCGTTCCAACTCAAGCTGATCCATAGCGTGCGCGGTATCGGCTATCGCTTCGACACACAACCATGAACAATCGCCGCCCTCACTCCCTGACCCTGCGCCTGGCGCTGATCTTCGCCCTGCTCGCCTTTGCATTGCTGGCTACCTTGGGCGTGGCGCTTTATCGCGAGCTGGAGCGAGAGTTGGTCATGCGTGACGATGCAGCGCTGATCACTCGCGTGAATCAACTGCGAAACCTGCTCAACGACAGCAACACCCTGGACTTGATCAAGACCAAGCCGGAGCTGTTCCAGAACATGCTCGGCAACCGCGAGTCAGTTCTAAGCATCGCCACCCCGGGGCAAAAGCCGCTGCTGCTGGTCAACCCAGGCAACATCGAATTGCCGTCTATAACTCCCGTACCAAAAGACCACGAATTGATACTCGCCGATGTGCACCATCTACCCGGCGTGAATGGCGTGCCCTTCTCCACAGTGTCTGCCTCCATCGACTCTGGAGACCTGGGCAGCCTACAAGTCACTACGGGGCGCCTGATGACCGAGCGCACCGCCGTACTCGCCAGCTACCGGTTAAGCGTTTATATCCTGGCAAGCATCGCTGCGATCATCCTGGCGCTTGCTGGCTACCTGCTGGTGCATCGCGGGCTGCTACCGTTGCGACGCCTGGCCGAGCATGCCCAAGGGATTGGTGTTGGCAACCTTGCCGAACGCCTCGACAGCCATGGCGCGCCAAAAGAACTGCTGCCGATGATCGACGCCTTCAACACCATGCTTGAGCGCCTGGCCAAGGGTTTTGTGCAACTGGGTCAAGTGTCCACCGATATGGCCCACGAACTACGCACGCCGATTAACAACCTGTTGGGCGAGACCCAGGTCGCACTGCAACAAAGCCGCAGCATCGAAAGCTACCAACATCTGCTGGCGTCGAATGTCGAAGAGCTTGAGCGCCTGGCGCGGATGCTCGACAACATGTTGTTCCTGGCCCGCACCGACCCAGCCAGTGCCTTGCGACAACGCCAGGCGCTCAGCGCGGTGGATGAAGTAAAACGCATTGCCGACTACTTCGAAGGCCTGGCGAGTGATGTGGACATTCGCATTATCGCCAAGGGCGAAGGTGTGATCTGGGCCGAACCGATGTTGCTGCGCCGGGCGCTGGCCAACCTATGTGCCAACGCCATCAAATACGGCGCACCCAACTCCGAATTGTTGATAGAGGCGGCTCCAGATACCGAAGGCATCAAGCTGCGGATCAGCAACAGCGGTGAAACCATCGCGGCCGAGCACTTACCGCGGTTGTTCGAACGGTTTTACCGGGTGGATCAATCGCGGGAGCGTTCGGCCCAGTCCAATGGGTTGGGCCTGTCGATTGTGGCGACCATCATGCAGCTACATAACGGGCGCTACAGTGTGAGCAGTGAGGCAGGAATGACGTGTTTTGAGTTGTACTTCCCACGACAGGAGGACTGAAAAGCACGCGCGAGACACCCGGTGGTATTTTGCAAAAATTTACCTGTCACCACTCGACTAAACTCCCACTATTCTTGCTTCCCAAGTGCAATCTCACAGTGTTTGAAACAGGTGACATGCTTTGGAGAAGAAACAGTATCGATTTGGCGGGGCGAACACGCTGAGCATCCCGGTTCAAGGTAGAAGCGGTGGAGGTAACGACGGAGGCTCAGGCCTGGAAAAGCGCCTGGGCCTACTGGAAAAGAGGCTGGCTGAAATGAAAGAGAAGCTATTCGCCGTTTCGAGCAAGACAGACTCCATTGAAAAACACTTCGCTACCCGAGCGGACCTTGCTACCACTGAATTGAATCTCATCAAGTGGTACGTAGCAACGGCGTTCGCAATGACGGGCTTGGCCTGCGCCATCACCTTCGGGCTCACTCGCTTGCTGGCGACCTGAGTGTCGCCGCAGGCGTATTCGCCTCCTTCTGGAATACAGCCCTACATCAACAGGTAAAGCAGCACGATGTTCACGACCAGCATCATTAATGCCGTGGGAATCTGAGCCTTGATCACTGCGTTCTTGTCCGGCAACTCCAGCAACGCCGCCGGCACGATATTGTAGTTGGCAGCCATCGGGGTCATCAGGGTTCCGCAGTAGCCGGAGAACATACCGATCGCCGCCATCACCGCCGGGTTACCACCGTAGATGCCGACCAGCACCGGCACGCCGACACCACCGGTCATCACCGGGAAAGCAGCAAAGCCATTACCCATGATCATCGTGAACAGCGCCATGCCCAGCACGTAGACCATCACCGCTACCAACTTGAAATCCAGGTTGATGTAAGTGGTGGTCACATGGGCGACCGCCGTACCCACGCCTGCTTCATTGAAGAGCAACCCGAGCATAGCCAGCATCTGCGGCAGCACCATGGCCCAACCCAAGGCTTCGGTAAGGCGGCGCGATTCACGAAGCGCCTGCACGGGCGTATCACGGGTCAGCCAGCAGGCCAAGCCAAGCGCAATCAGGCAGCCGATGCCGAGAGAGACGAAGGTGGTGTTTTTCGGGTCCAGCAGCGGCACGCCGCCAATTTCCGCGTGTTTAAGCACGACGGAGCCGATCACTGTGGCCAGGGGGATGGCCAGTGCCGGGATAAACAACTTGTGCCTAAGTCGACCGGCACTGGCGCGCGAGGCCTTGTCATGCAGCTGCGCATGCTGGCCGCGCCCCACACCTCCCATGCCCGCGATCAACGCCATTACTACCACGCCTGCGCCGATAGCCACCGACGGCAAGCGTTCGCCCACCAGGAATGGAATGGCAAACAGCAGCCAGAACAGGGCACTGGACCAGCGTTTGGGATGGGTTCGGTCGATCAGGATCATGCCCGCAGTAATCAACAACAGGACACCGGCCAGCCAGTAAAGATATTGAATGGAGATGATCATTGCGCGGCCTCCACTGGCGTGGTGACGGACGTCAGTTCACGGGTGAGCTTTCGGTCAAACCAATGGAGCCGGATCGCATGAATGATAAACGCGCAGATCGCTGTCGGAATGCCCCACACCGCAATATGCAGCGGTTCGACATCGATTCCCGACCCGAGCAGGAAAGTGTGCATCAACGCAATCGCACCGAAGGCAACAAAGATGTCTTCGCCAAAAAACAGCCCGACATTGTCAGTCGCGGCGCACATCGCGAGTACCTTATGGCGCAGCTTGTCCGGCAGTTTGCCGTAGCGTTTTTCTGCCGCCCCCTCAGCCATCGGCGCCAGCAGCGGACGTACCATCTGCGGGTGCCCGCCCAAGCTAGTCAAACCCATCGCTGCGGTGGATTCACGTACAAACAGGTAGATGATCAACAAGCGCCCGACCGTGGCGCGTTCGAACCGTGCGATCCAGTTCTGCGCATGCAGGCGCAACCCGTGGCGCTCCAGCAGGCCAATGACCGCCAGGGGCAACAACAGAATCAATTGCAGGGCGCGGGTCTGAAGGAAACCATCGCCCATGGTGGCAAGAATTTTCTCCAGCGGAAAATGGGCGGCAAGCCCGGTAGCGATCGCGGCCGCGGTCACCACCAGCAGCGGATTGAAGCGCAAGACAAAGCCAACCACGATGACGAGTACGCCGATCAACGGCCATAGATTCACAACAGTTTGCATGGCGGTGAGGTCCTTAAGTGCGCGCTGCGGCGCCATTACAGCAGGATGTGAACAAAGGGTTCACAGCAAGAAAGTGGCGTGCAGTCGGCTCGGTTTTTTATTGTTGACCTGGAAGGTCGAGCGTCGGTGGCGGCATCTTTGCCGCTTGGGGCGGGGGTGTCCAACAAGAAAAGTTGTTGCTGTAAACCAATAAATTTTGTGGGTAATGGGCGCCAGGTGAACCGGCGCCCTGGCAGGATTCAGGCCAGACGTTTCTGGAAAAAGTGGCGTTGGTGTCCCGGTGGATAATCGGCAATATGCCCGAACTCAGTGAACCCCAGCTTTCGATAAAACCCGGGCGCCTGGAAACTGAAGGTATCCAGCCAGATCCCGGTGCAGCCATGCTGCCTGGCCAACTCTTCAGCGGCGCGCATCAGGCGGGAGCCAGTACCTTGGGTGCGTAACTGATCGGGAACACTCAACAACTCAATGAACAACCATCCGTATGAAATCTTCCCATACAGCCCACCGACCACCTCTTCAGTGACAGGATCCCGCAGCAAAATCCCTACGGTTTCGAACGCCATATCGCCGGTATGACTGAGGTTATACGCCCTCAACGGTTTGAGGATTGCCTCACGCTCCTGTGCCGTCACGTCGAACGACACTTCCATTAACTGCTCCATCGCTGCCTCCCCGGTTGAATTCAAACAGTGCCCAGTATGGCGTCAACCCTGCAAAAAAGGGCCAACCTCTCGGTTGGCCCTGCGATCGCGCCCCCTCAAGACAGCCCTGTATCAGAGCTGGCCTGAGACTAGACAGTGAAGAATCCCAATCCGAAACTATACTCAACCAATACGGTGCGCATTCCTGCGCATCGTTTACGGCATGATTGCCGACAAAGAGGTAGCCAACATGTACGCCGGGCAAATGGGTATGGCGACAACGAATGGTGAAATACGCTGCCAGATGATAGCCCAGATCATCTGCCTGCTCGCGGTGGCTCAGCTTTTCTGCTGATCGATCCGCCCTCACTTTTCAAAGCGAGCCGCGTCAGTGGCCAGGCGATGCCGTGCCCAAATTCCAGACAACAAAAAGGGCCCACCTTTCGGTGAGCCCTTCTAGACCGCCCAGCAGAGCGGATTTT
>JABXJR010000277.1_pt1 | contig 10426 bp, 26 predicted proteins | sample 7431291 | NCBI WGS metagenome assembly JABXJR01 (sample SAMN14395756, study PRJNA613071) | wetland metagenome | isolation source: water samle H3 from high-altitude wetland | place: Chile: Salar de Huasco, high-altitude wetland | collected 2015-11-10 | reverse complement strand
AAAACAAAATAACAACCATGCGAAAGATTGATTTCAACAAAAACCAACCCCTCTTGTCCATCCGCCCCCGTCGAGAAGACGGCAGGCTGGATGTAGATAATGTCTCCCACATATCCATCGAAGACGGCGAACTCGTTACGGAGGGGCCGGTCGGGGAGGGTAGGTACGAGAACTTCGTCGAATTGATTCATGGTCTTCAAGGCAAGGGTATTGCCATTGATGACTTTTACTTCTAAAAACAACCAACCATGTCATTATCTTTAAGCGTCACAGCCTACGCAGGCAAAGACAACTTAGAGTTCCAAAAGCATTTTCGTGCAGTAAAGTTCTGCATAGAAGAAGGACTATCTTTTCCCAAAGAAACGAGCGAGTTCTTCCGGGGGAGGGTGGACGGGGAAGATTTGGAGGATATTCGTACTGACTGTATTCTGCCATACATCGAAAATGGAATCGAGGTATCCATCCCCACGGATGAATCCCCACACGGAGACCGTATTAGTATCAAAATTGCAACCCTTCCTGCACATGTGGATGAGATTGTGATTCAATTACGTTAAAACAAACAACCATGATAACACTGGAAGAGTTCGACGACCACCTCCTCATAACCCTGACAGAAGATGGCAGGGAGGAGTTACAAGAGATGATTGACAAGGAGGGATATACCGATGAATCCTCCTCCCTTTTGGATTCCGCCGGCTATCTGGGCAACGGCTGGGACTGCCTGCTTGACAGATTACCCCTGTACGGGGGCCCGAGTATCGGCAAGGGGGTATCCACAGATGACCAAGGTGATTTAGAGGGAGTGGAGGAGGTTTATTATTTCAACAACTACTGTATGGAATCTTGGAAGCAGACGCTCCTAGAGAAAGGCTCAGTAAAATTCGACAAACTATGAAGACATTACACCTAACTCGGGGCATGCTATCCCCAAGAGACAGTCCTACCACGGCTATCCAGTACGAATCTTTAGAAGAACTAAAACAAGAGTTCGACAAGAGGGGCATCAAAATAGGGCAGTATGTTTTCGTGGACGACCCCGTATTCATAGGTGACGGGGTACAAATAGCAGACGACGCTCGTATCGAGTATGCAGCCAGCCTGGGACTCAACTGCCAAATAGGACTCTGTGCCACCGTCGGGGCGAGGTCTTGTGTGGGGGCACACTCAATAGTAGATAATGCTGTTACAGTCCCAGAAGATTACCTCGTCAAATCGCAAACAAGGTTGCGCAAAACTCCACAAGAATGAGGATACAAGACATGAAACTACGAATCCCCGTTTCAATACGCGGGGTTACTGCCGTCCTAAAAGACAACCCATTCGGGGACATGATAAACCTTGTGGAACTGGGTGTCATCCTTAGTCTCGAAGACGACAGGGGGGGTGGCACCGCATCTGTGGGTGTATGGTCGGTACCATACGAGGTTGAGGACAGAGCATCGCTAGATGCCCACGTACGGGCAGCACTCACGGAACTACTCGCATACATCACCCCCATACTTAAAGACTGGCACAACCGACGGCTGGCCCTCCTGAAGGTACTCCTCCCTGACCCCGCAGAACACCACGGGAAGGTGGTATCTGGCGTGCAATGGCAACTGGGGGAAGATGATGGGCTGGGATATACCTACACGGCAGTCCTGGAATACGAACATGTCGAGATAAGAGCAGACCGAACCTTGGCCAACTGGTCACACGGCACCGGCACCATGGACGTGGAAACCTTTGAAGAGGCGGCGCAGATGGCGCTGCAAATAAAGCAAGCGGAATTGCAACTCAGACTTACAGACATCACTAAAAAAATACAAAATGGGAACGACTGAATGGTATGCCCTTGAAGAGCATACACCAAATGACCCGAAGGGGTGGATTCCTTGGATAATCGTGGCAGTAATGGTACTGTTACTAAATTGCTGCTGATGAAAAAGATTTATATCTGGCTAATTTTGGCCACCCTTTTGGTAGTCGCCGGCCTAGCCGCCTCGTATTCAATCATAGCCGAGCAGGAGAGAAAACTGAATCGGTATCAAGAATTAGGCAGGCTCGGGGAGAGGTTGTACATAGTGCGAACCCTATTGGAAATCAACACCGAGCAGGGGATTTATACTCAAAAGAAACTGGACTCCATGCGGCTGGAACTGATGGCCTTGGAGGTCGAATTTCAAAAACTGCTCCATTCGGGGCGATAACACAAGACCATGACTGAGCAAACAGAAGAGCAAGAATTGACCAACGAGCGCATTGCAGAACTGATGCTGCTTGACCTCCCACAGTACAGGGGTATCATAGTATCGCTCACCGCTTACGCATTAGACCGTGCAACCTTCACCAAAAACGTCGTCTTGGAAAGCCTGACACGTAAAAAACCAGAGCAGGAAGTTGTCACACCAGAAGTTTAAGAAAAGACAGGTGGACGTGCATGACCGCATGTACTACCTGCTGCACAAAGGAAGTAGGTCTCGGGAACAAGTAAGACAAATATCCCGCAAAGCCGGGGAATGGTACGACGAAGACATGGATAAATTAGTGAGAAGGGTTGACGAGTTGACCAACGAAGACATTGTCAAAATCGTCAACGACGAAGGAAAGACCCGCGAGGAGCGAGATAAAGCATACGAAACTTTGGCAGAGCGATTGAGTCGATGGCTCAAAAACTTTTTAGGCACGTAAGTGTTTACGTGTTGAAAACCAACAGAGAGTATGAATAATAGAGAATGGCTGACCATGGCCATCACCTTCTTCCTGACGGCGATTACAATGCCTACGGACTACGCCGCAACCACCCCACCCAAGGTGGAACAAGCTGTATGTGATACCATCTACGACCTTAATGGCTATGAGGTGACGCCCAAGGAGGTAGAGGAGATGGGGCTTGCTCCCAAGCCAGTTTACAAGGCCGGTACACAAGGTCCCGACTTCGGATACTCCGAGTACGAGATGGCCATGTTTTTGCTAAAGCGGAACGAGTCGCTGCGACTGGCCCCCTACTGGGATGTCAAGCAGTGGACCTCCGGCTGGGGCACTAAGGCTTCGGGTAAACACGAGGTAATAACCCTCCAAGAGAGCAACGAGCGTGCCCGCGACGTATTCGAGGGCAAGTACAAAATCGTCAGAGAGGAGTACCCAAACCTAGACAGACTGCAAACACTGGTAATCGCCCAGTTCCTCTACAATGTCGGGGACAAGGGCATCGGTAACAGCCTGCACAAGGCGCTGAAGAGCGGTGACAACACCAAAATCTGCAAGTGCCTCAAAAGGTACACCTTCGCCGGGGGTAAGCACCTCGACGGGTTGGCAGACCGGAGGCAGCGCGAGTGCGACCTACTCATGGCAGATGCCAAGGGTAGGCAGGAACTTGCCGAACAATATCGGCAAAAAGTTGTAAAGAGTATCCTCAAAAACAGATGACATGCTACACGAAATTTACGCAGACTGGTATTGCCCCATGACATACCTCGGGGGAGTTCTATTGTTCGTAAATGTAGTGTGGCTGAGGAAGGAGTACAAGAAGGTGGAATGGCACTACTTGACGACCTACTATGTCCTACCGGGCGTGATGGTTGACTTGGTGTTGTCCCACCTTCTTAATTTGTAGCATCACAAAACCACAAATCATGCAAGACATTTTGATAGAAGTATTCTGCGGGGTTTCCGTAGAGGATATGTGCGGAACCCAACGACATCCGGTCAACGAGGTAAAGTTGGCGGAGGAAGTCGTGGGATATAACAAATCCTTACATTGGTACTCGAACAGCCCCGACTTCGTCTTATCCATAAGGCGGCTGGCCAGAGAAAAGGGGGTGCAAATCAAGTTCTACCTCGACGGGGTCTGCCACGAAGATGATGTGGAACCTATCTTCGAGGACTTCAACAAGGCATTGACGTATTGGGACGAAGACCCCAGCGTAGAACCCGCAGAAAAAATTGGCGCATTTCAGGACAAATCGGGGCGTTGGTATATATTGCCACTAAATCTTATGGACTCCTTCAACAAGGACAAAGAAGACGAAGACTTTGTAGATGGCGGAGGATTTGAAGGTAAATACGGTCAGTATGCTGACGAGGAATACCTACGCGAGAAGTTAGGAGATTTTCTTTACGAAAAAATAAAACAACCATGACAGAACAACAGTTGGAGAAAGCACAAGAATTAGCACAAAGAATCCGACAAGAAGAGGAACTATTGAAAACGTTAAAAAGCGTCGGAGAAGTTGACCAAGTACACTTTGGTACAACACTCGGCAGATGGCTGGTGTGTTTAAGACCCGAACCCATAACAGAGATAAGAGATTACCTAATAAAAGATTCAGAGAGACACCTGGCCCAACTTCGGCAGGAGTTCGACAACCTATAAACTTTGCCCCGCCCACCCTTGTTTATATCAACAAAACAATGGGCAGGAGCACTGAATTTTATAGGAAGAACGCCAAGGCCAGGGCCAAGAAGGCCGCGTACGATACGACACTGAACGCCAAGGCAGACCAAAAAGCCAAGCGTGCGGAACTGGGTCGAATCAGGTACGCGGCCAAGAAGGCCGGCAAGAAGGTCTCAGGACTGGATTACGACCACAAGACCCGGAAGTTCATAAGCCCCAAGGTTAATCGCGGGAGAACCGGGGAGGGGGGTCGCAAGAGGAAGAAGTAAACAACAACCGTCAAAAACTTTAACATGAGCAACAAAAAATTAGGAGAGACTTACTCCATCCAAGAATTTCTCGCCGGAATCGTTGAATTGTGGCAATCCGAAATCAACTCCGGTACCGTCACAGATAAGGAGGGTGCGAGGGGAGAGTTTGCCAAGGCACTACTTCGGCACATCGAGTCGGGGTTAATCGTTACTACTACTGCCGAAATGCTCGCAGACTTTGGCAAACAAATCAACGGGGTTGCCGGGTTTCCTTTGGAGGAAGATTGGATAGAGGAGTTCGCCAAGGAATACTTAGACAAACAAAAAGACCCCGATGCACAAGTTTAGCCCGCTTGATTCGCACATACTGCTCATTACAATAGCATTGTTCGGAGTAATGTGCATGTCATTCTTGGAATACATAGTCGGACAACCTAGCTATACCGACTGGCACCTAGACTACTTTGTGGGACTGGTTGTCGGGGGGTTTGTACAACACCTCGCTCCACGGCTGCAACCACTAGGGAGGGATTGAACCTTTTGTCCGGCCATTTGTTTACATTCCAAATCGCGGAGTGGAGCAGTGGTAGCTCGTCGGACTCATTATCCGAAGGTCGCAGGTTCGAGTCCTGCCTCCGCTACAAAAATGCCGCAAGGGGGGTCCTCCCCCTGCCGCCACTCAACCATGAGTACCTATCCAGAAATAGTTAAGAACGCGCTAGAGGAAGCCCTGAAAGAGGAGGGCTTCACTCTTGCGTCCCTCAAAGGAAACTGGTCAGAAGAACTTCGTGACCTTGTCTCTACCTTTATTTCCAAACACCCCGCACTTTCTAAGAAGTGGCTTTCCGAGATTATCGGGGAGAAGTCGGGGTATATCCAAAAGAAGTATTACTAACCCAAGAGTGCCCATAGCTCAGTTGGTAGAGCAGCGGAATGTCCTCCTCATGTCGTAGGTTCAAGTCCTACTGGGCACACAACATAGGCTGGGCCAGGTGGGTGCGTACCCCGGGGTGCGTATGGGGGTTCGAGTCCTCCCCTGTCTATTTTCACCGTCAAAAACAACAACCGGCATACGTGCCATAAATTCCGTAACTATGAACAGCCTTAAATTCAAATTGGACGACGCATACATCCGAAAGGTGTTCGTCGAAACAGGGGAGTCGCTCCACTGGCTGCAAGACCAGCCCATCGACCCTAAGCAACTCAGTGCGGAACTCCGCGCCATCATCTTTGACTTTGGCGGGGACTTGACCCGCGTGTCCTCGCAACTGGTATCCGCAAAGCCTATGCCAGAAAGCTATGCCAACCTGCACAAAGAGACACCGAGGTTTTCTACCACCGACCCAGCCGAGGTGCTAAAGGAGTACCAACGCAGGAGTTCTTCCATGGACGACTTTCGGTCACAAGAAGCCCTCGTACTGCAAGCCTTGCAAGAGATGTCTCCCGAGAGGTTTTCCAAGGCAAGCCTACCGAAGTGGGAGATTGAGAACAATGAACTGGCAGAGCTCGTAGATGCCGAGGTAGGTCGTCGGGAAGCCGAGGCAAGAATCTTGGACGCACGCAGGGCGGAGATGGCAGCGGAGGAAGCCAGGCTACGCGAGGAGGAAAAAGTAAAGCAGGAACATCAAAGAGGGGAACTGCTTGAATGGGTAAACCAGCACGCCTCGCTTGGTACCCAACTCTTATTGGCCAATGGGTACGATTGGGTAACCCCTGCCATAGAGGAGATGTTCCAACACAAGTTGCAGGTACCCGTTACCCCATACGCCGCAGGTGAATACCTACCTTGGGATATGCCGACGGTCGCGACATTGGAGTTCGAGTCGGAGGTTCGCCAGAAGTTTCCAGACTCCGGTACCAGAATCTATCAAGATGAATCCGGCAACCCATACCTGAACATCCACGGCAGGATAGCAGGAGTTACCTACGACTTGGTGGTGGAGATATAAGAATCATGGACTACAATTTACGAGGGGTGGGCAATTTAGCCCGCCCTTTTTTGTCTAGTACCACCCCTATGTCACTGGGAGACAGGATTGATTACACGGAAAGCGGCAAGGAAAAAGAACAAGGTTTCAGTTTCTTATTGCCGGGTATTGCATTGTTCATCATAATTGCCTACCTTTGCGCAAACAAACTGAGAAAACGATGCAAGTAGTAATTCGCTCCGGCAACGTAGAGCGGACTTTGAGGAGGGAGGGCTGGGCGAGTAACATACAAAACGCGGCGCTTGCCGTGTTCCAGCATTACTCCAAGTGGTATCGGCAACTGACGGTACTGATTACGGGGGCTTCTGATTTGGAAGTCCTCACTGATAAGAAGATTATACACATCAAAATCCTACAACTATGAGAAAGTTTTTGTTCCTGCTTTTGCTTTTACCCCTCCTTGGGTGTTCCGTCGCCCGTGTGACCAAAGCTCCCGAACGCGGCGTACGCGAGCCTTCTAAGGCCCCTATCGTGGAGAAGTTCGACATCTTGTTGGACGTCCTCAAAGACCCCTACGTTGACCTCGCCAAGTATGGGGACACAGTGGTGTTTAGCGGAAACTACCTAGGAAGCCGCATCGTGCTTAGGAACGCAGTCCGAAAGGTGCTGGTGTTCCGGGATGCCAATGTATCGTCCACTTCACCCGAAGAGGCGCTGGTGCTACCACAGAACAGCAAGGATGTACAGTTGATAGGCGTACGCGCCGTGCTCAACCAAAGCATCACCATCTGGGGCGTGGCAGACAACGTATCCATTAGTGGGTTCACTATCAGAGGGGCGCATGTAGGCGTTCGGGCAACGGAAAAACAACCCCACCGCAACATAGAAATCTTCGACAACGTGTTCGAGGACATCAAGTTGGAGGGTGTTTACCTAGGTCCCAGCACATCATCCACGGACAAAAAAGGCCAACATTTTTACATTTACGACAACGTGTTCCGAAACATCGGGTGGGACGCGATTCAGGTCGGGGATGTCACAATGGCCTGGATTCATGGCAATGTGGTAGTAAGAGCAGGAGCCGCCGGGCAGCGCTGGCAGGACTACGGGATAACAATCAACCCGGGTTGCATAGCGTACTGCTGGGACAATGTGATTACCAATACACAGAATGAAATCCAAGTTCTTGATTCACGGGTGTTCTTCTTCAAGATGAAGCCTTAAAAGAATAGCGTAAGCCTGAGAAGCGGAGGGACACTAACCATCTACTGACTGTGTCTTAAATGGGAGTAAGTAAGGGCTCCCGCCTCCAGGAGGTGTATTACAAATATGATTAGAAACCTATCAACATGTGATTTGCCAAGGCCGTATCGGATATGCGTATCCAAAATTTACGACTTGGACTTCAACCCCTGGCATGTAGGTCGGGGGTTGGATGGGGTGTATGTGTCCTTCATGGGGGACCCCTCCTTGATAATTCGCCGGATTCCGTGTCTGACCCCTGATGGTAGCACCTTTTGGGTACCAAACACGAACCAGATATTCTTTGAGGATGCCACCTTCGGCACCTACAAGGATGTCTGCGAACTGGTGGAGGAGCAATCCACGCAAGAAATTTGGGAATCGTTCTCGGAGCTGTTTTCGGTTAGGTTCGAGTGCGACCCGGTATTCAGCATAAAAAAACTTCAATACAACTGATTATGAACAAGGTATTTTTTGTTTCTGTTGGGCTTTTTATCGGGGCGGTAATTTCAACCTACCTATATTTTCGAGGTTATGTTGGCGAGGCCCATCCTGCTTTGTATTGGATGTTTGCCATATTTAGCATGGCATACGGCCTTACTTTGGCAACGGAGGGTTCGCAAGAATACCCCGCGCTGAAGAGTCAAGAGCAGATTGCCAGGGCCATCCTCCTAGGAGTCTTCGCCCCGATAGTTTACACAGTTTTAGGTATTGTAAAAATCGTCCGTTGGTGGAGAAATTTAGAGGCATGAACATACTATTCTTTTTTGGACTCGGGCAGTTAATAACTGCAATTTTACTCAACTACACTGTGGCCTTTTGGCTACCAGTAGAAAATGAGTCCCGCGACTTGATAAGTTACTTGGCCAATCTTCATTTCGTAATCGGGTTTATCTCCTTACCGACTGGTCCCTTGACGGACAAGGAAGAAAGCCCCGCACTAGAAAGTGGGGCAGAGATAGCCAAGTCAATACTTTTTGGGATGTTTGCTTACATCATACTTCCATTTATGTTGATGAGGATTTTAATAAAAAACATAAAAAACAACAACCATGATTAAGAAAGAAGATTTTGGCTGGACGGAACCCGGAGCTGGAGGAGAGGGCGGGTGGGGTCTTTTACCAGACGGGGAAGAGATGTACTACGCAGCCCTAGAAAAGAGCCAGCAGAAGCGTTTGTACGACGAGGACTACCTCGAAGACTTCTACCACATCTCGCAAGAACTGGCTGAGGTAGGCGGGGATTCACCGGAGGATAACCTAGACCGACTGACATTGTCCAAAGAACTGACGGACTCCTTCCAGAAGAAGTTCGCCGGACGCCTGTGGGATGGGGACTATTTGGATGAGATTGAAAACCACGTAAAAATCTATTTAGATGAGAACTAGTGCGACAGAATTGTGGAAATGGGAAGATACATTACCCACGTTGAGGAACGAGGGCAAAATGTTATACACTTGCTTCCCAGAGAAGGATTTGGAACTGTACCAGCACGCCTTCATAGGATTCAACGCCACAATCGAGGTTGACTGCCCACTACTTCCAAAAGAGTTTTGGAAGCACTCCCTTTGGGTTGTACCAGAACAAATGCCTATGTTTAAAGATAGGCTACATGCAATGAGGAAGGCAAAGGAAGCCGGGGAGGAATACTGGATGCTACCAGACTTGGGGCAATATCCAATCGCAATCAAATAAGAACAACATGGAAATCAAGAAAGTAGAAGCGTATGTGTTGCCAAATGGCAGACTGACCGAGAGTTTTGGGGAGGCGAAAAATGCGTGGGAAAAACAAAGGCTGGTTGAGTTGGTAAAAGAACACTACCTTCCTATACTCGGTGCGGAAGATATGGCAGACATCTTGTGGGAGAACAAGAAAGAGTTCATCGAGGCGCTTTCCACAGGAGAATCCAACGAACTCCCCACTGCAAGTCAGGCATACGAACTTATGCGTAAAATATCGAAGTGGCTTTTGGAGGCAGAGCCAAGCACAATACAATTGCAATTGCAAGTCTTCAATAGTGGGGAAGTAAAGGTCGTGGACCTGATGAAGGGGGGAGAAGTAGAATTTTGGATGGATGAGCTTTCCCATTGGGAACGCTTGCTAAATCAAAAAGCATGACAACCGAAGAACTTAAAACCTTCGTCTTAGACAAGGGGGTAAGCCTGCGATGGGACGAAGCCTGCCTATCCGCATGGGTACACCACGAAGACTTGCGACGCCTCAGTTTTTTAGCCAAAGGTTACTTGGAAAACAGGGAAGTAGAGTCTCAGTTACAATACAATGTACTGTATTTGGATTTGGCCCCATTGTGTGACTATTACGACATCGACCCGGAGGAAATATTGGCCAAATAAACTTGCAGTTTTGGAAAATTATACCTACCTTTGTCAAACAAACCAAGAAACATGCTTACAGACGGAGAAGTAGTGCAGCTATTCAAGCAGGATGATTATGACTTCCTGTTGCACGGCTGCAACTGCCAAACGAAGATGGGGTCTGGGGTAGCCCTCGCCCTTGCCACGGAGTTCCCGCAAGTCAGGGAAGCGGACCTAGAGTTTAGCAAAGGAACCAAGCCCTACGAACGTCTGGGTAAGTTTTCACTCGCAGAGACCGAGTTCGGAATCAT
>JABXJR010000276.1_pt1 | contig 10468 bp, 10 predicted proteins | sample 7431291 | NCBI WGS metagenome assembly JABXJR01 (sample SAMN14395756, study PRJNA613071) | wetland metagenome | isolation source: water samle H3 from high-altitude wetland | place: Chile: Salar de Huasco, high-altitude wetland | collected 2015-11-10 | reverse complement strand
CATCTCAGAAAGCATACAGTGCAAATAGCGACGCTGAAAAGTCAGCATCGAAATAAAGCCGTGATGGCAGAATCAAGATGATTCAACTATTTGATACGCATACCCACTTTGATGTGGAAGAATTTGACCCTGATCGGCAACAGCTTGCCGAACAGGCGTATCAAAGTGGCGTGCAAGCGTTGATTCTTATTGGCTTTTTGCAAAATCGTTTTGCAAACCTTTTAGCGACACATCAGTTTTTAGGTCAGTTGTCGGATGTGCCCAAAAGTTATCTTGCGCCAGGCTTGCATCCTTACTATATCGAGCAACATCAACGACAACATTTGGATGATTTAGAAAATTTTCTAAAACAACATGATTGTGTTGCGGTTGGAGAGATTGGTTTAGACAGCTTTGAAAAACGCCATAAAACCGATGACATCAAACAGCTTCAGACCGAATATTTTACAGCGCAATTGTATTTGGCAACACAGTTCGACAAGCCTGTATTGCTGCATATTCGTAAGTCGCATGGCGATGTCTTGAAAATTTTAAAACAGCATCATTTTAAACATGGAGGTATAGCGCATGCCTTTAGTGGTGGGGTGGAAGAGGCCAAAGCCTTTGTGAAATCGGGTTTTAAAATCGGTGTGACAGGGCAGATCACCAATCCCAATGCCAAACGGTTGCACGATGTGGTGCGTAGCGTAGCGGTTGAAGATTTGGTGTTAGAAACAGACTGTCCTGATATGACGCCATTGTGTTGTCAGTTGTCTACAGAAAGCAGAACACGAAACACACCTGCCAATTTGCCTTATGTGCTTGATTGTTTAGCAGAGTCTTTGAATTTAAAACAATTAAATGAGAAGTCCAAATTGGCAGAGCAACTGTGGCAAAATAGTTTGGAATGTTTGCATTTATCCAAGAATTAACAGTCCAGAAAAGAATCTAAGATTAAAAAACAAATTTAAAACTGCTAAAGATTCGCCACACTGCTTTTCACTATTGCTTTCACGTATAATCATGCATTCATGTTTTAATGCCTAACTTTAAATTCTACCTATGTCTGACATATTTCCAAGCCCAGCCAACCCAAACCAAGACAATTCAAACGATTCCAATCTATCAGCATCACAGACAACGGATTACGATCGCCGTTTTGCAGGTACGAATAAAATCTATGGCGAATCGAGTTTTCAGACTTTTGAAAACAGTCATGTCATGGTCATTGGTATTGGTGGTGTCGGCTCGTGGGCGGTGGAAGCATTGGCTCGTTCGGGCGTCGGTAAACTGACTTTGATTGATATGGATGTGATCGTCGCATCGAATGTCAACCGTCAATTGCCTGCGCTTAGCTCTACTTTTGGGCATGCAAAGATCGACATCATGGCACAGCGTTGCCGAGAGATTAATACACAAATACAGATTAAACTGGTTGATGATTTTCTGACACCTGATAACGTCACCGAGCTCTTAGCAGATCGTCCTGATGTGGTTTTAGACTGCATTGATGATGTCAAAGCTAAACTTGCGTTGATACTACATTGTCGCTTTAACAAGATTCCGCTGATCGTATCAGGCGGTGCGGGCGGAAAATTGGATCCGCTGAAAATTCGTGTGGCGGATTTATCCAAAACCGAACAAGACCCGATGCTTGCCAAACTACGTACACAGCTTCGAGGCAAAGGCATCTGTAAAAAACCAAAAGAAAAATTTGGCATTACTTGCGTGTATTCGGTGGATAATCCTTTTTCCAATGCTGAGGCGTGCGGTATCGACTCTAGCGCAGGCTTACGTTGTGGTGGATATGGTTCTGCGGTGGTGGTGACCAGTAGCTTTGCGATGGTGGCTGTTGCGGAAGTGTTAAAGAAGCTGTCTAAAGCGCGATAGGCACATCAATCTGATATTAAAGCTAGCTTCAACCTCACCGGTAAATTATTTTTGAATCATTTGATCTAGCTTTTGAATATCCGTTTCGATTTTCCATTTTTCCAGATCATCTACAGGATTTGGCAGGCGACCTTCGAGCCATTCAGCGACGACAGCAGGCGAAAACTCAGTATGATTGCACTGAATCACCCAAGCGAGAAACTCTTTCGCCTCACCATTCATATACGGTGGCGGTGAAACAGGTAAAAACTGCGTAGGCAAGCGTTCATTGGTCGAGAGATAATTCAACACATGCCCAAGCTCTTGCACAGTCTGCCAAGCCAAAGGATGTTCTACATCAATTTTAAACTTTACCCACCACGCATGTTCACCATCTGCGCCATGAGCGATTAAACCTTGTTCTCCAATACTTGGGATACGCTTTAGAAAATTCGTAATTTGTTCAAAGTTCAACGTAAAACCTCTATTTTATATAGTTAAACTACACTATTTTACATATTAGTTTATATAGATAACTAATATCCATATTTGCTCATAGATTCTTTTGTACAGTATGTTTATTCAAGAGGAGATACACCGTGAACAGACAAATTAGTGCAGTGCTTTGAAGTTTATCAATGCTTGCAGGCTCAACAGTTGCTATTGCAGCACCACAAGGTCATGAGCAAGAGAAACACGTACAGCATCAAAATGCGCAACATCAAAATGCAGCACAGCATTCAAACACAAAGAGTTCAAATACAAAGAATCTGGGCAATGAGCGTAATGCACAAGCGGATCAACGTAAAGGGCAAACTGCACAAAAAACACCTTCTCAGGTGAAAAAAAGCAGTAAGCATCAAAGCCAATATAAATCAGGTTAACACTTGCCAAAGCAATACCGTGATGATTTTGTCGATTATAAAAAGCACAAACTTCCGAAACCACCAAAAAATCAGCGTTGGGTGAAAGTCGATGGTTATTATGTCTTGATCTCAGTGGCTACTGGCGTGATTGCGAATATCATCTTAGGTTCTTAATTCGCAAAAAAAGTGTGAGAAACCGAATGTTCTTGTGGAGCATTCGGTTTTTTCTTTTTGGCAGAACTGAGTTGGTGGTATCGAGTTGGCAAAAAGCGAGTTAGTAGGTGAAGTCATATCAGTGGGGACAAAGTATAGAAAATTATTGTTGCAAGACTACATAGCTTTACATTTTAAAGCATGAATTTAACCGACATCCACATTTGCTTGATTTTTTTAGCCTATATTAAAACGATTCCAAAAAGGAGAATAATCATGAATAAGCCAATAAGTGCAATTGTAATGAGTTTGACGATGCTTGCGGGTTCAAGCGTAGCCTTTGCTTCGCCACCGTCACATGCGCCTGCTTGGGGTTATCACAAAGATCATGATCACTATCGTAGCTATGAGCGTAACCGCTACGATAATCACGGTCATAAACATAGTCATAAAGCGAGCAAGTATGAGAAAAAACATGCACGCTATCATCGTGGCGATCGCTTAGAGGATCGTTATCGCAACAGTCGTTATTATGTGAACGACTGGGAAAAACTTTATCTATCAAAACCACCGAGAGATCATCGCTGGGTAGACGTCGATGGTGAATATCTGTTGATCTCTGTAGTCACAGGTGTGATCGCTAGCGTGCTTTTGGGTTCTTAAATTTTTCAACCTTTAAACTTCTAACTTATAAAAGTTCCAACGGATAAAATTTCCAATTAAAGGAAAAGAAGATGGTGAGTTAAGCTAACTCATCATCTTCTGGTCGTGGGGTTTTGCCGATAGGTAGCTCACGTTCAGTTTGCTTACTACGGATTACCGAAGGGTAGTTCCATGAGGCAAAACGTACCACCAAAATCGCAAAGGCGAGCAACAGTATCGCACCAGTAACGATCAACAAATCCCAATCTGCTTTATGATCGTGTTGAATATCGGCAATGAGTAATCGAGTCAATGCGGTGATCGCTACATATATCAAGAATCGCACAGGCATGTGATTGGTTTTGAAGTAAATCCCAACCATTGCTCCCAATTCCAAATAAATAAAAAGCAAAAGTATGTCGTCAATGGTGGCGAATTTTTTAATGGTAAAAATATCAATCGTCGTGTGTACAGCAGACCAAATCACCATACAGCCAATCAACGCCAACATTAAGTAATGAAAGGCTTCAACCAGATAATGACCAATATCATCCAAGGCACTTTCGATCTTGTTAATTTCTCGTTTCATCTATACTCATCACATTACAAGTCAATAAAATCAAAGTAGCAAAACTGCTGATGATGAAAGTTAAGCGAAATATATGCCAATCTTGTGAATTGACGTGATTTTTTGGTTTTGATGATCGTAAAAAAAACCTGCTCGGAAGCAGGTTTTTACGTTTATGGTACTGTTAGTACAAATTAAGACTGATTGGTAAAGTAGTCTGCATCAAAGCCCATCACCAAATCTGTGCTCGATTGGATACGAACTAAACGTGCTTTCAAATCAGGCAAGATGCGTGCAACGAAGTAGCGTGCAAGTTGTACTTTATTGGCAAAGAACTCGCCATCTTTTTGGCTTGCAGCATTGGCAATTTTTGCAAACATGTAGCTAAAGCTAAGTAGACCTACTGCGTGTAGATAATCTACCGCCACACCATTTGAGTAATCTGCATTTTCTTTAGACTGCTCAAGGATGTACTGCGTGATAGACTCAACTTCGGTTGCCGCATCAAGTGTTGCATCTTTGATAAAGTTCAAGTCTGAACCCAATTGATTCACTTCATCACGGATTTCAGCGATATATTCAGCGATAAATGCACCTGCACACTTAATGGTTTTACGACCAATCAAGTCTTGTGATTGAACGCCGTTGGTGCCTTCGTAGATTTGTGAAATACGTAAGTCACGGATACATTGTTCCATGCCCCATTCACGAATATAACCATGACCACCGAACACCATTTGCGCATCTAAAGTCGCTTGGAATGCGGTGTCAGTCAAATACGCTTTTGCAATTGGTGTAAGAAGTGCAACACGGTTGTTGGCTTTTTTCACAGCTTCGGCGTCTGTTGAGAACTTAGTAATGTCGAGTTGTTGACCGACGTACACAGCGAAAGCACGAGAAGCTTCATTGTTTGCACGAACATTGAGCAACATACGACGTACATCACCGTGTACCAAGATGCTATCAGCTGCTTTATCCGGTGATTTTGCACCAGTCGCACTACGACCTTGAATACGATCAGTTGCGTATTGTGCAGCATTTTGATAAGCGAACTCAGATGCACCAATCCCTTGAATACCCATTGATAGACGTTCGTAGTTCATCATGACGAACATGGCAGCAAGACCTTCGTTTTCTTTACCAACGAGGAAGCCTTTTGCACCGTCAAAGTTCATCACACATGTTGCAGATGCTTTGATCCCCATTTTGTGTTCGATTGAACCAGGACCTACCGCATTGCGTTCGCCTACTGAACCATCTTCATTGACCATGAATTTTGGAACGATGAACAGTGAAATACCACGAGAACCAGCAGGGGCATCAGGTGTTTTTGCAAGCACAAGGTGGATAATATTTTCCGCCAAGTCATGATCGCCACCAGTGATAAAGATTTTAGTCCCTGTGATGTTGTATGAGCCGTCAGCATTTGGCTCAGCTTTGGTTTTGATGATACCTAAGTCTGTACCTGCATGTGGCTCAGTCAAGCACATTGTACCTGACCATTCACCTGAATAGATTTTTGGCAAATACGTTTCTTTTTGTTCTTGAGAGGCATAGCTACTGAGTGCCATGCCAGCGCCGACAGAAAGTAGTGGATACAACAGGAATGATGGGTTGGTGGCAAATAACATTTCATCTGCAAGTACAGTCAGCATTTTTGGCATTGCTTGACCGCCCCATTCTTCGTCTGCACCTAGACCGATCCAACCGCCTTCTGCGTATTGACGGAAAGCATCTTTGAATCCCGCAGGCGTGAACACATCACCATTTTCCCAACGTGCGCCTTCCTCATCACCTGTACGGTTGAGTGGCAGGGTGACACCTTGAGCAAACTTTGCCATTTCTTCCAAGATGGCTTCCGCAGTTGCTGAGTCAACATGAGCTAATTTTTCATTGGCTTGCCAGAATTGATCGGCATTGAAAACATCGTTAAGGATAAAGCGCATATCCGTAAGTGGCGCATTATAAACTGGCATATTGAGTTACCTATTTTGAATGTCTAAATAGTCTGACACTTGGATGTGTTGACTATCAGTTGAACCATAAAAATTTGAACAGCAGAATTATAAGCGATCAGACAATAAAAAGGCTGACACATCAGTCAGCCTTTTTACACTTTTTATTTCAAGATTTGACAAAGTATCAAATCTGAAACCGCAACATCATCATCTTAGATAATGAAGTCATCCGCAGCCAATGCAGCAAGTGGTGCATTACCAGATGCCATCACTGCAACGTGTGACTTAGTACGTGGCAAGATTTTGCTGAAATAGAAGCGAGCAGTGGTCACTTTTGCATTGTAGAATGCAGTTTCAGTTGAACCTTCAGCCAATTTTTGCTGTGCAAGACGTGCCATGTCAGCCCAGAAGTACGCCAATGTCACATAACCCGCATAGTACATGTAGTCAACTGCAGCAGCACCAACTTCGTCAGGACTTTGCATTGCTTTCATACCGATCTGCATGGTGATCTCGCCCCATTCTTTGTTGAGTGCAGCAAGTGGCTCTACAAATTCTTTCAAATCTGCATTGTCTTTGTTTGCTTCACAGAACTTGTGAATGATCTTAGTGAAATCTTTCAGCATTGCACCTTGAGTTTGCAATACTTTACGACCCAACAAGTCAAGTGCTTGGATCTCAGTTGTACCTTCGTAGAGACACGCAATACGTGTATCACGAACGATCTGTTCCATACCGTGTTCAGCGATGAAGCCGTGACCACCGAATACTTGTACGCCGTGCTTCGCAGATTCTGAACCGGTTTCAGTCAAGAACGCTTTTGCAATTGGTGTCAAGAATGACAAGATGTTGTCAGAGTATTTACGCTCTTCTTCAGTTGCGCCTTGCTCAACGATATCTGCATGCAAAGACAAGAAGTAAATAAGTGCACGACCCGCTTCAGCAAATGATTTTTGCGTCAATAGCATGTTACGTACAGCAGGGTGAACGATGATTGGATCAGCTTCTTTCTCAGGTGCTTTAGGACCAGAAAGTGAACGCATTGCCAAACGGTCACGTGCATAAGTCACAGAACCTTGGAATGAACCTTCAGAAGCAGAAAGACCTTGTACAGCAGTACCGATACGTGCAGTGTTCATGAACATGAACATGCAGTTTAGACCACGGTTCTCAGGTCCAATCAAATAACCTTTTGCTTGATCAAAGTTGAGCACGCAAGTTGCGTTACCGTGGATACCCATTTTGTGTTCGATCGAAGCACAACGCACGCCGTTACGATCGCCAACAGTACCATCAGCATTAACATTGAATTTTGGAACGATGAACAGTGAAATGCCTTTGGTGCCTTTTGGCGCACCTGGAAGGCGTGCAAGAACGATATGGATAATGTTCTCAGCCATGTCGTGCTCACCCGCTGAGATAAAGATTTTCTCACCAGAGATCGCATAGCTACCGTCAGCTTGAGGTTCAGCTTTAGAACGGATAATACCCAAGTCAGAACCTGCATGAGATTCTGTCAAACACATCGTACCAGTCCATTCACCTGAAATAAGCTTAGGAAGATAAGTGTTCTTTTGCTCATCAGAACCGTGATGTTCTAAAGTACGTACCGCACCGTGCGATAGACCAGGGTACATACCCCAAGCCCAGTTCGAGGTACCCACCATTTCAGAGATCACGTTACCAAGAGAAACAGGCAGGCCTTGACCGCCGTATTGCTCTTCAGCAGCAAGTGATGGGAAGCCAAGCTCGATATATTTTTGATACGCTTCTTTAAAGCCAGTTGGAGTCGTTACAACGCCATCATTCCAAGTACAACCTTCACGGTCGCCAACTTGATTCAATGGTGCAAGTTCGTTTTCACAGAAATCAGCAGCAGTTTCTAAATATTGATCAACCAATTCACGGCTTACTGTTTCTGCGTATGCAGGAAGTTTTGCGTAGTGATCACTAGCGTTTAATAATTCATGCAAAACAAATTGCATATCACGTAAGGGCGCTTTGTATTGTGGCATGTGTGTGTTCCTCAATACTGGTTTAACCAGATTTGATTAAAAAATTTGTATCGAACAGGCGATTTCAGTGCGAAGATCAAACCGTTGCCTCATTGCGCAAGTTTAAAAAACGCAGGATCTGAAATGTTTGTCAATCGTGCTATATATGACGTGACTGCACAAGGGTTTCAAGGCATATCCTTGTGACTTCGAAGTCAAACATTTTCTGATCAAGAAAATAATTGTCCATTAATGTAAAGAAAAACACAAAAGATAGATAGTCAAAACATGTCTTGTAATACTTTTTAGATTGCAAGTTACCCCAATATATAGTGTTTTATCGCATGACTGTGGCGACATATTCTTAATTATGCAACAAATTGCATAGATTTATATTTTTTATTATAGTGTGTTTAGAAATTGATCATTTATGATCGTAAATCAGGGTATATCTGTGGCATAGAAAGCTGTATAGAACAATACTCAAAGGAGTTAGAAAATGAACGCACTCGCATCAACAACACAAGCTTTGCAAACATGGCATCGTATGGTCGCAGAGCGAGAGATGGCTTTGCTTGATGAATTACTTGCAGAAGACGTGGTGTTCTATTCACCTGTGGCATTTAATCCTTATGCAGGTAAGGCGGTGGTGAGTTTTATCTTGCAAAATGTCATTCAAGTGTTTGAAAATTTTACTTATCATCGTGAGTTCTTTACTGAAGATGCTCAGAATGTGGTGCTTGAGTTTTCTGCGAATGTTGGCGAAGCAAAACTAAAAGGCATTGATATGATTCGTTTTAATGATCAAGGTCGGATTGTTGAGTTTGAAGTGATGATTCGTCCAAAACGTGGGCTTGAGGCATTGGCTACACAAATGGGTGAACGAATTAAATTGTTCCAACCGCAATAATACACTTGAATTCAGGTTCAGTTTTTTATCTATGAAATTGATTTGAAGATGTGCATTATTGATTGAGTTTTGAATTTTTTATGATTTTGCTCATGTGAACGTAGGTGTATTTATGCTGAAATCGAATTTATTCTCCCAAATAAAACTTCAGATTTTACCGAAACTATCGAGTCAGGTGGAGCGCTGGTCAGGTGCAGAAACGCCAACGCTGTATTATTCCAAGTTAGGTGTATTTCAACAGGTTGAGCGTGAGTTAGCTCAGCTTACCGTGCCATATCGTCCGACACCGTGGCTCAGCAATACCCATGCGCATCTTTTGTATTTTGATGTGATTCGCAAAAACAATGTGCAATTGGAATACGATCAGATCGAACAGCTCACCATGCAAGATGGTGGTGTGACTGCGATCGCATGGTACGGCAAGGATTTGCCTGCGGATACGCCGACGATTGTGATGATGCATACTATTACAGGTTCACCTGATTCGATGCGTGAATTGGTGAAAGATTTGCATCGTTATACAGGTTGGCGTGTGGCGTTATGTGTACGCCGTGGTCATGGCAATCTGCCTATGCCAGTTGGCAAATTTTGCTTATTCGGCTCACCTGAGGATTTGCGTGAGCAGATTGCACATATTCAGACAACTTATCCGCAATCGACTTTGTACGGCGTGGGGAGTTCCGCAGGAACCAGTTTGTTAGTGCGTTATTTGGGTGAAGAAGGTGAGCAGTCGCCGTTGCGTGCTGCTTTTGCTTTGTGTCCAGGGTATAACTTGGAAAGTGGTTTTGATCACATGCACCGCTTTTATAGTCGATATATGGCGAAGAAAGTTTTAAAGACGTTTGTTCATCCGCATTTATCGGTTTGGCAAGGTAATGCAAGGTTAAAACAGCTCATCGCACAAAAAGAATTGAGCCAATTGCATCGTTCCTATTTTGAGTTTGCAGGCTATGCAAGTTATGCGGACTATGATCAAGCGATCAATCCGATTCATGTCTTTGAGCAGATCGAAGTACCTTTAATGATCTTAAATGCGGAAGATGATCCTGTGTGTAATATTCGCAACTTTGATCCCTATAAAGATCGTGTGCGCGAATTAAATCATGTGATGGTGGTGACCACGAAAAAGGGTAGTCATTGCGGATTTTATGAAGGCATGCGCAATCCTGAAGCATGGTCAACCAAGCTGATGGCAGACTTTTTGAAATTACAACATGCTCGTATCTTAAAAGAAGAGAAGACTTCAAAGCTGAAAGCGTCTTAATTATTTGTAATCTTTAAAGATCAACAGTGATAAAAAAATAGTGCAGACCATCGAGGTCTGCACTATTTTTTTTAGAGGAAAGATGGGGTATCAAAAAGCGACTTTTTACTTAGTTACTTGCCGGTGCAGTTGCTGCAACTGGCGCTACTTTTTGATCAGTGACAGTCTTGTCCATACGGGTTGGTTTGAAGCGAACTTGGCATGTACCATCAAAAGTTTTTTCGCCAACTTTAACTGAGATGGATTGACCAACTTTACCTTCACA
>JABXJR010000275.1_pt1 | contig 10480 bp, 10 predicted proteins | sample 7431291 | NCBI WGS metagenome assembly JABXJR01 (sample SAMN14395756, study PRJNA613071) | wetland metagenome | isolation source: water samle H3 from high-altitude wetland | place: Chile: Salar de Huasco, high-altitude wetland | collected 2015-11-10 | reverse complement strand
AGCTGGTAATTGAGAATGTCAGTGTAGCTTTGCAGTTTAGGTTTCTGGCCTGGATTTTCAGTTGAATACTGGTGCAGGGATATGGCATTTTGGTTTGCTGCTAAAGCAGGTAGTCGTTAAAGTTGTTGAAGCCTGTAGTTCGGGAATTATTGCCAATAGAATATTAAATTGAATATGCGTTCAAACAATTCGCCCCGTGTTTTTATTGCCGGCCATAACGGGATGGTTGGATCAGCTATACAAAGAAAGCTTGCGGATTCCGCTAGCGCTGAAATAATTATCAGAAGCCGGCAGGAGCTCGATTTACTTGATCAAAGTGCTGTGTCCAGTTTCTTTCAGCAGGAGAGGATTGAAGTTGTTTATCTTGCTGCTGCGAAAGTAGGGGGAATACACGCTAACAATACCTACCCGGCCGATTACATCTATCAGAATCTGATCATTCAATGCAATATTATCGAAGCTGCTCACAGGGCTGACGTTCAGCGGTTATTGTTTCTGGGATCTTCGTGTATTTATCCGAAGTTGGCAAAACAGCCTATTGAAGAAAAATCATTGTTAAGTGGGGCACTAGAGCCAACCAATGAGCCCTATGCCATTGCCAAAATTGCAGGCATAAAGATGTGCGAATCGTACAATCGACAATTTGGTAGGGACTACCGCTCTGTAATGCCTACAAATCTATATGGTACTGGCGATAATTTTCATCCTGAAAACTCACACGTCATTCCCGCTTTGATTCAACGCTTCCATCAGGCGAAAATAAATAATTGCCCTGAAGTTGAAATTTGGGGGAGTGGCGCTGCAATGCGCGAATTTCTACATGTTGATGATCTCGCTAGCGCCTGTGTACATGTAATGAACATTGACAAGGATGTATACAGTGGCGTTGTTAGTGAAACTTTAAGTCACATCAATATTGGCACAGGAAAGGATTGCACTATTCGGGAATTAGCCGAATTGATTAAACTTGTTACTGGCTACCAGGGTGATGTGACTTTCGATTCATCAAAACCAGATGGCGCACCTCGAAAGTTACTGGATATATCGCTGATTCGCTCCCTGGATTGGCAGCCAGATATTGAATTGCATGAAGGTCTGAAACAGACATGGCAATGGTATTCGGAAAATCTCGATTCAGCAAGATCAGCGTAATCTCTGTTTGCAGGATTTATAAAATATAAGCATGGAAACTAGAACATTGAATAGCAATAAGTCCGTATCAATAGTCATCCCGATTTACAATGAGATTGAAAATATCGAATTGGCCTGGATTGAGATACGTGATTTGTTTTCGGGTATCGATCGTCCATATGAAGTTGTTTTCGTTGATGATGGATCCTCTGATGGGAGCCAGGATGCTCTCAGAAAATTGTCAAGCGAAAATGAAACTGTAAGATCAGTACTGTTAAGAAGGAATTTCGGGCAGACGGCAGCGATGCATGCGGGTATTCAGCACGCCAGTGGTGATTACATCGTAACGATGGATGGTGATTTGCAAAACGATCCGGCAAGTATCCCTGTTATGCTCGAAAAACTGGATGAAGGCTACGATCTGGTGCATGGATGGCGTAGAAGCCGGCAAGACAAGCTAATTTCTCGAAAGGTGCCATCATGGCTTGCGAACAAACTTATTTCAAAGGTAACAGGATTTCCTATCAATGATCTGGGATGTACGCTAAAAGCCATGAAGTCTGAGATCGCAATAGATATCGAGCTGTATGGCGAGATGCACCGGTTTATCCCGATACTGGCGTCCAATCTGGGGGCAAAGTGCTATGAAATGGAGGTCAATCACAGAGCGAGACAGTTCGGGGAGTCCAAGTACGGAATTGGCCGGTCTATCAGGGTGCTTCTGGATCTGATCACGATAAAATACATGACCAAATACTTTGCAAGTCCCATGAAGTTTTTCGGATTGATTGGTTTTGCCGTAAGCGTGCTGTCGATATTTGCGTTGCTAGCGGTCATTTGCATGAAGTTATTCTGGCAATTCGATGTTACGGGTAACCCATTGACCTTTCTATCAATAGTGTGCGCTATATTGGGAATTCAGTTTTTCAGTCTCGGATTGATCGGTGAGTTATCAGTCAGGATTTACTACGGCACTGGGGAGAAGAAGAGCTTTCAGGTACGTGAACTGGTGAATTTTGACAGCGAGCGACCTTGATAATTCACAAGACGATAGGCCAGAGTCACACCTGAGCTTTTGATGGCTGTTAAGTTTTTTGACGGGTTGAAAGTAGAGATGAATAGTTAGCATTGTCACTGCTATGCAAATAGCTTAACTGGACAAGGGTGCAAAAAAATGAGCAAAACCTTACACGAGCAGTTGGTTGATTCGGACAAGAGTGCCATGCAACGCTATCAGGAACTGGCGCTGGGGACTGACAGTTTTTACTATCTCCTCAAGTATGAGTTGATAATGTTGTTTGCCTCAAAACTGCCGGGTGCTTTGGGCCTGGTAGTTCGTAAAAAGTTGTACCCGATGTTGCTGGGCAGTGTAGGCAGAAATGTTATTTTTGGCCAGGGCGTAACCCTGCGCCATGGATTAAAAGTCCATATTGGAGACAACGTAGTCATTGATGATTACGTCACTCTGGATGCCAAGGGGATAGACAATGACGGCATGAAAATTGGTGATAACGTCATAGTAAGCCGGGGTGTGGTATTTTCGTGTAAAAATGCCAATCTCTATATTGGTAGTGATTGTACTTTTGGTATAAATACACTTGTTCAGGCTGTGGATGGTAGTGATGTCGTGATCGGCAATGACGTGCTGGTTGCGGCCTATGTGTACATCATTGGTTGTGGCCCTTACGGGACAGATAAGCTGGATGTACCCTTCAAGAAGCAGGGAATAATATCAAAAGGCGGCATACACATCAGCGATAATGTATGGCTGGGCAGCGGCTCACAGATTATGGATGGTGTGAAAATTGGTACCGGATCTATCGTTGGTAGCAACTCTGTAGTAAATAAATCAATTGGTACAAACATCGTGTCAGCTGGAATACCTTCAAAAACCCTGAAGGTGAGGCAGTAAAATTATTCAGTATTGTTGTTTTCAGATAGTTTGAATGGTTAGTTATTGACAAAATTTCGTACAAACTATTCAATCGCTTTTCGGTCTGAACTTGGCATATAGAATTGACAACACAATTGCGAAAATTATTCCGAATACCGAAAAGGTAAAATCGTAGAAGCTGGTTCTGATGCTGAATATCAGGAAGAACACGGCAATTATGGCCAGGAATATGCCAAGCATGGTCACAGAAGCCCGCATGATTTTTAGCGAGTATTTCGGCAGTACTTTTTCTTTCCAGTGATCGCTAATGCGCTTGGACGCCATAACAGATACCGCGCGTTTTGCCGTGCTGGTTATCGTTGTAACCTGATGCAATATGCGAGAACGTATAATGATCTCGACGGCAATGACGCATAGTATTGACATCAATATAATATTTAATACCATTTCTTGCTCATTGGTTGTGTTGCAGATATTAGTGATTTAGCTCTTCAAACACCACTATTGACAATAGCGCAGGAACTGCTGAAGTTAGTTATGTAGTTATGTAGTTATGTAGTTATGTAGTCATGTAATTGAGTCGTAACGATTCAACTTTTTAGTGATTAGCTGTTGTACTGGTGATGTAAATTCTTAGGTAACTACACTACATAGCCTGAAGTCTAGAATATAAGTCGGTAGACTGGGCATGCAAAGTATCGCTGTATTCATGTGCTATAGGTTTGCGAGATTCGCGAAAATCGAATGTCTGATTTTCATTTAACGATAAGGTTTGAAGAATGCCTCGCCAGACATTCGGGTCAGCACACAAAGTCTCGTAACAGACAAAATGAACGTTACTGTTGTCTGCAAAATCTGTCTTCAACATGCTGTAAAGCAATACCCATTGTTCCAGCCAGTGATCCAGTTTGGCAGGGTCTGGGTGGTCTAATGATGATTCTATGACAGGTGTATATCCAAGCCCGAACTCGGAATGACCAATCCAGTCCATGTAATTTTTAATAAACGGATCTTCTGATTGGACGTTGCTAAATCGGGAGTGCTGTATGAATAACGATTGGGCGTGTTGTAATGGATCGCGAAACGGAACCAGAAACGTTGCATCCGGGAATAGTCTAGTCAATGTTGATAGTCGTTTTACATTCTGATTATTTTTACTCAGGTAGCGCGCTTTGTCGTACCTGCACAGTATGAGTTGAATGTAATTATCGAACTCTTCAGGTGCCTCCTGCACATCAAGCGTTTGCCAGAACACCTCTTCAAATGCTTCAGGTGATTCTGTGTTTATGAGAATACCGTCGCCGTGAGCTCTTTCGGCCAATTGCTGTGTTTCTGGCTGGCCGTGAAGCAGGCCCCAGGTATTGGGGGCCAGCACGAAAGGCATATCTTCGTAAGTAAGCGAGGCAAACTCGTTTGTTTCGTGTAGTGCTCGAAGCAGTATGGTTGTTCCTGATCTGGCCAGGCCGGTAACAAACGTATGCTGGCCTGACGGATTGTCGGTTGGTTTCAGAAAAAACTGTTTTTCCAGATCAAAACTTAACTGCCGTGTAAAGCGTGGAGCCAGGCTCACGCGGTGCAGTAACTTTTGTACAGCTGAGTAACTATTCACTAGAGCAAGTTCATGGGTTATTGATAGAATACGGCACGTACTGAAGGGCAGTGGCGGTTTTAATCCTGTTTGTTGTCGTTGTCGTCTGGCTGGTCTTGCTCTTTAGCCTTGTCGTCAATTGCTTTATTTTTTTTACGTTTTAGTGCTCTCTTGATTGGAAAGTAGACAACACCAAACAAGCCAATGAACACGGCACCAATGATACCGAGCACAGCCATAATCACGCCGCCTCCCATGCCCGGCCCTATGTAGGCGTGTGCTGACGAAATTGAGCCTATCAGCAGAGTCGTGAATAGTAAAACTCTTAAAGTAATATTCATGTTAGCAATCCTTGTCGTTCAATACGGTATCTAGTAGTGAGTTGATATGCTTTACATCGGGTTCACTGAAAAGCAGTCGTGACCAATTGGTACGGTACATATTCCCATCATCGGCTCGGTTGTAGAACTCCCATCTCAAACTACCATTGGCATTAAAATAGAGAGATCTGGCATAGTTGGTTTCCTCGACAAACAGATCACCGTTGTCCAGTATCTGATTCAGGCCTTCGGAAATTGTTCTGACGTCGTTTTCCTTAAGTGATTCATTCAGATATACCTCATATTCATCCGTGGCAAAATCATATACAACTATTTCATTAATACCGTCCACGTAGAATTCATCAACACCTCTTATCATATTGTTGTTGAAAATTGAGATTCTGGAGTCGTCGATGATGTCTACATCATGTTGGCCTGAAAGATGGCCATCAGATTTCCAGATGACTTTGTTTTCAGAGGGCCTGTAGAGAATAACCATCGACAGGCTTCTCAAGGATATGAACAGGTCGCCCTTGTTCCAGTGCTCTGTAGTTTCAAGTGCCGGTTGTATATCGTTCAGGTGAATTGGGTCGTCGCCGAAGTCGGTATTTCCTGACAGGAAAACCAGACCTTTTAAATCATTCTCTATCAACAACTGCGGCACTGACTTCTGATATAAAATCTTACCTTCAGGGGAAATCTGGTTGATGGCGTCGTCGTAAAACCCTTTATCATCCTTGCCAACCATCCGTTCGTTCAGGGAAGAGGGGTACATATGGCTCGGAACCCAGACATTGCCGTCGGCATCGAAGTTTAGTGAGTGGTGGTAAAAATCTTCCTGATTGATATAGTCTATGCCGCTGCAATGGTCCAGTTTGGTAAATGGGGCATGTATAAACAGTCCACCGTCTTCAGCCAGGTTCAGTCGATTCGGAAGGTGACACAAACCCTGCCAATGAATCTGCGGGAGGTGCATTGGTGGATTCAACTGCACCGCATCAGACAGATTTCCTGACTGCAGGGGTGTATACACACCTCTACCCCAGTTTCAATGAAGAAAAACAAGACCTTGTCAGGTCCAAAATGCATGCGCTTGAATATACCCATATGTATGTGTACATCATGAATCAGAAAGACTACGGTGGCCCTCAGTTCGATTTTTACGAGAAACCGGAAGTATATTCGGACATGCTCCAGGTGCTCTTAAACGATGGGATACAACCTGTTGTCTGGCTGGCACCCGATGATGCACCTGATCTTCACAGGCAATACGACACTGACACTTTGATAGCAACCTGGAAGCGCGTTATCCCGACTATCGACGGGCAAGTGTCATCTTATGTACTGGGGCTTGAAATGGACGAATACTGGGATGACAATCAGCAAAACACCTTAGGTATGGCATTGAGCGAGCTAACCGACAAGCCGATATTCGTACACATGAGAAAGGAACTCTGGGAGCAAGTCCTGTTACCTTGGACGTCAGGCATTATCTATCAGTACGGTTTCGGAAAAACAGTACAGGAGATAGAGCAGGACACTAAATTAATGCTCGACAGACTTTCATCCTATCCTGACAAGATTTTCATTGCAGGAGAATATAGTCACCAGCTCCCCGAATCAGAGTCCCGTCAACTGGGAGATGCCGCTATGCGTGCAGGCGCGTTCGGATTCGGTAACGGTGGAACTTCTTTCTAAGACTAAGACCCAAAATCTCGCATCCGCAGCCGATTCGTTTATTCTCGGACCGGCTCTTGTGTACCTGCGCGGTAGAAACTTCCCAGCTGAAAACAGACCCAATCTGCCCGATTTTTCTGCTCATTTTCGTTACCTAGACCCGCTAAGCACCTCAAATAAGCAGAAAAATCGGCTGGAAATGGAGCTGTTCTCGCTCGGGAATTTCTACCGGGCAGACTCCTGGCCGTGAAATTCGGCCAGCCTCTAAATGCGACCTGTCGCTTTATACCAGTCACCCGTTCTTTTTAAACCTTCGTCGATTCCGATTTTTGGCACGTAGCCAAGATCTTGACGCGCCTTGTCGATCTTAAAAGCACGAACCTGACGAAACCAATCCACTCGTCGTGGAAAAATAGGTGGGTTGATGCCAAAAGGTTTGCACACTTTCTCGCAAATATGACCGCCAACCAATACAGGCCACATTGGATAATGCGGCACATTAACCTCAACGCCTATAGCCTCTCCAACCTTTAAAACAAGGTCTTCTATCGACAGGTATTCAGCATCTCCGATTATATAAGCCTGACCGGCACCAACGCCCGGTGCCATTGCCAGTACAAAGGCGTCAACCAGGTTATCGATATAAAGAGGATGGTAGAAAGTTTTTCCGTCACCAAACATGGGGAAACTACCTTTACTGGCACGCTCATAAATCATCAAGAATCTACTCGGATCGCCAGGTCCGTAAATAGCCGTTGGGCGCAGAATCGTGTATTCCATGCCATTAAGATCCAATTGAGACAGCGCCTGCTCTCCTTCGTGTTTGGTAATCTGGTAGTAATCGGCAGGTGTAACTGGCGAAGATTCGTCACCCGGCGGGTTTGCAATGTGCCCATGAATTCCTTGCGTGCTGCAATAAACAAGCTTTCGAGCTCCTGCCTTCGCAGACTCTTCAGCCACAACTATTGTTCCGCCTACATTGACGTTTTTATAGAGCTCGTCTGGCACTCCGATTTCCCTGAATGCTGCCGCCAAATGCATGACAACCTCGGCTCCCTCGCAACATTGTTTAACGACGTCCCGATCTGTGACACTACCAAGAACAATCTGAGCACCTTTTTGCTTGATTTCCTCGTCTAGCAAACCGCCCTGCTTATCCAGAACAACAACATCGTGACCAGAATCAAGCAACCGCAGTACCAGAGCTGCTCCTGTGAAACCCAAGCCTCCCGTGACAAGCACTCTCATATTTATTCGCCTTTATTTATGTCAATAACAAAACTAGCGCAAGTATAACTGCATAAACAGAGCAAATAGTGATGGAAGCATCAAAGCCGAATTGTACCTACCCTAACTGCTAGCCTTAACGTGCATTGTGAGACACTTCGCAAGGCAGGATTCGACATATGAGTAGAATATATATTTCACAGCAGGTACTGGCAACGATGGCCTGGACCAGGCTGACTATCCTTAGTAATAGTTATCCATTAAAAAGACAGCCACTGCCTTATCCTTACAGAAACATATCCCAGACACGTAGCCCAGACACGTACCCCAGACACGTACTTCTGACTGACACATAACTAGCGTTAAACATACTCTGATTCAAGCCATTCACACCTGTGATCAACTCGCACAACACTCAAGATGCAATCAATAACTAAAAATGCCACGGCGTTAGCATTGGGTGGCGTGGTCGCCCAACTTGCATTCGTGGCCATTGAGGTATTGATTGCGCGAACGCTTGGCAATCAGGCCTATGGGGTATTCGCATCTGTCTATATGCTGGTGCTTACCTTGACGCTAGTGGTTGATATGGGGCTTACCTGGTACTCGGTTGATCGCGGCTCTCGTGAACCCAGCAGCATCCCTATCTTGATGGGCACAACGACGGTGCTTAAAATGGCGCTGTTTGTCATAGCCTACCCCGTACTTTTAGTAGTTCTACCAAAACTGGGGATCGACAAGGTAGCCATCAGTTTTTTGACGATATTCTACTTCTACGCAGTGATTTTGAGTTTTCAGGATTCACTAGCCGCGGTAAATTCTGCCCGGCAATCAATGCATATTTCTGCGATTTTCCAAGGACTAGGGCCTCTTGTCGTAGGCATTCTGGTGCTAGTGACAAGTATAGGCACCATAAATCTGAACATCATCGCTGCATGCTATCTAGGCGGTACTGGTCTTATTACCTTGTATTGGTGGTTTTACACACAGAGAATAGAAAAGCCCACAGTCCAGCTTAAACTCATACCTGGAATATTGAAAGAAAGCTCATGGTATGGAATGACCAACGTACTGGCCCAGCTATTCTATAAAAGCGATATTCTACTGTTGACTGTATTCGCAACAATGACACAGGTTGGCATTTATGCGGCCGGGTATAAAATACTGGATGTGGCCTACAAAATTCCGATTCTGGCAGTGCGAGTATTCTCCCCACCATTGTTCAAACTGTGGAAAGATAATCGAGATGGCTATACACAGATTGCAGACATATTCATGCGCTTTAGTCTCGCTTCAGGTGGCGGTTTAAGCATTTTCTGCCTGTTTGCATCCCACGATATTATTTCAGCCATATTCGGCGAGCAATATTCAGACGCTGCGATTGTATTGCAAATACTCAGTGCAAGCTTCATTTTAAAGTTCCTGGCCAACTGTCTGCAAACCATGCTCTCCACCATGGGACTACACCAGAGCAGAACCAAATATCTGGCTATCGCCACACTGATCATGATTGTTTTGCAATTCTTCCTGATACCCGAATATGGAGCCATCGGCGCAGCTGTATCTGTCGTGATCGCCGACACAATACTGTGTGCAATGTTTGCGTGGGTTGCACGATATTCTAATATTCGTGAAAAGATCATCGGAAATATAATACGTTGTGCGTTAATCATTGCAGTATCAATAGGCTTTACTTTATTGCTGGGCCTATCCGGCATTTTGGCAGCACTACTTGCTTGCGCCATATTCACCATCGTAGTTCTGGCAACAGGATTCGTATCCCTTTCCGATGTGAAGCTATTATCAACATCAACTTCTTTAAGTGCATGAACAACTCCAGGGCAGAAGTCTAAATGTGTGGCATAACAGGAATATTGGGTTACCCGAACGGTAACAGTCGCGTTGAAGACATCAAGACAATGTCCGATGTACTTATGCATCGGGGACCGGATGATGCTGATTACTATCACGATGAACTCATTTCAATGGGTCATCGACGCTTAAGCATTAACGATATTGATGGTGGGCGACAGCCCATTACAAACGAGACTGGAAAGATCATTCTTATTTGCAACGGAGAAATTTACAACAGCCCAACGCTTCGGGAAAAACTGATTAGCAAGGGCCATACGTTTAAAACAAAATCCGACGTTGAAGTCATCATTCATCTCTACGAAGAGTATGGAAGTAAATGTGTAAATCATCTGCAAGGCATGTTTGCTTTTGCATTATGGGATTCTGCAAACAAGAAGCTGATGTTGGCACGAGACCATATTGGTCAGAAACCATTATTTTACAAGGCTGACTCCGACGGCTTCATGTTCGGCTCTGAGGTCAAAGCCATACTTGCCGTACAGCAGGGTAATCGCGAATTAGATACTGAAGCTCTCTGGCATTACATGTCCATGCGATATATGCCAGATGAGCACTCCCTGTTCAAAGGTGTCAAAAAGCTACAGGCAGGTCACTACCTGCTTTGGGAAGACGGCAAAGTAACGCTCGAACACTACTGGGAGCTATCCTTTACAGACAAACGTAAAGGCTCGATTCAGGACGCAACCGACGAACTGGATCAACTCCTGACAGACACCATAGATTCACACCTGCTAAGCGACGTACGCGTAGGCGGTTTTTTGAGTGGTG
>JABXJR010000274.1_pt1 | contig 10493 bp, 5 predicted proteins | sample 7431291 | NCBI WGS metagenome assembly JABXJR01 (sample SAMN14395756, study PRJNA613071) | wetland metagenome | isolation source: water samle H3 from high-altitude wetland | place: Chile: Salar de Huasco, high-altitude wetland | collected 2015-11-10 | reverse complement strand
AACAACAAAATCATCAGATGTTAAAAACGTGTGAATTATATAATTTCCGTCAGTGGTTGTAGTTCCACCAGATGCTGACATAAAAGAGCTGCTTGCACCGTGCATAGCAGGTATTCTATCTATTCCCAATCCTAGCCCACGTTTCATTTATAGATTTGAATAAGCTATAACCCTTCCAGATACAAGTTGTATTTGAGTAAATATTCCATATATAGGCATTGACCATGCAGGAATAGTAACTCCTGAATATGGAGTCATGTCTATTACAGTACCACTTCCATCTACCTGTATTGTAGCATCTGCCGTTACGTCAAGTACCGCATCGGCAATAACCTGTATGGCTGTGAACCGTCCGTTATATTCACTTGTATCATCAATAAGAACAGGCGTTCCCGAGAATTGGTCGGCTGTGAATACTGAGTTTTGTATCAGCGTTACCTTTTCCTCCGCAGTAAATGAAGATACGTCTATACCGTTGATTTCCGTTAGTTCTCCTACTGGATTAGCCCATGCAGTACCAAAATGGTAGCCATGTTCATTTCCTAAAGAGATATTTACAAATTCGCTTTCATCCCCTAATTCGGATTCAACACCCCATGTTGCCAAACAATTAGTGGAATATGCGAATGTTGCTGAATTTGCTGAGTTGTCAGGTGTTACAACGATGTTATTGCCAATTTTGGTTATACTGCTCATTATCTTATTTATAAGTTAATGGCAAATATAATTACTTTTTTGCAATTAAATTATATAGACACTTATAGCCTTATAGCACTAGCAAATCATGCGCTAATATCTCCCTGTCCTTATCCACAAAGTTCCATCCCTTGATATAAACTTCATCCAAAGGATACCCTTTTGAAAAATGATAATGGTTTATTTTTGCCTCCTTGCAATACATAGCCTCTCCTATTTTACTGCATTTTGCCCATAACAGATTATCTACTCCTACATGATGATACCTAGTTGAAAATATTTCACCACCAATTAAGGGCAGTAAATCCCTTTTTATCATGAAATGTGTGCATATATTTCCATTGTCAGGCAATAATTTACCCTCATTGAATGATACCAACCCATAATTAGTCCTTTGGGCTAAATACAATGCTTCTGGTGTAAATTCCATATCATTAGCCGCATAACAAATATATTTGCCAGTAGTCATTTCCACACCCCTTTTTATCTTTTCAGGAACTGTATCATCCCCTTCTATTACATATACTTCAATCAGGTGTTTAGGGTAATAACTCTTATCTATTGATTTAAGACACCTTTTAAGCCCTTCCTTTCTTGTTCCTGCTATATGTGGTATCAATATTGATATAGTTGGTAGTTTATCATTCTTTTCTCCAACCCAAGATTTCCAGAAATGATGAAAACAAAGTGTATTTTCTGTAACCTTAATCTCACCTGTTTGGTGATTGTAAGGAAAGAATACATCTGAATTTAATACCGTAACTTCGTCCAAATGTTCATTAACCAATGTGGTAAATACTTCCATTGAACTCTCAAAGAATAAATCATCATCGCCTTTGAAAGTCTCTGTGACTTTGATTAAATAATCCATAAATACAATATGTTCTTTTACGGAACCCACAACACTATATCCTATAAATCCATTATCCTCCCTTGCACAAAACATTTTATTACCAAGCAATGAATCAAAATTCTTCCCTTCAAGTATTTCTACATCAGCATCGAGAAATATTCCACCATAATTAAACAATATTATTGCTCTTAAATAATCAACTGCTTTCACCCATTTTTTAGCATTTATAGCATCATCTAAATATGAGTTAAATCTAGTAACTGGAACATAATCGTGTATATTTTCTAATGTGAATATTATATGATTATGTCCTTCTAGCCTCTGTGTTTCTATAATCTTGGCAATCTTTTCAGGCATTGGTTCATCAGATAACCATGCGGTATAAATATTTCTAGGTATTGAATTATCAACAAAACAGTCTTTTGGGCTTAATGGGTGTTCTCTTTTAGCTCCATCCCTATCCTGCCTCCTTTTTTCCAAGTCCACCCACCATATCGTATCCGCTACGCCATCAGGCCGGCCAAATGCTTCATCTACTGCTTCACATACACCCATCCATGTATTTCTATCGAAATCGTGCCCGCATATCATTTTACGGCATTTAGGGAGCCATGCCTCAATATCCTTTTTGACATCTTCGTATGTATGCCCCATGTCTATGAACACACAATCTATTGAACCATCTGCATAATCATTGGCTGCTTCTGTACCTCTTTTCCTATTGATAACAAGATTGGGAAAGTGACCTACATTTTTTTGGAAAACGGCAAACACATCTTCTTGTTTTGCCAGTGTATTTGTTAAATCTCTCACATCGTCCGAACCCTCCCAAGTATCTACACAAATAACCTTGCCTCCGTGTGTTAAACTTCCTGATAGCAATGCGTGGCTAGAACGTCCCTTCCACGACCCTCCCTCTAAAACTGTATCATATTTTTTCCCTAAATTAAATAGGAATTTTAATTCATCCCATCGCATCCAGCCCTCAATTTCAGGTGCGCCATACTCAAAATAAAACTTGGTATCCCTTAAGTATTCTAAACTATATGGTTCATATTTAAGACACATTTCTATGTGTTCCTGAGCCTTTGGAATATTTCCTAACCATCCATATCCTTTATATAATACTGAATGTGGAGAATCTGTATAATGCCTTATTTCATTTCCATAAAATTCATTCATAGGTATTTCAAGTGCTGCTTTTGCAAAACATATTGCAGCTTGCCAATTATTATAGAATAAATAATAGTACGCTATTTTAATTAATGATTCTCTCCTATTGGAGTCCGCATTAAAGGCTTTGTGATAAAACTGTAACTGTTTGTCAGCATCGTTTATATTGCCATAACAATCTCCCATAAATATAAAACTTTGGGCTTTTTCTGCATTCCATTTATTCATTTCGGTGTGAAGTCGTAATTGTATAATTGCAGATTTATATCTACCTGAATACATTAATTCCCTCCCGAAATAATGACGGTTTCTATCGTTCTCAGGTTCTAGTAATACTGAATACGCCAACCCTTTTAAATAATTACTTCTATGTGTTTTTCCAAACTCCTGATGATGGTCAAGTTTAACTACGCTTTCATCAAGATATACTGATTTAGCAGTCCCCTCCAATGTTTCATGAACAATACCATTCCATTTCATTTTTCTCCTGTCAAATGCTTTACTTTGGTTAAACTTTACAAGTGGTTTACCCCATTGGTCAAAAGAATAGGTAAATGAGTATTCAAAATGCTCATACCCTTCTGTAATCAACTCGTTAATTCTGTCAATATTTAATACCGAATATACTTCGTCAGCATCCAATGTAAATACAAAATCGTTTTTAGCAAGTGAAGTAACATGGTTTCGTGCTTTTGCAAAATCGAAAACTACATCGCCATGTTGTACTAATGGTTCCTCATTCCCTACTGCAAACGCATTAATTATGTCAATGTACTGCTCTTCTAAAACATTTGTAAATGCAGTGGATACATGAACTACACAGTTATTTTGTTTAGCTATTTCTACGGTTCTGTCAGTACTTCCCGTGTCAAGTATAACAATCTCCCCACCCCTTTCTCTAAAATGTTGTAATGAATATAATGCTCTTTGAAGGACATTTGCCTCGTTTTTTGTAATTAATACGATTGAAAATAATGGTTGCATGGTGCAAATATAGCACTACAGAGTATAAATGCAAATATTATTTAGCAAATATCTATCCGAAACCTCCTGCCGCCTCTACACTACTACTTCCCCAAGCAACTACTCTTATCCACGATGATGCTTTCATAAGATTTGTTCCTGTTGGATTTGAAGAAAATTTTATGCTTGGCGTAATAGTTCCTGCTGCATTTGTTCTAATCATGCCTTTAAAATCAATTATGGTATAAACCGACCCACTGGTAGCATTAAGAACCTTTGAAGCAACACCAGATACATGACAAGTACTCTGTGTTGTCGTTAGAGTATTCGCTGCTGCACTCCATAGCAAAGTCCTATATTCACAACCTCCTGTGGCTTGAACACTAGCTCCTCCTCCTAATACAAAGGACATTGCAGTTGTATGAGTTGTACCTCCAGTATTTATTATATACAAACCTTCAATATGGTAAGTAGTTGAAGCCTCTACTGTTATTACATCACAGGTAGTAGGAAAGGCATTTTGTTCTGCGTTAGATGCTTGTAGGGTAAAATCCCCACTAGGCGAACCAAAGAATACTACCTCCCATAGTCCTGCTGCTGTTCCTGCTCTAGTTATTGCACTTGGAACCGCTTGTCTTGTTACTGATAAATCTAATGCGTTTTTTGTTGGCATAATTAAAATTTTATTGTTTGTATTCCTGAAACCGTTTGTATTCCTGTTATTGATGAAGTTGTTGGCTGTGAAGGTCCAATCCCTGTAAATGTTCCGCTAGAAGTAAAGGTATGAATAGTATAAGAACCTGATGTTGTGATAGTCCCACCTGTTGATGAAGTACTTATACCATCTGAACCGTCTGTATGATATGCTATTATAACAACACCTGTTCCTCCATTTGCTCCTGCTTCTCCAAACCAATCACTACCGCCTCCTGAACCTGTATTAGCTGCTCCATTGGTAGGGGATGTTACACCTTGCTCTTGCCCATTGCCACCTACTCCTGAACCTCCTGTTCCACCCGGTGCGCCTGTTTGTCCACCACCACCACCGCCACAATAAAATAATGCAGAACCTGATATACTATTTGATGTGCCTGTACCTCCTGCACCTGCTGGACCACCGCCACCTGCTCCTCCTGACCCTGCTCCTCCTGAACCAGTATCATTACTGTCACCACCTGCACCACCTGCCGCTGATAAGGAATGGAATGTAGATGCAGTGCCAGCCACTCCGTTAGATGCACCACTGGACGGTGCGCCATTGCCACCACTGCCTACTGTTACTGTATATGCTCCTAAAGAAATACTTAATGCCGTATTTTCTGTAATGGTTGCTCCTAAGCCTCCATCGCCTCCAACGGCACCACCTCCACCACCACCTCCCACAATTAATGCCCAAACTATTGCCATATTATACCAATGTTATTTCTCCTTTTACTGCGTTTACTTTCCATGTAGTATTTGTAATAATACACTGAACCTCTATGTAATCATATCTATCTGTTGATGCCAACGAACCGCCCGTCCCTGTTGTTGTTTGATTAGTTCCAGCCACCCCTCCTGCATCCCATATAATTAGCTGAGATGCGTTTTGTCCTATTTTCCATCCTCCTACACCAGAACCACTTACTAAAACCAAGTCACCTACTGCTGCTGTTGATGGTATTGTAATTGTAACCAATGAACCGTTATTAGCGATATATCCATTATTAACTGCTGCGTTCTGAGATGTTCCAGTAACCTCTGTCCAAGTAATACCTCCACCTCCTCCACCTCCTGCTGGTCCTGTATATCCAGTTGTTCCTGTAAAACCTGTGTATCCCGTATATCCCGTTGATCCCGTAGGGCCTATCGGACCTGTGTATCCTGTATAACCAGTAAAATTGCCCGGCCCTGTATATCCTGTCGGTCCTGTAAATCCTGTTGCCCCTGTATATCCCGTGTATCCGGTAAAATTGCCGGGGCCTGTGTATCCCGTTGGTCCAGTTTCGCCTAATGGCCCCGTATAACCAGTATATCCTGTGGCACCAATAGGTCCAGTATAACCTGTAAATCCGGTATATCCTGTATAACCCGTAGCACCTATCGGCCCTGTATAGCCCGTGTAGCCAGTGTACCCTGTAAAATTTCCTGCACCCGTATAACCAGTGTAACCTGTTTCACCTATCGGACCTGTATAGCCAGTTGTACCCGTGTATCCTGTGTATCCTGTAAAGTTACCGGGGCCTGTATAACCTGTGTATCCTGTGGTTCCAAGTGGACCAGTGTATCCGGTATATCCAGTATAACCTGTATATCCCGTAAAATTGCCCGGTCCAGTGTAACCAGTATATCCGGTTGTTCCGGGAGTGCCTGTGTATCCTGTATAACCAGTCATGCCCGTATATCCGGTTGAACCTATTGGTCCAGTATATCCTGTGTAGCCAGTGAAGTTACCGGGTCCTGTGTATCCTGTTGTACCTGTATAGCCTGTGTAACCCGTTGTACCAGCAGCCCCTGTGTATCCGGTAGGACCCGTTGTTCCTAGTGTACCAGCGGTGCCAGTATAACCCGTGTATCCGGTGAAGTTACCCGGACCTGTATAACCCGTTGGTCCAGTGAATCCCGTATAACCTGTCGGACCAGTATAACCTGTTGCTCCCGTTGCATTGGCAACTCCGGCAGGACCAGTATAACCAGTAGGGCCAGTATTTCCTGTGTATCCTGTTGCACCTGTTGCACTCGCTCCACCACCGGGGCCGGTATATCCTGTTGGGCCTGTTGGTCCAGTAGCACCTGTTTCACCTACTGTCATTACTTCTCCTGCGACATTATACCTTATCCATCCGCTTTCATCAGTATATAATACGGATTCACCAGCTTCTAATGGAAATGTTGGACTAATTGGTATTGTAACATCATTATCAATCTTATTAACAGTGACATTATTTAACGCACCACCATTATTAACTATTGTAATATAAGACATTCCAACAACTGATGAAGGAATTAAGGAATCAACTAAAGAGGTATCGGTAGCAGTAATGATTTTACCGTCAATGGAGTTTTCAAGTTTAGTTCCTTTTGTTGTTGTATTGGTAACAATGGTATAAGCAATCTCACTCGTTGATGAAGTGGTTATTGATATATATTCTACGGATGCGTTTAATCTAATCATTGTTATTTTATTTTGGAAAGTTCTGTGTCACTAAGTATCAGTAATGCTAATCCATTTAGTCTTCCTGCGTCATATAATGTGCTAAGTATGTATTTTTTATCCGTATCTAAATAAGAGTCCCATTCCTTTGACATAATAACTGATTCTACTAATTTTTTTCGCTCCTTGCCTACAAGTATTTGATATGTTTCATATTGTTTGGGGCTTAATTTTACGTCTTTCCCTCCTATTTTTACGGTTTGTTTTGGTATGCTTGGTAGAAAATCTGAATCATTTGTTCTTTTCCATTCATCAAATAATTTAAACCCTAAATTATCTGTATCTACATTTTTGTATTTGGTAATATCAAATAAATTATAAAGATATTTATTCCTTCCTTCTGGCGCATTGGCAACTTTTTGTCCCCAAAGTGTAACTTTTGCAGGTAGGTCGCTACCCATAAAAAGTTTTTGTTTGAACATATTCTTTATTTCTTCACCCAATGATTCTGCCTTAATGCTTCTGATAAACGAATCATTTGATTTACTAATAGCTGCCATTGTATTAGGATACATTGATGAAGACAAAGCCCCAACATATCCACGAATGAAATTATCTGCTTTATATCCCCCTTCGCTTACGGCACTTAATAATTGATTTGTTCCATAAAGATATGATTGTTCAAAAGAAGTTTTACCTAATGACATCAAGGAACCTAAACCCATATCTGTAATACTCATCTTTTGTATATGTTCCTGTGTTTTATCTTTTCCCATATTTGCATACATACCAAATATTCCACCAACTATCCCCATTTTATTATAATTAATCCATGTATCATCATCTTTCATATTAAATCCTTGCCCTGACATTCCCCTTCGTAATGCAGATAAATTCATGGAGTTTGGTGTAATATTTTCATACTGTGCTGAACGCTCTTTTGCTGAATCTTCATCGTCAGCAGCTCCAGATAACAGACCATTTTTTAGCATTTCTATTGCCAATGCGGAAAGCATCGAACCAACTATTGCTTTGCCAAAATAGTCAGTAGCCTTACCCCTATCACCCTTTTTTGCATAATATATAGACCTTGCAAGAGTTACAGGTGGCAACGCATAATTTAATGTTTCTCCCAATATATTTGTTGGTGTTTTAACATAAGGCATAACCCCTTTTAACATAAAAGATAACATATTGCCAACAGCAGGAATACTCTTAACTTTACTCTGTAAAAAACTAATTACTTGGCTGGATACATTATCACCTTGAAAGGTAGCCTCATCCCCTGCTGCGGTAATTTCTTCTGCTGACTTTTCATCAGGAAATAAAATAAACTTCTCCAAATCCCTGCCTTCAAGACCTTTTTGCTTTGCGATTTCAAAGGCTTTTCCCATTTCCGCCATACGCCTAAATGGTTTATCTCCAAAATTTAACGCTCTAAACATGGCTTCAGCAGGTATTCCAAATAAACCTTCTGCCCATGCGTTTAGTTTTTCGTTAGCATTCATGTTTTTTTTGCCCATTGCATTGTAATATAAATCTCTTATAGATTTTATAGGCTGCAATTTATTATTTAAATCTCTTTGTTTTATTTCATCGGACGTTAATCCATGTCGAAGGTCATAGGCCCCTTCCTTAATACCTGGAGCAATCCCTTTCCAACCTCCCTTTATTCTTGCACCCATAAATCTGTTTCGTTCTGTACTAACAAATTTACTCATAAAGGTATGTTTAGCGGCCTGTGATAAGGCATAATCTGCTATTGATGAAATACCTCCTGACAAAAATCTTAGGGGTTGATATAGAGTATTGGAATACACGTTTTGAATTAACGACATAGGAGTAAGTAAATTACCCTGCATCAAAGTTGTCATTGTTTCCCAAATATTCTTGTCGCCTCTGAAATAGTCAGATAATTTATCATTGGCTGTTCTTGATTTTCGTGTAGCATTAACCCAATTCTTCTTACCAATATTTATTTGAGATTGAGTTGAATTAGGGTCATCATATATGTTTTCAAGTTCAGTTTGTGCCTTTTCTGCATCATTTATAGTGTTTACCAAATCAAAAACATTGGCTTTTAGTTCCTCTGTCATTGTAGGGTATCCCATAGCCTCTGCATATAATTCCTTAAATCGTTCCTCAGATAATGCACCCGAATTATTAAGTTCATCAATGGAATTAGCCAATAATTTTTTCCTGCCTTCAGGAGTCATTTTTTTCAGACGACTCTCCCACGCATCAAGTATTTTATCTGTGGTTTTTTTTGATGGATTTACTTTCTTTTTTGAATCAAATGTTTTTAATCCTTTATCTAACATTAATTCAAATTCTTTCTGTTTCCATTTACCTGAATGTTTACTTGCAACAAAATCAACGGCTACTTTTATAGCATTAGCGGCTTCGGCCCCCAATAATGTTGCGGTCTTAGCGGCTTTAACTGCTCCATTATAAACAGCCACAGGTAATGCAAATGATGCATCAAATACTTTCCCTTTAGTATTTATCAATAAACTATCGAAGAATGTTTCTATTTTTTTCTTCTTCTCCGCTGAAAATAATTTGTCTGCCCTTTCCCCAATTTCTTTGTCAACGGCTTGATGTAATGCTTCCTGACCTTCTTCGGTTTTCAAAAATTCATCAAATGCTATTTTAGCGGAACGAATATTTTTAATATCTTTTTCTATCTTCGTTTCGTTTCTTTCATTGTATTCATTAGTAAGTTCAGCTATTGCTCCCTCTGGTGTATTGAGTAGCATTTTTTTCCATATTTTTGCGGAGTTAATTTCTTGCCCTGCCGATTTAAACTGAACGGCTGAAAATTTGGCTATCCTTGCAGCAAGTAAATCGTATTTTTGTTTTTCTTTTATAGAAGTTGCTTCTTTTGCTTTTTTAGCAAACTTGTCAAATAATTTTGCCCCTATTGCCCCTCTAGTACTCCCTTTAATATCGTTCTTCATATTGGTAACAATATCAAACGCTTCTTCAAGTTTGTCTGCTTTATCAAATGTATCTACATAGGCTTGTGCTTCTTGGTCATTTACTTTTATTTTTTCAGGAATATATGTAGTACCTAACTCTTTCAGATTATTTTCAATGTCCTGAGAAACTTCATCTGATTCAATCACTCGTTCTGCAACTTTCAGTTCTTTCTCTTTAGGGATTTCTTTGGATTCAGGGATTGGTTCCTTATCAACTTTAGTTTCTGCCTCAGTTTTTGAAGTTTCTGATTTAGACTGTTCTGACGTGTTTTCAGATTTCTTACTCACCAAATTTTCCTCGAAGAACTTCTTAATATCACTTTCATTAAACTTTTCACCTGATTTCTTAATATGGTCTATTATGTCTGAAATTATATCGGCTACGACTTTTCCTGCTTTTACCCCTGCAATGGCTATGTCTATTGCGGTGTTCCATGTAGCAGGGAGTAATCCAAATGCGTTGAGTTTGTTTTTGTTGTCGATTTTTAGTTTTTCCAGTCCGTTGATAAAACCTTCATCCCAAGGCGTAGGTTCATCGCTTATATCTGTTTTTCCTTCCAGCCATGCCCCGTCTGCAAGTTCTTCGGCTGTCCTTTCAATTTCTTCCTCTGCCATGTTTTCCACATCGGATACCGCTATTTCAAATGCCTCGTCATTGAAATCACCTTCCTGTTGCAATGGTGCTGATATTTGC
>JABXJR010000273.1_pt1 | contig 10514 bp, 11 predicted proteins | sample 7431291 | NCBI WGS metagenome assembly JABXJR01 (sample SAMN14395756, study PRJNA613071) | wetland metagenome | isolation source: water samle H3 from high-altitude wetland | place: Chile: Salar de Huasco, high-altitude wetland | collected 2015-11-10 | reverse complement strand
GCCCACTCTTCGCCGATCACCTGGATATCGTTCTTGGCCAGGGCGGTTTCCAGGGTGATGGTGGTGCCTGGCAAGGTGTCGGTGGGCAGGTCATAGCCCTTCTCGACGATAAACCGCAGGACCTCGGTGATCAGGCTGCCGCTTTCCCAGTTCAGGTCGGCAAAGTGTACCGGCGCCTCGGCAGCCGATACCGAGGCCACGGATAGTCCCAGGGTGGTCAGGGACGCGGCCAACAGCGATTTCAATCCTTTCATGCCTTTGCACCTCGCATTTTCTTGCAGCCATGGCGGACGGCTTTGCTGCAATGCGCGAAGCCTCTGAATAGTTAAGTCAACTCAACTGTAGTAGAGGTTCCGAGGGACAAAGGATGTTCGTGGTATTGACCGATTACTCACTGGCCTTGAAGGTCACCAGCTCACCCTTGCGCCATTTGGCGGCCTTGCCGGTCACGGCCTTCAGGGTCTTGGTCAGGCCCTCCTGCAGTTGCTCATGGGCGGCAAATACCAGCATCACGCTGTGGCCTTCCTTGAAGACAATGCCCTGGCCCTCGGCGCAGGACACAAAGGCGTAATCACCCAGGCCATACACCGTCAACTTGATATCGCGGAACTTCAATTCAAACTTGCCGCCTTCGCGACTGGGTAATACCGCGGCGCGGAAATGGTCACCGACCTTGAGTTCCAAACGCGGTTTATCATCCACCACCAGTGCGGTTTCGGTATCGATCTCGGCGATATAGATACCTTCCGGCGTCTGCTCAGTGATGTAGACGAAACGGGATTGAAACTGCTTGACCAACTTTGCGCGCAAATCACCCAGCACGAATAACGCGTGCATATCCAGATTACTGACTGCCAAGGAAACGCCCCCACATCGAAAAAAGCACCGTCCGCCAGAGCGGGCAGCACGAAAAAACGGCCGTAACGGCACGATCACACAACACATTCTTTGAAAAAAACTGAAGAAAATCCCGCTGCTGCGCCGTAAGACTAGTACAGGCGTGCACGATGGACCTCTTGCAAGGTCATCAGGCGTCACAGGAAATCACAGGTTCAACGACACGAGAATACGCGCCGACCAGCTTCAGAGAATAACCCCATTAAAAACGCAGTTTCCGACAACTCATACAAACACACACACCTTGGCATGGAACCAGGCAGCGGCCACTGGCGACAATACTAAAACAGCAACACGGGTCAAAACCACCCGAAACGCTGGTGGTGAGTCCACAAGATAGATCGACAGGAGCTGACCATGCTACGACAACAACACGACGCTACGTCTTCCCGCACTCGTTCATCATGTCACGACGAGCGCCAATACTACTGCTTGCACAGCTCCAACGGGTACTCGAATTCGGTTCTTTACCAAGTTGTTCCGGCCGGCAGGAATTTCTTTCATATCCTCGAAGTCACCAGTGGCAGGATCCGAGGATTTCGCAGCGACCACAACCAGGCCTGCGAATTGGCCAAGCAACTGGAGAGCGCCCTGCACGCCCTGCACGGCGGAATCGTTTCGTCACCTGGATGACTTTACTGCGCCACCGCCCTTCAACAACTGCCATACTGGCCCGTCCATTGAAGTTTGCCCCCCGCGGGTCAGGTTTCATCAGTGCAGTTACCTTGAAGGGAAGGCTATACGTGACGGAATTTGATATTGGCGAATTTTTTATTCATGGCGATGCCAGGGAAGTAGACGGGGAGTTTCAAGCAGTTATCGTGATGCGCGCCAAGTCGCCCTTGACCACCGTTACAACGCACCAAGTCGAAAAAGACCGCTGGTTCAAGACACTCGACACTGCCGCGATCGCGGCCAAGGAAGCCGCCAAGGCCCTCAAGACCGCCGTCGATTGCGGGGCACTGACCTCCTGACAATCCGATCGAACTCTACCGCGCCCCAAGCCTCCGATGCATACCCCACCTGAAAAACCTGCACGGAGAACGATATGGACGCGCCGATACCTACGCTGGAAACCCTATTTGCACAACTGGGCCTGGATTCAACCCCGGAAGGCATTGACGAATTCATCGCCGGGCATCCTTTGCCCGCGGGCGTGAAACTCATCGATGCGCCTTTCTGGTCGGACCGGCAGGCACAGTTTCTCAAGGAAGAGCTGCGCGAAGACGCCGAATGGGCGATCGCGGTGGATGAACTGAACCAGCGCCTGCATCAGTCGCAATAACCTCCCTCAATGCAGGCTGCCTGATTGTTCCAGGCGCAACAACGCTTGCCAGGCAGCCCTGCACGCTTGCGCTTCATCCCGGCTGGCGAAGGCGGTGCCACGCGGCTCACCGTTGACCAGCACCACCCAACACGCATTCTGGCCCAGCGCACGCAGGCTTGGCGGCACGCCACTGCCAATCATCACGGCCACATCGACTTTGTTTTGCATGAAGCTTCTCCGCAACATTAGTTAGCTGGCTAACAATGTTGCCCATGCTACGGTTTTCCTCCCGTTGGAAAAAGCCATCTTCGGAACAGCTTCCTTGCATAAACCGCAATAATCCCTAGCGCGCGGCCTTGGTGCCTTCGGGCTTGTAGCCCAGGCGCAAACCGCCCCAATGCCGGCCCCGGACCATGATCGGCACCGACAGGTCGTGCATCAGCTCGCCGGTATCGCGGGTGTAGGTCTGGAGCAGCACCGCTTGCTGATGGCTGCCGCAGCGAATTCCGGTACGGTCATCGAACTTGCGCTTGGTGCGGTTCTGCACCGCATCGACCTGGGCATCGCCCGTCAAGGCCTGAGAAAACGCCTTGTTGTGGGTTGGCACATAACCTTGTTGGGTGCAGGCGATCGCAAACACCAAGCCTTCATGACGCGGCAGCAATGCTTCCTGGATCGCCGGCAGGACCTGGTCGGTGTAACCGTCGAACCGCGTGTGGTATTTGCTGGGGCTGGTGTTGGGGATCAGCGTGTAGCTGCGGTCGAACAAGTCGTCCAGGGTGATGCGGTTTTGCAGCACATCCGCCTCGAACTGCTCGGCAATCCGGCTCGCACCCTCGCGCGCCAGGTCATAAACACGCTGGTGATAGTCATCCAGCCCGACGGCGGCCAGGCGTTCGCTGATGGTTTCGGCCTGCCCTTCCATCTGCACGGCGGCGCCGGCCAATTCACGGGTTTGCTGGTCGCTCACGTCCAGGTCGCTGCGCATCTGTTCCACCGCATGGAACAGGCTGTCCAATTGTGCGCGGTTGGTGTCGGTGCCCTGGGCGATTTCATTGACCTGCCCTTCCACGTCCGCCGCCAGGCTGGCGATGCTCTCCAACTGCTCACCGGCGTGTTCCACCTGTTCGACGCCGGTGTGCAAGTCCACCGACAGTTGGCGAATCTGCTCCACCACCTGCGTCGTACGTTGCTGGATATCCGCGACCATCAGCCCGACTTCATCGGTGGCCGTGGCAGTACGGCCGGCCAGGCCGCGCACTTCGTCGGCGACCACGGCAAACCCGCGGCCATGCTCACCGGCCCGCGCCGCCTCAATGGCCGCATTCAACGCCAGCAGGTTGGTCTGGCTGGCGATGGATTGGATCACCAGGGTCACACGCTGGATTTCCTCGCTGCGCTGGCTCAGCGCTTCGATCAGCTCGCGGCTGGCATTGGCGCGCTGGCTGAGTTGGCGCATGCGTGTGATCGACTGAGTCAGGACCTCACGCCCCTCCGTGCTGCGCTGATGGGCCTGACTGGCCGCGCCCAGGGCTTGGCGGCTGAGCTGGGAAGTGACTTTTTCAGTATCAATCATCACTTCGGCGTTGCTGACGATCTGCTTGGCAGCGCTCAATTGCGATTGCACGCGAGCGGCCAATTGCTTGACCGAATAGGCCACGCCGGCAGCGGACAACGCGTTATGGCTGGTGGTATAGGAAAGATCGCGCGTCAGGTCACCGATGGCATCGGCGGCGTCGGACGACGAAAGGCTAAGGGCAGGTTTTTTCAGGCGTGGCAGCCAGATCACCAGCAAGGCCAGTGGCACGCACAGGTATATCGGCAGGCTGGCGAACGCAAGGCCCAGCAGTACCAGCACCAGGGCGGTGCTCTGCAGAAGCGGCGTCAACCAGCCGGGCAGCCCGCGCACCACCGCTTGCGGAGGCACTGCTGCGCCCATCAGAGATCCGTCTCCAGCCATCTTCGTCACCCCGCTGTTTGTCATTGTTGTCCCTACATTAAACGCCACTATCCAGCCATTATCCATGGGCCTTTAGTGGGGTAGCTTGCAGCAGATCAATAGACGGGGGCGTAACGGTATTTCCCCGGGGCACCGCAGTCGCGGTCCCCGGCTTCAATGCATCAGGCTTGGCGCTGGTGCTTGTCGATCTGCTCGTGGCGCTCTTGCGCTTCGATGCAGTATTTGGTGGTCGGGCTGATCAGCAGGCGCTTGAGGCCGATAGGCTCGCCGCTGTCATCACACCAGCCAAAGGAATCTTCCTTGATGCGTTCCAGTGCGCGCTCCAGTTGCGGCAGCATGCGCTGGTCGCGGTCGATGGCGTTCACCAGCCAAGTGCGCTCTTCCTCGACGGAAGCGGCGTCAGCCGGGTCCGCCGGGGTGTCCAGGCTTTCAATGGCGATACGGTTCTGTTCAATGCGCTCGTGGTGTTCGACTTTCATGTCCTGCAGCAACTTCTCGAAAAAAGCGTGCTGTTCGGCATTCATGTAGTCATCCGCCGGCATGGCCAGCAACTTTTCCTTTGTCATTGATTTCTCTATAAAAAATACGTGCATTAAGGCGAATAAGGGAGCGTTCCGGTCGACCTGTGCAAGTCTCGGAAAGGCGCCGTCCATTTCAAGCGCCACCCGGCACTCAATTTACGAGGGGCGGCAGTCTAAGGCCGACTTGAGGGCTCAGCAACTGAAAAGACAGGCATTTTTTCCGGGACAACCCCCAAAGGCACCAGGACGGGCTTGGTGAACGGGTCATCGGAGTGTGTTTATAGCAAGAAATTCAATGTTGTGGAGCTATATAGAAGACAAACGGTTGAAACAGACTGTTAATCATAAAATATGGGAGAGGGCTTCCCCCCTCCTGCATTCAGTGCTCAACAGTCACACGTTCATTTAGCGCTTAAGCTTGCGCTTGTTGCGGTATTGGTCGATCACCACCGCGACCACGATGATCAGGCCCTTGATGATGTCCTGGATGTACGCATCCACCCCGACGAAAGTAAACCCGCTGGCCATCACCCCAAGGATCAGCGCGCCGATCACGGTGCCGGTAATGCGCCCTACGCCGCCTGCCAGGCTCGTGCCGCCGATCACCGCAGCGGCAATCGCGTCCAGCTCATAAGACATCCCCATGCCGGCCTGGCCGGTGGCCGCACGCGCCGAAGCGACCACGCCGGCCAGGCCCGCCAGCAACCCGGCAATGCTGTAGACGATGATCAAGTGACGCTTGACGTTGATCCCCGAGGTACGCGCCGCCTGCATATTGCCGCCGATGGCATAGGTGTACTTGCCGTACTTGGTGTAGCGCAGGGCGATATGGAAAATCACCGCCACGACCAGGAAGATGATCACCGGCATCGCGCCATGGCCGATGGCCGTGTAGGAGTCCGAAAGCATGCTCACTGGCTGGCCTTCGGTGTAGTAACGCGCCAGGCCACGGGCCGAGACCATCATGCCCAGGGTGGCGATAAACGGCGGGATACCGGTGACGGCAATAATGCTGCCGTTGATCGCCCCCGCCAGCAGCCCCACCCCGAGGCCCATCGCCACCGGGATCCAGACCGGCAGGTCGGTCAGGGACGGAAACACCGCCCGGGAAAAATCGGAAGTCTGTGCCAGGCTGGCGGCGATCATCGCCGATAATGCGAGCACCGAGCCGGAAGACAGGTCGATGCCGGTGGTGATGATCACCTGGGTCACACCGATGGCCAGCAGGCCGATGATCGATACCTGCAGAATCATCAGCACCAGGCGCTGGGAGTTCATCAGGAAGCTCTGGTCGCGCACGATCCAGCCGAACAGCTCAAACACCAGGCCGATACCGATCAGCACCAGGAAGATGCTCAGTTCGGTTGGCAAACGTCGACGGTGCTTGACCGGTGCCGTGGCAGGCTTGTTATCTGTTATTGCGTTCATAGCCAATCACCTTCTTATTCTATGGCGCGGACCAACCGCAGGCCCGCGCGACTGTTCGTCAGTGGACCACCGGCAAACCGGAAGCCAGATGCATGACTTTTTCCTGGGTCGCGTCCGCACGGTCCAGGGTGCCCATCAGTTCACCCTCGTGCATCACCATGACCCGGTCGCTCATGCCGAGCACTTCGGGCAGCTCCGAGGAGATCATGATCACGGCCATGCCTTCACTGGCGAGAAAGGAAATCAGACGGTAAATCTCGGCCTTGGCCCCCACATCGATACCGCGGGTCGGCTCATCAAGGATCAACAACCGAGGGTTGGTCATCAGCCAGCGTGCCAGCAGTGCCTTTTGCTGGTTGCCGCCCGACAGGGTGTCGATGCACTGTTCCAGGGACGGGGTCTTCACCCGCAGCTTCTTGCACATGTCTTCGCACAGCGCGCGCAAGGCTTTCTGCTGGATAAACCCATTGCCCGAATACAGCGGCAGCACCGCCATCTCCATGTTTTCCAGCACCGACAGGCACGGGAACAGGCCGCTGAGCTTGCGGTCCTCGGTCAACAGGGCAAAGCCTTTCTCGATGGCCATGTGCGGGTCGGCGATACGCACCGGCTGGCCATCCAGGGTGATCTGGCCGCTGGAGCTTGGGGTGATCCCGAAAAGGGTTTCCGCCACATTGGTGCGGCCCGAGCCCATCAACCCGGCGATGCCGAGGATCTCGCCGGCATGCAGGTCGAACGACACATCCTTGAACACACCGTCCAGGCTCAAGTCGCGCACCGACAGCAGCAGCTCGCCGATCGGCGCTTCGCGCACCGGGAACAATTGGCTGAGTTCACGGCCGACCATCATCGAGATCAGGCTGTCGCTGTTCATGCTGTCGGCCCGCTGCAGGCCGATATAGTGACCGTCGCGGAACACCGCCACCTCGTCGGCGATGGCGAACACTTCGTTCATCTTGTGGGTGATATAGACAATGCCTTTGCCCTGGGACTTGAGGTCGGCAATGATCGAAAACAGGTGCTCGACTTCCTTCTCGGTAATCGCCGACGTCGGTTCGTCCATGATCAGGATGTCGGAGTCATAGGACACCGCCTTGGCAATCTCCACCATCTGCCGCTCGGCGATGCTCAGGTTGCCGACGTGTTCCTCGGGGTCCAGATTAATACGCAGGCGCGCCAGCAATTCGGCGGTGCAGCGGTGCATTTCGCGGTGGTTGACCATGTGCAGGCTGTTGAGCTGCTCACGGCCGATCCAGATATTCTCGGCGATGCTCATATGGGGCATCAGGTTGAGTTCCTGGTGGATCATCGCGATCCCGGCCTTCTGCGCGGCCAACGGTGTCTCGAACACAATCGGCTGGCCCCGCAGGCGGATTTCCCCGCTGTCGGGCTGGTAGATACCGGCGATGATTTTCATCAGCGTCGACTTGCCCGCGCCGTTCTCGCCCATCAACGCCAGCACCGACCCGGGGCGTACACGCAATTGCACATCGGCCAGGGCCACGACGCCGGGAAAGCCTTTGCTGATGTTGACGATTTCCAGCAGGTAGGGTTCGTCCAGCGGCAGGGGCTGGATACCCGGAGACTGCGAGACAGTGGCTTGAGCAAGCATAAGGGGTACTCCATCTGCAGGGCGGCCGTAACCGCCCTGCCGGCTTATTGTTGTTATGTCAGGGCTACTTGAAGTCTTTGACGTTGTCCGGGGTGATCAACTGGAAAGGGATCACCACGTTCTGCTCCACCGGCTCGTGCTTGGCCATCTTGCGCGCCGCTTCCACCGAACCCACCGCCTGGCCCTTGGCATCCTGGAACGCCGATACGGTCATGTCGCCCTTGGTGATCGCGCTCAAGCCGTCCGGCGTGCCGTCGACACCCGCGATCAGCACACTGCCCTTTTCCTTACCGGCCGACTTCAAGGCCATGGACGCACCGATGGCCATCTCATCATTGTTGGCCAGCACGGCATTGAATTCGCGGCCCTGGGTCAGCCAGTCGTTGACCAGGGTCATGCCCTTGTCACGCAGCCAGATGCCGGTCTGCTCCTGTTCGATCTTGATCCCCGGGTACTTGGCCAGCACTTCCTTCACACCCTTGGTGCGGTTGGTGGTGGAGTTGTTCGCCAGGTCACCCAGCAGGATCACGATCTTGCCCTTGCCACCGAGCTTTTCGGCGATGTACTGCATTTGCAGCTTACCGGCCTCGACATCATCGGAGGTGACGGCGACGACGTCCTTGGGCAGGTCTTTCTGGTCCGGACGACGGTTGACGAACACCAGCGGAATCTTCGCGGCGGTGGCGGCCTTGATGATGTTGGCGGTCGACGCGGTGTCGACCGGGTTAACGATAATGGCGTCGACGTTCTGGCTGATGAAGTTCTCGACCTGGCTCAGTTGCTTGACCACGTCGGCGCGAGCGTCTTCGAATTGCAGTTGCACGCCATCGCCCTTGGGATAGGACTTGGCTTGCTTGTCCATGTCTTCGCGCAGGTAGGTCAGGAAGGTGTCATCGAATGCGGACATACTCACGCCTATCTTGAGATCGGCAGCCGAGGCAACACCGCTGGCCAGAAGCATGGACAAGGCCAGCGCGGTAAAACGGATCGGGGTCTTCATGAACGGTCTGTCTCCACTTTCTTGTTGGTTTTGTTGGACGTTGCGTTGATCAGAGCGGGCCTTGCGAATTCGGCAGTCGAACAATGGGGGCGCCGGGAATGCAGCAGACCAGCGCGCCTTTGTTTTCGACGCACAGCACATTGAGGAAAGAGAAATAGAACGGCCGGGCGCGGGCAGATCGCGGGGCGCTGAGGTGGGGCGTAAAACTCGCAGTACAGCGTTAAAGATTTTCATCTGACGGTACCTGGTTGTTTTTGATCTTGTTTTTGTTTGAGTCGTACGGGTCGAGCCCGAACGTACTTTATTGCAACCTGGAAAAGACTTTATTAGAAAATAATTTCCATATCAACATGTTTTAGAATTTTATTCTATTTTTGTTGAAACCACCTGCTGGCGCTCGGCGCTGAGGCGTGCGGCGTCCAATATACGGGTGGTTTCCAACGCATCATAGGCGTCTACCGGCAGCGGTCCCTGCCCGTGCACGGCGTTTTGCAACTGGCGGTAGAACTGCGTCCAGCAGCCCTTCTCCGACGGCACCCGCTCACGTTCCGAGCCTTGTTCAAACCAGCCCCAGCGTCGGTGCTCTTCGGCGCCCCAGTGCTCACCTTCGGTTTTCGGCGATTTGCCGGCGATCAATGCGTCTTCCTGGCCATCCAGGCCATCGACGGTGTAGCAACCCGAAGTGCCATTGACGCGAAAACGCGGCGCCTGGCTGTTTTGCAATGCGCTGCCCCACAGGTGGGAAATCACGCCGTTGGAATGGGTTAAAGAGACGAAGAAGCCATGGTCGAGGGCAGGAAACTCGGGGCTGAACTGCAATTGCGCAAACACCCGGTCCACCGGACCGAACAGTTGCAACGCCTGGTCCACCAGGTGGCTGCCCAAGTCCCGCAGCCAACCACCGCCACTGGCATTGCCCACCGCCTCAGGCGTGTAGCGTTCCACACGGGATTCGAAACGGGTGACGGTGCCCAGCGCGCCGGCGTCGATGAGTTTGCGCAGGGTCAGGTAATCCGAGTCCCAACGCCGGTTTTGGTAGACGCTGAGAGCGGTGCCCTGGCGTTCAGCGGCGGTGATCAGCGCCTGGGCCTGTTCGGCATTGGCGGCAAAGGGTTTGTCGCTGACCACGGTAACGCCATGTTCGATGGCTTCCAGCACCAGGGCCGGGCGGCCTTTGAGGGTGGTAGAGATGACCAGCGCGTCGACGCCGGCTTCGACGATCTGGCCGATGGAGTCAAACGCCGCCACACCTGGATGGTCGATGTTCAGTTGCCGGCGGCGCTCGGCTGAGCGTGTGACAACGCCGACAAACGTGGCGCCGGCCAACGTTGCAATCAGCGGCGCATGAAAAAAGCGCCCTCCGTGGCCGTAGCCGACTAGTCCGATTCGCATGATTTCACTCCTTCTAGAAGTGGAAATCCAATCTATATGTGGGAGCGGGCTTGCTCGCGAAAGCGGTACATCAGTTACAAATATGCTGACTGACACTCCGCATTCGCGAGCAAGCCCGCTCCCACACTTTTAACTGCATTCCACTTGTGGGATTGGGATCAGCCGTAGAAACGCGGACGATCCGGCAAGCTCACCTTCACAATCTGCTCACTGCCCTGCGCTTCGATACACGCATCCGCCGCAACGGCCGCCGCAAACCCATCCCACGCCGAAGGCCCACCGACCTGCCCCGCCCGCACACTGTCGATGAATGCCTGCAACTCCACGTCATAGGCGCCGATAAATCGATCCTTCCAGTCCATCAGGATTGCATTCGACAACTTGGCCAAGAACGAGCCTATCGAGCAGAACGTGGTGATCCCGTTCCAACTGATCAC
>JABXJR010000270.1_pt1 | contig 10560 bp, 14 predicted proteins | sample 7431291 | NCBI WGS metagenome assembly JABXJR01 (sample SAMN14395756, study PRJNA613071) | wetland metagenome | isolation source: water samle H3 from high-altitude wetland | place: Chile: Salar de Huasco, high-altitude wetland | collected 2015-11-10 | reverse complement strand
AAAAACCCCAACTGCAAAGACAAATTTAAACCCCGTTTATTTTTACAGAAGTTCTGTTTAGAAAAGGATGAGTGTATAAGAATGGAAGTAGATTTGAAAAAAAAGCAAGGTATTGATAAAAAGGTTAAGGATATGAAGCCAAACGCCCACTCAAAAGAGAATAAAACCTACTTGCAGAATGAAATCAATAAGCTATCCCGAATGATTGATGCTAAGTTTGGATTTACAAATTGTATTGATTGCGATAAACCAATGGATAAACAGATTGATGCTTGTCATTATCATTCAAGGGGAGCGCACTCAAATTTAAGGTACAATCTTCACAACTTACATTCTGGACGTTCTAATTGTAATCTTTATTCAGACGCTCACAAACAAGGTTATATGAATGGATTGATTGAAAGATATGGAAGAAGGTATGCAATGGATGTTTTAGAGTTTCCTGAGCATTATCGAGAGCCATTGAAACTATCCAACATTGAGATAACAGAAAAGTTGGCTATCGTACGAAAAATAATAAGAACCTTTGACACTTACAAATTAACATCTGCTATGCAAGGGAGAGAATTGTTTAATAAAATTATTGGAATTTATAAATAAAAGAGTATAAACTTAAAACTAAAGAACTAAAATGAAACAAGAATCACTATTTGGCGAAGAGTTTGATAAAAAAATAGAAACTCAATATACTTCAAAAATCACAATTCCTAATTATGAACCTAGAGTTGTAAAACCTCATATTATATCGCTATTTGATAACTCTAAAACAATAAGAATTATCACAGAAATCAATAACTCTACTTTACCTGAAACCGAAAAGCGTTTTTTAATAGAGGCAGCGAAAAGACATACAGTTTTCAATTATGAAAATATTGCCGATTATTACGCAAACGCATCTTCAGAAATGCAAAAACTTATGGAACGACAAGCTCTTGTTATAATTGATTTTGAAAAAGCATACCAATATGGTTATGTTAAACTTGCACAGGAAATAGCTAATTGTTATCTTGAAAACTATGGAGAATAATTTTTGTATATTTATTATATCACATGGCAGACCAAACGATATAATAACATTAAAAACTTTAGCGAAGGCTGGCTGTACACTACCTACTTATATTTTAATAGATAATCACGACAAAACAGCTGATGAGTACCTTGCAAAATATAAAAGTATGGTTTATATATTTGATAAAGATAAGTATGCTAAAATGGTAGACAATTACGATAATTTTGAAAACTACCGAACTACAACCCATGCTAGAAACGCCTGTTTTGATTTAGCTAAAGAATTAGGATATAAATATTTTTTAGTGTTAGATGACGACTATACTGAATTTAAGATGCGGATAAATTCAAAACTTGAACACCCAACAGGAAGGTATTTAATAATAAAAAATATTGATAAAGTCTTTTTAGCTACTTTAGATTATTTTAAAAATTCAAACTTTACAAGTATATGTTATTCACAAGGCGGTGACTGGTTTGGAGGCGAAACTAATTTTAATAAGAAGCCAAAACGAAAGGCGATGAATAGTTTTTTCTGTTCTGTTGATAGGCGTTTTTGGTTTAGAAGTAGATTAAATGAAGATGTTAATACATATATGGCTTTGGGTCATCAGGGTAATGTTTTTATGACTATTCCTTTTATTCAGTTAGACCAAAAACAAACTCAAAAAACAAAAGGCGGAATGACTGAAGCGTATATTGATGGTGGTACATATGTAAAAACATTTTATACTTTATTGAATCGCCCAGATTGTACCAAAATAAATTTAATGGGGAGAACAGACAAAAGAATGCACCATTTAATTGATTGGTCTAGTGCCTCACCTATGATAATAGATGAAAAATTTAAAAAACCTTAACAAATCCTTTGCAATTAACAAAACAATAACTATATTTGTAACCTAAATACCGACTAAATGAAAAATATTTATCACACAACCCTCTATTTTACGAGATGCCTTTTAGTCGGGGCTATCGTATTATAGGGGGTTTACTTTTGTTAATATGAAATATTTTTTACATGACACCTCCGCTTTTAATGATGAGAAAATAACTGAACTTTATATCAAGTTTGGTTATGAAGGATTGGGATTGTTTTATACTATCCTCGAAAAAATAGCACAACAAGAGAAACCAGTCAAAACTTTAGTCCTAAAATCACAACTAAATGTGGGTAAAAAATTAGAAAAATGCTGGGCGTTTTTAGAAGAAATCGAACTTATTTCGTCAAACAATGGCGAAACTTTCAACGAACAATTGCTAAACTTTAGTAAAAAGTATCAAATAAAAAAAGAAAAAAACACAGAACGAATTAAGCAATGGCGTAAGAATCAAGAAGATACAAAAAATGTAACACGTTACGAAAGTGTTAGTAACACCCCTAAAGTAAATAAAAGTAAAGTAAAAGAAAGTAAAGGTATAATAGATGTGTCGAATTCGACACTTGAATATTCACAATGTACTGAGTTTTGGTTAAAAGAGTTTCACGAAGGTTGGACGTTTGGAGGTCAGCAAGGTAAGGCTATGAAATCAATAATAAAAAAAATTAAAGCACTTAACACAACAGAAGCACCCGTAAACGTATTTAAAATAATTTGCCTAAAGATTCCCGAATGGTTTAAAGACAAAGACCTTCCAGTAATTGATAGTAAATTTAACGAGATAATTGAACAAATAAAAAACAATAGCAATGGAATTACAACCAATAAATCAAAGCCAGTTAGCAAATACCACAACTAAGGTAGAGCTTGCAAAGGCTCTGTATCACATTAACTACCTAACTTCATTCCCTTATTCCGATATAGTTTTAGAGGGATGGACTAATAGTATAATTGAATTAGAGCCCGAAATTACGCCCGAAGTAGTTAAGTGGATAACCGATAGAATGAAAGTTGGATTAATTGAGTTTGACTCTAAAAAAGGTATTCAGAATATTTTTAATGGGTTTAGAAAATATATTGACTTGCAAATACAAGGAAATAAAACTGGAGTATTAAACAAGTGGAATGACTTATACCGAAAATATAACTTAATAAAAAACCACAGAGAATTCGATGGACTACTTTAAAATAGAACAGAAATTAAAAGAGGTTAAGCACTTTGCGGAGTTTGGTTTAACAGACCTTAAATCTACTGGCTTGGTTGCTTTGGATGAATATTGGATGCTTAAAAAAGGTTATCCGTTATTTGTCGCTGGAAATCCTGGAAGTGGAAAGACCGAATTTACCTTTGAAGTTTTGGTAAATACATCTAAACTTTACGGGTGGAAGCACTTTATTTATTGCGGAGAGGGTGGGAATATAGAGCATATTTACACCGAATTACTACATAAATACTTAGGTAAGCCTTACAGATTTGCGGATGAGTTGGAAAAAATAAAAGCCGAATATTTTATATCTGAGCACTTCATTATTTGCAATCACGATAATGATTATTCTATTTCAGATTTTTACACTTTAGTTTCAAAGGTAGAGAGGGAACTCGATATTAAGTTCAACACTACCCTTTTTGACCCGTTTAACGACATTAAAGACGAAACAGACCTATTCGGTGGCAGAGAGGACAAATATCTTGCATACGCTTTAAAAGAGTGCCGTATTAGTTCTAAGAAAAACAATAGGATAGATATTTTAGTAAATCACGTTTCGGACGTATTGCCAAACAAAACTAAAAATGGAGTTAGTTACTTGCCTCCTGCCTTGCCAACTCAATGGGCTGGTGGTAAAACTTGGTGGCGAAGAGCATTTATGATGATACTTGTTTATAGACCAGCTTTGATTGAGGACGAAAACGGGATTAAGCCAGAAGAAAACGAAACCCATATTATCATTCAGAAGTTTAAACCCAAAGGAGTTGGTAAAAAAGGAACTATAAAGATATTCTTTAATTGGAAAAGAAACCAATTTTATTGTAAGGTTGATGGGCAGGAGTTGTATAGTTGTGAAAAAATGAGCGATTATAGAAAAAACCTTTTACCTAATACAGACTTTACAGAATCAATAAACACAACAGATGAACCCTTTTGAAACCAACAGAAACCACATTTACAGCCTTGAATATATTAAGGGTGAAATGTACGTTAAGATAACAGAGCTTGAAATTAAAAAGCCTGATATGGACTTAACGGAAGCTAGAAACAAGATGAAGCTAATCGAAGAAGTCCAGCTATATTTAAACGAAATGTACGAGGAAGCGGAGGAAATGAGAAAAACAATCCAAAGGAAAGAATTGGAAATAAAAGGGTTACAAGCGTTATTAAATAAAAAGTAAAAATAAATTTGCACAATAGAAAAGAACAACTATCTTTGCCAACAAATCCAAACGCCCTATGATGTTTCAACACACACTCAATAATATTGCCCCAAAGTTTCTTCGTTCCTCACTGGCGTTTGGTCGGACAAATGAGGGGCAACCTTTTTACCATAAAAGCAGAGGTAAGGTATTAATCGAATACAAGCGTTTTAAACGTGAATACCCTAAATGTAGGATAATATACAACGGAAGTACTAATCGTTCGTTTGTCGCTTTGTTTCCATTGTCATTTGCTAACTCTTTAATGATGGTGGAGGTGGGATAACGTATGGTGCTTTGCGAAGGCGGGGCTTTTAACCACTAAATTTAATTAGAAAGATGAATGATATTTTTAACAATAATGTTTCTTTGAAAACGGAAACCCCCGCTTTTGCAAAGCACGTGTTACCAGCAGTGCCTTTGTCGGAAGTTTATTTGGAAGATTGCGTAAAGGCATTAAAACGCTTTAACGATAATCATTTTGATTTAGCAATAGTTGACCCTGAATATGGTATAGATGCAGCGAATTTAACAAGAACAAAAGGAGTTGCAGGAAAATCAAAAACATTTAACCAAAAAATAAAACATACTTACACGCCAAAAGATTGGGATAAAAAAAGACCTGAATTAGAGTATTTTGAAGAATTACAACGAGTAAGTAAAAATCAAATCATTTGGGGAGGAAATTATTTTGCAGATTTATTACCTGCTAAAAAAGGATGGATATTTTGGGACAAAAAAATAACTAATGCGAATAATACAAATTTTTCAGACGGAGAATTAGCTTGGACTTCCTTCGATTGTATATTGCGAAGATTTACCTATGATTGGATAGGTTTTGGATATTTAAACAACCCACAAGGCGAAAAGAAAATACACCCTACACAAAAGCCTGTTGCATTGTACGATTGGTTGCTTCATAACTACGCAAAGCCAAACGATTTGATTTTAGATACTCATTTAGGAAGTGGAAGCAGTAGAATAGCAGCGTATAAAGGCGGTTTTAACTTTGTAGGATTTGAAATTGACAAAGAATATTATGAGAAACAAGAAAAGCGTTTTAATGACTTTAAATCACAATTACGTCTGTTTTAGCGGTGGCGGTGGCATTGCTGGTAACGTTTCTCGGCTTTGCGATGGTGGGGTTTCAAGGCACAAATGTTCAACCCACAACTAATGTTAATTAAAAGCACAAATGATGAATTTACCACAAATGCCCCACTATTGCAAAACCGATGTTGCAGGAAGTACGGGTATCAACGTAGTATCTCTTTTTAATGGAATGGGAACTTTACGACAAGCATTTGAAAACTTGGGAATAAAAGTAAATAAATACTATTCAAGTGAAATAAAGAAGTATGCTATTGAATTACAGCAATATCATTTTCCTGATGTAATTCAAGTTGGTGATATTACTAAATGGAGAGAATGGAATATTGATTGGAACAGTATTGATTTTATTGGTAGTGGTTCGCCTTGCCAAGATTTAAGTAGTAGTGGTAAAAGAGGTGGTATAAACGCTGATAATAGCGGTTTGTTTTGGATTTTTATTGAAATACTAAACCATTGTAAATCATTAAATCCAAATGTAAAATTTTTACAAGAAAACGTAGGAAGTGCAAGAAAAAAGGATATTGGAATTATGAGTAAAGCACTTGGCTTATATCCTGCAAGACTTAATAGTTCACTATTGACCGCACAATTAAGAGATAGATATTATTGGAGTAATATTAAGACTAAAAAAACAATGTTTGATATTGTAACAGATATACCTGAACCTGCCGATAAAAAAATAAAATTACAAAGTATTTTAACTGATGGATTTACAAAAAGAGAAAAATCGAAAACATTACTTGAAAGACGTAGTTTTTGTTACATAGATGAGTTTTCGGATAACGCACAAAGATTTTTAAGAACAAGAGAAAAGTTTGGAGTAATTGTAATTCATTTAGAAAATGGATTAATGAGAACAGTAAACAAAACTGAAATGTGCAGGCTGCAAGGTTTCCCAGACAACTATTGCGACATACTAAATGAAGATAAAACACAATCGTTACTTGGAGATGGATGGACTTTACCAATGATTGAACACATACTTTCATTTTATGCAGTTCCGTAGTATTTCCTGTAACGGTTTGCGGCTTGTGGTTCGTTAGCGAAGCAAAGCCTTGTGTGGTCGGGCTAATGACTACAAACCGCTGTTATGTGCTGGGCGGTTTATCAGCACTAAATTTAATTTGAAAACAAAATGACAGATATTGAAGTATTTAAAAAGTTTATGTCTTGGATGCAAATGGATGTGTCAAAAGAAAAAGTATTAGAAAATGGAGAAACTGTTTTACAATTTTCTGATAATGGTAAAGATTCTGAATTATTCACAAAGCGTGGTTACGATGAATTTTACGCAGGTATTGTTTATGACAAAGATGGAAATATGGTAAAAGGTTATATTGATTCCCACGTTGCTTATGTGTCAGAAAATTGCAAGTTGATGGATAAAATGTAGCCCTTGCGTATAACTTTTCGCAGCTAACCGAAGGCGGCATAGCACACCGTTCAAAGTTAGCACTCAGCTTCTTGCCGCTTTTGGTTAGGTGCTGTTATAACCAGTAGGGATTTATATCACAAATGCTCATTCGGAGAACAAAACAAAAAATTAAAACAAAAAAAGCGTAGGAAATCATTTAATCATTAATTAATAAAAACAACAAAAATGGGAAACGAAAAAATCAAACTTACTGACAGCACAATGGATGTTGTAGTAAAAATGTCCGAAGGGAATCCTGGGGCAATGAATGTAATTATGCAAATGTTGCAACCAAACAACATAGACCCTGACAATGCAATGGGTGGACTTGGTGCAATATTGCTAATGGACACTTACGGAATTTATGGAACAGATATTTACATTTTAAACAATGATATTTGCGACAGAAGTTTACCTAAAACATTAGCGGTATTAAGAGCAACGCAAATGGGAATGTTTGATAGCAATATTTTAAAAGATGCTTGCCACAGACAAGACAGAAGCGGAAAACAACTTGTGCCAGTTGAAGAACTATACGCAAAAGTGAAAGAACGCTTACCAAATTTTGATACAGAACCAAAGGAAGAAATTGCTAATCATTAAATCATTTGTGGGTGGGCTTTTTTGTTTTAATTTTTTGAACGATAAAGTTAATTCGGAGCAGTCCACCCCTATTGGTTATAACGTTGGTGCTATGAGAAGTAGCGGATTAGAAACGATAAACTTTAAAATTATGACAAAACTTAATAGAACGCAGAAACTTCAATATACCACAGAACCCGCTATTTCTTATAGCACGTGTTATGTGCAATATTTTTTTTAAACTTTTTTTTGGGAGGGATTTTTTATGTTTAGTTATTATGGTAGTAAAGGTAAAATAGTGGATTACTACCCACCACCGAAGCATAAAAAGATAATTGAACCTTTTGCTGGAAGTGCAAAGTATAGCTTAAAATATTGGCAGAATGATGTTACATTAATTGATAAATATGAAGTTGTTTACAATGTTTGGAAATATTTACAACAAGCAAGTAAAAGCGATATACTGGGACTGCCAAAAATGAAGCAAGGTGATAATGTAAACGACTTTGATATTTCGCAAGTTGAAAAGGACTTTGTGGGTTTTTTGATATGTAGAGGAATGGAAAGCCCAAGAAAAAACGTGAGTAGTTTTGTTGGTGATATTTCATATAAACTTGCAGAAATAGCAGATAATGTTTATAGAATAAAACATTGGAACATAATACAAGGAAGTTATGAAGATTTACAAAACGAAGATGCTACGTGGTTTATTGACCCACCTTACGAGTTTGGTGGTGAACATTACGTTGAAAGCACAAAAAATATAGACTTTGCAAAATTAGCTGAATGGTGTAAAAATAGAAACGGTCAGGTAATAGTTTGCGAAAACACAAAAGCAACTTGGCTACCTTTTAAACCAATGAAAGAAATGCAAGGTTCACAACACAAAACAACGGAAGCAATATGGAGCAATATACCGACCAATTATGACTGCGAACAAATCCTTTTACAATTTTGAAAAAATTGAGGAGCGTGGGCAAAAAAAGTTTAAAAAAAATATTGCACATAACGTGATGCAGCTAAACGCTGGGTGAGGAACGAACCTTGCGTTTTAGGTGCTGTTATAACCAGTTAAAGTGCGTTGGAATTAATAACTTAAAAATAAAAACATGAATTGGATTGATGTAGAAAATGATAGGATGCCAGACCATAATGGAACGGTACTATGTTGCAATGTAAATAATGAAGATGCGCCTATTTGTTTAGGTGTGCAAGTTGCCGATGGAGAATCGGATTTTTATTTATTTGAACTCGGAGAAAAGTCAAATAGGATTACTCATTGGATGGAGTTACCACCGAAGCCGAGCGTTGGCTAATTGGTTATAACGTATGGTGCTATACGAATGAGGCGATTATTAGCACTAAAGTTGATGCGGAGAGCGAATGTTTGTTTAACCACAAATGTTTCTGCGGAGTACCAAACCGCCTCTTTTGTATAGCACGTGTTAGCCGTAGTGGTTTTCTTTCGGAGTGTTAAATTTTAAATTAAAAGTAAAAATGATTTTAAGAAGATTAGGAAATAAATATAGAATTGCAAAGGATATACAAATGTATTTCCCTGAACATAAAATTTATTTAGAGCCATTTTTTGGAGCTGGTGGAATGTTTTTTAATAAACCAAAAGCTAAATATAATATTGTTAATGACTTGGATGGAGATGTTTTTAATTTGTTTCAAGTTGTGATAAACCAAAAAGACGAATTAGAAAAAGCCTTTTATTTAATGCCTATACACACGGATTTATTTGAATACTACAAAAATAATGAGCAAATAGAACCAATACAAAAAGCATTAAGATTTTTATTTTTTAGCAATTTAACAACTATTGGAGTAGTTAGTAGTGGAATGAGTTTATCATTCACAAAAAATAAAAATATTTTCTTTAAAGTAATTGACAAAACTTATGAAATGATTAATGATTGCAAGTTTACTAATTATGATTTTAGAAAGTATTTTAATACACTAACATTTAATACTGACGGAAGGAATGACGAAGCAAAAACCTTTATCTATTGCGACCCACCATATTTAGGAACGAATGACAATTATAGTAATTCATTTACCGAACAAGATAGCATTGATTTATTTGACTGCTTACAAGCAACAGGGTGCAAGTTTGCAATGAGTGAATTTGATAATGAGTTTATTCTTAATCAAGCAAAAGAAAGAGGTTTAAATGTCATAATTATTGGCGAAAGAAAAAACCTTAAAAATCGTAGAACAGAAATATTAATAACAAATTATGAAAAACAAAAAGGATTATTCGATTAACACGGTCGCTCGTACCATTACGGCTAACGTTACGATTATTTGCGTTCGGTGGGGTTTTGAACCACTGAACTTCATTTGAAAAACTAAATTTAATAATATGCAGAAAGATAATTTGAAAAACGAAACCCCCACTGACGCAAATAATGTGTTAGCTACAGTGCCATACAAGTTCTTTTACAAGGATAAATATGGGAGAATGGATAGCAAGGTGGTAAATGTGAAAACAAAAGATAGTGAATTAGCAATAGCAATGTTTGAAAAAGAAAATCCCGATATTACTTGGAGGTCTTTTACGGCATTGTAGCTAACGTTTTGCAGCTAACCGATAGTTTTTGCTTTTCGCAAAAATTTTGGTTAGGTGCTGTTATATTTAGTTTGTTTTTTTGAGGGGAGGAAAGAAAAATTTAAAATTTGATTATTAAAATGCTTTTTGAAAAAGATAATTTGGAACTGATGGCTACAATGGAAACTGAAACCGTTGATATGATTTACTGTGATATACTTTACGGAACAGGCAGAAACTTTGGAGAGTATCAGGATTTGAAACCAAACAGAACAGAAATTGAAAATCATTATTTGCCACGACTAAAAGAAATGCACCGAATACTAAAGACAACTGGCTGTATTTATTTGCAAATGGACACTAAAATAAACCATTGGTTGCGGTTGATTATGGATGATGTGTTTGGTTACGATAATTATAGAAATGAAATAAGCTGGCTTTATAATTCGCAAGGCAAAACTAAAAACAGTTGGAATAAAAAACACGATGTAATTTTATACTACACCAAAACAGAAAACTTTACTTTCAACTCTGATGTGGAGAGCAATATATTAGAGCCGACCAAATCCGTAAGCATTCAGCTATTATTTGCGTTTGT
>JABXJR010000269.1_pt1 | contig 10561 bp, 9 predicted proteins | sample 7431291 | NCBI WGS metagenome assembly JABXJR01 (sample SAMN14395756, study PRJNA613071) | wetland metagenome | isolation source: water samle H3 from high-altitude wetland | place: Chile: Salar de Huasco, high-altitude wetland | collected 2015-11-10 | reverse complement strand
AAGAGGGATTATATTTGATGATGATAGTCCTGAAAACACAAAAGCTCCTGTATCAAATCAGTCTGTAGCTAGAAATATAGACTTAACAAGAACAAACGAAATTCAATCTAGATATAACCTAGCAGTTCAAATGAAAAATGAATGTTGGGAACTAGTAGGAATGTCTAAACAACGTTTAGGTTCAGTATCTGCTTCTGAAACAGCCACAGGAACTAATGCAGCTATACAACAATCTTATTCTCAAACAGAACCAATGTTTGTTCAGCACGAATATGTAATGGGCCAACTTTATCAGGCTATTATAGATGCTTCTTTATATATAGAAAGTGCCAAGCCAGAATCAACAATTTCTTTTGTAACATCAGAGGGAGAATCTTCTTTTATACAAGTAAATGGAAATGATTTAAAATTCAGAGATTTAAAAGTATTTGTAACTAATAGACCAGAAGACACTCAAATGTTTAATGAACTTCGTCAATTAGCACAACCACTAATGCAAAATGGAGGAAGCTTATATGATGTTATTGAGCTTTATGGTACTAAATCAATGAGACAACTTAAAAAAGTGTTTAGAGATTTGAGAGATAAGCAAGATGCTCAAATGCAACAAACACAACAACTTGAGCAACAAAAATTACAACAAGCTCAAGAAGCTCAACAAATGGCATTACAACAAGCTCAACAACAATTCCAAGAAACAATGCTTAATGAAAACTATCAAAAACAACTTGATAGAGTTTCTGAAGAAAAAATTGCTATTATTAGAGCTACAGGTTTTGGTCAAGTTCAATCTGAAGATACTAATACTAATAATGTTCCGGATGTTTTAGAAATGAGCAGACTTACAGCAGATCAAGATAAAGCTACAAAAGATTATAGTTTAAAAATGGCTGAAATTCAATCTAAAAACAAGCAAGCTTCTGATAAACTTTCTATAGAAAAAGATAAGTTAAAAGTAGCTAGAGAAAACATGGAAAATGACTTACAAATAGCTAAAGAAAATGCAAAAGGTAGGTCTAACAAAAAGGGTTAAAAAAATAATGCTATATTATCATTGAAAAAGTTTATATATATAATCATTTTGCTTTGTTAATAACAATAACTATTTTAGTTTTACATAGAATATAAACCAATTTATTAAATATAACTACATTATGGCAGATAATACAGAATTATCTTTGGGTAACTTTTCTATCCAGGATACAATGGAAATGGGTTCAGGAAATAAAGAATTACTAGAAGGGCTATTTGCTCCAGAAGTGGCTCCTGATGATGTCACTCCAATTATTGCAGATGCTGAACCAGCACCTCCAGTAAAAAAACCTGAAGTACCAAAAGGCAAAGAGATCACTCCAACAGAAGATGATGATTCTGATGAGAAAAAAGGACAGTCTTTAATTGCTAACTTTTTAGGTGATAACGATGATGATGATGCAGTTATAACTCCAGAAGTTAAAACTCCAGAAACTCCTGAAACTCCAGATGAACCCACTACACAATTTACAGCACTCTCTAATGATTTATTTAAACTTGGAGTTTTTGTAAAAGATGAAGGAGAAGAAGATGTTCAAATTACTACAGCAGAAGAATTCTTAGAAAGATTTAACTCTGAAAAAAGAAAAGGAGCTTCTGAAATTGTAGAAAACTTTATTGGACAGTTTGGACAAGATTACCAAAATGCTTTTGATGCCATATTTGTAAAAGGAGCAGATCCTAAAGAATACTTTGGAGTATATAATCAAGTGGTAGATTTATCAGAGATGGATTTAACACAAGAGAACAACCAAATTACAGTGATGAAAAGAGCTTTGGCTGACCAAGGTTTTGACCCTGAAGATATAAATACTGAAATTGAAAGATTACAGAATTATGGGGATTTAGAATCAGTGGCAGTTAAACATCATAAAGTGCTTGTTAAAAAAGATGCACAAAGATTACAAGAAATTCAAGCAAAGGGAGAACAAGAACAATTACAAAAACAACAAACAAAACAAACTTATATTAATAATGTACAAAACATTCTTGAGGATAAGTTAAAAACAAAGGAATTTGATGGGATTCCATTAAATCCAAAACTTGCAAACGAACTACAAGATTTTTTATTAGTAGATAAATGGAAAACTCCACAAGGAGAAACGCTTTCAGATTTTGATAGAACTATTCTAGATTTAAAAAGACCTGAAAACCATGCTACAAAAGTTAAGATAGCTTTGCTTATTAAACTTTTAGAAAAAGATCCCACTCTATCCACTATACAAAGTAGAGGAGTGACTACTAAAACAAATCAGTTGTTCTCAGAAGTAGCAAGACAAGTGACAAAAACTAAATCACCAACAGCAACTAAGCCAAATTCTTGGTTTCAATAAATAAATAAATAATTAACTAAAAACAATTAATAAAATGGTTTCAACTATTCCAGGATTAACTGGTTTTACCTATGCCCGTGTTGCATCTATGGATAAGCGTGCAGTAGGAAAACTAACAGACTCCAATCACTTAGAGTCTTTCCACTCAACAGAACCTGCTGATTATGATAAAAAAATCATCAGTTTGTACACGCAAAGCTCGTTATACAGTAACGACTTCTTAGACATGATCAACAAGAGCACTCCTTATTATATCAATAATAACAGTGACGCTTGGAAATGGGACATTCAAGTTCCTTACAAATTCCCTAGAGTTATAGACATTCCTGCTACACTAACAGCAATTCTGCAAAGTACAGGTAAAACAGGTATTGATGGTCAAGAGTTCCAATTAGTATTAGATACTAATGAGTTCTCTAAAAATGCTATTGTATCAGTTGGTTCTCGTCAGTATGGACCACGCTTTTATGTAGTTAAAGACCCTATCGCATGGAATATGGGATTCTTGTATTCATTTACTTTAGTAACTGATAACCCTATTGTAGATTTCGTTTCTTCTCAATTTTTAACAGTAGGTGTTGAACTAGAATTAGTTGATGCAGCTATTGGTGAGTTTGATCAAGACTTATTAGGTTTACCAAGACTTGGTGAAAAAATCACAATGTTTGAATCATTAGGTTCAGCATATGGTTATGAGCACAAAATCACAGAATGGGCTGATGATAAAATGATGAAAGATGCTTCTGGTAAGCCACTTGACATTTTAGTATATGCTCCACAAATTAGAAATCAAATGCCATTAACTCGTAATGATGTTAAATGGGAACCATTTGTAGAATTCTGGATGCGTAAATCTATGCTTGAATTAAAAGTTAAACGTATGATTTGGGCCAAGCCTGGAACTGTTAAAACTAACGGAAGCAAGCAAGAAGTTAAACGTACTTCTGCCGGTGTATATCACAGAATGCGTAACAATGGTAACTTAGTACAATACAACAGAGGTGAGTTTTCTGCTAACCTTATTCGTTCAGTATTTGGTGATTTATTTTACAGACGTGTGGATGTAAAAGATAGACGAGTTAAAATGTACACTAACGAAGCTGGTTTTGATGTATTCCAACAAGCTTTAAAAAATGATGCACTTAATAGTGGTCTTACATTTATGGCAGATTCTGGAAACAGATATTTACAAGGTGAAGGACAAAACATCACTTATAACTTTGCTTTTGACTCTATGGTAACTAGAGAAACAGGTAAAGTTGAGCTTATTCACTTAAAAGAATTAGATTTACCACAATCTAACTTAGAGTTTGGACAAAACAAAAAATCTACTCCAGTATTTATGGTGTTTGATGTTTCTCCAATGTCTGATGGATCAATGGTAAACAACATTCGTGAAGTGAGAATGCAAGGTGCTCCTTCTATGACTTGGGGTTATATTGATGGTACTCGTCACCACTTAGGTTTTGCTAGATCTCAAGGAATGTCAAGTGCTAACAAATTCCCAGGATATGAATTGTGGATGAAAGACAGATGTGATGTATTCATCGAAGATTTGTCAAGAACTGTATTAATCGAGGAAATTCCTCAATTCTAATACCATCTCCTTGGATAGTATCCTTGGACAACAGAGTGCAGCTAGGCTGTGGCCCTTCAATGGGCACACTCTTCAAAAATAAACCAATTAATTAAATAACTACATCATGGGCAATATTGGAAAAATCTCTACAATTAAAAAAGAGTATACATCTTCTGCATTAGAAACAATGCAAAGTGGATTAGCATCAAAAGGATTAACTAGAATTCCTGGAACAGGAGTTTTTAAATATCCTTATAAAGAATTAGATGGACAGTATAGGACAGGGCTAGATGCAAATGCTTCTTATATTAAAAGAATATCTGATCCTACAGAAAGAGAACTGGAAATTGACAGAGTGACTAAACTTCGTACAAAACTAGAAAATGCTTTAGGAGATGTTGATTTAGGGCCTCGTTCAAAATTTTGGAATTATGGACTATCACTATCCGCAGATGATACTACACATGTTCAATCTGTTAAACTATTAGATGGTGATAATTTTTTTGATTTATCAGTGCCTTTTCAAGAATTAGCTTTTTCATGGCTTAGGGTTCATCCTACCATAGCAAGCTCATATCAAGCATGGCAAAGAGGAGATTATCCAGCAGATACACAATTTTATGTTGTTGACGAAGAAATTGAAAGTGGTATCATATTCAAGAAAAAACAATTGATAAATAAAGCAATTGTTAAATTTGATCTTATGACTCCGGAGAAAAAACGTAAAGTTGGAAGACTTTTAGGTTTACCAATAACAGAAGACACTAAAGAAGAGATTGTATATAATCAAGTGGATAATATGCTAAAACAATCAGAATTCAAAAGTGGAGCATTCCAAGGACTAAATCCTGTAGAAGTGTTTAATAGATTTGCAGATATGAAAGAAAATCTTTTACATATTAAAGATTTAGTAAAACAAGCTGTAACTCATTCTGTTTATAGAATTAAACCTAATGGACATGTGTATGAAGGAGAATTTGAAATTGCCAAAGATGAAGAAGATTTGATTAAATTCTTAGCTGATGATGATAACCAAGATGAGTTGTTGACATTAGAAGGAAAATTAAAAAGTAAAAAATTAGCAGCAGTATGATACCAGTAGATAGTTTATTGTATAAAATTGATCAAAGATTGAATAAGCTATCAACTAATGAACATCAACAAATTCAACTTGAAGATAAAATTTTAGCTCTTAATGAAGCTCAGATTAAATTAATAAAACAAAAAGTTGATAATATTAGTACTGTTAGTCAAATGGGACTTGACTCTTTTAAAAAAAGATATGAAGACTTACAAAGTATAATTATCTCTTATGATGGTGGAGAGCTTCCATTAGAATTAAAAAATCAAGAACTAAATCAATATAGTGCTAATATACATTCTTTAGAGCCAAAATATATGTTTTATATAGACTCATATGTTTTAGCAGATAAAGGAAAATGTAAAAATAGAAAGATTTGGATAAATAGGGACTTAGCAAAACATGGAGATTTACAATTCATTTTAAATAATGATCATTATAAACCTTCATTTGAATACCAAGAAACTTTTAACTTTCTTTCTTCAGATGAAATAAGTATATTTACAGATGGAACATTTACTCCAAAAAAAATATACATAAGTTACATGAGATACCCTGACTATATTGATAAAGCAGGATATATCAAATTTGATGGAACACCATCAGTAGATACAAATTGTGAACTAGAAACATATTTAGAAGATGAATTATTAGATTTAACAGTTCAAAATCTAGCAATGTTTACAGAAAATCAATCAGCAGTTCAAAATGCTGTATATAGAATACAAACAAACGAATAATATTAACAACTAATAATTAAATAAAATGGCAGATTTTTCATTAACAACCCTATTTGTTGTCCCTAAAGGTGTGACAATAGCCAATAGTGGTTCGACACAAGATCTTACAACCCCTGGGAAAGTAGGATTTTACAGAAGCGATTACACTGTAGCAACTGCAGGTAATATTGCGGCATCTCCTTATTTTTATGTAGCTCAAGGTAGAGCTAATACATATTTACAAGGAACAAAACGTTCTGATAAAATCAAAGGATGTGCAACAGCAAATTGTACTTCTAATGTAACAGAATGGTATAAAATATCCGGTTGTGCTACACCAGTAACACAAATTACAGATGTAACAGGATTTACAGCTAATTGTGGTGATGTTTTAACATTAACATTAAGAGCTCACTCTTCTTATATTGATACATTATATTTCAATGGATTTACACGTTCAGTAACTGTACAAGCACCTTGTTGTGATTGTGGTGCTGATCCTTGTGATACAGTAGATGTAAATGATTTGATTAATCAATTCATTGAAAAGCTAGAAGCTGCTGCTCCTGGTATCAATCCAGATAACATTAGCTTTAGTACTTTCTGGAATTTTGAAAACATTGGAGGAACAACTCTTCGTATTAGTGCTAAACCACTAACTGCTTATGGTGTACCTTGTGATGTTGCTGCATTCCCATTTGAATTTGACAGAATGTGGTTCCGTACATTTGTGTACAGTGGTCCAGCTACAACTGCTGACTTTATTGTTGATGACAATTGTAACATTGTTGCAGAAGCTACAGTGGTACAAAATTCAAATTTTGCAAGAGGTTTATCTACAGAGATTGCTCAATTAGAGAAAAACTATTACAGCTATCAAGCTGGTTATCTAAAACACTTATACAGAATGGCAGGGTTTAATCAAAACTTTGAATCATATGTATCTGAGGGAGACATTTATGACACTTATTACATTAAGTTTAATGAGTTGGATAAAACAGCTTATGTTTGGGGAGACTTTATTCACCAAGACTCTTTAGTGATTATTGCAGCAGTTGCCGGTTCTACAGAATCAACAGCAGTTGAAACAATCTTAAATGCAGCATTAGGAACTGTTGTAGATGCAGCAGGAACTTGTATTACTACAACTAGTACTACAACTGTAGCACCAACTACTACAACAACTACTACAACTTAATAGTAACGTAGTTAATTTATAAATCTATGCCAGAGGAGAGGATATACTCAATCCTCTGGCATTATTTTTTAAAAAGATATGCCAACAACACTAAATATATTAGTAGTTCCTACATATGATTTAAATACACTAAATATAGTGGATACATCAACGTATGATACTACTCCATCTGATCCTAGTATTGAAATAACAGTACCAGGTTTTGATGTTGTAAATATTCCTTTTAATATAAATAATTATAATATATTTACATCATCAAGTTTACAGATTACAGCTCCAGGAGTTAATCAACCTCTCCCTGATGGTGTATATTATTTAAAATACACTATCACTCCAGCATATGATTTCTATGTAGAAAAATCATTTATGAGAGTTGATAAACTACAACAAAAATTTGATGAAGCATTTATGAAACTTGACATGATGGAATGTGATAGAGCTATTAAAACTCAATCAAAAGTGGAATTAACTTCTATATATTTCTTTATTCAAGGAGCAATTGCAGCAGCTAATAATTGTGCAATTGTAGATGCTAATAAATTATATAACCAAGCAGATAAAGCTTTAACAACATTTATGAAAAATGATTGTGGCTGTTCTGGAAATAATTATTAACTATGGCAAATTGTCGTAATTGTGGGAAAAATGTAGGGTGTGGTTGTCAATTGATAAATGGCCTATGTGCTTCTTGTAATGCACTGCTAAAAAGAATAAAAAGATGCTTAACCCTAGACTAGCTAATTGTACAGAATGTGCAAATATAAATTCTCTTATTGCTGAGATTGATTGTAGAATTGCAGAGCTTTCTAATGTGTTGTATAACAACACTGTATTTATGTTAAATAAATCTTTTAATAGTTCAGCAATGTTTGATTTGCTTATGTATAAAAGAATTCTATCCTATAAAATATGCAATCCTGATTATGCAGGACATTATACTGTAAATATGATTGCTAGTAAAATTAAAATTTTAAAATTTAAATAATCATGGCATGCAATAACTGCTTCAATGGATGTGCTGAAACTATTTCAGATCAGTGCGTAAAATATACAGGAATAGATATTCCTGGACTAGGAATAGAAAATGGAGATAGTTTAGCTGCTGTAGAAGCAGCAATAACAACATTTTTACTATCTACAATAAATGGTACAGGAATAATTCCTATAATAGCTTCTTCTGATATATGTGCAATTATTAGTAATAATTTACCTGAGTGTACAGAGTGTAATGGATTTACATTAAATGATATTCTTACAGCAATAATTAAGTCTACATGTCAAATAAACACACAAGTAACAAATATCAATGCTACATTAACAACACTTAATGCAGATTATAATGTTCAATGTTTGACAGGAGTTACAAATTCTTCAGATACACATGATATATTACAAGCAGTAATAAATAGATTGTGTTCTTTGAATTCCTCTTTTGATGTATTAGTAGGTACTCTTCCATCAACATATCTTGCTTTAGTAAATGTTCCTTCTACAATTGCTGCATATTTAACTTCTCAAAACTTTTTAGCATCAGCAAAAGATAGAATGATTCCTTATTCTCCTGTTGCTTATTTTGGGAATCTTGCTAATTTCCCAAATACAGGAGATAGTTTTAGTATTTCCGGAGTGGGAGCTGGTTATTGGGATAAAGTATATTTGTGTAATGGACAAAATGGAACTCCTGATTTAAGAGGTAGAGTATTAGTAGGAGTTACAACAGGTATGGGTGGTTCAGCATACAATTCTGCTGTAGATCCATCTAATCCACAAAATCCTAATTATGCATTAAATAGTGTGTATGGAGCCAACTCTGTAACATTAGGTGTTGGACAAATTCCTAGTCACACACATACAATATCAAATGTTGTTAATGTAATAGACCCTGAACATTCTCATAATATACAAGGAGGAGCTTCTGGTAGTGGTTATCCTAAAGTAGATAATGGTTTAGGAGTAACAGGACAAACTACTTCATCTGCTACTGGTATATCAGTAACTGTAGCTTCTACTGCTGCTGTTACAGGTGGTTCAGGTGCTCATAATAATGTTCAACCTGTATATGCAGGATATTATATAATTTACATACCATAAAAATATGTGGCCATTAATTCCTAAAGATTGTAATTGTATAGAAACTGCTTCTAATGAAGGAGTAGTTTGTAATGATGCTCAATACACTACTAATGACTTTTCATATGAAGGAGAAAGTAGTGAATGTACTTCTGTGGAAAATGGTGATAGTTTAACTGTAGCTATTCAAAAACTTCAAAACTTTTTATGTAGTCCGGAGTATGCACAATTCTTTATTACAACAATTCAAAATAATATAGAATTATTTCCTTCTTTTGTTACAATAGTAAATGATGATATTAGTTGTCAAACAATAACAAATTGTTTTACCACTACTATTCCACCAACAACAACAACCACTAGCACAATAGCTCCTACAACTACTACAACTACATTACCACCATCAACAACCACCACTACTACAACTAGTGGAATATGTCCTGGTAATTGTTCAAATTATAATGTAATAGTTACAAAAGGTAATCTTACTAGCTCTGATAATGGTGTTGTTTATGTGTCATTTAAAGATTGTTATAATCAAAATCAGATTTTAGAATTTACTGAATCTAATACATATAATAGTGCATTTTGTGCAAATAGTACACAAGGAATAAGTCAAAGTATACTTGTTTTAGGAAATTTACAGTTGACATTAAATCAGCCTCAAAAAGCAGAATGTTGTGTAGTACCTAGTACAACTACAACTACTAGTAGTAGTTCTAGTACAACAACTACTACAAGTACTTCTTCTAGTAGCACCACAACTACAACCACTACATTGTATTCTTGTGTTAATGACCAATTATTAATAATTAATAATAGTGGAAGTATAATTGAAGAAGTTAGTGCATCATCTTGGTTAATAACAGCAAGTACTCCAATTTTTCCATATAGTCAATCTATAGGAGTTCAAAATGGAACTAATAATGCTATTTCTGTAGAAATGTCAAATGTTTTAGAAGCATGTTGTATAACTTTATATGTAAACACTGTACCTCAAGAAACTATAAATGTATTTTTTAATGATACATTTGTATTCAATCCTGTAGTTATTACTAAAATAAATTGTGTTTGGATAGTTGTAAATACAAATTGTTAAAAATTAAATAAATAAAAAAATGAGCTGTAATCAAAATACCCCTCCTTGCACAGATAATCCTTGTGGATGTAAAATATCATCTGATGATGTTGTATACCAAGGCCCTAATCTAGAATGTGCTGATATAAAAACTTGTGATACAGTAACTGTTGCTATTCAACAGTTAAATAATTATGCATGTAGTAATGAGTTTATACAAAACATAATTACAAACATAACAAACAACATCACTTTAAATGAGCAATTTTTTACGTTAGTTAATAATACAGTTGATTGTGAAACAGTGTTTAACTGTTTAGAAAGTACAACAACTACAACTACTACTGAACCTCTTGTGTTTTTTATGACTAGAAGTGATACTTTTGAAAGTGATTTTATAAAATGTTGTGAAGATGGTGAAGTAGATCAAAATAAAGTTTTTATAGATGGTGAAAACTATCCAACATTTG
>JABXJR010000268.1_pt1 | contig 10581 bp, 7 predicted proteins | sample 7431291 | NCBI WGS metagenome assembly JABXJR01 (sample SAMN14395756, study PRJNA613071) | wetland metagenome | isolation source: water samle H3 from high-altitude wetland | place: Chile: Salar de Huasco, high-altitude wetland | collected 2015-11-10 | reverse complement strand
CAAAATGATAAACCTGGCCTGGCAACAGCGGCCCCAGCGCTGCCTCGGCCTGCTCCACCATCGGTTGCAGGTACCAGTCATGCAAGAACGCCTGATCCCTGGAAACTTCGTCCAACGCTTCACGGGTTTGCGCAATCACTTCGCAGGAAAATGCCTCTGGGCACAACCGCCAATAGCGGCCCTGCCCGTCCTTGATCATCAGGTTGCCAAACGCCGTAGCACCCACCACCTCAACAGGGTCAATGCCGCACCAACCCCAACTGTCACGTATCGCCTGAATCATCTGCATGCCGCCTCCTTGCACCGAAAAACTTCAATCATCCCGCGTCAGTACTTCCAACAACTCAATCTCAAAACGCAAATTGCTGTTGGGCTTGATATGCGCGCCCATTGACCGTTCGCCATAAGCCAAATGCGCCGGTACGAACAGCGTACGCACGCCACCAACCTGCATACCCATCAGCCCCTGGTCCCACCCCTTGATGACACGGCCAGTGCCGATGACGCATTGGAACGGCTTACCACGCTCCCAGGAAGAGTCGAACACAGTGCCGTCTTCCAAAGTGCCGGTGTATTGAGTGGTGATCAGCGCGCCCTTGACCACGGTTTTGCCGTCGCCCAGGCGGATGTCGGTGATCTGGAGTTCATCGTTGCTCATGGGAATCTCGTGGGATGCGCAAAGGGTGGGGTTTTCCCAGAATTGGGTGGATTTGGCAAGTGCACCAAACCCACTGGTGCATCCGCACTACGGGGTTGGGCAATTGCTCTGCACTATCCTCAACCCAAAGTGTCGTACTCCCATAAGCGCCCACGCCAGGAGACTCTATGACTCAGGATGTACTCACGAAGGAAACCAACCGCCGACAACTGCAGCAGATCATCTCCGGGTTGTCTGACGGCGTGATCCTGGCCGAGGTCGATCAAACCATCCTGTGGGCCAATGAGGCCGCACTGTCTATGCATGGCGTTGGCGATGTGATGGGGCTCGGTGCCAATGGGCAGCAATATGCTGAGCGTTTCGCCCTGCGTTATCGAAACAATCATCCAGTTTTGTCGGAAAACTACCCGCTGGCGCGTGCCGCGATGAGTGATGAGTTCAGCGACGTGGTGGTGGAAGTCACCCCGACTGCCGACCCGGATAGAACCTGGGTCCATCGCCTGCGCAGCTTGGTGATCACCGATTCCAAGGGTGAGCCGGAGTTGCTGGTGTTGATCCTCAGCGACGCCACTGAATGGGCCAGCGCCGAGCAGCGCTTCGAGAAGACGTTCAACGCCAACCCCGCACCCGCTGTGATCTGCCGCCTGAGCGACCTGCGTTACATCAAGGTCAACCAAGGCTTTCTGGAAATGACCGGCTACAACCGCGACCAGGTCATCGGCAAATCCGTCTATGAACTGGATGTGCTGGAACAGGCCGAACGCAAGGACCTGGCCATCCAGCGCCTGGGCGAAGGCGCGACCATCCCGCAGATGCAGGCCGAACTGCGCCTGCCCGAAGGCGGTAGCAAACTGGTGATTGTCGCCGGCCAGCCGTTGGACATGAACGAGGAAGACTGCATGCTGTTCTCCTTCATGGACCTGGAACCTCGGCGCAAGGCGGAAATTGCCCTGCGCCAGAGTGAGGAGCGCTTTGCCAAGTCGTTCCGCCTCACGCCCGTGCCCACCCTAGTATGCAGCGCCGACAACCGCCAGGTGGTGGACATCAACGAAGCCTTCATGAGCATCACCGGCTATACCAGCGAGGAACTGATCGGCAAAGCGATCGAAGACATCGACTTTATCGACAGCCCCCAGGCGGGCGCGCAGTTGTTCGCTATTCTGGAAAAAGCCGGCAACCTCGACGGCCAGGACCTCAAGGTGCGTAAAAAAGGTAACGAAGTGATCGACTGCGTAGTCTCCGCCGACACCGTGATCATCCAGGACGTGCCCTGTTACCTGCTGGTGATGATGAACATCACCGAACGCAAACGCTCGGAACTGGAGCTGGTGGCGGCCATCGAGGAAGTGATGCAGGACGCCTCCTGGTTCAGCCAGACGCTGATCGAAAAACTGGCCAACGCCAAGAGCGTCAACAGTCCTAATTTACCCAACGTGGCCTTCACCGACCTCACCGCTCGCGAGCGTGATGTGCTGGGTTTGATCTGCGAAGGGCTGGCCGACAAAGAGATCGCCTCGCGCCTGAAACTCGCGCCCAACACCGTGCGTAACCACGTGGCCACGGTGTACTCCAAGCTGGGGGTGCACAGCCGCAGTGCCGCCATCGTCTGGGCCCGTGAACGCGGGCTGTTTGCTGGTGAACTGCGCCTCAAGAAGTAATCAATACAAGTGCAAATGCACTAGTGTGGCTAGTGCGAATTCGCCTTATGACGCCGCAACCCAGTGCTTAACCTTCAAGGGTCGAAACTTATGCCCTGAAGGAACCAGCATGTTTACCCTCTCACAACTGCGAAATTGCATCGAAGAAGGCCTGTCGCCGCTGACGTGTGAGTTCACCCTGTGCCGGGACGCGTCCCTGACCCTCAAGGTCTTCGACGCGCAAACCGGTCGGGTTGACCTGGTGGTGACGGGGATCAGCACCAACCGGCTGCAGACCCCGCAAGAAGTGGAAACGATGGTGGAAGAGTTGCGCTACGAACTGCAAAGCAACAACGTCGGCAAGCTCACGCTGGATGACTGGCCTTCAACGTCGCCCCAATGAAATAAAACACCCCGCCCCCGACGATGAACGCCCCCAGCATGTAGAACATGTAGTGGGCCGGCAGGCTGGCAAGCACCAGCCCACACAGCACCGGCCCCAGGGCAGCACCGAGGTTGGACAGGTTCTGCGCGCCGTAGTACATGCCGCGCAGGTGGTCCGGGGCGATACGGTCGATAAACATGTACTCGGCCGGGAACACGATAATCTCCCCCACCGTAAACACCGCCATCGCCAGCACCCACCACAGCACGCTGGTGGACAGTGCAAAGCCGATCAACCCCAGCATGAACATGCTCAGGCCGAAAATCAGCCACTGACTCAGGTGGCGGTGGGAAATACGTCGGCCAATCACATACTGCAAGGCAATCACCAGCACGGCGTTGGTGGTCAGGACCGCGCTGATCACGGTGTAGGTGTATTCCGCAGTGGTGGTAGTCACCAGGTATTGCGACAGGTAAGCCGTGAACTGGCCGAACACCACCGCACTGAGCAGCCCGCCCAGGGTGAAGCACACCAGGCGGTGATCCTTCAACAGCACACGGCCAACGGCCACAAACGACACCGGCTTCTGCGTCGCATCAACCGTAGTCAGCGTGCGGTCGCCCCAGCGCCAGTACAGCAGGAAAAAAACCACCCCCAACAGCGCCGACAGGATAAACGGCAGGCTGATATCCAACTTCGCCACCACTGCCCCGAACGCCGGCCCGACGGCATAGCCAATGTTGGTCAGGGTGTACTTGATGGAAAACACTTCACTGCGTGCCTCTTCCGGCAACAGGCTGGCAAAGCCGGCCTTCACGGCGATATCGATGACCGCGTAAGCCAGGTTGATCAGGATCAGGCAGCTGTAGAACGCCCAGATATTCTGCGCGAGTACTGTCCCGATAAAGCCCAGCACAAACAGCACACTCAGGCCGAGCAGCAGCCGGTAGCTGTTGATGCGGTCGACAAGAAAACCGCCGTACACGCTGAGCAATGAACCGACGATCAATGAACTGCCAATCACCAGGCCGACTTGGGTGATGTCCAGGCCGAAGTGGCTGGTCAGATAAATCACAAGGTAGGGAAAAGTAATCGCCTTGGCCAGCGTCAGCATCAACGTGGCGGACAGCAACAGGTTCACCGTGCGGGGGTAGTTTCTTATTGTGGCAAGCATCCTGCTCTCGTTCTTTTAAGGTGAAGCGATCAGTAAGGTCGATCACCTTAACCCAGTAGCGCGCGAGCACGTAAGCGTTACCTCAGGGTGTCGCTCACTGAACTACCTGTGTATGGCACTAGAGGACCAGCGATACGACAGGATGACTGCCAAATCCTCTCTACTGGTACTGCCCATGCAATCCCGATCAGCCCCATCGTCCCCACTGCTGGAATCCTTGAACGCCAGGGACGCGCTGTTGAAATCCCGACTTACCGAAAAAATCCTCACACTGAATGACGAGGTACTCGACAAACTAACGCAACAGCCGACCTTTTCCCTGTTTGTGCAAAGTGCCTTCAACCGAACATTTGCAACACTGCCAACCCCTCTGGATGTAATAAGTACGTTCATCAAAGTCGGCGCCGATACATCGCTCCCGAGCCAACTCTCGAATACGGGAACACTGACACCGATGCTGCCTACGCTGATGGAGGCTGTGGCGCAAAGGATCGTGAGTAACACCCCCACCACCTATACCCATCGTGCGGTGAGCTTTCACCTCACCCTTAGCACCGAGGACGAAGCTGAACCCGTCACAGGCCTCACCGCCGACGCATTCGCAGACTTTCTCAACACCCTGGCGAGTGGACTGGACACACAGTTCAACGCGTACTTGGACGAATTCTGGAGCGGCCCGGTCAACCCGACCGATGTCCGTACCTGCAAGGAATGGGTGGCCGAAAAACACCTCGAAATAATGAAAACCGAGGTAGCGTTGCTCAAGGCCGACGGCGTGCTGGAGGCCTCGGATGAATTGTTGCTCATTCAGCTCACACAACATCCGGATGCGCTATCGCGCGCGGCTTTACCCGGCTACCGGCCTTGCGCTTACGGGCTGGCCATCAAAGATAAACTGTCCACTGACATTCCTCTGTACGGCGCGTTCGTCATCACCTCGCGAGACCAGAATGACACCACGGTACATCCTGAAGCTGATCGCCCCGCGCCACAGGTGCGCGACATCGATGTCGGCGCCAACGTTGGCAGCGTCATGCTGTTTCTTCCAGGCAGCGGCTTCGAAAGATTCGACTCCCTGGCCAGCCTTGATCGGGAACTGCATCGGCGGTTGAACAGCCCACTGGAGTTCCCAGGCATCGTGGAACTGATGGAAGAAAAGGATCGCGCGACGGGCCTCGCGTTTCATAAACAAGCCAGCACAAGTGATCAGTTTCGCTACATCGAAAAACTGGAGTCGATTTTCACCTACAGCCTCGATTCCCTTTACGTACAGTTGCAGGCGCAGTTCACATGGATGGTGGCCCATTATCAAAGACAAAAAGATGACATCGACAGTGCTCACCTGCCTGCAAGCCTCGACCGCGTGGCCGACTTTGCTCGCGCCTTCGACGCCACGGGTGTTCTAACCGCCAGAGTGCGAAAACAGATTCAGCTGGATCTGCGACAGTTTCTCAAAGACGCCACCCTCACAGAGAAGCAGGAGTGGGAGGCCGCCGTGCGCGACTACAGCGATTATTTGCTGACGCTCGACACAGCAGGCGGGCTTCCCTCGCTGTCGCAGTACAGTGACCGGCAAACCTTGCTGGCCTACAGCAATGACCAACTGCGCCAGGAACTGGAGGCTGAATACGGCCTGACCTTAAATCCGGACGAAATAATCGTCCACACCAAAAGCTACGTGACTCGGCAAGCGGGTGCCTACGTGGTCGGCTCAAAGCCGCTCCCGCCAGAGGACGGCTCTAAGGTATTCAAATCGCGTAAGCGGACATTGACTCAATTGGCCCTGGAAAACGTGGAATGGATCGACCTCAATTTCATCAATTTCTCAAAGCTGACCAATAAAGACCAAACACCCTTTACGGCGCTGTCCGTCACCCAGGTGAAAGACTTGGTACGCAAAGTCAACATCGGCGACAGCTACGACCGGTTTTTGAAAGAACGCCTGATGACCTCCGAAGCGGCAAAGATTGAGCAGCAACGCTTCATGAAGGTGATGGCCCTGCAAATGCGGGTCGATGCGCTGGAGGCGAAAATTTCCCGCGATTTCCTCCCCGACAGGCTCGACCGAGGCTTCAACTGGATTATGAGTGTGCTCGCAGAGCCTACCGATAACGACAAGCGGCGTAAGGTCGAAGAACATCGAATTACAGTCAGCAGCTTGAGATTACGCGGCGAGCGAGTCCGCGGCGTACTGGTCTTTTCAACCGCCTCGCAGAGTGTCGCCTCAAAGGTGGTGTACAGCCCGCAAGCCAGCGGCGGTCGGTTGTTCCACGAATACGCCGACGCTTCAAGCATGCACCGCGACTTCATTAACCACAGTGCCTGGCGTGAGTACCTGATTGAACGCACAGCGCTGAGCGCCCGAATCAGGGTTCGCAGCGTATTGAACGGCGGTGCCGGGGAGTCCGTCATTGCACTCACGCGGATCGCCGATAATTTCCTGGAAGAAGCCTATGCAATAGAAGCTTCGACCATCATCAACGATGCTGGCGCCCAATCCACCAGCACACAGGAGGCCAATGTCGCGTCCACCACGACCCTGGTCACTGCGGCATTGGACGTCGCAAGCATGTTTTTCCCGGTCAAGATCATGCTGCCAATCGGGTTGTCCAGAAGCATTCTGTCGGTGATCAACGCCGTAGAAGCCGCGCAACTGGGTGATCGTGAAGCGGCGGCCCACTACGTCGTGCGCGCATTGGGCGAGCTGCTGGGCGCAGTGATCGACGGTGCCGTGGGCGTGGGCACTGGCACTGTACGCTCGACCCCAGCCCTGCACCCATCACCCTCCGGGCTAGACCCCAAACTGTCACTGGCGAAGAAGCCAGAAGGCATAACCGCCCTCGCCGGATGGGAGTCACATCAAATCTACGTGCGCGATGTGGTCGAGCCAAATACCTTTCAAGCCCCACAGCATTTCCTGCTGGAGAACAGCCGCTGGTATTCCATACGTCGTGACAGCGACGCAGAAATATGGCGGCTCAGGGACCCACGTCGTGCCCAAGGCACCTACAAAGGCGAGCCGCTGTATCGCAACAGCAGGGGCACGTGGGAAATCCGTTCGCCCGGGGTAAGTGGCGAAGGCTTGGGGCTATTGGGTGGCGCGCCAACACCGACTGCTGCGCAAAGAGCATTGATGGACCTGTTCCCGTACCTGGACCCAGAGCAGACTCGGCACGTGTTTTCTTCGTTTGTATTTCCTGCCAGCCGCGTACAGGAATTTGAAATGGCATTGGTCCATCATTTGAGGACATCGCTGTCCGTGCCGAGCGGCTTTCAACACTATCTATTTCTCGTTACACCCGAGCAGTTTATTGCACGGGTCAGAGGGCGGCGGCCGTCGAGCACGTTGACGCCTAGCCCAATAGAGCCGACGCCTGGGCCAAGCCGCTTGGCTAACCGACAGCCGAGACTTTCACGGCCTGACGAACATCGCTTCGTAGAATGGGGGCAAACGCTGGATACCAGGACGCTGGCTGCGGTACCGGAACGCTCGCAGATTTGGCGCAGTACGGCGCCCCAAGCGGGCGCGGCCGCGCCAGAGTACATTCTGATAGATGGTCGCCACTACGCAGTTCTGCCGGGCGGCAGTACGCAAACTGGCGCGGTGCTGGTGCCAAACAACCTCCGCTATTCCAGATTCATTGATTTTGAAGACATCCTTCACTACAACCTTTTCGATCAGCCCCGGCCTGTGGGGTACAGTGCTTCGCTGTCAACCTGGATGATCGGGTTCGTACCCTTTCGTCGTACGCTGACCGCATACATCCGAGAGGCTTTCTCTTTCTTTTCCGATCGAAGCGCGAGGCAAATCGCCGAGGCTCTATTCACCAACACCAACCCGACAGGACTGTCCTCCGACGGTTATTCACGCATGTTGAACACCATACGGGACTGGAGAACCTGGTCGACCAGGCCGTCGTTGACACAGAGCGATCCGCTCCTGTTGCTCCACCGACATCCGCTTGCACACAACCAAAACTTTTGGACGTTAACCCCCAGTCCCAATCGATTCACCCTGCTGGAGTTGAACACTTCTCGCGTCCCGGGAAACCTGGCGGCCCAAGCGTTCCTACAACAAAACGACGTGACGACCCGGGCACTCATGGCCACCATATTGAGGAGCAGCGGGTATGAAGTGTTCGAGCACGCAGCCCAGAATCACTTCCTCTTCAGGCGCCTCGGGCACACCACCGTCTATTGGCTCTCGTTGCGCAGAACACCGTCAAACTCACTCGCCTACCGGAACTACATCGAACCAAGCCCGCAACGCAACAGCTTTCAGAATCTGCCGATAGGGCTTCGGGCGATGGCGTCACTGGCGCATGCCAACGGTGACTTTGTGCCCTTGATCGGAGTCTTGCGGGTCAATCGAAGAGCGCACGTGGTGACCCCTTTTATTTTTATGCCTTAAGGTCAACTGAGCGAAACCGATCAGGGCCCACTGGCTCCGCCCCTGATCGGCGACCCGACATCATGTCACTGTGAACGCCTCACTTTTTTACTGGGGTGATCTCAAGGATCGTACCGTTGGTGGTCTTGAGCAGTACGAATTTATCCCCCACCCGCGCCCATTGGCTGTCGGCTTCTGGCTGCTTGAGGCCACGTTTTTTCCAATCGCTGACAGCCGATTCCTTGCGCATCAGGATATCCGGTGCACGGTCGCCTTCTTTCAAGTCACGGGTGTTGATGTTGGAAGGCTGCACGGTTTCCTGGGGAGTATCACCGGCCTGCACCACGAAACTGGCGGTGGACAGGCTGGTGGCGAGCAACAGGCAGGCGGCTAAGGATTTGGATTGCATGGTGGCTCCTTCAATGAATGATGCTTACCCACGTTCCGACCACTGGCGTGTGTAATCATTCAACTCGCTACAGGGTATCCAACAACCACCGATGCCCCATTGCCCGGATGAAATAAATCCTGTAATTTTTCATGAAATTTTTCGATATAAATTTCATGACCCCCCAAGAAGAACTCGCCACCCTCGCCGCCCTGATCCACGACCTGCGCAAGCACAAGAAGCTCACCCTCGCCCAGCTCGCGCAGAAAATCGAGCGTTCGGTGGGCTTCCTGTCCCAGGTAGAGCGAGGGCTGTCGCGCCCAACCGTGGCGGATTTGACCGCCATCAGCCACGCCCTCGACGTCCCCACGACCTATTTCTACAGCCAGCCCAAACCCAAGGCGGTGGACTGGATTACCCGTCCCAACGAGCGGCGCACGGTGTATTACGCCAACGGCATCACCGACATTCTCGTCTCGCCGAGCATGAACGGCGCCTTCTCGATGCTCGACAGCCTGTTGGCCCCCGGTGCCAACAGCGGTGAACACACCATGAGCGACCGCGCCGAGCAGGCCGGCTTTGTACTGGAAGGCGAATTGACGCTGTGGGTCGAGGGCGAGGCCGATTCGGTCACCCTCGGCCCAGGCGACAGTTTTCACCTGGCCAGCTTCGCCCATTGCCGCTACGCCAACCTGACCGATCTGCCCGCCCGCGTGCTGTGGGTTTACAACTAGGAGCTGCACCCGTGAAAAGCCATTCCTCAACGTTGCTGGCCGAAGTACGGACCTTTCGCCAGAACCATCCTGACGTGCGTTATGTCGACCTGATCGCCCTGGACATTCCGGGGCATTTCTACGGCAAGCGCTACCCTGTGGAGATGCTCGAAAAAGTCGCCGCCGGCAGCCCCCTGAAATTGCCGCAGAACGCGGTGTTGCTGGGCGTCCAGGGCGGGTTGTTCAAGATCGGCGATTACTGCTTCAACGACGGCGACCCGGATGCCAACCGTCGCCTGGTGCCGGGTACGCTCAAGCCGGTGACTTGGGAATCGCAGCCGCTCGGCCAGATGCTGATTACCTCGGACGGCACCGAAACCCCCATCGAATTTGAACCCCGAGAAGTGCTGGCCAAGGTGCTGGAACGCCTGCACCACAAGGGCATTCACCCGGTGGTGGCGTTTGAGCTGGAGTTCTACCTGTTCGACAAAAAACTCGAAGACGGCCTCCCGCAATTTGCCCGCGACCCGTTGAGCGGCGATGCCGATGACCAGCCCAACCTGCACATCGAACGCCTGTCGCGTTTCAGCGAAGTGCTGGACGATATGGCGCAAACCGCCAAGGACCAGGGCATCGACATCACGGTGATCACCGCCGAAATCGGACCCGGCCAATTCGAGATCAATTTCGGTCATTTGGACGACGGTATGCGCGCCGCCGACTGGGCTGCCCTGTTCTGCCGCAGCACCCGAGGCGTTGCGCTCAAGCATGGGTACCGTGCCAGTTTCATGCCCAAGCCTTACCTGCAATATCCCGGCAGCGGCATGCATGTGCATGTCAGCCTGTATGACGGCGCCGGCAACAACTTGCTCGCCGCGCACCAGCAGCAACCGTTGCGTCACGCGGTGGCCGGTTGCCTGGAGTTGCTGCCCCACTGCATGCCGATCTTCTCGCCGAACCACAACGCCTTCCGCCGTCTGGGCGGTACCGTCAACGCGGCGACCCGCGCCAGCTGGGGCTTTGAAGACCGCGACGCGTGCGTGCGCATCCCCGAATCCGACCCGCGCAACCTGCGCATCGAACATCGCCTGGCCAGTGCCGATGCCAACCCGTACCTGGTGCTGGCGGCGATCCTCGTTGGTTTGGAGCACGGCCTTGAAACCAAGCGCGAGCCCATCACCACGCTGATGGAGGCTGTGGCGCAAAGGATCGTGAGTAACACCCCCACCACCTATA
>JABXJR010000265.1_pt1 | contig 10652 bp, 25 predicted proteins | sample 7431291 | NCBI WGS metagenome assembly JABXJR01 (sample SAMN14395756, study PRJNA613071) | wetland metagenome | isolation source: water samle H3 from high-altitude wetland | place: Chile: Salar de Huasco, high-altitude wetland | collected 2015-11-10 | reverse complement strand
GAGTATCCATCACCCACCTAAAACACTTGAGCGCGCTTGCAACACGCTCTGGGCTATTTGACCAGTTCTTGACTACATCTGCAACATAGTCGTCCAGTGACAGATCACACCCCATGCCACCCACAGCAGAAACAGCGGCGCGGATGGTGTTCTTTAGCTCGATGATCTTGATCTCCATGGTGACTTTCTTGCTGATCATAAGTTGCCCTAATAGCGTTAACTGTTTTTGTGTATAAATTCTAGAAACCCATCTGACGTTTCCCATTCTTCTATCGTGCCATCCCCAGGAGCCATTTCCATGGGTGCAATATAGCGGTCGCCGTCCTTGTCCTCCATTAACGCATAGCAGACTATTTTCCAATCAAACAGCGTGTTGTCGTCTTCGTTTCTGTATCTAGCCCACAAGTTTTCAGCGGGTATTATTTGTACTATTTTTGGATAATTATTGCTCATATTATTTGCCTTTTTTGGTTGGTAATTGTTTGTTGTTTTTTATCATGAAAGGTGGACGGGGTGGACGTGGTGGACCTGTTTGGTGGAGTGGACCTACACCAAACTCCATACACCCCATATATAGCACGTATGTACTGTATATATACATATTTACTGTTTTCTCATAAGTTTTCTAAATAGGTCCACCACGTCCACCCCTATATGCCTTTAAGCCTTATGGCTCTAGGGAAAAATCGGGGTGGACCTATGTATTTTAACTTCTTAAGGTCCACCCCTAGGTCCACCCCGTTAAATCAAAAGGGGTGGACGTTTGCTTCTATTTTTTAGATAGGTCCACCCCTAGGTCCACCCCGGCTTTTTCGTACTGGAATAGGGTATTTTCGCACGCCTTTTATCAACCTTCCTTGATCACCTATAATCTCCTTTAAAATCATCCCGCACCTGGTTGCATCCGCTCTTGATGGGCGCATAAACCCAATGTCCTCCAACACGCTACTAGCGGTCATTTCTTGCACAGTTAGATTCCCCCAGTCGTATGTGTCTAGAATTTTCTCTTTCACTGGGTCGATCTTTTCAAACTCGGTGTTGTGCTCATTGACCCGATCTTGGTCGGCATTAGACAGATCGGTCTTATGCCCTGCTCGCCAAAGCGCATACACTTCTGCCCATACCTGCTTCATGTCCAGCCCATGGTTAAAGTCGATAGCAGTCACCGATACCGTCCACCACCTTCTATTGCCTGTATCGTCCACCAGGTACACATCGCTGTTAACCGATGCCGCAAAGATCGTGCGCCTGAAATAGCGACTACCTTTGTATGCGTAAGGGTTGCGAATGTGGTCTGACGATGCGGTGATGAATGCTTTTAGGCGGGCAATATCTTTCTTGAACGTACTGTCTAACTCCCCCAGCTCCACTATCCAATATTCAAGTGCTCTGAGGATGTCGTCTTTTTGGGCGGGGTCAAGGTTAGCCGCCTCCCGTACTGCGTCACAATTGGCTGGGTCTAACTGCTTAATCCAGCTCGTCTTGCCGACTTTTTGAGGACCCTGCAACACTAGCACCCCCTGACAAGCAAACCCGCCTGGCGTAAATATGGCGGCCACAGCGGCACACATCCAAGTTTTTACAATCACCATAGTTAGATCATCGTTGGTGCTGTGCAGCGTCTTGATGAACCTGTCTAACCTCGGGATACCATCCCATGGATTGCTGTTCAAACAATCTACAATAGGATGAAAACTGTTTTCTTCTGCTAACATCTTAATGTGCTTGCCGACTTTCTTGGTGGGCATCTTGTTGATGGTTGCTAGGTATTCCACCCGAGAGATAGCCGAGTTTTCTGCGTCCTCGTCAAAGATATACTGATCTGGCAGTTCAACCTCCCAGCGGCGCTTCATTAAGTTGTTTTTAACAACAGCGTCAAACTTTTTCAGCATCCACATTAGGTTGATATGAGTATCTAGCACGTTATAAGTGATGGATTTCCCACGCACAATAGCGTCTAGTTCTGGGTACTCGGTATGGCTATCTACCTTGCGATAAGGATGATCATACTCACCCTCGCTGGCTGGTTTAAACGTTGGGTCGCCTTGCTTTAACAGTGCTTCAAATTCTTCGCGTGTCTGTACATCATTATTTTGCGTTACGTCCATGGCTAACTAATTCCTTTTTTAGTTGATTGAGGCTAACAACCGGCTGCATTGCCGAATGAATACAGACTATTTCGCTACCCAAACAAAGAATGTCATAGGCAATACGTTTTAATCCGATAGCTGACATGCTTCCTGTGTCAAATAAGATTATGTTTAGACCTTGCAGTTCCCACTGGTAATCGCCAATGCTTTTGTCTTGCGGCAAACACAAGGCAATATGCCCCTGCTCCCACATGGCTTTACAATCAGCATAAGCGTTTTTGCCGCAAAATAGATAAGGGCACGTTTTTAATTTGGGTAGCTCTAAACGAAGTTGTTTAAATATTGCACCGAACGGTGCAAATGGTTTATTTATGTTTTGCATGTAGCTCCTTGCGCGGTATAATCACCGCAGTTAGTTACGTTAGTTACGTTAGTTACGCTAGTTACGTTTAACTTCCTTTCTCCTGGCGCAACGCCAAAAGTAATTTTGCTGAATGGGCAGCTCCAACTGCCCACTGCACTATAGCAATAAAAATACTAATTTCGTATACTGCTTATACGAGCCTTCGCATGTCCGTCGCACCCACCAACGCGATAATTCCCGGTCCAGTTATCTCCTTGGTGGTGGGTGTGTATTACGCCCTCATCCGCTCTTGGTTATGATGCTCCATGTGATGCTTTCTGCATAACCAGCGCACACAATACGGTTTGGTATAATCATCGTGATGTGCTTCTACCTTGCTTGCGTTACAGACTTCGCAACTGTATGGAATTAACAAGCCGCGCTTAATTCGCATTTTTGTTTTATCCCTAACAATGGCTCTAGCTTTCTGTTCATCCGATAAAGGGTTTTTCTTTCGCCAATCTCGCATATGTGCAGCATGACAACTTAAGCAATATCTACCTTTTCGATCTAATTTCTTTTCACATTTTGAGCACGTTGTTTTAATAGCTTTTAACATTTCACGCTCCTTGTTAATAAAAAACGTGAAACATTGTGTGGAACTTTCTAAAGAATATCTATTAGGGTAAACCCTAGTCCGTTATCCTCAAGGCAATATAATCTTACTCGGCTGCTCCCTAACCGCTTTCTCTATCTCTCGGTCAATGGCTATCAACGCCGCATTAATCGCTATCTTGCTGGCCGTTGGTCTATCACCTGCTAGGTTACTGCCTATCTTGGCGACCGCCCTATACGCTGCTTGTAGGCCGTCTAGATACTCGTCACTGCATCCTGTGTTGTCCATGTCGTGCTCCTAATAATATCTGCGTTCTATCTTGTCCATGTGTAGCCAATAGCAAAGTGCACATCCTAATAAAAAGCTAGCGGCCATTTGTGTGTATGGGTGACAAAGTATCGTGTTGGCTAACATTGTGTAATAAATCATTATGCGGTTTCCTTTATTAACATCCAGTCGCTTGCTGCTACGTCTTCTGCGTCTAGGCTGATGTGGTTCCAGTTAAAGCCTGTAAGTGTTGTGCAATGATTCCATGCTGCGCGTTTAATCTTGTCGCCACTACGCATGAAGCACATCGCTACTTCGAATGGAAAGGTTGATGGTTTATTATTGCTATCTATAGATGTCGTGGCTAAATCGCTGTCTTTAGATGTCTGCTTTTCAAGGTTTACTACTTTGCCTCGCAGTTCATTAACCGCGCCCCAAATGTTTTTAATACCATTAAGGCCGTCCAGCTCGTTCTCTAGCTTGTCTATCTTGTTGCTTAGGTTGCCGCAGACACGTTCTAGGTATTCTGCTTTTTCTTTAATTCTATTTACATCATCAAGCTTTGCTAATCGCTCTAGTGCTTCAGTCGGCACAAACTGCGATGACCCCGCTCCAAAAGATACATGACCGCCAGCAGACCCCGCTGATACTTGCTTTTTGCCTTCTGGCGAGCAAAACACGCAATGCTCTGGTGTGTGATAGCCGTGGTTACATACGTTCATCGTTAATCCTCCAATATTATAAATTCATTTCCACATATATACTTGCCTTTACTTCCATCGCTAAACTCCCAACCCCAACCATTGCTTAGCTCGCGATAGACTGCACCCATATTTTCTAGTTGATCGCTGGTGAATTGGGCTTTATTGCATAGCTGTGCTTGTGTTGGAAAATTGTCGTTCGTTACGGGGTAAAACTTTGCCATTATTCATAACTCCACAGGTGCATCTGGCAATTCCATCCAGTGCGTCACAAATTTAGAAGCAAATTGATTGCTCCAGTTATCTCCAAAATACCAATCATTACCAACGATTAAATCGGCAATCTCAATCTGCTTGTTGAATACATCGCCATTCAAAACTACTAATACCCTTTCGCCGAAGTTAGGGTAATCATCTTTTATACTTATCCACTTATTTTCCATCTCTATACTCCATCCGCAGGTGCATCTGGCAATTCTATCCAATGTGATATTTCATGCTCACTGCTAAACTGGTTAGCTTTTTTTGAAAAGAACACCACACGACAAGCATAAATATATTCAGTTTTAAAACATACCAAATAATAACCAGCTATTTCTGGTAATGTTTCTATACTTATCCACTTACTTTCCATCTCTATACTCCAGCCACATTGCTTTAATACACTCACTGCACCGATTCCAATAAATTGGACTTCCGTTAGATAGATAAGATACATACTTAACATCATCTTCTATTGGCTTGCCGCATTTTATAGGTTTGCCTAATTCGTCAATGCCTAGCTTGCGCTCGCAGTTCATTTTATTTCATCGCAATATAATTCATCGTCAATGACACAGCCTACATATAAACCACATTTTTCGTATATAACAGCTTCAGCTTCCCTAATTGCTTCATCTACTGATATTTCTTCTACATCAATATTCACTGGAATATCAGCGCGTATGCGCCCGTGTACTTTATATGTTTTCATTAGCTTTGAGTCTCCCACACCGACACATCATTAATTTCAGTATTAACATCTGATTGATTTAATAATTCCATAACCTTTTCTTTTGCTTCATCTTCATGCTTAGCTTCAACTCTATGGCAAAACGTAAATTGACCGCTTATTTCAACTGTGTATTTTGTCACTTCAACAACTCCCCATTTTCGTATATGTTGCCTATTATTGCTGATACGTCATTCCACCGCATCAACGTTATATTTGTTTCACATCCAGCTGGGAAAATATAAAAACATCCTTCTCCCCATTTAACTTCTGTAATAAGACCGTAAGGCGTTTTTAAGATATCACCCTCGTATATAGGCTTTCCCGCTTTGTCATTGAGGCCCGTGTATTGCATGACTATGACGGTTAGCGATTCGCTTTCAACACATCGCCAAAACTCAACTGGAAATGGATGACTGTAAGCCATGTATGGCGTAACCATTGGGTTTCCATCTTCACAGTGCCAAGCCCTGAACCTGAATTCTCTAGTCATATGTTTTCGCCTAGTTCTTGGAGTAGTTCTTTAGCTTCATAACAAAAACAATCTTTGTTTTGACCACACATACATAAATCCCATATTTTTGTCACAAAGGTTACTAGCTTGCGATACTTAACCTCATTAGCATGAGCGCCAAGAATATAAGCCTGTTCGCATGACGCGCTAATGCGCTCGCTAATATCGCGCATGTTTATGTAGTATTCTGTTTCGGTCATTAAACTATCCCCAGTTAATTCTTTGGCAACGGCGTGAATTGCACACGCTATTTATTCACCAGATATCATCTCTACTTGCGCAAAGTTATCGCCTCGCACTTTCAAGAAGGATGGAATCGAACCACCAAGCTACTCGATAAAGTAGGCACGTCACTGTCCGTACTGCGTTGCCTTAATTCATTTAAACTCTATACTATCCGCAAAGGAATTATCTTCTGTTTTTGTACGCCAAAGCGTTAACAGCTCCTGGTGATAAGACAGCTTCACTTCTCTTTGGCTTTCCAATGCGTCGCTAGCCATTGATACAAGTGCGGAAGGTACAGTAAAATGGAAAGACCTACCAAAACTGCCAGAACCGTCATTTAAACCTCCACGTATTAATTCGCATTCGTATGTTTTGATTAGCACGCCTTCATTGGCACACTTAACGATCGTGCCTAGCTTCACGCCTTTGCTGGTTTCCCAGCAGCCAGCCATTAATAAGCATAACGCTAAGATGGGGAGATGTTTCATTCGTCACCGCCATGTTGTTGAGTAAAGTTTACTAACGTGGTCTTGATGATGCTTTCTATTTGGTTAACAACATCTCCTGGTGTCATGACGTTAAACAGGTGCACGTTGTTTCTGCGATAAGATGTTACTTTGGATAGCACCGATCTTAACGCTGACTCATAGCCTCTCTGGTGTATCTGACGTTCAAATTCCATGTCCATAGCTTGCTCCTAGTACCTGACTGACCAATGTGTGTTGATTTCAATACTGCCGAAGAACTCCATTGTAAATAGCGCTACTTCTTCGGGATTAAATTCTTTGCAACTAAATATGTCGATATATGCCGAGCTTGTTTCATTAGCAAAATGCCCTGTGATGCATGATGTTTCAATCAGCTGCACCATGGAGTAACCTTCCTTGTTGCCAGTACCAAAATTTACAATCTGACAATCGCCGAAACGTTTCATATCAATTCGCTTACACAATTTAATAACATAATCTTGTATGTCTTCTTTGCGCTTGATGCTGTCGTTACAGTTCTTTAAATCCATTCCGAAACTAAAACCCCATGGCTGCTGCATTTTATTTTCTCCAGTTAATCTTGATTGCTTTTTTTGAGCACAACTTCTCTAGCTTTAACAGATTTCTTTCCTGAGCATTGTTAACCGAAGTTTCCCAGCAAGCAATTGTACCCTGTGTTGTCTTTAATAACTTGGCTAATTCTTTTTGAGTAACGCTTAAAAGCTTTCTTAGTTTTTTGATTTTTTCGCTAAATAACATGTATATCTCCTTTAAAAACGTCACTATAACTAAATTAAATATCCATTGCAATGATAATATTTCTATAATATGATCATCAAAAATTAGGAGGTAAACATGTTAGGCAACAAACAGTTAATCAAAGAAATGGACGAGATCATAGATAACGGCTACATGGCTTATAACGACATACCAGCCAAAGACCTTGAGCGTCTGCTGGCGTTATGCATGGAGGAAGAAGATGTAGAGTGGGCTACTAGCACAACCGTATATAAGGCAACTATAGAACTGCTTACCAATGATAACAACGGGAATGAGGCCGCCATTGCAGAGGCCATCAAGAAATCAATAAAGAACTATTTTTATGGCTCCCTGCATGACGCTTTTCATGATCGTGTAGCCTATCGGCATAATGCTTACCTTTTAGAGAAAGGCATTTACCCAACAATAGATAAAACCAACGGCGAGGTAATATGGTAATGAAACAACAAAAACCAGAAGATATTTTGCAGGGCATTGTAGATCAATATAAATCTGTTAGAGAATTTGCTCGCGCCATTCAAGAGGACCCAGCAGATATTTTTCGCTGGAAGGCTGGTAAACGCAAAATCAACCCCAGAGCTGTTATTAACATTGTAAAGCTACACCCCGAGCTTAGCGCTCACGATCTAAACCCTGAAACTTTTGAATTTGGACTTACTTTTAACTTTGGAGATGCGAAAAATGGCTAGATTGAAAGCACAAAAACCCGTAATAAAAGAAGAACGTTTTAAAGCAGTGATATTTGCCAATCGTGGTGTTGGTAAAACACACTTTTGCTGTTCGTTCCCTTACACTTACTTTATTGATACAGAAGGCTTGGAGGCTCACCCGCATTTTGTTGAAATGCTAATAAAAAATCACAGTGACGTAGCCAGAATTAACGAGCTAACAGAAATCATAGCAGAAGTTAAAACATTGCTGTCTACCAAGCACGATTACAAAACGCTTGTTATAGACTCCATCACGTTCCCATTCCACTTATTGGCAAACATGGAAGCGGAGCGTTTGGCAAAATCCAGCGGTGGTGAAGGTACGGAATATGGCGCTAACATGGCTAAATCCAAGCGTTTAGTGTTTGAGCTTGGCATGTTATTGTCGCGCTTAGATATGAACGTATTAGTTACTAGCCACGAGAAAACCAAGTACGAAAAAGGTATTGAAGTCGGCAAAACCGCAGATGTGCATGAAAAATTGGAGTACGCCCTGGGTAGCGTTATTAACCTGCGTCGCCAAGGTAAAAAAGTAAGAGCTTACATAGACAAGTCGCGCTACAAACAATTGCCAACGGGTGAATCATTTGACTTTGACGACGGCTATCCGCTTTTATGCCAGATGCTTGGAAAAGATTTATTTGAAAAACAATCCGAAAACCAAACGCTAGCCACACCCGAGCAGATAGAAGAAGTTCGTACTTTAATACATAATCTAAACGTTCCAGAAGATTGGCTAAACAAGCGTATTGCGTCATGCCGTGCATCTGTTCTTGAAGAACTCACCACGCAAGACATGCAAGACCTTATTAACCTCATGTTAGATCGCGTTAAAAAGAAAGGAATAGCAGAATGAGAATCAACAAGCCGTTAACAGAGCAACAGATCAAGCTAGGCGATTTAATTGAGCCAGGTGTTTATCCATTTGAAGTCATTGAGGCAGAGGACACAGTAAGTAAAGCTGGCAATGACATGATAAGAGTAAAACTCAAAGTGTTTACGCCAGATGGCAGAGAGCGTTTGGTGTCTGATTACTTAATGGAAGCGCTAGAGTTCAAGTTGGCGCATTTTTTCGAGTGCATAGGTTTGTATAGCAAATATGCCGAAGGTGCAGTATCTGCCGAGGATTGCTGGGGTAGGTCTGGAGAAGTCAAAATATACACACAAATAGACAAAACTGGTCAATACGACCCCAAGTCTGCTGTTGCTGATTATATTTTGACAAGCAAACAACAGGCTGAAAAGCAAGAACGCAAACAGCAAGTAGCACAGCAAGCGACAGAAAAGAAAGCTGGAGTAGATGACGGCTTTGATACTGATCTACCATTCTAAGCAACACAGCTGCCCCCACCTAAACAGTGGGGGTGTGCTTATACTGTGTTAAGCCGCTTCGGATTGCATCTCGGTTTCAGTAACAGCATCTTGGTCGTTGGTAGTTCCTTGATGCGCTGTTTGATCATCTCTTGCCACGGTAGCAGTGGTCTTCTTGCGCTGTCTGATTTTTTTTGCTCGCTCACGTTCTTTTGCCTCATGCTCTAGTTGATTGGTAGACAGCAAACATTCCAGCCAGCCTGTGCTTTCTTGTATAGCTCCTGACAATGTTAGTACGTCGTCTTTTAAGTCTATCAACAATTGTTCTGCCTTGGCTTTTTGTTCGACTAAAACGCTGATTCTTGCTCTTAATACTTCTTCGTTCATGGGTAAAACTCCGTGGGTGTTTGGTGGCCAAAGCATAACAAAAAAAGGGCTACCGAAGTAGCCCCAACGAGGAATGGAACAAGGAAGGGTTAACTGGTGGCGCGAATAAGCTGATAATTAAATACCGCATCATTACCTGGGTCGGCTGAGAACGTAACGGTTAACACGTTATTGGTGACAACCGCTTGTAACACCGAAACGTTGTTTGTGCCGTTATCAACCATTTGCACATATGCCTTATCGGTTGCAGCAACAGCACCAGCTACCGCAAAAGCTTCTGCCGCAGCACCGCCAACGGTGGTTGGTGAACCTGCAAATACGATCATGTGGCTAGGTCTAACGGTTGCAGCTAGTTTGGCTTTGGTAACAGCAGATGCTTGGATGGTGGTGCTTCCAGCGGTGGTGATAGCAACATCGCCACTCATGGCAACAGCGGTTGCTACGTTTCCAACGCTACCAACAATGATCTGTGCTGCTGGGAGGGTGGAAGATATGCCGCCAGCTGCTACGAGAGCAACAAATGCATTGGTGGTTGAGTCGCGAGAGAAGAAAGCCCAGGCTGTGGCATACTTGATCAATATAACGTCGTTGTCTTCCCAGCTAAATTCACCATTGTTAAGCGCTTCAATTTCAGCGGCAATAGCTGCGCCTGTTAAATAACCTGCGGTGGTGATGGTAGCTAAGGAATCGGTGACGACCATTCTAACAATTGCGGGGTCAACGCCCCAGTCACGTGAAATACTTAAAACTGACATGGTGTAGCTCCTTGTACATTAATAATGGTCATCCGTGACGTTAACTATATTTTACCTTGGATGTGCGTTATAAATACAGCATAATTGTCATAATAGAAGGGGTTTATATGGCTAAAGATGAAACAAAAATATCGGGTGCAGTACAGCCTGTTAAAAAAGGTGTATTAAGACCCAGCTCCAAAAAACCTAATCGCGTACCCAAAAGCAATTTAGCTAAGAATGTTAAAGCTCCAGCCAAGGTTGGCGTAAAATCTAAATAACATAAGGGATAACACTATGCTGAATATTCCAAAATCTATGTACGGCAAAGGTCCACAAAATAACCCAGCTCCTAGCAAGTCATACGACACTTCTGGCTCTAGAGCATACGGTGATTCACAGATTACAATGCTAGCTACACCACAAGAAAAAAGCTCCAAGAAGCAATTTTTAGTAGACCTCATCAAAATCAAATAGGGAAATAATATGCGCAAG
>JABXJR010000264.1_pt1 | contig 10653 bp, 7 predicted proteins | sample 7431291 | NCBI WGS metagenome assembly JABXJR01 (sample SAMN14395756, study PRJNA613071) | wetland metagenome | isolation source: water samle H3 from high-altitude wetland | place: Chile: Salar de Huasco, high-altitude wetland | collected 2015-11-10 | reverse complement strand
GGCTGTGCAAGGACGGCTCGTTCTACTCGGGTGCGTCGAAGAAGGGCGCATGTGCGGGCCACAAGGGCGTGAAGACGTGGTACGGCGCATCGGGCGCTGCCGCGGCGAGCGCACCGGCCGCGGCACCGGCTACGGCGGCTTCCGCCGCGCCGGCATCGGGCGCCGCAGGCGCGAAGAGCGCCGCCACGACGGCCGCGGCGCCGGGCGGCGGCGCGGGCAAGGTGTGGGCGAACGACAGCACGAAGGTCTATCACTGCTCGACCGACAAGTACTACGGCAAGACGAAGCACGGCAGCTACATGTCGGAAGCCGACGCGAAGGCGAAGGGCTACCACGCGTCGCACGGCAAGGCCTGCTCGTAACGAGCCGGCCCGGCGCGCGAGCGGTTTCGCTCGCGCGTCGTCCGAATGCTGCAGCACACATCGCCCCGCCTCTCCGGCGGGGCGATTCACTGTGTGGCTAGCCGCGTTCAGTGCGTGTGCGCCGATTGCGCTTCGGTCGCCGCATCGATCCCGGATGCCCGTGCATCGAGCAGCGCGCGCAGCGTGACGTAGTGCGTGCCGTGCGTGTCGCCTTGCGCGTCCGCGGTGCGATCGTACGGCTCGTTGTCGTGGATCGTCGCCCGCACGATCGGATAGATCTGCGTTTCCCACCGGCTGCCGTTGAACACGCCGTAGTGCCCGACGCCCGTCTGTACATGGTGCGTCTTCAGGTACGACGGCAATCCCGAACACAGTTCCTGCGCGGCCACCGTCTGGCCTACCGCGCAGATATCGTCCTTCTCGCCTTCGATCGTCAACAGCGCGGTGCGATGAATCGCCGCCGGTTCGACCAGCGTGTCGCCCACCGCCAGCTCGCCGCGCGCGAGCGCGTACTGCTGGAACACCTTCTCGACCGTTTCCAGATAGAACTCCGCGGTGAGGTCGGCCGTCGCGAAATATTCGTCGTAGAAGTGCCGCAACGTGTCGGCTTTCGCGGGGTCGCCTTTCGCGCGCTCGTAGTACAGATCGGCGAACGACGCCGCATGGCGGTCCGGGTTCATCGACATGAACGCACCGACCTGCACGAAACCCGGATACACGCACCGCTGCGCGCCGACGAAACCCGTCGGCACCACGCTGATCAGGTTGCGCGCGAACCATTCGATCGGCTGGCTCGTCGCGAGTTCGTTGACCTTCGTCGGATTCACGCGGCAGTCGATCGGGCCGGCCATCAACGTGAGGCTCGCCGGTTGTGCCGGATCGCCGCCGGCCGCCATCAGCGAGACGGCCGCCAGCGACGCGACGGTCGGCTGGCAAATCGCCAGCACGTGCGCGTCCGGGCCGATGTGGCGGATGAAGTCGATCACGTGCGTGACGTACTCGTCGAAGCCGAAGCGTCCGGCCGCCAGCGGGATGTCGCGCGGGTTGTGCCAGTCGGTGATGTATACGTCGTGGTCGGCCAGCATCGTGCGTACCGTGCCGCGCAGCAGCGTCGCGAAGTGCCCGGACATCGGCGCGACGATCAGCACGCGCGGCTGGCGCGCGACCGGCCGCGCCTTGCGGAAATGCAGCAATGTCGCGAACGGCGTGACCGCCGCCGCTTCCTCGACGATCGGCACCGTGTCGCCGTCGACGACGACCGACGCGATTCCGAACGGCGGCCGCCGATGCGAGAACGCGCAGCATTCGAGCAGTTCGCACAGCGCGTCGACCATGCGGCCGGTCGGCGTCGATGTCGCCGGCGGCCACAGCGACATCGTCGCGCGGGTGGCGGCGGCCCATGCACGCGCCGGGCGCAGGCATTCCGCAGACCATTGATAAAACGGATAGGCAAGCAGGTTCATGACCGTCGCTCGTGACGCCGCATTGCAAGGAACGAGGCAAGCCGTATGCCAGCGTGAGGCTGGCACGCGCGTTGCAGCGGTTCGGGAGCGCGGCGGCACGCGCGGGACGTGATGACGCAGGGGCGAAGGCGACGCGTTGCCTTGCCGGTCGGGCGTGCGACACGTGCCGCGCGGTCGTGCGACGTTGCGCCAGTTCGGCGAACGGACCGCACAGACGTGGTGCGGCCGTTCATGCGGCGCGTCCGTTTACGGTGCAGGGGCACGAACGACATTCAGCAGGGGAGCGACATGGAATCCAACGCACGGACGACGCTGACCATCAGCAGCCGCAATTACTCGTCGTGGTCGATGCGCGGCTGGCTGCTCGCGAAGCTGAGCGGGCTCGCGTTCGAGACGATCAGCGTGCCGATCGATGCGACGTCGCGCGCGGAGCTGCTGCTGCTGTCGCCGTCGATCCTCGTGCCGTGCCTGACGCACGACGGCAACGCGGTGTGGGATACGCTCGCGATCGCCGAATACCTGAACGAGATCCGCCCGCAGGCGCGGCTGCTGCCCGACGACCGGCATGCACGCGCGCATTGCCGGTCGATCTGCGGCGAGATGCATTCCGGCTTCAGCGCGTTGCGATCCGCGCTGCCGATGAACCTGCGCGGCCATTTCCCCGGCTTCCGGATCTGGTCGCGCGCGCAGCACGACATCGAGCGGATCGTGACGATCTGGCGCGAGTGCCTGGCCGAGTACGGCGGCCCCTGGCTGTTCGGTGCCGAGATCGGCATCGCCGACGCGATGTATGCGCCGGTCGTCACGCGCTTCCTGACCTACGACGTGAAACTCGAACCGGACGTCGCCGAGTATTGCATGCGCGTCCTCGCGCATCCGTTCGTCGCCGAGTGGATCGACGCGGCGAAGGCCGAGCACGAAGACATCGACGAACTCGACATGGAGTTCTGACCGGACGCATGCGGTCACGGCGGGCTTTCAATTTCACTACATGCGCAAACGGCGAAACGAACGATCGATGCGCCCGCGCAATCCGCAAACGTTTTACCTTGATTTCGGTTCGAAACGAGCACGAATGCCCTAAAGGATGTTGCGCACGATGACGTAAACGAGTCACGGGGACGACTCGCGATCGCATGCTTCAGACGTGCGACGCGCAGTCCGCAATAACCAGCGCAGCAGGGGAATCGACTTGAATCGTCAGCAATCGTGGACGCGTACCGCGGCGCCCGGAGAAATCATCTACTCGGAGGGCTTCGCGGGCGAGCCCGTCATCTTTCTGATTACCGACGGCAAGGTCGAGCTGTCCACGCGCTGCGAAGACAAGCGCGTGATCGTCGCGACGCTCGGCCGCGGCGAGTTCTTCGGCGAATCGGCGCTGCTCGCCGCCGAACCGCGCGCGCATACCGCGAAGGCGCTTTCGTTCTGCCAGCTCACCGTCGTGCCGGCCGGCATGCTCGATGAAGAAATCGAGCGCGTGTCCGCGTTGCTGCGTCATATCGTGCGAACGATGATCCGCCGCGTGAAGCGCAAGGACGATCAACTGGCGACTTATACGCACGCCGATTTCATGCCGGGCGTGCTGTCGTATGCGCACGTGCTGTCGCTGATGGCCGGCGCCGACGCGCGCGAATCCGGCGACACGTGGGCGCGCCGGCCGATGCAGGCGCACGCGGCCGAAACCTCGGTGCCGCTTGCCGAAGTGATTCGCAAATGCCGCGCGATTGCCGGCCATTCGCGGCCGCACGTGCTCGCGATGCTGCGGCGCATGGAGAAGCTCAACCTCGTCACGATCGAAGCCGCGCAGGGCGACGGCACCGGTGGCGCAAGCGATTACGCGGCTTCGTCGGATGCGCGCCAGGTCGTCACGTTCGACGCCGCCCGCGTGATCGACCGCGCGCAACAGGTGGCCGATCACGATCTCGACGTATCGATCAACAGTGAACTCGAACTCATCGAACTGGCCGATCTCGAATCGCTGATCGGCGTCGACAAGACGCTGCTGCTCAACAAGCTGTCGAACGGCGAGATCGCGGAAGAAGTGTTCGCGTTCCGCAAATCGAAGGTGCTGAACTACGTCGAACAAAAGGGCGTTGCGTACTTCTCGCGCCGCAACGCGCGCCGCGGCGGCGACGTGCGCGCGCTCGAGGATCTCGTCTGGATCGACCAGCGCACGCTGTTCGACGTGATCAGCGCGTTCGATACCTATGACCTCGCGAAGCTGATCGCGAACCTCGACGATCGCGCGGTGGCCGACAAGCTGTTTTCCGTGATGACCGAGGCGCGGCGCAACGAGGTGTCGTGGGTGATGCGCCGCGAACTCAAGCTCGATCCGGTCGAGATCGACGAGATCGAACAGCGCGTGCTGGAGGCCGTACGCGCGGCGAAGGCGCCTGCGGCGGGCGCAACGGCCGTTGCGTCGACTTCGGCGTCGGATGCGTGATACGGAGGCGCGTATGGATCTGTTGACCCTGGTCGGTGTGGTGCTGGGCGGCGCGGCGATCGTGTTCGGGTTCGCGCTGGAAGGCGGGCATTTCTCGATGCTGTTCCAGTTCGAGGCGCTCGTGATCGTGCTCGGCGGCACGCTCGGCGCGGTGATGATCCAGAACACGTGGGCGCGCTTCTTCGACGCGGTGAAGCAGTTGCGGCTCGCGTTCGTACGGGCGCGCGAAGTCGATCGCAAGAACCTGTCCGACCTGCTCGAATGGGGCGATCGCGCGAAGCTCGACGGGCTGCTCGCGTTCGAATCGATGGACGTGAGCGGGATTCATCCGTTCGCGCGGCGCGGGCTCGAACTGCTGGCGAACGGCGTGTCGACCGCGGTGCTCGAAGATGCGTTGCAGCGCGAACTCGATGCGTACGAACGTAGCCGCCTCGCCGCCGTGCGCGTGTGGCAGCAGGCCGGCGGCTATGCGCCGACGTTCGGCATTCTCGGCTCGGTGCTCGGGCTCGTGCAGGTGACGAGCCATATTCTCGAACCGGCGCAGCTCGGGCCGGGTATCGCGGTGGCGTTCATCGCGACGCTGTACGGGCTCGCGTTCGCGAACCTCGTGTTCTTGCCGCTGTACGGCAAGCTGCGCGCACAGATCGACAGCGAGATGCGCTTTCGCAAGCTGTATCTCGACGGCTTGCTCGCGATCTCGCGCAAGGAGTCGCCGCATACGATCGAAACGCGGTTGACCGGCGATGTGCGCGGGCGGGCGGCGGAATCGCTCGCGTGATGTCCGTGTGCTTCGTGCTTGCGCGTGGGCCTGTATCTGTACCGTATGACGAACCCGGATTCCCGACGGCATGACTGCTCGAACTGACGGCGCATCCGCTGCCGATCGCGACGATGACGAACTCGAAGGCGCGCAGTCCGGACGCTGGCTGATTTCGTACGCGGATCTCATCACGACGCTGATGGTGCTGTTTCTCGCGCTGTACGTGCTTCAGCTCGCGAAATACAACGCGCTCGATGCGCGGTATCAGGCGCTTGCGCGGCAGGCCGGGGGCGCGGCGACTGCCGCCGTCGATACCGCGAAGCCCGACCCTGCGCCGCCGTGGCTCGCGCTGCTCGATTCGTTGAAGTCGAATGGGCGCATTTCGCTGGTGAAGGCGCCGCATGGCGTCGAGATCGGTATTGACGCGAAGATTCTGTTCAACGTCGGCGATGCGCGCTTGCTGCCCGATTCGTCGCCGGTGCTGAACCAGATTGCGCAGGCACTGAGCGCGCATGCAACCGGCGACATCCTCGTCGAAGGCCACACCGACAGCGTGCCGATCGCGAACACGAAATACGAATCGAACTGGGAGCTTTCGTCGGCGCGGGCGGGCAGTGTGGTGCGTTATCTGACCGAGCGTGGTGTTGCGCCGCATCGGCTGGCGGCGATCGGGCGGGCGGATACGCAGCCGCTTGTCGCGGGGGACGATGCGGCATCAAGAGCGCGAAACCGGCGCGTCACGATCTTCGTTGCGTATTGATCCGCGCGTTGTATTTGCATGGTTCCCGTACATATAGGCGGCTGCATATGCCCGCCCATCAACAACATAACGAATCTCGAATGATCGACATTTGAAATCAACGATGTGGTTCTGCGCGTGCATGCCGATAACCCAAACTGGCTCAGACCGAGCGGTTATCGAGGGTTCCCCATGCATTTCTGGCGCAAGCCTTCCATTCAGAACAAGCTGATTCTCAGCATGACGAGTTGCCTGCTCGTGTTCGTCGCGATTTCGAGCGGGCTCAGCGTTCGTCTGATCGGCAACGCGGTGCGAGAGCGCGTCGTCCGCGAAGAGCTGCCGACCGCCGTCAACGGCATCCGCGCCGACGTGCAGCGCCAGATGGCCGGCCCGATCGCCGCGTCGCGCATTCTGGCGCGCGATGCGTTCCTGCTGCAATGGGAAGCCGACGGCGAACCCGATGCCGGCACGCGCAACTGGATCCAGCTCGCGAAGAACGTGAAGGACGAGCAGAAGGCCGCGTCCGTGCAGTGGGTGTCGGTGAAGAGCGGCAACTACTACAACGAAGCCGGCTTGCAGCGGAAGGTGACCGACAAGGATCAGTGGCTGACCAGTTTCCTGTCGTCGGGCAAGGCGTACGACGTGAACATGGATCGCGAGGTGACCGTCGGCGGCTACATGATGTTCATCAACAGCCGCGTGGAACTCGACGGCGTGCCGATCGGCGCGGCGTGCATGAGCCTGTCCGTCGATGCGCTCGCGAAGGGCATCTCGGCTTACCGGATCGGTGACACCGGGTTTGCGTACCTCGTGCGCCCCGACGGCGCAATCATGATGCATCGCGATACGTCGCTGATCGACGGTAAGCATTTTCTGAAGGATGAGCCGGGGTTGCCGGGAGATGCGTCGTCCACGTTGCTTGCGGGTAAGCCGTATGCGTATCTCAGCTACGACGGTGATGGCGGCGCGCGGTTTATCGCGACGTCGTTTATTCCTGAGTTGAATGCGTATGTGGTGGTCCAGGTGCCGCAGGCCGAACTGCTCGGGCCGGTGACGCGTGCGATTCGGAGCGCGGCGTTGGTCGCGGCGGTGGTGGGCCTCGGGGTTGCGCTGCTCGTGATCTGGCTGGTGGGGCGCGCGATTGCTGCGCCGATTCGTCGGGCGGCTACGCTGCTGTCGGAGATTGCTAGCGGTCAGGGCGATTTGACGCGCCGGATGACCGTCGAGAGCGAGGACGAGATCGGGCAACTGTCGGATGCGTTCAATCGGTTCGTGTCGTCGCTGTCGACGCTCGTTCATCGAATTCGTGCGGCTTCGGCTTCGATTGCGACCGGATCGGCGCAGATTGCTTCAGGGAATGCGGATCTGAGCGAACGCACCGAAGGGCAGTCGAGCAACCTGGAGCGGACGGCTTCGTCGATGGAAGAGATCACGGCCGTGGTGCGCAACAATACTGAGACGGCGACTACCGCGGCGAAGATGATCAATGGGGCGGCGGATACGGCGGCGCGCGGCGGGCAGGTAGTGGGCGAGGTCGTGACGACGATGGAGCAGATCAGTGACGCTTCGCAACGGATTTCCGAGATCATCGTGATGATCGACAGTATCTCGTTTCAGACGAATATTCTGGCGTTGAATGCCGCGGTGGAGGCCGCGCGGGCGGGGGAGCAGGGGCGTGGGTTTGCTGTTGTCGCTTCGGAAGTGCGGAATCTGGCGCAGCGTAGTGCGCAGGCGGCGAAGGAGATTAAAGCGCTGATCGAGCACAGCGCGGGGACGGTGGGTGCCGGGTCGCGGCTCGTTAGTGAGGCGGGGAAGGTGATGAGCGATGTTGTGTCGCAGGTTCAAGGCGTTAGCGCGATGATGACCGAGATTGCAGAGGCTAGCCTGGAGCAGAGCGCCGGGATCGATCAGATCGGGGACGCAGTGCAGTCTTTGGATCAAATGACGCAGCAGAATGCGGCTTTGGTCGAGGAAAGTGCGGCGGCCGCGGAGAGTTTGAAGCAGCAGGCGGCGGAATTGACCAAGCTGGCTTCGGCTTTTAAGGTGGATGAGTAAGGGTTGATTTGGGGTTTGGCTTGGGGTTTCTGAGGGCGGCTGCCGTGGGGTCACGGTAGCCGTTTTGCTTGTTGGCGCCGGATTCTGTGACGTTCTTTAATGATGCCCGACAATGTTTAGTTGGCATCCGTCTGCACTCGTTAATCCTGTCCGGTCTGAATAGCTGTAACAACAACGACATCTCGTCCGGTATGCTTGCGGGAACCCAAAGGGGGCTTTCCGGTGCAGTTCGGCTCGACTGCTATTCGGGTTCCGGGGGATGTCAGGATTTCCATGCGCAAGGCGGGTTGAGATTCATACGGACGGTCGAATCGATCAATCCTCGTAAGGTTGGCGAACTCGTTCATAGCCGCTTTCCGGTCGTGAGCAGCACACCCCCAATCAGCAGTGATGTTACGCAGTGCCGGCCAGATGAGCTTGGTGGCAGCCCCATCGGTCGGGAAATGTCCTCGGGTCTTGATGACCTTGCGCAACTGCAAGTTGATGTTCTCGATAGCGTACGTAGTGTATATAGCCGAGATGGTGACTCATCTCACCGCCCAGTGCTCGCTCGATTAGCGCCTTCTTGCTTCGACCGTCATCGGACCGCTGCCGAATTGCTCGAGCAACTCGGCAGGAATCGCAGGCAGGTCTACCGGTTTGGCTTTCGGTTTGCGAGGTATATAGTCTCTTTCGGAGCATCATATGCCTTGAACACGAAATTCCTGACAGGCACCCTAAAGCTACAACCGGAACGAACAATATGCCGATAATATACTGTGTCAGACCGAATCTTGATCATACCGCAGCCTTTCCGCCAGCTTTTCATGACACGCACACGCGAAAATGGAATTTCCGGCGAGCAGTAGCCAGCCGCAGCTGGCACACTGTTTACATCGACAAGATAGTCATCGTTTCTTTTGAGAGGAAACTACTGTTTTCTTCAAGCTACCTCGACTGATTGCCATGTTCAATACATCCGACGGTCCGCCGCGGGTTTGACACGAGCCGAGCTTCAAAACACGCTCAGCTCGACTAGATCCGAGATAGACATTCGAAATGAATCGTCGCTTTAAACCAACACTCGCGTCTGCCGGCGCATCTACCGCATCGGCATGCAACAAGAAGACCGTGTCAAATTGCAAGCCGGCAACATACTCTGGCATACTAAATATAAATCTCTTGCCGGCGTGACGTAATTCGGATGATGGCTCGCGGCTGGTGATTGGGAATATCGAGCCTTCGTATTGCCCCGTAGCAATCTCCAAATAAGTATCGAACATCTCGTCGCTTGCACATAGTACTGCAACTCGTCGCCCTCCACCTGAAATGGTTCTTGCCAGACTACGTGCTTGATCGAAAATGCTTCGGAATAGTTCCTTTTCATCTCGGAAAACTAGAAGCTCGGGGGCGTCACCATTCGCCAACTGTGCTTTTCCGCTATATGCATCCCATTCACCGGGAATGTCGATGGCGGGAAAAGTTGCATCCAAGTCGGAAAGAAAATCGGCGATTTCAGGTGTGTACCGAAAAACCTTTTCAAGCTTTATGAGCTCAGAATTTTGAAGCCGTGCACCTGAAGAGAAGATTGTTCCGGTTGAATCGAGCGACGCGAACGCATCATTCGGGCTTTGCTTAAGATCATAGGCCATAAAGATCGGCGGCCGCATCGGCGTACCACTCGCGTCAACGGAGCGTTTGATGAGTTTGTGCAGAAGCTGCCGTTCTACCCCGGTAAATAAATGAAGTTCGTCAACGAAGAGAGCATCGTAGCCGTATCTATTTCTTAAGCTGTCCCACCGATTCGAGTCGAGAAATGAATTGAAATCTGCAATCATCTGATCAACGCTCAGAGTGTTCATTTCACTCAAATATGTGCGATATCGTCGATGTACCTCGAGTACAAATCGTCGATCAATTTCTTTGTCGAGTGGGATTAACCAATTGGCTCTATGTAAGCTTCCTTTCGAATATCTCTCGCCTTTTTCCTCTCCTGCGCGGACACCTTCGGCATCGAGAACGCTAGCGAATTCGTTCATCATTTCCGTGATGAACTTCGGGTCATGGCCAGAGGCGGCTGCACACCAACGCGTCGCCAGTTCAGCGGTTAAATCTTCATATTGAAGCTGAATAATTGGTGATGTGTGCATCTCCTTAAGAGTGCTCGAAATCAACTCAAATTGCAGGCGGCGCCCCTCACGTCCATCAAGGGATAGCGGTTTCAAATCATCCAGATTGAACTTTAGATGCTGATGTGCCAGATCGTATAACGTTCGAAGTTCTACGCTGCATGATTGCCCTCCTCCAGAAAGAAGCCCTCGCGTATCCAATGACTCCGTCAAGGCTGATACCATGTCCACGGAGGCTAAGCTATGCGTTAAAAAGCCGTACTTTGCAGGCCGTTTTTCTAGCTCAGCCACCTCTCCATCGCGTAGTACTTTGACCACCAACGAGAGCGTCTTTCCAGTTCCTGCTGCACCCCGCAATCTGACTGGTCCATCGTGGCTTTTGTCAACGAAATTGCGCTGCTCGGCTGTAAGCATCGATTCGTACCATTGCTTAAGAGTCGCTCCTTGAGCGAAGCCTTGGGGCAGACGACTACTGAGCACAATCCCTGCGCGACTCGTCGATTCATTCTCAGAGGGAACATCTGACAAAATCGCATCGGCTAGGTTTTCCCGTGCGAGTTGATAGAGATCTTCGTTGCGAGGAATTCGATTTAGATCAAAAGCATCTTTTGTCACCGCAAAGACAAAGAGAGAGTCTTCCCCGTTCGGTCGGCTGTCAAAATTGATTCTAGGGAAACGCTGATCAATGGACCAACTTCCGAAGTTGCAGGCGAGATGGCTTCA
>JABXJR010000263.1_pt1 | contig 10674 bp, 8 predicted proteins | sample 7431291 | NCBI WGS metagenome assembly JABXJR01 (sample SAMN14395756, study PRJNA613071) | wetland metagenome | isolation source: water samle H3 from high-altitude wetland | place: Chile: Salar de Huasco, high-altitude wetland | collected 2015-11-10 | reverse complement strand
CAATTCCATAGAAGAGGTGGCTGCGGCTACCACAAAACCATTCTGGTTTCAGCTGTACACCATGCGTGACGAAGATTATTTGTTCCGACTGATCCAGCGAGCAAAGGATGCTCAGTGTTCCGCATTGGTCATTACACTGGATTTGCAAATAGTCGGGCAACGCCATAAGGATCTGAAAAACGGCCTATCTGCCCCACCGAAATTAACCGCGTCAACTATTGCCAATTTAATGACAAAATGGAGCTGGGGTATCGAGATGCTCGGCGCCAAACGTCGCGACCTTGGAAATATAGTCGGGCACATTGATGGCGATCCTTCGCAAATGATGTCGTGGATTGGCGAACAGTTCGATCCCGCACTGGATTGGGACAAAGTTGCCCGTATCAAAAAAGCCTGGGGCGGCAAAGTCATACTTAAAGGCATCCTTGATGCAGAAGATGCCAAACGTGCACTTGAGATTGGTGCTGATGCCATTGTGGTCTCAAATCATGGTGGTCGTCAGCTCGACGGCTGTCTAAGTTCGATTCGCATGCTGCCCTCCATTCTGGAAGCGGTTGGTGATCAGGTAGAAGTACACCTTGATAGCGGCATCCGTTCCGGTCAGGATGTATTGAAAGCGATGGCCATGGGAGCGAAAGGTACGTTTATCGGTCGTGCCTATATCTACGGACTCGGCGCCATGGGTGAAAAGGGCGTTACCAGAGCACTGGAGATTATTCACAAGGAGCTCGATGTATCAATGGCTTTATGTGGTCGAACACAAATCACAGAACTGGATCGGGACATACTTATGATTCCGGAGCATTTTGAAGGGCGCTGGCAGTAGTGGACGTAAAGTTGGAATCCGGATCGTTTGTAATATCATTGCCAAATGCTTAAACGGCAATAGCTTATTAGAAATAGCTTTTGGGTATGGCTTTTTGGATATGGCTATACAGACATGGCAATATACTCATACAGAACAGTAAACCTTGAACACACAAAACGCCGAGATCATTTTCCATAATTACCCACAGTCACCAGTGGCTGAAAAAGTCAGAGTCGCCTTTGGTATAAAGGGTATCGCCTGGCGCGATGTCGAAATACCACGATTGCCACCCAAGCCTCTGCTAACAGCTTTAACCGGTGGTTACAGACGAACACCTGTCATGCAGATCGGTGCTGATATTTATTGCGATAGCCAGTGCATTATTCGCGAACTTGAACAACGCCACCCTTCCCCATCCTTCATGCCAGGAAATGACGCAGGAATGATGTGGTGCATGAGTCGTTGGACTGATGGGGCATTGTTCGATCTGGCTGTAAAGATCGTGTTGGGATCTGCAGGTGATACTCTTCCGGCTGATTTTGCACAGGATCGTGGTCGTCTCTATTTTGGGACAGATTGGGCCAATGGCCTGCAACAGGCAAATGCACAATTGCCGCATTATGTCTCGCAACTACGTGCACCTTTGTCATGGCTGAATGAACAACTCAGCGATGGTCGCCCGTACCTACTCGGTTCAGCACCTGCTGCCATCGACGCACAGGTATATCACGTTGTATGGTTTGTTCGCGGACGCTGGGCTGAAGGACCAACCATGCTGTCCGAATTTCCCTATCTTGAGCGATGGGAAAACAAGGTAAACCAGCTTGGGCATGGTACACCGAGCCAGATGAGTCCCGAAGATGCCGTCAAACGTGCAAACACATCAAAGCCAACAACCGCATCTGGTGTTGCGGCGTATGATCCACAAGGGTTAACGGTGGGCGATAGTGTAAGCGTTTACCCTGATGTCGATGGTGGTGAGCAACCGGTTCAAGGTATTGTACGACTAGCTGATGCAAGCACGATTGCTATTGATCGCATATCAGAAGAAGTCGGAGAGGTCTGTGTACATTTCCCTCGTGCCGGCTACCGTGTTCAGACTTAGATTATCCGTCTGACGGTGCTTATTTATCCCAGGTTTTATAGTTCTGCTTCATATAAGTCACACCTTTGAGCACAAGCTCTTCCAACACATTAATATCTATATCGGCAAGCTTGTTGATATACAAGCAACTTTTTCCAATTCTGTGTTTACCCAAACGATCAAGCTGCTCACTCAAGTCACGGTAGCCCGGCATTATATAAACGGAGATAGCGCTTTTTCGTGGTGAAAATCCGGTGATCAAACTTTCACCGGTGCGACCGCTTTCATACTCATAATAATACCGGCCATAACCGATAAGGCTGGCACCCCACATAACTGCGGGCATACCTGTTACGTTTGTAAACCAATCAAGAAGAAACTCGGCATCCGCCTTACGAGTAGGATGTTCTACCGATTCGATAAAGCTAACAGGCGAAACAGGACCAGGTTTCGTCTTGTTGGTCGTTTTATTGGCTGTTTTCTTTGCTGTTTTCTTTGCTGTTTTCTTTGCTGCCATCTATAGCTCCTTACAGAGATCCAATACGATAATATACGAATACCTTCAGCGATTCAAAATCGTAACTGATCTCGGACTTGCAGTTGGATTGTTTGCCTCCTTCCAATCACTGGTAGTCCGACTGATCGACGAGCACACAACACATGATATTAATCTAATGCCTTTGACAGGAAGCGCGGCAAAGAGCAGAGTAAAACAGAGCAAAAATGATAATTGCAAGCAGGAAATTAATTGAATTGATCATAGTGCTCAGTAATTTCCCTAAAACGGTTTTACTACAACCAGTATGGTGATTAGCACCAATGCAACAAATGGCAATTCGTTTGCTATTTTAAGCTTTTTCGCATTGATGGTTGCCTCGCCCCGATCAATGGCTTTTCCGGTCTTTATGTAAAACCCGTGGAGTGCAGTTACGCACAAAACTAACGCAAGTTTCACCCAGATCCACGCAAATGCAAAAACAGACGTATTCTGGACAAGAAGCGCAATACCGAACACCCAAACAGCAATCATGCTGGGAGTCATGATGATTCGGCGTAAGCGTGCAGAAGCAGTACGCATCGACTCAAACAACTCATCTCCGGGCTTACTACCAAGCTGATGAATCTTGTAGCGAGGGTATACCAGCAGACTGGCAATCCACGAGACCACGAAAATAATGTGCGCAGCCTTAGTCCATAGATACATTGTGTTTACCAAATTTGATTGAACGGTTGTGGGAGCTTGATCGTCCGAACGCCAGCATGTTTTTCACTCTACAGGAGTAGAGTCTGAGGATATGGGTCCGAATTTCCATATATGGATTTAAGCCATTAAATGCAACAACCCAACAAATCCGGCACACATATTCATGTGCCGGGATCTCCCCTGTTGTTGTTAAACAGGTGCTGCCTTACTGCGCAACAACAGTTGAACAAAGTGCCGTTGCAGTAACAACCGTTCCATCTGAGTTGTTGTAGTCGTAAAGGCTGCCAGTGTAACGATAAGAATCATCAAACTCGCATTGATAACCACCTTGCAGCGCCTTTTCTATCAACGGCTGACGAATATTTACCGTGCGGGCGCCTGTGCCATCTGGAAAAAATATTCTGACGGCGTTGGTAACACCTCTACAATTTCCTCCAGTTGCCGTATAGCTATCCGGACATTGTGCGGTGCAATTTGCCGGACCGAATTCAGCAGGTCTGCCGGGCTGAGACAAGTAACATTCTTTAGTTATTTCGGTAGTCTCAATCTTGTACTGCGTTGTGGAGGGCGTGGTTGGTGTTGTTGGTGTTGTCGGCGTGGTGGGTGTTGTCGGTGTTGTCGGTGTGACCGGCGAAGAACCACCACCTTCCCCAACAAACGGAAATGGCGAGCCTCCATCATAGGTGTAGCGGGCCGCTCCATCGCTATCTATTGTTATGTAAACACTATGCTCATCATTAAAATTGATCAGGCGATGTCGACCGGGAACTACATCGCAACTTGCAGGGGCATTACAGACGATTGTACGTGTGTTGGTATTCTGAGCCTGATACGCACCATCGTCATCACTCAAAAAACTAACATTAACTGCCAACGACGTAGTACTGGATAACAGTGCGACGGCAGCAACACCATAGGTTTTTACCATATGCATCGTTTTTTTCTCCCTTATGTATTAAACGAATAGGTAGTAGCGAGGACCAAAAGATCCTCCATCAGGTTACCTCAAAAAACAGAGTTTGCGACTAACATGTACCTGTCAATTTAATGTCTCTTCCTGAATTGCTTTATCCACACAGAAGTATTGAGCTATATATCGGCATCGGACAAAATCATCCCGCAAGCCTGCGCATCAGGGCCTCTATCGGGCCTCGTTTGAAAAGGCGTGCCCACAGCTGTGCATAAATCACGGCAGTCGTGCAAAACACAAAAGATGCAATCAGGGCTGCCTCCGCGCTCTGATTACCCAACATCCCAAGGGCTTCAAGCGTGCCCATACCTATCACTATATGAGCAATGTAGAGCGTTAGCGTCTGACGCCCTGCCGGACTGACCAGCACCAGCAGGCCACATCGCCTGAATAACTCTGAAAATCGCAAACATGAGCCGATAACGACACTTGATGCTCCCATACCTGCCAATGTGTAGAGTGGCATGGGTGGTATCGGGCTGGTTGTGGCCAGTGGGGATAACTGTGCATCGATACCGCTCAACAGCGGTTCAATCAGCATCGACAGACCTTCTGCACTGAGCATGGCAACTGCCCCGAATCCGATCAGTCGATTCTGGATACGCCTTTCGCTCAACTCCAGACGACTGACAATTAGCCCGAAAAGCAAAAAACCAAGCCATGGAATAACCGGGTGCCAACCATTGAAAAACAGGTTGCGTATAAATCCCTGTGCAGTCCAGAATCCGTAATAAGTATAAGTCTCCCATTCCCAGCCTGCGTCATAGTCGAGTATGAAAATCATGACAACAAACGCGATATTCAAACTGAAAATAATCGCAATGAGAGTGCGTGTTGTAGATGATAGCAGTAGTGCACCGAAGAGAAAATAGAATGCGTAGTAATGCAGAATATCTGCATCGAATATCAGCATGTTCAGCAGCCCCAGGACTAACAGAAAGAGAGCGCGGGTCAAAGTGATGCTGATTGTCTGAACCACGCTGCGCTGGTTTGACAGTCCCAATCCAACCCCAGCAAGAACGACAAATGTTGCGGCCGCTCGTCCTTCGAGCGCACCGCTTAGCAAGCTGGCGATTCCTTCACCACCTACACTACCCTCACCACCTTCGGCCCCCATGACAATGGTGAAGTTGACGATCACCATGCCCACAAAGGCTAGAAAACGCGCCACATCCAGACCTTCCAGCCGTTTGGATGTTGACTCATTTGCAGGTGCGGGTTTATCCGAAGGTGCTGATTTTTTCGTTTCGACTGTGTTCATCGCTACCAGTTAAATCAATAGGAGCTAATCGAAAATCCCAACTACTCAACTATCCTTACTGACAGAGTTCACCAACCGCCCTTCTCAATCAGTCACAACTATGTCCAAAGAGAATCTCTTACAGAAGATGAGGAAGCATACGATAGAACGATCCTGCGAGACGTAACAAGGTGTTGCAGTCTCGTCGGAATCTTTATCAGGGCAGCACTACGCTTTCATCAGGATCGTTCTGATCTGGCAGCGGCGGCAATGGTGCGAAGTTGCCCGGTCTTTTGGCCTGCGCCGCACTCATGGCTTCAGCGATTTCATCACGTTGAAAGAAGCTTGCATTCCACAGTCCGACATAGTCCAGCGTGTCCGCAACGGTGTGATCACGCGCGTGTAGAATCATTTTCTTGCATCCATAAACCGCAAGGGGAGCCTTACTGGCAATTGTTGTGGCGATCTCCATCACACCTTCCAGCATCTCCTCTTGAGTATCATAGAGCGTATTAATCAACCCATTTTCTCGGGCTTCACTCGCAGGCATGGCGCGCCCGGTATACGCCAACTCCCGCACCAGCCCATCGGGCATTAATTTACAGATACGCGGAAACGTACCTACATCCGCTGTCATCGCAAGGTTTGTTTCATAGATGGTTAGAAAGGCATCCTTTGTGGCATAACGCATGTCGCAGGCTGTCACCAGATCAACGCCAGCACCAATACAACCACCTTGAATAGCGGCGAGCACAGGCACTCTGGCTTGTTCAATACAATTAAAACTTCGCTGCAGGCGCTGCACCGTGTCATAAAAGCGAGCCGCTCGCTGTCTGTCGCGAAAACTATCCACCTCTGCGGAAACGTCTGTTGTTGAGGGCGCTGTGGTAGAAGATGAGTCTGCACCAGAAGCAGTATCGCCCGATGCACCAAATACAGACACATCCATCCCCGACGTAAAATGCGGACCGGTTGACGACAGGACAATCGCCCTCACCTGCCCAGATTGATCCAGCGCCTCTATCAATGTGGGTAGCTCTGTCCAGAACGCCGGGATCATACTGTTGCGTTTATCTGGTCGAGAAAATGAAACATGCGCGACATGATGTTGAACATCAACTTCAAAGCATTGGTATGTCATCTGGAATTATCTCGTTGTCGTACCATTCCGGCCGACCTTAATTGAATTTCAACCGTGATTTATCAAATTATGGCTTGATTTAAATAGGCTGCCCGGTGAGCGATTTCTTGCATGCTTCGGCCAGCTTATCAACATCGAAACCGGGATCTTAGCCAGGATCAGGAATCAGCTCTACAGAATCGAGTAGTACGTTGATTCCATAACCTAGACCGATACGGGTGGCATCGTTTGCGAATCGCTACTGGCCTTGCTGCGCCTTGTCTGCACCACCACGAGGGTAACAAGCACCGCCCCTAACACGTTCATGAGAATACTCAATGGCCAGAAAGCACCACATGCACCGACGACCAACAACAAGAGCCACAGCAAGTTCAGCGGGCCTTCTGCATAATTTTGAATCAATGCATTAACCGCATAGATGCCAAACAGGGCGAAGAATCCGATTTGTATCACCTCATACCATTGCCCGGTGATCAACGGTGTATACGCAAACATCAACGGCACGATGTACAGACCTTTGGCAATTTTCCAGGACTGAAATCCTGTGGCCATCGGTTTTGATCCGGCAATACCTGCAGCAGCAAAAGCTGCAAGGCAAATCGGTGGAGTCACATTGCTATCCTGACTCAACCAGAAAACAATCAGGTGAGCGATAAGTAGAAAATTCATCTGAATAGCCGGATCTACAAGTAGAGGTCTGACCGTGATAGCCATTTCAAACGGCATGGCAGACATCAGTGACAAGGCCTCCTCCTGGCTCATACCGGTTGCCACCTTGGCAATATGCGGACTGTCTACCAACATGAAAAATGCAGATTTTGCAGGATCTGCAATACCTGCTACCAGCGCATCAACAATAATACTGTCGGCCAGAATACCGGCTAAAGCCGGCGCGGTAAGAATAGCCAGAATAATGTAGGCGGCGGTTACTGGCAGGCCCATGCCCAACACTAGAGAGGCTATGGCAATCAAGGCTATGGCAATAACAAAAGAACCCTGCGACCATTGTGCAATCATCAATGAGAAGCCATTACCCACGCCACTAGTCACTATCGCATTGTTGATTATACCGATGGCCACTAGCAGAATACCTGTCAGTATCGAGGCCTTTATGCCCAGCAGAAAGGCATCGCCAATACGCTCGAAGCCCATGAATACCGGATTGAAGTTAGACACATTGATCAACTTTGCAACCGCAAATGTCGCCCATGACACCAGGATGAGCACAGCGATGGCCCATGAGGCTGCATAGCTTGGCGTAACGCCTGTCATCAATAGCCAGATCATGACACCCAGTGGAAGCAGGAACGTCAAACCACCGGATATCAATTTACCCTTATCAACGGTTACGTTCTGATCATCACCTACCGAATACTTGACCGCCTCTATGCGTACAATAAACGCCACTGACAGGAAATACAGGATTGCCGGAACAATCGAAACAGCCACGATGGTGGAGTAGGGTATGCCCGTGTAACTTGCCATGACAAACGCACCCGCCCCCATGATTGGCGGCATTAACTGACCACCGGTGGATGCCGCAGCCTCAACGCCTGCGGCAAACTGTGGGCGAAAACCGTTTGACTTCATCAGGGGAATGGTAATGATGCCAGTGGAGGCGGTGTTGGCAACTGCTGAGCCACTGATCGTGCCTGTTAGCGCAGACGACAGAACCGCAACAAATGCAGCTCCACCACGAATTCGACCAGCGATGAATTTGGATACTTCTATAACAAAGTCACTCGCACCAGAGGCCACCAGAAAGCCACCAAAGATCATGAACAACGTGATATTGGTTGACGAGATACTGGCGAGAATGCCGAACATGCCTTCATCGTTGTACAGAGTTCTGAACAACACATCATCGATCGGTAAACTGGCCGAGCGAAACACACCGTCGAAGTGTGTTCCAAGAAATAGAATATAGCTTAACGACAATACGATCAGACCCGGAATCACCCAACCTGATACTCGCCTGGAAAAATCAAAGGCGGCAATAATCAATAGCCCACCCGCACACCAGTCGATCAAGGAAAATTGCCAGGATTGCCCTGTTACCGCCAGAGTACGCTCATATAAAGCGGTTTCATTGCCTGCAATCCACAAAGCCGCGGCTGCAACCAGTAGCCCGTAGGCAAGATCAAATGCCAGGGCTTTGGGTGAATCGACGTTTGCGCGAAATGGGCTATAGATAACTGAAGCCAGAAACGCAAAACCTGCAAAGTGAATCGCGTTTTGCCACAAACCCGGCTCTGTCAGATACAGGTTGGTGGCTATGTGCCATAAACCAAATGCGATGGCAAAGACAACAACCAGTTTCCTGGTGTTGCTACCGGAGCCAATTCCCTCAAGTGTAAGCCAGTGTTCTCTGGCTGGCTTGGTAACCACGGACGCCAAGGCGTCTGTCTCGCTCTCTGGAACAGAATTCATAGGGGTGTTAATTCCGGAAAGATCATACAAGGGTCAGGCGATAGGCCAGACCCTTGCCAGGATGGATCAGTAAGAAGCAGGCAGCTTACTTGGCCATTAGCCGTTCAGGAATTTCAACACCGACTTCCTGATAATACTTTGCAGCACCCGGGTGCAATGGCACGGGCAAACCGGCCAGCGCGTTCTCAATCGCCATGACTTTGGTTGCGGGATGAATGGCGCTCAGGAAGGCAAGGTTCTCATAAATAGTCTTGGTCAGCAGATAGACATGTTCTACGTCAACAGAATCATTTACAGCCAGAAAGTTTGGCTGGGCAATCGTGTTGATGTCTTTTTCCTGATTAGGATACAGGCCTGCCGGTATGGTATAAGGCACCCATAAGTTCCGGCCACCATCCATTTTTTCCAACTGCTCGGCAGTTACATCCAGTACAGTAAATTTACCGGCGTTTGCAGCCATGAGTTTGGTGATGGCACCCGCTGGCGGACCCGATGGCATACCTGCACCGATTGCCTGACCATTTGCCAGTGAATCAGCCGTTGGGCCCATTCCCGCATAGACCAATTCGTAGTCATTTTCTGCATCGATGCCCAGCCCTTCCAGCAGCACTGTGTTGGAACCTAATGTGCCAGAGTTCTGTTTACCCAGCGCCATTGGCATGCCTTTGACAGCCAGCAGATCTTCAACAGTACCGCTTGTTACCTTGTCATTGTTCAGGACAAACTGCTCAACGTTCTGCCACAACATAGTGACAGCACGCAGATTGGTCTGCTTTTCGGTGATCGGCCCTGTGCCGGTAGCTGCATAGGATCCGTACAGACCTTGTAGAATCGAAAAATCAGCAGTGCCGGCCGCCATGGCTTGTACATTCGCCCCAGAGCCAGCTGAGTTAACGGCCGTCAGGCTGAATTGGAACTGAGGCAGTAACTTGACCTTGGACAAGGTTGAGATGGCCGTGCCTACCGGATGGTAGGTACCACCAGTGGACGCTGTATTCAATACGTAATCCTTTATGTCCTGCGCAAACGCCGCAGGCGCGGTCAATGCCGCTGAAACGACGGCCGCGCTAACAATCTTTGTAAATTTCACTCTTGTAAATCCTCCAGATACTCGATTTTTGACACTGATATCCACCCACCGTTGTTTCACGGTTTTGCGGAGTATGAACCACAAACAATACTACTGAATGGCCATGAATACCAAATTACGTTGTCAAGAATTAAAATTGGGGCAAACAACCGCTTGAAATGGCAAACGGAACCTTGTTCACTGCCAATCTACCGATATACTTCGCTAGTGGCCCATCCATATGATAGTTGCGGGTTCAGAGGGGGCCGCCTCCGGCCTTGCTGCGAACACAGACAGACTCGCTGAACCCTCAATAATCGTGTGGATGGGCCACTTAGTGTACTGGAACATACAAATTACCGATTCACGCTTTGGATATCGAACTAAATATGATGTCACCTGAGAACCTGCCAGCACCGATAAGCGGGCCATCTGCCTGGATCGGTCACGAGATGGAACATCAGCAAGATCTCTGGTTACAAACGTTGACACCGAATCACATTGCCGAGTTGGAAACGGCTGCCCGGCATTATCTTTCGTCAGGCAAGGATATAGGCGAGATCACGGCTGCCGAGTTTCCGTTGCCGCACTGTACAGAGCTACTACAGATATTATCCGATACCTTATTAACCGGCTGTGGCGTACAGGTATTACGCGGATTGCCCGTTGAGCAATACACGCAGGAAATCAGTGCCGCCATATTTTGCGGCGTTGGTGCACACTTGGGT